>Ga0316203_1000452_pt1 | contig 50869 bp, 42 predicted proteins | sample 6monrhotite_MG_FD_204940 | JGI IMG/M metagenome (GOLD analysis project Ga0316203, IMG submission 204940) | Microbial mat bacterial communities from mineral coupon in-situ incubated in ocean water Damariscotta River, Maine, United States -... | ecosystem: Environmental > Aquatic > Marine >... | reverse complement strand
AGTCCGTGGCTAACGAACACGATAATACGCTGTTTGAAGAAAAGGCCGAGCTATTGGCACATGTCACCCATCCGGGTGATCAGTTTGTGATGCGGCTTAAGGCTCCGAAGACAGCAGCCAAAGCCAAGCCCGGGCAATTCGTTCATATGCGCGTATCGGATGAACGCGCACTACGCCGTCCGATCTCGATTATGCTTACCGATCCAGAGCGTGGCACTATTGATCTGCTTTATAAGGCGATTGGTGAAGGCACCCGTTTGTTGTCAGAAAGAAAGGTCGGTGATGTGATTCCTCTGCTGGGTCCGATCGGTGTGCCTTTCGACCTGTCCGATGAATCAAAGCGTTATCTATTGATTGGTGGTGGTGTTGGTATCCCACCGATGATCTTTGCTGCAGATGCGCTGCAGGGAAAAGCAGATTGCGTGGTTTTTGCAGGTTCTGAGGTGGAGTTTCCCTTTGCTCTGAAGCCATCAACAACACTGTTACCCGGTGTGGTTGGTAATACAATTTTATCCATTGCTTCGCTTGAAGAGCGTGGCATTCCTTCTCGTCTTGCATCCAATGCAGGCCTTTACGGTTGTTATGAGGGGCATGTTCCGAATCTGGCGCGTGATTACCTGGCTGCGCTGAGCAAAGAAGAGCGTGAGCGTTGTGTACTGCTCTCCTGTGGTCCGCACCCGATGCTACATGCCGTGGCGAGGGTAGGGCGTGAATTTGATCTGCCTACGTTCCTCAGTCTTGAAGAGCACATGGCGTGTGCGCTTGGTGGTTGTGCTGGATGCGTAGTCAAAACAGTTGAAAATGGTGAAGAAAAATACCGCCGTGTCTGTGTTGACGGGCCTGTATTTGATGCGGATATCCTGCCTGAATTTGCATGAGTAGTGTTCAGGAGGTTCTTGAATTCTGGTTTGTTGAACTTGAGCCGCGACAATGGTGGGTCAAAGATGAGGGCGTGGACCGGGAGATAGAAGGGCGCTTTGTCGCACTGCACCAGTATGCTATTGCCGGAAAGTTATTTGACTGGCGAGAGACTGCTATGGGACGTTTGGCAGAGATTATTATTCTCGATCAGTTCTCCCGTAATATCTACAGAGATCGAGCTGAAGCGTTTGCCTGGGATGGCATGGCACTGGTACTGGCACAGGAGGCTGTGCGTATCGGTGCGGATCAGGAGTTTGAAACGCCTGAAAAGGCCTTCTTTTATATGCCCTATATGCATAGCGAGTCGATGGCGATTCATACGCAGGCAGTAAGGCTCTTTGATCAGCCGGGAGCCGAGTTCAACCTGGAATTTGAGATCAGACATAAGGCTATTATTGACCGTTTCGGTCGTTACCCACATCGCAACAGTGTTCTTGGCCGTAAATCTTCGCCTGAGGAACTGGTCTTTCTTGAGGGGCCGAACTCTTCATTTTAGCAGGTTAGAATCAGCTGAGCTCTGGCTGCCTGATATCAGCTGGCCATGATGCGATTCCTGCCCGCTGCTTTCGCTTGATAGAGCAGCTCATCAACGCGTTGAGTGAATATTTCGAAGTTATCATCTTCCTGTAATGTGGTGACGCCGAAGCTGACTGTGACCCTTCCAACATTGGGGAAGGCATGAAATTCAATTTTTGCACGCAGCTTTTCTGCAATCGCTGCTGCTGACTCAAGGTCTTGATGAGGAAGAATAACCATAAACTCCTCCCCTCCCCAGCGGGCTAATACATCCTGAGAACGAATGCTGTTGCTTACCATTTTGCTGCACTCTTGTAAGACAGAATCACCAACATGATGGCCGTGTTTATCATTGACCTGTTTGAAATGATCGATATCGAACATGACTAGAGCAAGAGGGTGCTGGTAGCGAACTGCGCGTCCAATTTCAGTAGCTAGAGCTTCATTGAACTTCTGTCGATTATAGGTGCCGGTTAGTGGGTCTGTAATAGAGAGTTGTGTCACCTTTTCGACTGTACTGTGCAGTTCTTCATTGGCTTTTTGCAGGGTAAGTAGAATAGGGGTCAGGGTGAAATGTAGCGTTAATACGATCATGATGATAATCGCTAATGTGACAAGTATTGTTGAGGTTAGGTAGGAATCCCGTTCATCTATTAAAGAAGTAAGCTCTTCTGCGACAAAAATAAGGGCCCTTGGGGAGGCTTCCAGCACAGGTAGTTCGAAATCATGCAGCAGATAGCTGGCTCCTGACTTGCCCTGTATCAAATGGTGATCACCAACCCTGTGGTCGGGGGGCAGGTTCTCCAGCCAATCAAACTCCGTATGTTTGTCAGACCAGATCGCAAAGTTGCCATGAGTATGTTGAAATCCGTTTTTATCTTTTAAGATGTTGAGAGCATCTTTTTCTATAAAGAGTAACCCATCAAGGCCTGATTTCTTCATGGACGATATTAGATAGTCGGGGGCGAAGCCCAGTTCCACGCTGCCGATATATGTTTCAGCATCGAAAATCGGTTCAATAATCCTGTAGAACAGGCCGTGAACCCCCATCTCCAGGATATGCTGTTCCTGTCTTGTTGTGAGAACCTTTTGCAGGGCGGGTCGTTTGGCGCCTATATTATCTCCGTATACCTCTGGGAGGTGAAGGCGTAACAGGGAGATGCCATCTGCATTATGAAAGTGAAGGCGCTGAATATACGGGTTCTCTTGTTGCAACAGCTCCCATGATGGCTGCGTTAGTTCAAGTAGTCTTGTGCGATCCTGATGATTGATAGCTTTCATGACCCCTGGGATTAACAGGAGTGATTTAATTTCAAACGCGTAACGCTGATCGACCATCATGGAAAGGTTGTGGTGGAATTGCTGGTGTAAACGGGATTCGGATGCTTCAATCACCTGATCTATCTGCTCACTTTTCAGCTGATACAGATGGATGCCGTAACCTGCTGATAACAGGATGATAATTGGAATCACGATAGCCAGTGATTTCTGTTGTAATGTGAACTTATCGAGCATTCATATCACCTTTTGGAATCACGCAGGACAAAAAGCTTATTCCGTTAGATTCCACTATAGCATTAATAATGCAGGAAGAGCCAGATGTAGTTTGATTTTTGGAAGACTTGAGACTTTATGCTAGCTGGAGGGCTCAATAGCCTGTTCAGAGGTCAGTCAGTTTATGACTCAGCATGTTGAGTAGCTCTGTATTGGCTTCAGGCATCGGAAACTCGTGCAATTTGATTACATCGGCCCAAACATGAGGTGATTCGCACAGCAGGCCTTTTGTGTCTTTGCACAAGCAGCTGAACAGAAGGAAGTTTAGTTTGCGGTCAGGATATTCGAAATCGTGCATGCCAAGTAGCTTCCAGTTCGAGCCAGTCAGGCCTGTTTCTTCCATAAGTTCACGTATGGCTGCTTTTTTCGGTGTTTCCCCTGCTTCGACTTTACCGCCGGGAAATGACCACAGCGCACCGCAATGCTGATTGCTATCCCTTTTTAGGAGCAGGATGTTTCCCTTGTCATCAAAGGGCGCAATCAGGGCAATGTTACGTGTGCGCATTAGTGCATCCAGCCATGCAGGGCAGGCAAAAAGCAGGGCCTGTTTTGCGGATGCTTCAAACTAGGTGCGATACTCCGCATTGATGGTGATATACTCATAGGTCAAATCACCAGTCCAGACTGTGGCCGATGAATCACCCATACCAAGATCCAGTGTGATGGTGAATTCAGGGTTGCTGAACACGGCCATGCCCAATTCGTCACTGTAATGTGAGTCCAGATTACCATTTTTAAACATCAGAACATCATCAGCCGAGAGCGTGATGCTGTTGGTATCAATCGCAATGCCTGAATTGCCGACCGCTGAGAGGATGCGTCCCCAGTTGGCATCAGAGCCTGCAAAGGCAGTTTTCACTAATGGTGAGACGGCAATCGCACGGCCGACTGTGCGGGCATCGTTCTCATTCGCTGCGCCGGTAACGTCGATAGTGACGAATTTTGAAACGCCTTCGCCATCGCGCACGATCAGCTGTGCAAGTTCAATACAGAGTTCGGTCAATGCCTGTTCAAACAGAGCGGTATCGGATAGTGGCGTATGGCCGAGACCGATACCGGAGGAGAGCAGGTAAAGGGTGTCATTGGTTGAGGTGTCACCATCGACACTGATGCAGTTGAATGAGCGATTCGCAACGCGTTTGAGCATGGCTTGTAGCTCAGTAGAAGGAATCGGAGCATCGGTGGCGACAAAGGCCAGCATAGTCGCCATATTGGGGTGGATCATGCCACTGCCTTTGGAGATGCCGGTCAGGGTATAGCTCTGTCCATCAATATTGACCTGTGCAGAAGACCATTTGGCAAAGGTATCGGTAGTGCGAATGGCGTTGGCTGCAGCTTCCCAGCTATTGTCGTTCAGTGAGTCGGAGGCTTCATGCATGCTTGCCTGAATGCGTTCAATAGGAAACGGTGTGCCGATTACGCCGGTAGACGCGGAGAGTACGACGTCAGCTGATACATCTGCAGCAGCAGCACCGGATTCAATCAGTTCACGTGCCCAGACAGTTTCCATTTCGCCAAGACCTGCATTGGCATTGCCTGCATTGGCAACAATGGCGCGAACCGATTCGGCATGGCTGGCCAATGTATCCTCGCCATGGCGCACACAGGCTGCACGAAAGCGATTGGTGGTGAATACACCTGCCGCATGGCAGGGGACATCAGAGACAATAAGCGTTAAATCCTGGCGGCTACCTTTTAGCTCCGGGGATTTGACGCCGCATGATGCTGTGCCGACCTTGAAGCCGGGGACTGCAAGAGGTGGTGAAAGCTCAGGCTGATTTACTGGCATAAGCGAAGATTCCTCGTCCATGTAGGGACTGTTTTAGTAAGCCGGGCAAAGTCTGTCCGGTTTGGAGAGGATAAAAGGCGGCAAAACCTGATCTCCTTTCTGTTTATATCGATCAGCTGTGTTTACCGTGACACTGCTTGTATTTCTTGCCTGAACCGCAAGGGCAAGGGTCGTTGCGGCCAACCTTTGGAGTTTCGCGTTTATAGGTGTGCTGTGCTTCCACCTCTTCCTCTTCACCAAGGTTATAGCTGACCTGTGCAGGCTCCTGTGCCGGAGGACGTTCAACAACAGGTTCCTGTTGCTCTACCTGTACGCGGTGCAGGGCAAGCATGGTTTCTGAACGCACCTTATCGAGCATGGTTTCAAACAGCTCGAACGATTCGCGTTTGTATTCCTGAATCGGCTGTTTCTGTGCATAACCGCGCAGGCCAACACTCTGACGCAGGTGATCCATTGCCAGCAGATGCTCTTTCCAGTGGTGGTCGAATACCTGTAGTACCAGATATTTCTCGAAGCCACGCATCTGTTCAGAGCCTGTAGCTTCTTCCTTGGCGACCATATGAGCCTGCATGGTTTCCACTATTTTTGCAGTCATATCACCTGCAGTTTCCACATCGTGGCTGTCCCACCATGCTTTCGGATCAGCTTCAACAGTCAGGCGCTCTTTTAGTGCCTCACCAAGCTCTTCCAGCTGCCACTCTTCAGCATGACCGTCGAGGAATTCATCTTCCAGATGCCCTGCATAATCAGCCTGCATATCCTGGATGACATCCTGAACATCATCAGACTGGAGCAGATCACGGCGCTGTGAATAGATCACATCACGCTGCTGGTTCATTACATCATCATACTCAAGCAGGTTTTTACGCACATCGAAGTTACGCGCTTCCACTTTCTTCTGTGAGTTCTCAATAGCCTTGGTTACCCACGGATGTACGATGGCTTCACCCTTGTCGAAGCCCATCTTGGTCAACATGGACTGCATCTTTTCACCACCGAATATGCGCATCAGGTCATCTTCAAGTGAGAGATAGAACTGGGTTGTGCCCGGGTCACCCTGACGACCGGAACGACCACGCAGCTGGTTATCAATACGGCGTGATTCATGACGCTCTGTGCCGAGAATGTGCAGACCACCGAGGGCTACAACTTCATGGTGTTCAGCAAGGCAGGTTGCACGAATCTCTTCAGCTTTTGCTTCCCTGTCTGCTTCGGAAAGTTTGGCGGGTAGCTGCGCAATCAGCATGTCCGGATTACCACCGAGCATGATATCCGTACCACGACCAGCCATATTGGTAGCTATTGTCAGCGCAGCCTTGCGACCAGCCTGAGAAACAATCTCCGCCTCACGTTCATGATGTTTGGCGTTAAGTACTTCATGCTTGATGCCTTTTTTGGTTAGTAGCTCGGAGAGCAGCTCAGATTTTTCAATTGATGTTGTTCCGACCAGTAGAGGCGCACCCTGCTCATGCACGTGAATGACATCTTCCACGATGGCTTCAAATTTATCCTCTGTATCGCGATAAATAACATCGGGTGCATCGTTACGGATCATATCCCTGTTGGTTGGTACAATAACAACTTCCAGCTTGTAGATCTTCTGGAACTCTTCGGCTTCTGTATCGGCTGTACCGGTCATACCGGCCAGTTTATCGTACATGCGGAAGTAGTTCTGGAACGTAATTGAGGCCAGAGTCTGGTTTTCCGGTTGAATGGTAACCCCTTCCTTGGCTTCGAGTGCCTGATGCAGACCATCGGAATAACGGCGGCCCGGCATCATACGACCGGTAAACTCATCAATGATGATCGCTTCATCATCGCGCACGATATAATCCACTTCGCGGGTGAAGAGGGTGTTGGCACGCAGTGCCTGTGTTGCAGCATGCATCAGGTTAACATTTTCAGGATCGTAGAGGCTGCCGTTGGTTAACAGGCCAGCTTCACGGAACAGTTTTTCAACACTGTCATTACCGATTTCGGTATAGGAGACAGCTTTGTCTTTTTCATCTTTTTCGTAATCTGCAGGGTCGAGCTGTTTGATCAGCTTGTCGGCCTGCTCATACAACTCACCAGCCTGTTCGGCAGGGCCTGAGATGATCAGAGGCGTACGCGCCTCATCAATCAGGATGGAATCGACTTCATCGACGATAGAGAAGTTGTGGCCGCGCTGTACCAGCTCTTCAGAGCTGAAGGCCATATTATCGCGCAGATAATCGAAACCGAATTCGTTGTTGGTGCCGTAAGTAATATCAGCAGCATAACCGGCACGGCGTTGATCGTTGTCGATGCCATGTACGACAACACCAGTGGAGAGGCCTAAAAAGCCGTAGAGCTTGCCCATCTGCTCGGCATCACGTGAGGCCAGATAATCATTCACGGTCACAACATGCGCACCTTTGCCGGAGATGGCATTAAGGTAGACAGCCAGTGTTGCAGTCAGCGTTTTACCTTCACCTGTTTTCATCTCTGCAATTTTACCCTGATGCAGGATAATGCCGCCGATAAGCTGCGCGTCAAAATGACGCATGCCCATGACACGTACCGATGCTTCACGCACAACAGCAAAGGCTTCGGGAAGTAGTTCATCGAGTGTAGCGCCATCATTCAGACGCTGGCGGAATTCATCGGTCTTGCCTGCCAGAGCTTCATCGGAGAGTTCCTGCATTTGTGGTTCAAGTGCATTGATCTGCTTGGCGGCAGGCCAGAGTTCTTTGAGAAGGCGATCATTACGGCTACCGAACAGCTTGGTGAGGACTTTAAACATGATGGTGTGGCTCCACTTGGGTTTTGTGCTAAATATTCAACTTTTGGCTGGTCGGCATCCATGCCTGACACTGCTAAAAGCTTATATGACTAAAAGGTTGCGCAGAATAACACTGTAGGCCGTAAAGACGAAGGATTCCTTGCGAATACGCGCTTTCCAGTATGACAGAGGTATTTTAAAGTACTTTTACGAAAGCGCATCTTTCAATCTGCTGACGCCTTCCTGTATGTCTTTCAGGCTGGTGGCATAGGAAAAACGCACATGCTGGCCGGATCTGTAGACCCCGAAATCTTCTCCCGGTGTGATCGCAACACCTGCCTTCTCAAGCATGTTCCAGCAGAAGGTCTTTGCATTGTCCGTGATCTTGCCGACATTGGCATAGATGTAAAATGCACCCTGCGGTTCAACGGCAATATCGAAGCCCAGCTTCGGAAGTTCAGTAAGCAGATGGCGGCGTCTTTCATCATAAGCCAGACGCATGGATTCACACTCACTACCTGTTTGCAGTGCTGCGATCGCTGCGTGTTGGGAGAGTGTAGGGGCTGAGATAAAGATGTTCTGCATGACACGTCGACAGGCATCGATGAGCTCTTCCGGTACGATGACCCAACCAATGCGCCAGCCGGTCATCGCCCATCGCTTGGAAAACCCATTGACCACGATGGCATTGTCATCGAACTCCAGTGCGCAGCGTGCTTCGGTGCCATAGGTGAGGCCGTGATAAATCTCATCGGAAATCAGATAACCACCCTTCTTTTTTGCGATTGCTGCAATTTGTTGGAGCTCGGAATCCCCGATCAGGGTGCCGGTGGGATTGGAGGGGTTAATCACCAGAACGGCTTGTGTGCCGGTTTGCCAGTGCTGCTTCACCAGACCGGCTGAGAGTTGATAGCGGCTTTCAGGGCCAACGGGGATGTTTATGGGCTCGCCACCAGCCAGACGAATAACGTTACGCTGGCACGGGTAACCCGGATCAGGCAGCAGGATCGATTCCCCGGCTTCAAGCAGGGCGGCATAGATCAGACTGAATGCACCGGATGTGCCGGGTGTAATCAGAATACGTTCAGGCGCTACATCGACGTTGTACTCATCTTTGTACCAGTCACTCAGAGCACGTTGCAGTTCCGGCTTGCCGGTGGATGGGGTGTAAAAATTATCACCACTATCGAGAGCGCTTTTTGCCGCTTCAATGATTGGATGTGGCGTAGGGAAGTCCGGCTCGCCAATCTCCATGTGGATGATTTTGCGCCCTTCGGCTTCCAGTTCTTTGGCACGTTCCAGCAGCTGCATCACCCTGAATGGTTCAATCCGATCAATTCTTCGCATACCGGGAGTTTAATCTGTCTGGTTTGTGAAAACCATGCACAGCACTTAAATATCAAAAGGCATGATTACCTGCGCCTATCAAACACCATCATCTTAGACTAAGGCCGTTGAATAATTCAGTGATTATCTTATTTCGATAGATGGCAGCTTAGGTATATAGAATCACCTCGCTGTCTTCAAACCATCCCTTCGCGATTACCCGCTCTTTCAATACATGGGGGGCCTGAGAGTAGGCGACCAAAGCAAGGCTTTTTTCTGCGCGTGTACAGGTGACGTAGAAAAGCCTCCTTGTTCTATCCATGCCTGTTTCTTCTCCTTTGGATAGCTTATCAAGATCAGTTCTCGTTGGAGGCTTCACCTCAAACATCTTTTCATATGAAAAAAGAAACCCACCAGCCTCTGCATCATCCATAACCACCATAACCCGATCAAATTCACGCCCCTTCACTCCCTGATGAGTGTCAAATGCCCCTTTACCAGAAACATATGTCTTATAAGACTCGATCTGGTTAAAGCATGTTTCTAGAAAATGTTGGATGGCTTCCAAGCTTGAAACTTTTTCTCCTTCTTCATTTACTTCATCCATGCCATCTACCTCAACGCTTACAACTTTTTCCGCGAATGGGGCTAGGCTTTGGGGAATAGAAAATAAATTATGTTCGGCTACATTTTGTAGGACTTCGAAAAAACTTACATCTGGCTTTGAGTCAATTACATCAACGATAGCCCGAATCGCTGTCTTTAGCGGTTCGAGGGGGTTATCTTGTGTTGTTAAAGTTCTCAAAAAGTCTGGCGCGAGTAACGGAGATTCCGCACGGCGAAGAAGTGTCATGATTCCGTGGCTCGCCCCCGCCTTTTCAAGCTGGTAAAGTGGAAGCACATATTCTGAGAAGAATCGTACAGCAGGCAAATCCCCACTGCGCAATCCTGTATTCAGACGCTTCGAAGCAGCCAGAGCAGCAAACATTTCTGAAAATCCCATTCTTACCGCTGCCATCATATGCTCAAGCATGAGGTGTTTTACTTTTTCAGAGTCGTTCCAGAGAGTATCTCCCGATTGCTCAGCCATCCCTTCTCTCACTGAACGCTCAAAGTCTGGCTTATCACTCTTATTTGCTGGTGCAATAAAAAGACGAACATGTCCAGCTGGTTTTCCTTGAAGAACTTTTTGCTCATGCTGGTCGTGTTCAGATCGAATGTCATTGGCCAGCGCGACGATGCGACTCGGGCTTCTACGATTCATTTGTTTGATTGGTTTTGCCCAGTGAGCAGGAATATTCTCCCCGAGATCAGCTTTCCCATCACCATAAATCCGCTGCATCATATCGCCTATGAGGCCCAAGCCAAAATGACCCTTCTGTTGCTCCTCGACAGCAAAAAAAGCTTCAATAAGACGCTTATTTGTATCCTGACTCTCGTCGATCAGAAGAAATGGATATCGGTTTACAACAATCTGCTGAAATGACGGCTTTGAAACTAAGAAATGGGCACAAATTTTAAGAACATCTGAATGCGACAGCGAGGCTTTACCAATGTTGTCGCCATTAGGATTATATGTAAATTCTCGCCGTTTCGATAGCCAGTCTAGACGTTCCTTTTTGCTAGCAATGCTTCGCTGACGGGCGATTGATGCCAATGTGCCAGCGCGCCCCTTTGCCTCTTGTTGCTCAAGTACAGTTATTTCATCTGGGAGGGCGGCTAGTAGCCAACGTCTAATGTCATCATGAAAAGATTTAATCTGAAGCCAACAGAAGCTGTGAATGGTGCTGATGTGGAAAAGTGGATCACCTTTCACACGGCTGGTGATCTCATCGCATGCTGCATTGGTGTAGGTGATTACCGCGACCTTCCTACCGAGTCTTCGAAATTTTATCCCATGAGCTTTTTCAAAAGCTTCAAGTCCTTTCACAAGTGAATAGGTTTTCCCAGACCCAGCACCAGCATACAAGAAAAATGATTTTGGTGCTTCAGGATTTAGGCACGATTCAATCACTACATCCACTGGATTATCAGAGTCAGCGTGTCCCGTCAAAACCGAACTAACCATTCGCCACCTCTCCTGTATCAGTCACTACTAAAGCAGGTTCCTCCAATTTCTCTTGAAGCCATTTTAATCCTGCCTCAATGTAAGGAGGGACAGAAAGTGCAGAACCGTCCTCAATAGCGACCAGACAATCGATAGCGAAGGCTGCTTTTTCAGCCTTATCGACGATTTCAAATAATTCCGACTCAAGCTCATCACCCGACAAGTTGCCCTTAACCAGTTTAGCAATTTTGTTCGTTGTCGAAGAGCCGGATATCTCTTTGAGTATAGCAAAATTTGCATAAACCAAAGCGTCTTCAAAAGTCCTTGGTATTAGCCTTGGCCCATCTTCATTTGTGGGGTCAGCAACCTCTTTCTGATAGGCAACATACAGGTCATATTCATTTTCTACACATGTATGGTGACCAAAGTCATTCATGGATATTAAATCATCGATCTCAGTGAATTTGGGGTGCCATGTCTTTAATGTTGGGTTAGTCGTTACCTGGCAAGCCCCATCTCTGGCTTTGGCTTTCTTGATACGGGTTGTGGTTCCACCAGCCTTAAGTGGAACTACCGTTGGTAAACCTGCATCTAGGTCAGTAATTACAAGCGCAGTTAATCCCAGCGCCTTTATTAATGGCTTGAATCTGGGTGCATTAGAGCCGCCAAGATCAATCAGGCTAATATAACGTCGCCAGAGATTTCCAAAGTGGTGGCGAATGAAGTGTGGAACCAGAATGCGTTCTGCTTGGCCTTCTACAAAGATAGCGCCATCGGCGAAAAAAAGGTCGCAATCTGTGGCCTTGATATACCTTTTTACAAAACGCAAAGTTTCTGAGTCCTCGCCAAAAATATTTGACAAGTTGATGATAGTTGACGTGGGCGATTGACCTTGCATCTCTGCGGGAAGGCGTCGAAAATAACGTAGATTTGCGAAATCCACCTCATGTGCTACATGGCTAGAATGTGTACTCACCAGCAACTGAGTCGAGTACGTATTTAAGTCGCCGAGTTCTGGATGATTGCGGAGCACACTATAAGCTTTTTTTATAAACACCTGTTGAACTTGCGCGTGCAGATGAGCTTCTGGTTCTTCAATCATAATTAGTTGAAGTGGAGCAATATTAATTTCTGTTGTACTGCTTGTTTTAGGCTCAATCCAATCTTGCCTAAAGCGCATCAGTAGAAAAACCATTGCGATCAAATTTTGATACCCCAGACCTGCACAGGATTCAGGCAGATATCGCTCCTCTTGGTCGTCCTCGGGTTCAGAAACCTTGTATTGAACAGCGGAGCCATGACTAAGGCCGTCCAAAGATTGGAACTTGGTATTTATCACGATGCTTGGGTTATTTATGCCAGGGATCCCAAGATCAGTTAACTCATCAAACACTGAGGAAAAACTAGTCTTTAGGCGCTGATCAAATGCCTTTTCAGCACGCTGTAAGGCACTAAAGGCACTAATATCATCAGCATTAATCTCATCTGTTTGGTTAACGTGTTGATCGTAATAGCTGCGAACATGATCCGACAGGGTTCTAATCAATCTATCTGACTTGGAACTCTCGTTATCGGATGATAAGGAAGCACTAGTCGTGAAATCGCGCATGGCTGGTATCTCACGGAAATTTATTAAGCCCTGAAAGGGCTTCCCCTCAATTTCCAAGGCATCCTCGGGTAAAGATTGCGCGCAGGCGCGGCCTTTGTTGTCAGGAGGCACCTGCCGAGCAGTATCCAGCGAATATGCTTTAATTACCAAGTGCTTTGATAGGGCCTTTTCTAGAAACTCTACTAGATTCCTAGGCGCAATAGTTGGTCTATGTTCATTAGGCGCTTCATCCTCAATTTTTTTTGCAGCACATCGTTCCACTAAATAGTCGGCCTTGAGCAGATCAAGATTTTTAACCTCAAATCGCAATCTCACTCCAACCACACCACCAGCCCAATCAGCATTTGGAATGATATGAACAACATGATGAATATGTGTAAGTGGGACATCGAGCCAAATATCCAACTGAGGGAGAAATTCATTTAAGGAACATTGAGGAGCATTCCCGCTTTCCCAATCAGCTCCTACACGATCAATGGCTGACCAATTCCCAATAGAAATATCCCGAATATCAATGCTTTTTGGGGAGAGTAGAAACTTCCTCAAGGCAATCATTGCAGATGTTTTTCCGCTATTATTGGCGCCAACAAGCAATGTTTTTTCTTTGTCGAATTCAATACGGCAGTTTTGCAGTTTTCGGAAATTCATAATTTCAATAAAATCTATTTTCATCAAATACTCTTCCGTTTTACTTCAATCAAATTATATGATTCTAAAGAACATCTGCTTTTGGAAGCAGCCATTCTATTAACCTATAGGCTAATGGGGAGATGATCATTTGTATGTCCCCCGAATGGGGGACAAGCTGGCCTAGTGCGTTGGCGGAATATGTAAATTGGCCTAGACTCACGATTATGAGTGATAGATATGATATGATAGTCATTGGTGCAGGTATTTCCGGGCTGGCGATGGCGTACAAGGCTGAACGGGCGGGTATGTCCGTGCTGGTGCTGGAGAAGGAAGAGAAAGCAGGTGGTTGCTTTGATTCTGTAGCTTATGAGCAGGATGAATCATTCTGGCTGGAGATGGGCACGCACACCTGCTTTAACTCCTATGGACGGCTGTTGGAGATACTGGAGCAGCTGGGTTTGATGGACTCTTTACAGGCCCGTGAGAAGCAGTCCTATCGCATGCTTGCCGATGAACAGCTGGTATCTATCCCATCGCGTCTGCGTTTTATTGAACTCTTTCTCAATGGCTGGCGTATCTTCAGATTAAAGAAGGACGGGCTCTCCATTGCTGATTACTACGGTGCCATAGTCGGGCCGAAGAATTACCGGGATGTGTTCAGGCATGCTTTTAATGCCGTGATCTGTCAGCAGGCGGATAATGCGCCTGCCGATATGTTGTTTCGTAAGCGGCCACGCGATAAGTCGGTGATGCGCAGCTTTACCTTCTCAAGCGGACTGGGAGCTGTGATTGCGGGCCTTGAGGAACAGTTGCAGATGAAAAAGGGGCAGCGCGTGAGTGCTGTACGCCTTGATGCGGGCAGTTATCAGGTAGATGCGGGTGATGCCACTTATGTTTGTGACAAGCTGGTCTGTGCAACACCGGTGCTTGCTGCATCGCGTTTGTTGAAAGATGCGCATCCTGAGATTGCCGAGCAACTGGGCTGGGCCCATGAGGTAGAGATTGAATCTGTCGGTATTGTCGTGGCCAAGCCTGATCTGCCACTGGAGGATATCGCAGGTATCATCGCTGTTGATGGTGACTTTTATTCGGCTGTTTCCCGGGATTATGTCAATCACCCGGAACTGCGTGGTTTTGCCTTCCATTTTAAGCCTGGCCTGCTTGATGACAAGCAGAAGCTGGAACGAATCTGTGAGATTCTGAAAATTGGAGAGAGCCAGATAAAACAGGTCTTTCATAAAACCAATCGTCTGCCTGCACCGGACATGGGGCATCATCAGTTGACCGCAGGAGTGGATGATCTGCTTTCCGGCCAATCACTGGCCCTGGTAGGCAATTATTTTGCCGGTGTTGCCGTTGAGGATTGTCTGGAGCGTGTAGAGCAGGAATTCACACGTATATCGCAGTCATGAAGCTGCTATTTATCTGTATGACTTTGCTGCTCGGTAGTTGTGGCTTTAGTGAGAAAGTGGATGTGATGTTTGAGTGTGTTTCACCCTCGGGTCACAAGCTTGCTACTTTTTACCGGGTTTCAACCGGTGAACGCCCTGGAGACAAGGAGATGAAAATCAATGTGCGCCCGGCAGGGACTGTGTTTGATGAGAACATGCACAGTTTTTCGTTCAAGCACGGTTATGATGCCATCATCCACTGGGATTCGGATCAGATCATGCGTGTTGAATACCCTGAGTATGCCGAACGTACCCATCAGGAGACTGTGATCTTCGGAAGTAGCCAGACCTTCAATTCAGATGACCGGATCCAGGTGTTATATCAGGAACGACCATCCACTCACGGTCATTTTGTGGTCGAGCAGCGCTGCTTTACGGGCTCTTTAGAGTAAGTGATGAGGATTAATCACTTGCTGCGAAATGGTCAGGTCGCAAAGATATCATTTTACAGAATAGAGAAATGAGGCAGCGACAAGCTGCCACTAAATGGTGAGAAGCATGGTGCCGAGCAGTAAAAAAACGTGAAAAAAATGTCAGGAATAAACAACGGTTCATCGTAGAAGTATGGGCAATGATTTAATATTATAACTACAGAAAACTTGGATTAGATGGGGTAGTTATTGTTTGTTCATTCTTTGTTCCTACAAAGAACGAACCAAGAAAAACGCCCCGGGAACTAAGCTGCTCTTCGAGTTCCCTCGTCTGCATATCCAAAATCTGCCACGGCTCTGCCGTTTTCTCCGGTTTTGGATATTTGTTTCGGCAGCCTGCTAACGGGGAGTAGGCAACGACGCTCAAGTTGCGCGATAGGGTTGTTTTTATACCCGTCCCAAGATGCGCCTGCGTATTTGTTATATGTGGGGAATAGTGAAAAAGTTTCGCCCCACATATAACAAATACGCAGGAAAAAAGCAGATTGCCGGGCAGCTTTCTTTGGTTCGTTTCTTTTTTGGAAAAGAAATGAACAAAAAAATACAGGTAATCAGATATTAGTCCCCCCAGAGTATAAGTTCCAGGATCACAGGCATCATTTTCTTTTGTTTACACAAGACTGCAGGGTAGCAGTCTTGCACGGGATGCGCCCGCAGGGTGCCATACATGGATGTATGGCATGAGCATCAAACACTTGTTATTCCAATTTGTTCGGAGCTCCTGCCGCCCACCTTCGGCGGCATTAGCCGTCCAATTCTGCTTTCCTGCCGGGTTGTGGCAGCCCATTCATGGGCTGCATGGAACCACCGAATAAATCAGCGATTCCCTAGCTTATTCCGGCCAGGCAAGTATCGGTTTCCGTGCAGCCTGCGTTTCATCAAGTCTGCGACGGAACGGTTTTAGTGGAGCATCATGCAGTGCATCGGTATCACCGGCTTCACAGGCATCGGCAATATCCAGCATCGCATCACAGAAGGCATCCAGTGTTTCGCGTGACTCAGTCTCAGTCGGTTCAATCAGCATCGCGCCATGTACAATCAGCGGGAAGTAGACGGTCATAGGGTGAAAACCGAGATCGATCAGGCGCTTGGCGATATCGAGTGTTTTTACACCATGTTTGTTCTGAATTTCATCGGTGAGCAGGCATTCATGTTTACATAGTCCTTCAAAGGGCACGTGATAGCGATCTTTCAGGCGATGCAGGACGTAGTTGGCGTTAAGTACCGCGTCTTCAGCAATCCTGTGCAAGTGCTGGCGACCAAAGGCAGAAATATAGGCATTGGCACGCAACATCACTCCGATCTGTCCGGCTGATCCGAGTACCTGACCAACCGATGTTTCACAGCTATAATCAAGTGTATATGTGTCACCACTCTTTTCGATGCGCGGTACTGGCAGGTATGGAGCCAGTGTTGCATTGGCAGCTACAGGCCCGCCGCCGGGTCCGCCGCCACCATGTGGGGTAGAGAAGGTTTTGTGCACATTAATATGCAGGCAGTCAATACCCATCTCTCCCGGACTGGCAACGCCGACCAGCGCATTAAGATTGGCACCATCGCCATAAACCAGGCCTCCGGCATCGTGTACCAGTTGGCAGATCTCTTTGATGTCGGTCTCAAATGCGCCGGCAGTGTTCGGGTTGGTCATCATCAGCGCAGCAGTTTCGTCATCCAGATGCGTTTTCAATTCATCCAAATCGATGCGACCGTCAGCCCCTGATTTCAGTTCAACGGTGTGCATGCCGCAGAGGGCTGCTGATGCGGGGTTAGTGCCATGTGCAGAATCGGGTACCAGTACCTTGCGTCGTTTGTGTTCGCCGCGGTCATCAAGGCATGCGCGGATCATCATCAAACCCACCAGTTCTCCATGTGCACCTGCAGCAGGTTGCAGTGTCACATAGGGCAGGCCGGAGACTTCACCCAGCCAGCCCTGCAGCTCATGAAGCAGTTCCAGAGCGCCTTGCGCGGTGTCTTCGGGTTGCTCGGGGTGAATATGGGCAAGGCCGGGTAGACGAACGACCTGTTCGTTAACGCGCGGGTTATATTTCATGGTGCAGGAACCCAGCGGATAAAAGCCTGTTTCAATACCGTGATTCCACTGCGAAAGACGTACGAAGTGACGTACGGTTTCAGGCTCGGAGAGACCTGGAATATTCGCAGGTTTTTTGCGGCTGAATGCAGTCAGCTCACTGGAGATCTCACCATGCACACCCGGCAGACTGATCGATTCCGGTGCATCGTGGGCATGTTCAAACAGCAGCGCTTCTTCATGCTGTATGCCAACCGTGCCTGAATATTTGAAGGGGTTGTCGGTTGTCGTCATATCAGATGTACTCATTTTACCACCTCCAGAGCAGCCAGGTAGTCGGAGACATCATCGGCCTCAATCATTTCGGTCGTGGCGACCAGTAGATGCTTGGGTTCAGCGTCCGGCTCAATTTTCTCCAGTGGGATGCCTGCAAAAATATCTCGTTCCCGGGCTGCGCTGAGGAAGCAGTCGCGGGTCTCTTGATCAGCAAAACTCAGTATGGTTTCATTGTAATGAGCACCGTTTGCAGCGACGACATGATCAGGAAGTTGAGTCACCAGTGACTGCAGTGCAGCAGCAGAGCGGTGAGCAACCGTGGCAAGGCCTGCATCACCCATCAGGGTCATGTAGGTGGCGGCCGCTGTACACATCAGTCCCTGATTGGAGCAGATGTTGGAGGTCGCTTTTTCACGACGGATATGTTGCTCGCGTGTGGAGAGTGTTAATACAAAGCCGCGTTTACCATCTGCATCAGAGGTCAGGCCACAGACACGTCCGGGCATTTGACGCAGGTATTTCTGTTTGCAGGTAAGCAACCCCAGATGAGGGCCACCAAAGCCCATCGGAATACCAAGCGACTGACCGGAGCCGACAGCAATATCTGCACCCATCGCACCCGGAGATTCAATCAGGGCAAAGGCCGAGATATCGGAGAAGGCCACAACCATCAGGCACTTCGCGGCATCGCATGCCGCACGCAGTGGTGCCAGATCATACACTGAACCATAAAAGTCAGGGTATTGCACAATGACGCAGGCGGTTTCGTTATCAATAGATGCGATGACCTTGTCGAGGTCGGTACCAAACTGGCCCATGTCCACATCAATATAGTCGCCGTCCAACCTTGAGAGGTAGTTGGCGGTAACACTGCGATAGCGTGGGTTTACAGAGCCTGCCATCACAACACGATTTTTGCGGGTGATGCGGCGCGCCATCAGGGCTGCTTCAGCAGTAGCCGTAGCTGCTTCATACATTGAGGCATTAGAGACATCCATGCCGGTCAGGCGTGCAACCATGGTCTGAAATTCAAACAGCGCCTGCAGTGTACCCTGCGATATTTCCGGCTGATACGGCGTATAGGCAGTGAGAAATTCACCACGGGAAATAATGTAATCGACTACCGCCGGTACAAAGTGATGGTAGGTGCCGCCGCCAAGAAAATAACGGGTATTGGTGGCATTACGATTCTTCTCGGCTGCTTTTGTGAACTTGCGCACAATGCCTGCTTCTGAGAGCGCATCGGCGATATCAAGCGAGCCCTTGTCGATATGAAATTCAGACGGAATATCGCTGAATAGATCGGACATGTCTGATATGCCCATGCTTTGCAGCATGGATTGTCGGTCGGAGTCAGTGTGTGGCAGAAAGCGCATAATATATCCTGTCTTTGTTACCGCAGAGTACGCAGAGTTTCGCAAAGTAAAAAACAGAGGTTTTTGCGATACTGCACGCCTGTTACGTTAATAATGACCAACCTTTCCACCGGAGTGGAAAGGTATGGTTGTCGTTGCAGATGGGTAGGTTTTACTCTTCGAGGAAGGTGGTGTACTCGTCGTCACTCATCAGTTCGAGAGATGCCTCACCACTTATTTTAACCCTGGCGATCCAGCCGCTTCCGTAAGCATCGGTGTTGACCTTTTCAGGCTCGCCTTCCAGCATTTCGTTCACTTCTATCACTTCACCGGCAACCGGCGCATAAACGTCAGATACGGCTTTTACCGACTCAACGACGGCATAGGCTTCGCCTGCATCGATGGTGCGACCGATTTCGGGCAGTTCAACAAAGACGATATCGCCAAGCGCTTCCTGCGCATGATCAGAAATGCCGAATGTAGCCGTGTCGCCTTCGATACGTACCCATTCGTGATCTTTGGTGTATTTTATATCAGCAGGAATTGTCATTTTTTTCTCCTTCACAACAATGATGTATCAGTATCACTGTTGCCCCAGTATCCTTGTATTTGTTTTTTAGCGCCTGACGTTGCTACGAACGAAAGGTAATGTGGTACGCTCGGCAGGTACAGCCTTGCCGCGAATCTCCACACTCAATTCACCTGATGTTGCATGTTCGGGTTTCACATAGGCCAGTGCAACCCCGCCAGCCATAGGGCTGAACATACCTGAAGTGACTTCGCCGCTCAGAGTTCCATCGGCAAATACCTTGTAATGCTCGCGCGGAATGCCGCGTCCTGTCAGCTTGATTGCAACCAGTCGCTGTTTGGGGCCTGCTGCTTTGCGCGCCTCTACTGCAGCTTTGCCGATAAAATCACCTTTATCGAGCTTGGTGATCCACATCAGCTTGGCCTCTACCGGTGTGACGGCATCCGAGATTTCATGGCCGTAAAGTGCATAGCCCATTTCCGTGCGCAGCATGTCACGTGCAGCCAGTCCAATCGGATCGGCTCCATTTGTAAGTAGCTGTTTCCAGACATCAACAGCCTGAGCGTTGGGGAAATACAATTCGAAACCATCTTCGCCGGTATAACCGGTGCGTGAAATAATGGCATCGATGCCTGATAGCTTGACCTGAGCAAAACGATAATAGCCGATTGTTTCCAAGTCTGTGTCGACCAGCGGCTGTAGAGCCGATTGTGCCGCAGCCCCCTGCAGGGCCAGTAACGTAGTATCATCGGATTCATCGCTTATGATTACATCAAAAGCAGCAGCCTGCTCCTGCAGGTGCGCCACATCCTTGAGGCGATTAGCTGCGTTGATGCAGAGGTAGTATTCGTTGTCCGATATTTTATAAGTGGTGATATCGTCAATGAAGGTGCCAGCTTCATTGAGCAGGGCGGAATAGTGAACCTGACCAGAGGCCAGTTTTGACACATCGTTTGTGGTGACATATTGCAGAAATGGCAGCGCATCAGCGCCACTCACACGAACCTGTCCCATATGGGTGATGTCAAAGATCCCCGCGCTCCCCTCGCGAACTGCCGTATACTCTTTCAGTGCACCGGCCCCGTATTGTACAGGCATCTCAAAGCCTGCGAACGGCACAATCTTGCCGCCTGCAGTAACGTGTTCGTCAAATAGCGGGGTTTTTGCCAGTTCCGACATAAATCAATCTCCCAGGTGTGTTTTGAATGCCTGCAGGGTGTTAGCCAGCAGCATGGTGATGGTCATTGGCCCTACGCCGCCGGGTACAGGTGTAATCCAGCCTGCGTTTTTGCTGGCAGCTTCAAATTCAACATCGCCGGTTAATGTACCATCTTCACGGCGGTGGATGCCGACATCAATCACAGTTGCACCGGGCTTGATCCATTCGCCCTGAATGAGCCCCTGCTTTCCAGCAGCTGCAATAATGATATCTGCACGTTCAATGTGAGACTGCAGGTTGTGACTGAAACGGTGGCATACGGTTACAGTTGCTCCTGCCAGCAGCAGCTCCAGTGCCATGGGACGCCCAACAATATTGGATGCGCCGACAATGACGCACTCCTTGCCATGCAGATCCATACCTGTCTCTTCCAGCAGCTTCATGCAGCCGTATGGTGTGCAGGAACGCAGCGCCGGCTGGCGTGCAGTCAGGCGGCCAATGTTGTACGGATGAAAACCGTCCACATCCTTGCCCGGATCGATAGCCTCGATAATAGCCTCCGAGTTGATGTGATCAGGAACAGGTAGCTGAACCAGAATGCCATCGACTTTCGGGTCATTATTTAATTCGGTGATCAGCCCGAGCAGGTGCTGCTGTGTCGTGTCTGCCGGTAACTCATGCGAGAATGATGTGATGCCGGTTTTTTCACAGCCACTTTTTTTGTTTTTAACGTAGACATGGGATGCCGGGTCATTGCCGACGATAATGACCGCCAGTCCCGGTTTTCGACCATGTTTGTTGGCAAGTTCTTCAGCTTCCTGGCGAATCTCTTCGCGCATGCGTGTTGCCAGTGCCTTGCCGTCCAGTATTTTTGCAGTTGATGTGTTCATGCTCCGCATTGTTGCAGTAAGACTCTGTTCAGACAATGATAAGCTGCATGAGAATTGGCATTGATCTGGGTGGAACAAAAACCGAATTGATTGCAGTGGATGATGAGGGGTTGGAATGCCTGCGTTTTCGAAGGCCTACACCGACCGGTAATTATGAGGCTACAGTCGCCCTGCTTGCCGACATGGCGTTGCAGGCTGAAGACGAGCTGGGGCAGCCAGCGACAGTTGGTATTGGTACTCCCGGAGCAGAGTCAGTTCAAAGTGGCTTGATGAAAAACTGTAATTCCACCTGCCTGAATGGCCGTCCGCTAAAACACGATATTGAATCTGTATTGGAGCGAGAGGTGCGACTTAGTAATGATGCCAACTGTTTTGCACTATCCGAGGCTGTGGACGGGGCTGGTGAGGCTGCCGATGTGGTGTTTGGTGTTATTCTAGGTACTGGTGTGGGTGGTGGCCTGGTCGTGCATGGCCAAGTGATTGAGGGGGCCAATCGGATTGCTGGCGAATGGGGACATAATCCGTTACCTGTTCCTGACAAGGTAGAGTCGCCCGGCCCCGACTGCTATTGCGGCCGGAAGGGTTGTGTCGAGACCTGGCTGTCGGGGCCAGGTTTGGCTGCAGATCATCTGAGACAATTTGGGGCCAATCTCAGTGCGGAGCAGATTGCACTTCGGGCAGAGGCCGGAGATGCTGATTGCAGGCAGTCACTGGATTTTTATTGCGACCGTCTGGCGCGATCTCTGTCGGGGGTAATCAATATTGTTGATCCGGATGTGATCGTGTTGGGTGGTGGTTTGTCGAATGTCGATAGGCTCTATACACAGGTGCCAAAGCTGTGGGGAGAGTATGTTTTTTCGGATGAAGTGAATATCAGGCTGCTACCACCGAGATATGGTGATTCATCCGGTGTGCGTGGTGCGGCATGGTTGTGGGGGAGGTGAGATGAAGATTGTACATGCAGGTTTGATTGTTAGTGATCTTGAAAGAGCAGGGCTGTTTTATGAAGGGATACTGGGCCTCTCCCGCATTGAGAGACCGCCGCTTGGTTTTGATGGCTTATGGTATGGGTTGGAGGACGGTCAGCAGATTCATCTGATGTTGCTTGATAACCCCTATGCCGATTGTGTTCAGCCTGAGCATGGTGGTCGTGATAACCATCTGGCCATGCAGACGGATCTGTTTGATGATATTCAAGTCCGACTTGCTGCTGCTGGAGTGCCTTATACCTTGAGTAAATCCGGCAGAGCTGCGCTCTTTTGCCGTGACCTGGACGGCAATACAATTGAGCTAATTCGTTGAGCCTGTGTCTTTTGTGCGAGTGTGTATGCGCAATTCAGTAGCCATGATGCGTGCTGTTGATTAGAGTTTTTCACTATGACAAATCATTCAGTTCAATGTGATCTTTGCGGTGGCGATCAGCTAGAAATTGTTTCCCGTTCAGACAGGCACCAGCAGCCGTTGGATACAGGCCTCTGTCTGGGTTGTGGTCTGGTGATGCATGTGCCGGTTCCTGATGAAGCCGAGGTGGCGGAGTATTATGCCAGCCGATACAGGCAGGACTATCATGGTGAGCGGCAGCCTTCAGAGCGACGGGTCATGCGCGCCTGGAATAATGCCGAGCGTATCTATAACCAGGTCAGCTCCAGTCTTTCCGGCGTTGGGTCTGTTTTTGAGATTGGTGCAGGCATTGGCTGTACGGTAAAGTATTTCGAAGAACAGGGATTGAAGTCATCGGGCATAGAACCGAACCGGGATTTTAATGCGTTCACCCGCAGTCAGCTGTTTGCAGCTGTGGAAAATGTAAATATGTTTGACCTTGATGCAGCGCCCAGGGCCGATCTTGTGCTTTTGATCCATGTGATTGAGCACTTCTCTTCGCCAAAGAGGGCGTTGAACTATATTCATCAGTTAATTAATGATGGCGGTATGTTTTACGTCGAGTGCCCGAATCTTACAGGGCCTTTTGCAACCAATGACCGCATGTTCCACTATGCGCATATTTATAACTTTTCACCGGAAACGCTAAAGGCGCTGGCCGGACAGTGTGGTTTTGAGCTCATTGAATGTTTCACTGATGACAACGATGCCGATATTCAGATGTTATTCAGAAAGGTCGCGGTGAAATCCCCGCAGGCTTTATTGCCGGGTCATGCCGATTGGGTGCGTGAGCGCATCAATAAATATAACACATTGAGTTATCATATGCGTCCATCCTATCTATCCAAAAGGGCGCGCAAGGTCTCTTCCTATCTGATGGAGTATATGAAAGCCCGCGAGTTTGTTTCCGGCCTGCTTGGTCGTCTGGGGAAAGGGCGGGGCTGACCCTTTGCTGCTATCGTGTTGGCGGAGATGATTGTCAGCTAAGGCAGTGCCTTTTGGTTTCTCTCGCAGTTTTTGGATTCATTCCGGCGGAAGATTATCCTGTGTGACCTGCTTATGCATGCATCGCTTCAAAGAAGATGCGGTCGATATCCTTGTGCCAGGAGTTCTGGTAAGCCGATAGCCAGTATTCAGCCTGAGTCTGCCCACTGGAAACTGCCTGTTGCAGAGGGGCAAGGAACAGTGTTTCATTTTCACCGGCCTGATTCAGGTTGTTTAGTCGCCCCAGTCCTTCGTGTGCGATTTCGAGCATGCTTTCACACAGTTTTAAAACAGTAGTATCCCTGAATGGGGTGGCCATGGCTGTTTTCGGGGTCTGATGCCTGAGTGCGCTGACCTCTCCGTGATTCCAGTCCCCGACAAGCTGCCATGCCTTTTCCAGCGCCTGCTCGTTGTAAAGCAGGCCTTTCCACAGTGCAGGAAGGGAGCAGATCCATGGCCACGGGCCTGCATCCGCACCACGCATTTCGAGATACTGTTTCAGGCGCACATCAGGGAAGAGGGTGGAGATGTGCAGCTCCCAGTCGTCCATGCCTGGGAACTCCCCGGGACATTGTGGCAGTTTCCCTTTGAGGAAATCACGAAAGCTGGCCCCTGCACAATCGATATATTTGCCATCACGCATAATAAAATACATGGGGGCATTCAGAGCCCACTCGGTATAGCTATCAAAGCCGAATCTCTCTTCAAAGGCGCAGGCGGGGATGCCTGTGCGATTCGGGTCGGTATCCAGCCAGCATGCAGCACGGCGGGAGAGAAAACCGGAGGGTTTGCCATGCTCAAAGGGACTGGCGGCAAACAGGGCAGTAACCAGAGGTTGCAGGCAGAGAGATACACGCATCTTTTTACTCATGTCAGCTTCGGAGCCGAAATCAAGATTCGCCTGCACCGTGGCTGTGCGCAGCATCATATCCAGGCCGCCATTACCCACTTGCGGCATATAGTTGCGCATAACTGCATAACGGGCTTTTGGCATCCAGGGGATGTCGCTCTGTTTCCATTTAGGTTGGAATCCAAGCCCCAGAAAACCGATGCGCAGCTCTTTGGTGATCAGGTGAACCATTCGATGGTAATCAGTGGTTTCAGTACACGTTTGGTGGATGGTAGAAAGGGGAGCGCCAGAAAGTTCCAGTTGGCCGCCGGGTTCAAGTGTGACTGAAGCACCATTTTTGATCAGGGCAATAACCTGGTCGTTTTCATTGACGGCTTCCCACCCTTTGCCTGCCAAAAGTTCAAGTAGCTTGCGGATGCTGCGCTCACCATCATAGGGGATGGGTCGGAGGCTATCCATGCAGAAGCCGATCTTTTCGTGTTCTGTGCCTATGCGCCAGTTATCGCGAGGTTTGCAGCCTTCAGCAAACCAGCCAGCAAGATCAGTTGGGGTAAGTGTTGGATTCATGGCAGAAGTCTAACGTATTATATATAGATGGAGTAGAAGGATGATCGTCGGGTGCTCTTTCGGCTTATTGAACAAGCGATGTCCTGAACCGTTTGGGTTTAAGTCCCTGTGGTGCCGGTCTGTTGTGTGGGCAGGTATCAAAGTCCTAACGCGCTCGATCGAAGATACATCATCTATCTGTGGTCTATATAATTAAATGCCTGGCGCGACCGACTGGATGGATACCCATCCAGTGGGTGGCAGGAGCATCAGAGGCCTGACGTGCTCGATCAAAGATACACCCATATCCAACTTGTTTTGATTTGGGCTTATCGCGCCTTGTCAAAGGTCCTCCATATCTTTGGTTTGTTTGGATTCAAGGCCTATCGCGCCTTATTGAATGGACACCCATCCATTCAATAAGGCTTGCTTGTGGCAAAAAGACACACAGCTGATGTGTCATGTTGACCCAGTGATGTAGATCACGTTAAAGTTCGCCCTGTCATCACGAGGAACAAGTGAATTCACTTCAACCGAGAGATGGGAATTTTTGCACTGACTCTACGGAGTCAAATTCAATTTAAGGATAACACAACATGAAAAAAATGCTTTTTTCTGCTGCTGCTTTCGCTGTTGTTGCTGTTTCTGCTGTTGCAGTTGCACCAACTACTTCTGAAGCAATCCCGGCATACGCACGTCAGACTGGCGCAGCTTGCTTGAGCTGTCACTTCCAGGCTATTCCACGTTTGAGCGCTTTCGGTCGCAACTTCCGTATGAACGCAACTCGTGACATGGGTGAGCAGGCTCTGCTTGAAGATGATCACCTGTCTCTGCCAGCTTACTTCAACACTGCGTTGCTGCTTAAAGCTCGTATCTCTACTGGTAAAACCACCGTTAACGGTGTTGTTGCTGCACGTGGCGGCGTTCTGGGTACTCCAGCAACTGCAGCTGCATTCGCAATCCAGTGGCCTGATGAAGCTGCACTGCTGATCGGTGGTCGTTACGGCGAGCACATGGGCGGCATGACTGAATGGGGTTACGCTCCTACTGCTGCAGGCGACATGGCTGCTGGCCCACTAGGTATGAAACTGGCATACGTTTTCGATACAGACATGGGTCCTATCGCAATCGCTGGTGGTACTACTGATGCTCTGGGTGCTCCATCTGTCTTCAACGATCCATCAAACGCAATCTCACGTAACCTGCGTGGTCTTCAGACTCGTGCACAAGCCCTGCGTGGCGGCATCCTGCACGGTGGTGTTACCGGTGTTGGTGTATACGGTCACATTAACGACCTCGTTTACTTCGCAGCTGGTATCATTGAAAGAGCTGGTGGTGCTCCATTGTTCGCTGCAATGGGTGCAGCTGATCTGAATGCTAACCCTTACCTGCGTGCAGCAATCACTACTGAGCTGGCTGGTTTCGACTTCGTTGGTGGTTTCTGGTACGGTAAAACAAGTACTCCTAACTACAAATGGGCTGGTCCTGCTGCTGTAGCTAATGATGTTAAAGATTACGGTCTGGACGTTCAGTTCCAGGGTGAAATCGGCGACCTGTCTGTAGGTTTCTACATGCCAGTAGTTCTGAATCGTGATGCACAGCGTATCGTTGGTGGTCCAGTTGTAGGTAAGATCTCTGGTTTCAACCCTTACTTCAACATCGCAATGGGTCACATGGGCGTACGTCTTGGCTACGACTATGCTAAGAACACTGCTGCTAGCTCTAAGTTCACCAACGTAATCGTCGGTGCTTGGTACTCTGTTGCACAGAACGTAGAACTGGATCTTGAGTATAACAATGCCAAGACTGATGTAACAGCAGCTCCACTTGCTGGCATCCTGCCAAGCTCTACAAAAGCGGCTTCTACTACTCTGTTGCTAGAGTATGTTTACTAAGTAAAACTAAAGCTTCCTTAGGGAAATTTTGAAAAGGGGCTCTTCGGAGCCTCTTTTTTTTGCTTTCAAAAGTTTGTTTCTAACCTGTGTCGGCCAGGGGGGTCCGGTGATCGAAGCACCTTCGCTCATTTGATCATGTGGGTCTTTTTTTCTGGTGATGGTAAGCAGATGCTGGTTGCGAAAGTTCGATGGCGACATCTGAAGCTCTTGGCCTCGTGTATGCCCACTGCTTGATCTGACTACAAAGAATAAGAGGCAGCCTTGCAATTATCTCATTGTTGTCGCTCTGTTGCTCTGTTGCTCGGCAGTTTGCGAGGGCTGTTTATTAATGTAGGCGCGGTTATGGCTTGTTTTGTCTGAATCAGGAAAATATCTCTGACACACTCTTTTATCTTGACCCCTATGGCAGCCTTCTGTCTAATGCTCGCCATGAAACGAGTGATACTTTCCCTTTCCCTTATTGCATTCCTGCCTTCCTGTGCAGAGCAGTCATTTTTTATGGCCCATGAAGATGCGAAGCCAGCTTATGCCCAATCTGGATCCAGTGCGAAGCAGGACGCGGATGCACGTGCACCTTTGGATTTGCCGCCGGAGCTGCGTGCTGATCTTGAGTTGCCAATGTCTGAGCGAGTAGCCAGCAGGGCGAACGAGGCTGAATTGCCACGGGCGTATGCGAAGGCGGTCGCGGGTAAAGCGGTATCATTGGATGCACGAGTATATCAGCAGACCCCTGCAGAGGTGTTTTCAGCTGTGGTTGATGCGATGACAGGCATGAATGCGCCAATTCAGTCGGTAGACTCTCCCAGCGGCATTATTACAACGGATTGGATTCGTAAGGGTAATAACAGTCTGGTTGGGATGGCAGGTATGATGGGGCTGGGTGATGCTCCGAAAATTACACGCCACCGTTTTATTGTGCGGGTTTATCGTGCGCGAATGGATTCAGGTGATGTGACCAAATTAGAAGTGCGTGTGCTTGGTCAGGCGATTGTTGCCAACCAGTGGGTCAACAAGCCGTTCAAGCGTAAGGTCGCTGATGAGATCTTTGAGGGTGTGAATGAGCAGCTGACAAGAGTGCAGCGTCAGGATGCAGTGAAGCCTTAATTTAGTCAGATATAATCAGACAGGAGAGACTTAATCATCTTCCAGGCTGTTTATAATTTCAACTCGTAGTCACACTGCCTAACACTGTTGCAACAGGATTGATTTGTGTGCCAGACCTTGATCAGATGGGTTGGAGCATCAGTATCAATAACCGCAGAGTCTTGAGAGTGCTTTGCCTGGATCTGGTTGGCGCATCAGTGATTCTCCAATTAGAAATCCGTAAACATCGTTGGCGTTCATGAGTCGGATATCTTCCAGAGTGAATATGCCTGATTCCGTAATGACAGTTCTCTCTTTATGGATCTGACTTAGTAGTGAAATCGTAGTGTCCAGTGTGGTTTCGAAGTTGTGCAGGTTGCGATTATTGATGCCCATCAGTTTGGTATCCAGTTCCATGGCCCGTTCCAGCTCGTCTGCATTATGTACTTCCGGCAATACAGATAATCCGAGTTCGGTGGCGCAAGCGGTTAATTCTGCTGCCTGCACATCATCCAGCATGGCCAGTATGATCAGGATCGCATCTGCTCCCATGGCCCGGGCTTCAATGATCTGGTAAGGATCAAGTATGAAATCCTTGCGCAGTATCGGCAGGTTTACGGCTTTCCGGATTGATCGGACGTATGCATCGGTGCCCTGAAAGTATTTTACATCGGTGAGTACTGACAGGCATGTAGCGCCACCTGTTTCATAGCTTTGTGCAATCATCACAGGATCAAAATCGGCTCTGATGATACCCTTGGATGGGCTGGCCTTTTTTACCTCGGCAATGACCGCATTCTCCTGTTTTGAAATTCTGCTTGTAAGTGCGCCTGTAAAATCCAGTGGCTGATATGTCCCGGCAAGCTGACTTAATTCGGATTCGGAATGCTTCTGTTTGCAGGCTGTAACCCAGTCTCGTTTGTATGCTGCAATTTCGTTCAGGATGGAGCTCATGAGGCCTCTCTGGTGAAGTTGATCAGTGCGTTCAATCTCTGCTGTACTTTGCCGGAATCAATGGCGTTAGCCGCCATGGCGATACCCTCTCCGATGCCATCAACCTTGCCTGCAACCCATAGTGCTGCTGCTGTATTGAGCAGTACTATATCACGCCCTGCGCCCTGTTGCCCTGCAAATATGTGTTTCAGGATTTCAGCATTGGTGGCTGCATCATCTCCGGCCAGTGCCTCAGGCACAGTATATGGCATGCCGAAGGCCTCGGGGTCAATTTCAAACCGGATGGGTTCCTGGTTATGCTGAATCAAAATGGCATCGGTGATGTCGGTTGTGGTGATTTCATCCAATCCGTCGCGGCCATGTACGATAAGGGCGCGTTTGCAGCCAAGCTGTGTCAATGCTCCGGCAACCAGTTCCAGTTTCTCTTTGGCAAATACGCCAAGCACCTGATATTCGGCTCCGGCCGGATTAGTCAGAGGACCGAGCAGGTTGAATATGGTGCGGATACCCAACTCACGACGAACCGGGCCTGCGTGACGCATGGCCGGATGCAGGTTCTGCGCGAAAAGAAAGCCGATGCCTGTTTCATCAATGCAGTCAGCTACCTTGTCGGCTGGAATATCCAGGTTGACGCCCAGTGCTTCCAGTACATCGGCAGCTCCGGATTTTGAAGACATGGCACGATTACCGTGTTTGGCGACCGGCACACCGCAGGCTGCAACGACAATGGATACAGCAGTGGATATGTTAAATGTTTTTGCGCCATCACCACCGGTACCACAGGTATCGATCAGCCCTGTGGCTTTCGGGCAGATGCGGGTGGAGGCTGCGCGCATGGCGCTGGCAGCTCCTGCTATGATATCTGCATTTTCACCGCGGATAGAGAGGCCCATCAGAATCGCAGCAATCTGGGAATCGCTGGCTTCTCCATTCATAATAGCGGTGAAAACAGTTTCAGTTGCTACGCGGCTGATATTGTTGCCAGCCTGCAAATCTTTGATCATCTGGCTAATGGCTTCACTCACTGCAAACTCCTTTTTTGTCCATCACAGAGTGCACGGAGGACACTGGGGGGGATTAAGAAATGGACGTGTTGATGGAGAGTAGTCGCGCCTGGCAAACCCTCTGTGCTCTTCGTGTCCTCTGTGGTGCAGTGTCATGTCTTGGCCTCAAGGAAGTTCTTCAGCATCTGGTGGCCATGTTCGGTGAGAATGGATTCCGGATGGAACTGAACACCGAAGGTCGGGTGTTCACGATGGCGCAGGCCCATCAGTTCGCCCTCTTTGGTCCAAGCTGTTTTGACCAGGCATGCCGGTAGTGGTTCAGGTACGATGAGAGAGTGGTAACGGGTGGCGATGAATGGTGAAGGCAATCCTTTGAATACCCCTTCACCGTTATGTTCAATGGGGCTTGTTTTACCATGCATCAGGCGCGGCGCACGGATGACTTCACCACCGAAAACCGCGGACATCGACTGATGACCTAGGCACACACCCAGAATCGGGATATGGCCTGAGAACCTGCGAATGACTTCCATGGAGATGCCAGCCTCATGTGGTGTGCACGGGCCAGGTGAGACCAGAATATGGTCAGGTTTCATCTCGGCAATGTCATCCGGGGTGATTTTATCATTGCGGTAGACCCGCGGGGTTTCACCCAGCTCCCCCAGATATTGCACCAGGTTGAAGGTGAATGAATCGTAGTTGTCGATAACGAGGATCATCTTAAACTTCTCCTCCCGCCATGGACGGCGGGCAAACACGAAGACTCAGGCTTCGCGTTTGTAAGCGAGCCGAAATGACATTTTGGCTTGCGACCAAAAGCCGGAAACAGGTTGTTGTTGGCGTATTCACGAAACCTCTTTTCCTTGCGCTTCAGCTAAAGCAACAGCACGGAACATCGCAGTTGCCTTGTTGACGCACTCCTGATGTTCGCGCTCTGGCACGGAGTCTGCAACGATGCCTGCACCTGCCTGAATATGGATTTCACCACCGTGGATGACAGCTGTACGAATGGCGATGGCAGTGTCCATGCGTTGACCACCAAAGCCGATATAGCCGACTGTGCCGGCATAGGGACCACGGGCAACCGGTTCCAGCTCATGAATGACCTGCATGGCACGCACCTTAGGTGCTCCGGAGACTGTACCGGCGGGGAAGGTGGCCTCAAGCAGGTCGAGTGTATCGGCTTTGTCTTTTAAGTCGCCCTCAACCTGTGAAACAATATGCATGACATGTGAATAACGTTCGATAGTCATGGATTCAGTCAAAGAGACTGATCCATATTTGCAAACGCGGCCAAGATCGTTGCGGCCAAGATCAACCAGCATGACATGTTCAGCCAGCTCCTTGGCATCGGCGAGAAGATCTTCTTCCAATGCCTTGTCTTCTTCTGCGGTCTTACCGCGTGGACGAGTACCTGCAATAGGACGAACTACGGCTTTGTCCATTTCGCGACGCACGAGAATCTCGGGCGAAGAGCCAACCAGGATGGTATCACCGACATGCAGATAAAACAGATATGGTGATGGATTGATATGGCGCACAGCACGGTACACATCAAAGGGGCTGCAATTCAGCTTTTTAGAAAAACGCTGACTCAATACCACCTGAAAGATATCACCGGCATGGATGTATTCGCGAGCCTTGGAGACTGCAGCCTCAAAATCAGCCTGTGTAGTCTGGGCAACGGGTGGTTCACTCAATGTGGTATCGGCATCCAGTTTCAAAACCTTTGCCATTTCACCCTCATAGAGGCTGGCTTGCATGCGATTGAGCACATGCTCTGCTTCATCGGCCTCATCTTCCGGCAGGCGCACGCAGCAGGTCAGAGTACCTTTCAGGTTGTCGAACACCATAAAGCGGTCAACCAGCAGATAGCATGATTCAGGAGCACCAACCGGATCGGGCAGGTCGGATGGAATATCTTCAAACTGGGAGACAATCTGATAGCCAAAGTAACCAACAGCACCACCTGCAAATGGCAGATCGTCTTCAGCGATGAACTCCTGATTCAGTACAAAATCACGTAACCAGTCGAGTATGCCGCCATCAAATGCTTCTTCTCGTCCGTCACGATATACCAGATGTGTACTGTTGCCGTTTGAGGTTGCGCGGCATGCAGGGCTGATGCCCAGTATGCTAAAACGGCCCCATTGCTCGCCGCCCTCGGCAGATTCAAACATGAAACAATCACCGCGATCGACCAGACGTGAAAACAGGCCGGGTGGGGTCAGGCAGTCGGCAGAAAGGGTGCGTCGGAAAAGTTGAAAGTTTTTACTCATATTGACAAGGCCATCCTGCTGTGGCGAAATGCGCCGCCTTCGGAACAGGAGAGACATCCTGCTTTTGGAGATACGGGGCCATAGCTCAGCTGGGAGAGCGCCACACTGGCAGTGTGGAGGTCAGCGGTTCGATCCCGCTTGGCTCCACCAGGAAACGAAGAGCCCTTGCTATGCAAGGGCTCTTTCTTTTTGGTGAACAGGCAGGCTGCTACTTGTACAGAGCAGTTGTACATGGAACTGGTACAGGTCGCCCTGAAATGTCTCGAAATCAATGTAATATTCATCGTAGCGAACATTACATTTACTATTATCGAAGAGCCATCCCTGATTCGGAAAGGCCAGGCTTTAGGGTGTGTGCGTGTCGGGTCCTCTTTATTGAGGCTGTATTTGACGAATACCAGCTTGTTCTGACAGGTTTTGCGGGTGAGATAGTTCCTGCAAGGGAGCTGTCTGAAGTCAACTGGACGTAGACTTTCTCTGCTGGCCGGAGAGCTGATAAGGAGCTTATATTGTCTTTTATTAAACCCATTCGTATTGAAGTGAAGTTGATATACATTAAGCTGGAAGAGATTGTCCGGCGAAGGTTTCGCAGGTTTTTACATCGCATGCTGATTCTTGCCTGTTCTCACCCTGAATCGATCAAGGCGCTTGAAACTGCATCGGCTTTTGCAAAGTTTGAACGGGAGCATATGCCGGAGTGCCCTGAATTTTCGACGATTATGAAACATTATGAAAATGGATTGAATCACGCTACTCCAGACGGGTTGTTTCTTGAGTTTGGTACCTATAAAGGTAAATCAATGAATATCATGGGTAGCCTGCGCCCAGGCATCACATTCCACTGCTTCGATTCATTTGAAGGCTTGCCTGAGGATTGGCATATTGGCGTGGATAAGGGGACCTTCGGTATTGATGGGGCTATTCCTGATATTCGTCCTAATGTTCACCCTGTGAAGGGATGGTTTGATCAGACGTTACCAGAATTTGCCAGGCAGCATGAAGGAGAGAAGATTGCATTTATGCATGTGGACTGTGATCTCTACTCTTCAACCAAAACCGTGTTTGAATCACTGGGTCATATGATTGTGCCTGGTACTGTGATCCTGTTTGATGAATATCTCTCAATCCCTGTCGAAGGTGAGTGTGAATATCTGGCGTTCATGGAGTTTCTTGATAGCTCGGGCTTACAAATGGAGTATATAGGTCAGATTCGTGGCCATAATCAGGTTGCAACACGTATCACCGCTTAAGGGTACTGAAGTAAAAGTACTCTCCGCAATGTGGAGGGTTATATGAGTCCTGATGTTCCTCTTATCGATACTCTGATCAATTTAATGGCGGCCTGGCTTCTTCTGGCAGGTGTTGCCTTCTGGGCTCACCGTGAAGGACTGGGGCTGTCCGGCAAGATGCTCATCGCTTCAGCTAGAGGGCTGGTGCAGCTGCTGGCACTGGCATTTGTGCTGCACTGGATTTTCGATATTCAGTCGCATCTGGCTCAGGCGCTGCTGGTTGTCGCCTTTTGTGTTTTGGCAGGCCATAACAGTGCCAGTCATTATGATGGTGAGTTTAAAACCTGGATGGCCTCTGCTGCCGCCTTAATCTGTGCCTGTTTGATGACGCTGCCCTGGCTGGCCTTTTCCGGTGCTATCGCCGATGACACGCGTACGTTGGTTCCACTGGGTAGTATGATTGCCGCGAATGGCATGAATGCGATCTCTATTATGTATGCGCGGCTTAAATCGGGCGGCATTGTTGGAGAGGGTATTAAGACAGCCATGATTCCGACGATTGATACCTTGCGGGTCGTGGGGCTGGTGCACATGCCGGGTATTTTTGTTGGCATGGTGCTGGCAGGAGCCAGCGCTTTTGATGCTGCTGTCGCTCAGCTTACGGTACTCTATATGGTGACAGCCTCCAGCTTTGTATCCTGTTTTGTCAGTTTTCTGCTGATGAATCATTTTAATAAACGTAAAGCGTGATAAGTCAGGAGTGAGCTAGGGTGTTCTCCCTGACTCCTGCCCCTTCACACCTTGCTGCTGCTTTGCTTGAAAAAGCAGTATGTTCCTGCGAATCTTTGTTAATGACACGGGAAAGTATGGTGCCAGCTGACATGTGGCTCCAAAGGTTTTGCAGATGCGACTGAAGCGGATTGAAATGGCTGGTTTCAAGTCCTTTGTTGATCCGACAAAGATTGATCTGGATAAGGGTATTACGGCGATTGTAGGGCCTAATGGCTGTGGGAAATCCAATATCGTTGATGCACTGCGCTGGGTGTTGGGTGAACATTCGGCGAAACATTTGCGCGGCGGAGTGATGGAAGACCTTATTTTCCAAGGCTCTGACAGCCGTTCTCCTGTTGCTGTCTGCGATGTCGAGCTGACTTTCGCTATACAAAAGGGCTCGCTGGCTACGCCTTATCACGAGCTTGATGAGGTTCGAGTTCGTCGTCGTCTGGTTCGAGATGGTGGTTCCGATGCTTTTATTAATGGCAAAATGGTGCGCTTGAAGGATGTGGTGGATCTGTTCCTTGATACCGGTATCTCAACGCGTGCTTACGCCATTGTGGAGCAGGGTTCGATTGCCCGTATGGTGACTGCAAAGCCTGAAGAGCGACGGGTGATCTTCGAAGAGGCAGCAGGCGTGATGAAATACCGTTCCCGTCGCCGGGAAGCTGAACGTCGTATGAAAGATACCAGACAGAACCTTGATCGTGTGCTTGATCTGCTGGAAGAGGTGCGTAGCCAGTGCCGTAGTCTTAAGCAGCAGGCCTCTCGTGCAGGGCGTTTCAAGAAAATGCAGGATGAGTTTTCACAGCTTCAGTCGCTCAGTCTGGGTTTGCGTTATCAATCATTACAGCAGGACTTCAAAGAGATTGAGCTGCAACTTCTTCAGGTCAGAGTTTCCGAGGAAAAGGCAGGCTCTGGGTTAACTGCGGCGGAGATGGTTGTGGTTGGGGCGCGAGAAGATCTGCTTTGTCATGAAAGTGAGGCACAGATAATTCAGGACCGTTTACGTGATGCTGAGCAAAAAAAGGCGGATATGCAGAGGCAGCTAGAACGTGCTGCAGGAGAGCGACGCCTGCTAAAAGAGCGAACGGGAGTATTGGAGAGCCGCATCAATGAGGCAGCCCGACACCTGAGTAGTATTGGATCTGAGTTTGAGCGGGTAGAGCAACAGTTTGGAGGGCAGAGTGACTCTGAGCTGCAGTCCTTGCGCCTGGAGGCGGTGCAGTCTGTGAAGGCCGGAGAGCAGCTTTACCGTCAGCAGGCTGAAAAACGTAATCTGCTGCTTTCGGAGTTTGAACGGCTACGTCATAGCGGTGAACAGGTCAGGCAGCAGAAGGAGACAGCGGGAGCCGCTCTGCTACGGCTGCATGAGAGAGAGCAGCGGCTCGGCCGGCAGCTGCAGGAGCTTGGCTTGCAGTGTGAATCGAACGCTCAGGTATTGGAACAGGCCAAGATGCAGCTTGGACTCAGTGAGCAGGCGTTCAAAAATGCTGAATCTGAAGCCCTGGTTGCTCAGACAAAACTGAATGAGTGTAAGGGCGTTCGGGAGGCTCAGGCTATATTGTTCTCGGAACAGGAGTCAGCAGTAAGGGAACGTAATGGTGTAGTGCAGGAGTTGCGCGGGCGTATAAAACATCAGGATGTATCCGATGAGTTACGTGATGGACTCAGGGCTCGGGGGGCAATCTGGATTGATGAATCACTCACTGTGCCCGAAGGTCTTGAGGCGGCAGTAGCTGCGGCTCTGCGAGGCCGCTCTGCAGATGTACGTATTCCGGCGACGAATCCGGACCAGCAATGCAGGGACGAAGTGTTGGCGCTGGCAGAAGATGCACCTATTGCCCTGTTTACCGGGGGAGCAAACGGACAGCCTGCCAGCGGGCAGTCATTGGCCTTAGAGATGGCTTTATCGCCTGAGCACCCACTATATGATCTGTTTGTTCCGATCTCATTGTATGATGATATTGCTGATGCCATTGATGGCAATAGCTATGCGGTAAGTCGCGATGGCTGGCGCTTTGAGCCCGGAGGCTGGCTGGTTCCCCCTGCAGGCAACCGTACTGCGCGGCGTATGGCAACGCAGAGAAAGCTGCGGGAAGCTGAAGCCCGGTTACTGAAAGAAGAAACCCTGTTGAATCGGGTTGTCGATCTTTTTCGACAGGTAGAAGAGGCCCTGGAATCGCAGCAGAAACGCAGTCAGCAGTCAGATCTTGCCGTAACACGTAGTGAGAGTGAATGGCACAGGGCTATTTCAGCAGTCGAGCGTTTGCAGGCTGAGGCTGATTCTCTGAGTGAGCGTCAGCAACGTTTGCGTCTGGATTTGAAGGATGATGCCGGAGAAGGAGAGCACTGGCAGCAGCAGTTGGAGCAGGCAGGTGTTGTGGATCAGGCTGCATTGGTAGCTGCAGAGCAGAGGCTGGCTGAACAGGATGTTGCGGTTAGCAGTGCTGAGAGGTCTCTGAATCAGAGTCGTGCATCTTTGGCGCAGGCGGATCAGTCCCTCGCACTGTTTGCCCAGGCCCGGGATAGCTTGCTGCGTGAGTCCGGACGCTTGAAGCAGGAAGGCGTGCGTCTGTCAGAGCAGCAGGATGGTGATCGCAAGCGTTTGCAGCAGGCGCAGCTGGAGCTTGAAAAGGCCTGCAGTCAAAGCGGGCTTGATAAGCTGTTGGCAAAGGCTGCCGAGAGTGTGGAAGCGATACACAGCGCTATGAATGTGGCGCGCCAAAAGGGGCATGAGTTGCAGCAGGCTCAACATGAGTCAGAACGTATGGAGCGCCATGCTCGCCAGCAGTTGCAGCAGGCGAGTAGCAGACGGCAGTCGGTTGAACTGGTTCAGGCTCAGCAGGCCACGCGTTTACAGGACCTGACAGATGAAATTATGCAGCGATGCCAACTTGGTGTTGATGATCTACTGCAGGCTATTGTGGAAATGGAAACGACAGATGATGTTGAATCCATAACAGCGAGAGCACAGGTGGTGGAGGAGAGGCTGTCACGTTTCGGCCCGGTCAATCTGCTGGCGATTGAAGAGTTTGAACAGGCTGGTGAACGCGAAACATTTTTGTCTGAACAGGCAACGGACCTCGAAGCAAGTCTTGCTACTCTTGGTGATACGATTGCTCGTATTGATCGAACAACCCGGCAGCGCTTCCGTGATGTGTTCGATCAGACCAATGCTTTGTTTCAGCAGACATTTCCACAGCTGTTTGGCGGTGGACGTGCTGAGCTAAGGCTGGACTCAGACGATATTCTCACTGCAGGTGTTGAGGTGATAGCTCAGCCTCCGGGTAAGCGACTGCAGGATGTGACGCTGCTTTCCGGTGGAGAAAAAGCACTGACAGCAGTTGCGCTGGTGTTCGCCATTTTCAAGATCAAGCCAGCCCCCTTCTGTGTGCTTGATGAGGTGGATGCACCACTGGATGATGCCAATGTTGGTCGTTTTGGTGAGATGGTTCGTGAGCTGTCTGACCGGGTGCAATTCCTCTCCATCTCACATAATAAAATCACCATGCAGCAGGCAGACCGACTGGTTGGCGTTTCCATGCCTGAGCCTGGCGTATCAAAAATTGTTGCAGTAGATATGAGTGGTTTGCCTGATTCAGTGTAAGGGGAAAGGCGTTAGGTTGAATTCCAGCCTCTTCATGTCTCACTCTTCACTTCCTCACGTCTATGAATAAGTGGCATGAAACCTGCTCAAGTTTCCTGCTGTTAAGACAGGAGGAAATATGGCGGATTCCCCGCAAACTGAGACTGTGTCTATACCGGGCATGAAAGAGCGCCCCGGCGGGCATTTTGCTGCCATGTTGATTGAAGATGGTGTGATGACTGTCTCTGATGTCAAAAAGGCGATGCGAGTACAGGAGAAGTTGGGCAGTAGTAAGCTTATCTCCACGATTCTTATGGAGCTTGGAAGGCTTACTGAAAGCGAGCACCGTCGTATTGTTCGTAAGCATGGCAGAGAGTTCCGAATTGGTGAGCTGATCTGCGAGTTGGGTTATATTACACTGCAGCAGTTGCTACATGCAGAGCAGAAGCTGGCGGTGTCTCCGGGTAAACGTATCGGAGCCATCATTCGTGAACTGGGCTTTATCGATGATCGCCAGCTTGCTCAAGCTCTTTCTGAACAGCTGGCTCTGCCGCTCATGCATCTGGATCTGGATACGGCTGATCGAGCACTGTTGAATCAGTTTGCTATCAAATTTATGCGTATGCATCTAACAGTACCGTATGAATCCAGTGAGACCAAGGTTTCCATTGCTACGGCCAACCCGTTAAATAATCCGGCTATTGCTGAGATAGAAACGCGCTTGAATAAAAAAGCAGTGATCTCTATCGCTGCGGAAAGTGCGATTGCATCCCTGCTCAGTAAGCTTGAGGCGGCTGGAGGCAAAGCCAGCGAGCAGAAGGACCAGGTGGCTGATGTTGTTGATAGTATTCTGCTCTCGGCCATTCGCGATAATGCCAGTGACATCCATATTGAGCCGGTGGAAGAGTGTGTGCGAGTCCGCTTCCGCCTTGATGGTGTGCTGATTCACAAGATGGATCTTCCATCAGAGCTGGCAAAAAGGGTTATGGCACGTTTGAAGGTGTTGGCCGAGATGGATATCTCGGACAGTCGTCGTCATCAGGATGGCCGTTTCAGGCGAGAGCTGGCTAATGCCAGTGCGGATTACCGGGTTTCCACTTATGTAACTATTTACGGTGAGAATATGGTGATGCGTATTCTGCGCAGTTCCGGCGGTATAAAAAATATCGAGCAGATCAGTATGAGTCGGGGGGTGCTCGACCGTTTCAAGCATGAGGCGCTTGATGTGCCTACCGGGGTGATTCTGATTACCGGGCCGACAGGCTCGGGGAAAACTTCCACCCTTTATGCCGCTGTTGACTACCTGAATCGCCCGACGACCAAGATTATTACGGTTGAGGATCCTGTTGAGTATATCGTGCCGGGTATTATGCAGTGCTCCGTTGATGCAACGGCTGGTCGCTCTTTTGATGATTCGCTGAAAGCGATGATGCGCCAGGATCCCGATATTATTGTTATGGGTGAGGTGAGGGATAAGAAGACGGCACAGGTGGCGGTGCAGGCCGCACTGACTGGCCACAAGGTGCTGACCACATTCCATACCGAAGATTCTATCGGCGGCCTGCTGCGTCTGATTGATATGGGTATTGAGACCTTTTTAATCTCATCCACCGTGGTCAGTATTCTGGCTCAGCGGCTTATTCGTACCATTTGCCCTGAGTGCAGGCAGGCATATATGCCGAACAAGCGCATAGCCAATCTGATCGGGATTGATGATAAAACGCTGCGCAGCCGTACATTTTATCGCGGTACCGGTTGCGGCACCTGTTATGGTACAGGTTATCACGGACGAACTGCACTGCATGAATTGCTGGTGCTGAATGAAGATGTGCGAGAGGCGATTCTGGCACATAAAAGCTCGCATGATGTAAGGCAGATCAGCTGTGAAAGTACGGACCTGCTCTCGCTAATGGAAGATGGCCTTTATAAGGTGTTGCTTGGCCTGACAACGGTTGAAGAGGTTTACCGTATTGCTCCGCGTTCGCTCTCTACTCGCAGCGTGGAAGATATTTATCAATTAATGGGGCACGAGGGCTGATATGGAAGCGTTTGAACTGGCAAAGATTATTCGACAGCGGTTTCAGGACGGGGATGCCAGGCTGCCCGTGTTGCCTGAAGCTGTTCTTGAGGTAAGGAAAATTGTTGCTGATGAAAATAAGGGGGCAGCCGATATTGCCAAGGTGCTGGCTTCGGACTCTACCTTGTCGACAACAGTTTTACGCATAGCAAACAGTGCCCGTTTTAAAACAGGCGGAGCCGAGATTCGTAATCTCTCCATGGCGGTACAACGTCTGGGGGGGCGCAAAACACTGCAGTTGTTAACTGCAATCTCCAGTCAGTTACATCTTGCTGTAAAGAACAGGGAGTTGCAGGATTTGTTACGTGAGGGCAGCAGGCACTCGCTGCTGGTAGCAGCAGCAGCCCAGCATCTGGCGCGTTTGGTGGGTAGTGTTGATCCTGAAGAGGCATTCCTGGCAGGTATGCTGTTTGATGTGGGTGTTCCCGCGATTATCTGTGCAGTGCCTGATGAGATTATGCTTTGCGAAGCAGGTGAAAGAAGAGAGTTGCTGGGGCAGCTGCATCGTGAAATGGGTGGCCGCCTGCTGACCGACTGGCAGATGCCAGATGCTTTTATTGCACTGGCATCACATCATGGTGTGGAGGCCGATGACAGGCCGCGTGAGAATCTTATTGATCTGATTGATGCGGTTCAATTTTTACTTCATAGCACAGGTCATACATTGCCCTTTGATCATGTACCTGAAGGTATAGAGCCCCTGCACTATCCTCCGCTTAAGCGACTGGGTTTGAATGAAACCCATTTGGCCGCGGTGGAAGTAGAGCTGGAAGACGGTTTTGATGAGCTCAACGATATCCTGGGTTAAAGGCCATTCATAGGCAGTGCGAATAAATCGGTGCTTGCCTAAGAGCCGTCTTCAACTGGATACAGATCCGGAAACACTGTTTTGATGCGTTCGATCTGTTCGCCCAACTGTTCAAATAGAGTCGGGCTATCCAGTGGCAGATTCAGCTCTCGTTTTACAAATGATTCAGGTCGTTCGGCAAAAACGCGCTGATAATCGGACCAGATGCTGCTGACTTCATTGTCAGTCGTAATGGCTTGCTGCAGTACCATATGGGCAAGATTGAGCATCATCATGCTATGTTGTAGTTGCGATGGTATGTTGGCGACGGGCAGGCTGGCTGCATGGTGATGAAGTGAGATAAAGTTCTGTACATGCCTGGGTAGTTGCCAGTGCAGTGCCAGCATGACGCCTGCATCAATATGGGTGTAGCCGAGAAGCTGATGCTCGGCCTCAAGTGTTGAAAGGCCACCATTAATAGCTGTCTTTAATTCAGCCAGTTTGTGGCCATCTTCAATATGTAAAATGACCAGTTTACCGATGTCATGCAACATGCCGATAAGGCTGGCATCATGACGGGAAACCTGATTGCAAGGCTCCGCAAGCACTCGCATGAGTGATGAAATGGCTTGGCTATGCATCCAGATGTACCGTGTTTGCACTCGGGTCTCGGGTTTGTGCCCCAGTTTCGGAGCCAGTGTCTGGAAAATAATATTGCTGGTTTCATCCAGCCCGAGTCTGGCAATAGCAAGTGGGATGTTATTGATGTCGCTACTGCCGGATGTGGCGTAGGCCGATGCATTGCAGCTCTTAAGAATTTGTGCAGTGAGTACGGGGTCGGTTGCGATGATAGCACCGAGATCGCCAGCTGAGGCATCGGGCTGTTGAAGTATATTCTGAATCTGCCGCCAGGTTTCCGGCATGGGTGGGATGGTATGGATATTTCTACGCAGGTGACCAAGCTTGTCCGGTTCTATACTGTGAGGTTTGGATAGGTCATAGGCCATGAATGGTGCAATGGACGGACTCTTCTTCAGCAGCCATCCGAGTGTACCCTCGCTGGCGCTGGTCTGCTCGGGCCGGGGGCCAGCAGCTTTCCTGACACGCGGTCGAACAGGTTTGCTGTCAGGTTGATGGTTGAACAGCTTGGAAAACATTTTGCTCAACCATGACATGATTGGATACCTCCAGTGTGAAGTTGCAGACGATTAGCAGGATCAGTCGTTGCCGCTTGCCTTGATATGTACGCTTCGCAAATCAATCAGGCAGCAAAATCAGTGCCATTCGACTGCTGTTGATGGATGCATTTCCGCTTCTGATTGCCTGAATCAGGGTCGGGCTTTAGGCTGCGTCGTCCCATGAAACAACAACCTGACACTATACTCTCTCTGGATACGCTGTTTATTAAAACTTACGGCTGCCAGATGAACGAATACGATTCTGCCCGTATGGCTGATATGATGAAGCAGGCCTATGGCCTGAGACTCGTCGCAAAGCCGGAAGATGCTGATGTGATTCTGATGAATACCTGCTCGGTGCGTGAAAAGGCCGAGGAGAAGGTCTATTCGGAACTTGGCCGCTACAAAAAGTTGAAAGACAAGCGCCCGGATATGATCATCGGTGTTGGTGGTTGTGTCGGACAGCAGGAGGGTGAGCGCATTCAGAAGCGCGCACCTTATGTGGATATTGTCTTTGGCCCGCAGAGTTACCATCGCCTGCCTGAAATGGTCAAAGAGATCCGTCGCGAACGCGTTTGTCTTACTGAAATCGACATGCCTGAAATCGAGAAGTTCGATGCTCTTCCCAATGCAGAAAGTCACGGGGTAGTGGATTACGTGACCATCATGGAAGGCTGCGATAAATTTTGCACCTTCTGTGTGGTGCCTTATACGCGAGGCGCTGAAATCTCCCGCCCTGTCGAAGATATACTTGATGAGTGTAAGGCTCAGCTTGCTGGCGGTACTGTTGAGATCTCTCTGCTGGGGCAGAATGTGAATGCCTATCGTGGCCCCGGACCTGATGAAGAGGAGTGGGATTTCACCATGCTGCTCTATGCGGTTGCCCGTTTGCCCGGTCTGAAGCGTTTGCGTTTCTCCACCTCGCATCCGATGGAGATGACTTCGGAGCTTTGTCTGGCATTCGCTGAGATTCCGCAACTCATGCCATATCTGCATCTGCCTGTTCAGTCCGGCTCCGATAGATTGTTGAAGGTGATGCATCGCGGGCATGATCGTGAAACCTATTTCCGTATTATCGATGAGCTGCGTGACCATAGGCCTGATATTGCACTCTCTTCTGACTTTATTGTCGGTTACCCTGGTGAAACCGATGAGGATTTTGAGGCTACTCTCGATCTGGTCAGGACTGTCGGTTATGACACGGCCTACTGTTTTAAGTACAGCCCGCGTCCGGGCACACCCGCATCGAAGGTGGAGGACAGTGTGCCTCTGGCTGTGAAGGATGAACGTTTGCAGCGACTGTTGAGTCTGACGCGAGAGCAGTCACGTGATGCCATGCAGGCGCAGGTGGGTAAAACAGTTGATGTGCTGGTGGAGAAAGTGGGGCGTAATGAGGGTGATATGGAAGGCCGTTCGCCCGACTTTAAAATTGTTCATTTCAAGGGGCAGAAACGTCAGATCGGTCAGGTTATGCCGATGACGATAGTCGAAGCCTATGGTCAGTCATTGCGTGCTGAGTTGATTCTTGCCGGTGATTAAGGGCATGATGGTACTATCATGACGATTTCCTTACGCCTTGACGGGCTGGATGTAGCAGTAATACCAAGCCTGTGTGGTGCGGGTAACTGGGTACTGAAGAGAATTGAACAGCAGTATCAGGTTAGATTCCTTGGTCAGCCGGGCATCTGGCAGATTGAGGGTGCGCAGGGTGAAGAGGCAAAACGGGCGCTCTCTGCATTGGCAGCCCTGTTTTCCAGTCGCCCCGGAGAGTTAAACGATGTTGATGTTGAGGGTGTATTGAAAGATATCACAGTGGAAAATAAACCGGATCATACGCAGGCAGCTCAAACTACAATCGTTGCAGGACGACGCCATATAGCTGGCAAGACAGAGAATCAGCGCTCTTATCTGCAATCGATACAGAGCAATACCTTAACGCTGGGAGTGGGGCCTGCGGGCTCTGGTAAAACCTATCTGGCAGTAGCAGCAGCTGTAGCCGCGATGAGTAGTAATCAGGTTGAGCGCATCATTCTTACCCGTCCTGCTGTGGAAGCAGGGGAACGTCTCGGTTTTCTGCCGGGTGATTTGCAACAGAAGGTGGACCCCTATCTGCGTCCCTTGTTTGATGCGCTATCTGATATGCTGGGTGTGGAAAAAATGAATGCCATGCTGGAGCAGAATCTCATCGAGGTGGCACCACTGGCTTATATGCGGGGACGCACACTTAATGATGCCTTTGTCATTCTTGATGAGGCGCAAAATACCACGCGTGAGCAGATGAAAATGTTTCTTACACGACTGGGATTCGGTTCCAAAATGGTCGTGACCGGTGATGTCACGCAAGTGGACCTTCCCAAGCATCAGCACAGCGGGTTGCTGCATGCGTTACAGGTGCTCGAAGATGTCAAAGGCATCGGTATCTGTCGTCTGGGTAGTCGTGATGTGGTTCGGCACCAGTTGGTTGAGCTGATTGTGAATGCCTATGAAGGCATGGAGAAAAAGACACAGTGATAGATGTCATTGTCGATGAAGAGCTGGGAGAGAATTTCAACGCACCTCCTGAGATTGAACAGGCTGTACTGGCTGCATGTAAGGTGGCAGGTCTTGCAGGGCTAAAACCGGAGTTATGTGTCCGTTTTGCCACCGATTATGAGGTGCAGGTGCTTAATCAGCAGTGGAGGGGTAAGAACAAGGTCACCGATGTGCTGAGTTTTCCTATGCAGCAGGGGCCTGAATATGATTTTGAACAGTCGCTTGGAGATATCGCCCTTGCTCTCCCTTTTATTCAACAGCAAGCCAGTCGTCTGCATCTGTCGCAATCAGCCCACACGATGCATTTGATTGTGCATGCGACCCTCCACTTGCTCGGTTACGACCATATTGATGATGACGATGCCGTAGAAATGCAGACTCTGGAGAGGAAGGCTATGGCAGCTTTAGGTCTGCACGATCCTTACCCAACTGACGAATCGGAGATGATATGACAAACCTGTTGCATAGCTGGATGCAGTTATTGCGCAAGATGATGATTGAGCGCCTGCGTCCTGGCAGGGATGAAGCAGAGTTGCTGGCTGTACTTGGCAGGGCAGAGGCGGTTCAGTCGGATGCCCAGCGTAGTATGCTGGAGCAGATGATCGTCTTTAATGATACCCGTGTCCGTGAGGTGATGATACCGCGTTCGGAGATTCATGCTGTGAACGTGGACGCAACGCTGGGCGAGGTGGAGCGTGAGCTTATTACCTCGGGTGTGAGTCGACTGCCGGTGATGGAGGGTGATATTGATCACGTGTTGGGCGTGGTGCATGCACAGGACGTTGTCGCAGCGCGCATCAATGGTGGGCCGGTGACCCTGGCAAGCCTTATGCGCCCCTGCCTGCGTGTACTGGAGCTGGAGCAGGTTTCCGGTCTGTTGTCGGAGATGAAGGATGAGGCGTGCCACATTGCGATAGTACTCGACGAGTATGGTGGAACAGCGGGGCTGGTGACGCTTTCTGACCTGCTGCAGGAGATTGTCGGTGAAATATCCGAGACCAGCGAAGATGACGCGGGTGAATTTCATGCTCTCAACGATGGTGATTACATGGTTCTGGCACGTATGCATATTGAAGAGCTGGCTGAGGAGTTGGGAGTACAGTTACCTCAGGGCGATTATGACACTGTGGCAGGCTGGATCACTGCACGCCTTGGTCGAATTCCCAAAGCCGGAGAGAGTGTGAATCTGGACGGCTTCCAGATTCATGTGCTGGAAGCAGATCCCCGTCGTATCAGTAAAGTGCGTTTACAACGGCAGCCACAAGATCATCTGGCGAGAGATTAGGTTAAGTGCTGTTATGCACTGACCTCTCCAGTTGTGATGGGACTGCTGTAGCTCGCGCGGCTAATCTGGCTTGCTCAGTTTGTCCGGGAAAGAGCTGAGTGGTGCGCGGTACGAATTACTTTTATCTTCTGATTGCACTTGTTCTAGGTGCAATCATGCCTTTTGCATTCTCCCCTTATGACTATGCCTGGTTAGCTGTACCGCTGCTGGCAGGATGGGTATGGCTGATGTCCCGCAGCTCACCTTTCTTGATGGGTTATGCCTTCGGCTTTGGCTGGTTTGGTTTCGGTGCCTGGTGGCTGGCTCCGACACTGCATACATTTGGGCACCTGCCCTGGCTGGCTGCCGTATTTTGTGTGATGCTGGTCGGTGCAGTGATGGCTCTGTTGCCCGCACTATGGGCTCTTTTGGCGATAAAAATGGCGGGTCGCAGTAGCTGGATACTGCTCAGTTTTCCACTGGCCGCTGTTGCTACAGAGTGGTTGCGCGGCCATCTTTTTACAGGTCTTCCCTGGACTTCGCTTGGTAACCTGATGCTTGATACGCCTGCAATTGGTTGGGCAGCATGGTTTGGTGTTTATGGCATGGCATTGCTGCCTGCGCTGGTGGCGGTTTCACTGCTCCTGCTGTTCAGGCGGGATGGTGTCCGCTGGGGTGCAGTGGGACTGGTGTTATCAATAGCATTGGTGTTGCTGGCACCTGAACCTGAAGCAGGTCAGGGGCGGATGTATCAGGCTACTCTGGTGCAGGGTAATATTCCTCAGGATCGAAAGTGGGATGCTACCTTCGTGAATGAAACAATGTCGCGATACGCAAAGCTGTCTGCCGAGTCTGCTAAAGAGAGTGATATTATTATCTGGCCTGAGGCTGCTATTCCATTCTTTTTGACGCGGGCGCCGGGCTGGGATGCATGGCTGGTTGAGCAGGTTGGCCAATGGGAGGCTCCGCTGCTCTTCGGTGGCCTGAAATTGACAGGAAAGAATACAGCCAATAACGGTCTGTTTGTACTCGATCCGGAGCAGTCCGAACGCAGCTTTGCAGGCAAGCAGCATCTGGTTCCCTTTGGGGAGTATGTGCCATCCTGGATTCCGTTTTTACATACGCTGGTGCCGGAAATTGCCAATTTCAGACCAGCAGAGGATGACGGTGTAGTGACTGCACGGTCGCTGAATTACGGCGCGCTGATTTGTTACGAATCACTCTTCCCCGAGCAGGCACGAGAACGTGTTATAAATGGTGCCCAGGTGTTGGTGAATGTGACCAATGATGCATGGTACGGTACTACACCTGCTGCATGGCAGCATTTTCAGGCTGCCCGTATGCGTGCGGTTGAGACAGGTCGTTATGTGCTGCGTGCTGCAAATACCGGTGTTACAGCGATCATACGACCTGATGGCAAGGTGGCAGCCAGTCTACCATGGTGGCAACAATCCGCTTTGACAGGCGGCTTTCAGCTTTCCGAGTCAGAGACCCATTATGTGCAGTGGGGAGACTGGCCTTTGCTGAGTGCTCTGTTTTTGTTAGTAATCCCGTTGGTCAGAGGCAGGAGTGCATATGAGTAGAACAGAAAAGGTCTGTGTGTTGGGTGCGGGATCATGGGGGACGGCGCTGGCGCTGGTTCTGGCTCGATCCGGACAGCGGCAGGTTTCTCTTGTTGCGAGCAACGATGTACAGGCTAATGCAATCAACGAGGTGGGTGAAAACCTGCGTTATCTGCCGGGCATTCCGTTACCGGGAAATATTGTTGTGACAGCTGACCTGCAGCTTGCACTAAAAGATATTGATGTTTGTGTTTACGCGCTGCCATGCATTGCTGTTGATGATTACTTGCCACTGCTGGCAGATGGTACTTACCCAGTGGTGGCAGCCTGTAAGGGGCTACATCCGGAAACCATGCAGCGAACCGATCAGATGCTGGCCCAATATATTGATCCTGGCCGTATTGCTCTGCTTTCCGGTCCATCATTTGCCAAAGAGGTTGCTGAAGGTCAGCCCACTGCGATTACCATGGCAGCAGCAGATATGGGGCTAGCCGAAAAAGCAGCATCCTATTTTGATGATACCAATTTCCGTATTTATCTCAGTGATGATGTGATCGGGGTGGCAATGGGTGGAGCGTTGAAAAACGTGATTGCGATAGCGGCAGGTATGGCTGATGGTCTGGGGCTGGGACATAACTCGGTTGCAGCTGCTGTCACACGTGGTTTGTCGGAAATCGCCCGTCTGACACAGGCGTGTGGAGGCAGGGCTGAAACCCTGATGGGCTTGTCCGGATTAGGTGATCTGGTTTTGACCTGTACCGGTTCACTGTCCCGCAATCGTCAATTTGGTGTAGCTATTGCACAGGGTAAGGATTTTACTACAGCCAGAGAAGAGATTGATCAGGTGGTGGAGGGTGTGCGTACGGCTCAGGCAGTGTTTCAGATGGCTAAAGAGATGCAACTTGAACTGCCTTTGATGCAGTCTGTGCATCAGGTGTTGGCTGGTGAAGTGCTGATTGCTGAAGGATTGAAGCAGCTAATGTTACGGCCGGAGAGGGCGGAATAGTCTGTGGATGAGGATGAGCTGTTTGCTCAGGCTATGGGCAAGGTAAAGCCAATCACAGTATCGGATAAATTAACCCCGCAGCAGAGACCAAGAAGAATCAGGCTGCAGCGCTCTGACCGATCAGGATCAATTCATCATGCTGAACACGGCCATGTCCATCAGGTTCCTGAGTCTACTGAAGATCCATGGATCCTACGGGCAGACGGTATTTCGAGAGAGCGGTTAAAGCGCCTTGGCTCCTCTGTTCCGGGACTGACTCTTGATCTGCACGGGCTTACCCGTGATGAGGCCTTGAGCCAACTTGAGGATGGGTTTCATCAGTCGATTCTCGACAGCCGGATCAGGGTTGTCTGTATCGTGCATGGCAGAGGCCTGCATTCGCAGGGTAAACCGGTGCTGAAAGAGGCTGTATATCGCTGGTTGCGTGAAGGTGCTATGGCACGAGTGGTTCTGGCTGCGATACCTCAGCCGGGTAGTGGAGGCGGTGCCTGTCTGGTACTGCTGCGGAGAAAAAGCTGATTTCTTGCCTGAATCGCGGCGATCTAAGTGATGGTAGCTGGCAATGACAGCTGCTATACTGTTTGCATGAATGTAATGCGTTTTGCCTTTCCTCTACTCTTTTTGAACCTGTTAGCTGTTCAGGCTATGGCTGAAGATGCTGTGTTGCCTCCTCCGGTGGTGAAGCAGAGTGCCCAGGCTGCTCCGGCTGCAGGAGAAGTGCAGGAGAGTGCTCCGGATCTTCGTGACGAGTTGAGTATGCCCGATGAAAAATCGGCTGCGGATGTGCGCTCATACAAGCGTGATGATGGATCTACTGTTACTGAATATGCGGTCAATGGGCGTGTATACAAGGTCAAGGTGCAGCCCGCTGGTGGTTTGCCTGCTTATTACCTCTATGACCGGGATGGCGACGGTGTGCTTGAACAGCGACTTCCCGGTGGTGGCAAACGGAACTCTGTACCGACTTGGGTCCTGAAAGAGTTCTGAACGATGCCGGTTTCCTCTCCGGTTCTTACCTTAATAACTGACAGCTCCCGTTTTTCGGGAGCTTCGTTTTTTGCATCTGTCGAAGCGGCCTTACAGGGCGGTGTGGATGCTCTTCTGGTGCGTGAAAAAGCGATGGACTCTGCACGACTACTTGCATTTGCATCCCGTTTACGAGAACTCACCCATCGATATCAGGCGCGTCTGATTATTCATACACAGGCTGATATTGCTGCAGCAGTTGGTGCGGACGGTGTGCATCTGGCAAGTCATGACATGCAGGCTATTGCGGATATTCGTAGCTGGTTGAATGATCAGGAGATGAGTCTGTCTGTGTCCTGTCATAATCTGCAAGAGCTGAAGGAGGCTGAGGCCGCCGGGGCAGACTATCTGTTTTTGTCGCCGCTATTTCCGACAGCCTCGCATCCGGGAGCACCACATCTGGGTGTTGATCTTTTCCAGAGTCTGGCGAAGCAGTGTTCTTTGCCTGTAGCTGCTTTGGGTGGTATCACAGCGGAAAATTGTACAGCAATCAGAGCCGATGGATATGCAGTGATAGAAGCAATTTTGGCATCGGCTGAGCCGGAAAAAATGGCTAGGACGATAGCGCAATCCAGATCGTAATAAAAGTGGCTTCTTGTCCCCTGTTTGGGGGACTTCTCAAGTCAGAGTTTCGTGATATGTTCCCTCCCACAGCAACAGATCTTTCAATCGGCAGAAAAGGATTTTCTACTAATGAATCAGTCTCTCTCTATCCACAGATCAGGAACGACACCATACAGAATTCTACTGCATCAAGAGGCAGAGGTGCTGCGTGTGAAACTTATTGGAGAGTGGGCTTACCGCGATCCAAGCGCATTCTGGAACATGGTGGTTCGAGAGTGTAATGCCAGTGGCCTTAGGTATGCTCTGGTGATGTTTCAACTCTCAGAACCACTGCCTGTGAAGCAGGCATTTGAACTGGCCAGAAGTGCAGATGCCGTGTTTGCCAAAGCCGGAATCCGTATGGCTGTAGTAGACTCCAATAAACGCTCTTTTCCGAATATGGATTTCTGGCAAATGACTATCTGTCCTGCACATTGTCAGGCAAGCAAGGACTGCTCGATGAGCTGCTCCCGACTATTTGATCAGGCCGAAACTGCTGAACAGTGGTTAAAACTTCAGTAATCAGGCTCTTTTACCAATCATCACAAAAACCGTAAAAACCGGGGACAGTATACTCTTTTCTTGAGCCAGATAGGCCTTCGGTCTAAGCTTTTATATGGTACGGCTGGTAAGAGTGTGGTTGTTGGGAGCCCTTCATCATGTGATTCAACGTACTGTTCGCAAGAATGATGTGTTCTTTTAAAATGAGTATACTGTCCCCGATTTTCCATCCCCGATTTTCCCAAGGTCTTGTTTCGCGGATATATAGAGGTATAGTGAAGTAATGGCGAGACCATTACGAATAGAATATGAAGGTGCAGTTTATCATATCACCTCACGCGGCAATGCTCGTGCCGGAAATTCCCGGAAATTCCGGGGACACAATGAGCCTCCCCCGATTTAACGGACTCGGAAATTAAGAGGCACTATTGGCCTCAAACTCGACCGGACTGAGATAGCCCAGAAACGAGTGTCTTCTTCTGCGGTTGTAGAATGTTTCGATGTAGTGAAA
>Ga0316203_1000444_pt1 | contig 51305 bp, 83 predicted proteins | sample 6monrhotite_MG_FD_204940 | JGI IMG/M metagenome (GOLD analysis project Ga0316203, IMG submission 204940) | Microbial mat bacterial communities from mineral coupon in-situ incubated in ocean water Damariscotta River, Maine, United States -... | ecosystem: Environmental > Aquatic > Marine >... | reverse complement strand
CATCCACGGTGGGGCCGGTGGCCGGGGTCGTGGTCGTGGTCGAGGTCGAGGTGCCTTCGTTGACATCCACGGTGGGGCCGGTGGCCGGGGTCGTGGTCGTGGTCGGCTGTGCCGTGGCCTCAGAGCCAGTGCCGGGGAGCATCTGTGCAAAGAAGGGGTCTTCTCGGAGGGTGCCAAGGAAGTCACCGATGGACGGCCGGGCATCCGGTGCAACGTCCCGATGCTCCTCGTCGTACTCTCGGAGGATGGCACGCCGGGCACGGGTGCTGCTAATGCCCGCGTCTGCCAGGGCCAGCTTTGCCGAGAACTCCGACCGGAGCTTCTGCACGGTGGCCTCAGCCGTCTCAGCGCGTGCCGTCAACGTCGAGACATTGCCAGCGGCCTCGGCCGCTGCCTGAGCCTTGGCCTTCCACGTGTTGCGCTCCCCACTGATGCCCTTGACCTGGGCCTTGAGGTTTTCGATCTGACGCTCAAGCCGTGCCACACTCAGGGCATCGGTGCCCCCGCTGGACCGGGTGATGGGCTCGGGTGCGCTGCTGTTGTCTTCGGTGCTCATGCTGATTTGCCTCCTATCAGCGGGTTGATCTCTTGTGGGCTCTCAGGGTCCGGTTGGCCCATGCCCGTCCTGCGTTGCCACCCCACAGGCCCCATGCCTGGGCTGCCTTGCTCGTGGGGTTCTTGCGTGCCTCTTTGGCGCCCGGACTCTTCTCATGCCGAGCAAAGAACGCAGCCATGCGCTTGACTGTCTCCAGGCTCACCGGCTGGCGCTTGGCAAGCTGGTTGGCCCGACTCAGCCCCACCCGTGTCCCAGCACGGTTTGACGGTGCCTGGGCTGCACGGATCTCAAGAGCCCTGCGCGCTGCTCTGGCGACGGATGCCGGTGGGGTGTAGGTGTCGGCCACGCTGTCAGTCCTCGTCTTGCTGCGTGGGTGCTGACAGTCCAGCAATCTCGGCTGCACTCTCAAGCAGGTCGTTCATCTCATCTGGGGTGAGGGGTCGGGCCTGAGCCACAGCCGCCTCAATTACACCGTAGATGGTAGCAGCCTCGGCGCCAATGCTGTCGGTGTCTGGGCCTGTCTCACCCTGGATCTGAGCCAGCCGGGCCTGTGCCTCCGCATCCACCTGCGCTTGACCCTCAAGATACCGGATGGCCTCTTCGTCAGACTCAAGGGCCGGGTTCATCTTGCGGACGCTGGCAACCAGCCCAATGGTGCCGTTGGACTGCTCAAGGGCTACCGTCTCCGCTTTCGTCTTGCGTTCGGTGATGGACTCTCCGAGCATCCGATAGTCAATGCTCCACCCTCGGGGATCTTCTGGCAGGGACAGGCCGGGGATGTGTGCGTTTGCCATGCGGGATGCTGTGGCGAGAATCCACTGATCAGCCATCCGATAGGCGGGCTCGTAGCGCTTCTGGGCTGCCCTCTGGCCGTCCCGGCTCACCTGAATGGCAATGCCACTCTGGGCAGACCCGGTGGTCTGCATGTCAGCCGGGGAGATGCCGGCGAACATAGCCAGCCGTTCCTCATAGGAGCGCAGGGACTCCAGGCCGCTCTTGGGGTCCATGCCCGGCGGGAAGTGGGCGATCTTGCCAGTGCCCGGCGGGCCACTGCTGGAGGCTTGCAGGATGGTCTTGTGCGTGGTTGGGATGACTTCGGTGCTGCTGATCTTGCCGATCGTCTCTGTGCGGGCGCCACCGAACACGAGGTCAATGCCCACACGCTGAGGGTTTGACGAGCTGTGGAAGCCATCCCACCACCACGTCACACCCGATGCCATCTTCAGGGTGCCGTCCACGATCTCTGTGCCCTCTGACCAGTCCCACAGGTGGCTCTGCACTTCAGCGTGGGCCAGCACGTAGGGCATGATGGGTCGGTTGTCAGAGTCGAGGTAGGGGTACGTCCCGGCCTCCGTCTCAGAGTCGAGCAGCCCCAATGCCTGCGCCGTGATGTCTTTGCGTTCGCCGTCGCTGCCCACCATCTCAATACGGAACGAGGCGGGCTCACTGTTGATGTCCCACACGTCGTATGCCCAGACCTTGACGGGCTCCCCCGAGGCGGGGTCTGTGATGGTCCTCTCTCGAACCTCTTCGACGTACCCGAACTGATCCGGGCGTCTGCGGTGGGGTCGGGCTGCGTGGATGCAGTGCGGGGGGACCACTCGATACTGAGCCTCAGCGGGCTCCCCCTCTTTGATGGCTGCTGCCGTGGGCCAGTCCAGGCGGACCACGGCCTCTCGGATGCCCATCTGGTAGAGGGCACGGATCTTCATCAGCGGCCACAGGTACGGGGTGACCACTGCGGATACGTCCGCGTCCTGCTCCTCTGCCGGGTGGGCCTCGGGGGGGTCGATGTATGCCGTGTTGAGCTGCGTGAAGATGGACTTGAGCGGGTTGGCTGACAGGTCCACATTCCACACAAGGTCAGACGCCACCTCGGCAGCCATCGTGGCTTGGATGGACTCCTCCACATCGGGCCGGTGCCGACCCTTGAGGATACGCCACCGGAGGCCCTGCTCATGGACTCGGGCCTCATCTTCCTCGTCTTTGGGCTTCACGGATGGGGGTGGGGCTGTCATTGTCTACCTACGGATGATGAGGTGTCGGGCAGTGTCACCACGACCGGGTGATAGCCACACGTCGGCAATATAACCCACAGCGTCAAATGCGTGCTTGAGGTTATCGTTTAGACCCATCCACCGTGTGAGCGTGTCAATCAGCCTGTGGCATGACTCGTGGACCCGGAACCGACCCTCAGCACACGCTGAGTTGATCATGCGTGCTCGCGCCCGAACGGAGCCCGGCCCTTTGTACGGGGGGCGAAGCTCAAAGGGTGGTCGGCCGTTGGGCATCAGCCGAGCGAAGTGGCGGTTCAGGAGGCCATTGAGGGTCACGGCAGCCCCACGGTGACCGCTGCTGTTGCTGTCCCCTCGTGCGTGCGTCACGGCTGCCAGGGAGAGGCCGAGAGGGTCAAAGAGGTGGGCCTTGACTGCGCGGACCTCCTCAGCCTCGGACATGGCCTCTTGGGGTGCAAACTCACTGATGACGTTGAGCACCCCATCGTTCATGTAGAGCACGAGATACCACACGGTGTGGCCCGGCTTCTCCCCGTAGTCAGCCCCGAGGCCGATGCCCTGGATATCATCGACGCTGAACTGCGAGTCAGAGAAGATGTTGTCTGTGGAGAACGACGGCACCCACCGACCGGACACAGCCCCACGCCACTTGGCATGGACACGCTGCGCTTTCTCCCACGGGTCACAGCCGTTGATCAGTGCGTCGATCTGCTTGCGTGTGAGGTGGGGGGCTGAGTCGCGGCTGAGGCCACGTTGCAGCAGATGCCAGCCGTCCTCGTGGTCAGGGAACCGACCCTCCTGGGGAGGCGTGCCCTTCTCAGGGTCACCGTCCACCTTGTCACGCAGCCAGCCGATACCCTCGGATGCGGAGACAGCCACAGCCGTCATGGTGACCCAGATGGGGCCATAGGTCCGGTTGACGCGGCTGACACAACCATTCCAGTGGCTGCGCTTGGGAGGCTCATCCACCCACAGCCAATCGATCTTGTCACCCTCCATTGCCTTTTTCGTCTGAGAGCCACCCTTACCCACCATGCGCCGACCACTCTTGAGCAGCAGCACCGGACGGCCACACCACCGGTATCCACGCTCCGGGTCATAATGGCAGTCCTCGTGGAGAACGCCGGGGGGCTCCATTGCCCTCATGGCCTTACACACCGACTTCCACCCCTGGCTCAGGTCATCAGCCAGCAGCCAGCCCTCGCCTGTGAGCTGTGAGGCGTCTCGGTGTGGGTGGACATCTCGGTACGGGTGGGTATCGGTGAGATGCCACCACGCTTCAATGCCCCCGGCCCACGTCTTCCCCATGCTGTTGGCCCACAGGCAGAAGCGCTTGCGGGCCTGTGAGGTGTGGAACTCGTACTGTGGGGGTGACATGCCCCCGTGGCCGGGTGGCTCTCGGGTGTACCGGGCCAGCGGGTTGGAGACAGCGGGGGTGAGGAGGCTGATGAGGTTCACGGATGGACCGGGCAGCGTGTGGGAGGCGGGCCAATGTGCGGCAAGTCCCCGGCCTGCTGCCGGCTCAGGATGTGCTCTGCCAGCTCTCGGTTTTGCTCACACCGACACGTGCCCACACGCTTCACTGCGAACGTGTCCCGGAACACATCGTCCCCCATGACGCTGATCTCTCCGTCCTCGTTGACCACCCACAGCCCCTTGCTGATGATGGTGATCGCGTCCGCCGGGGAGTCATCCAGGAAGGCGTCAACCTCCCACTCCAGAGCATCGGTGCTTCCCCCACCCGACTCCATCCAAGCCTCCACCGATCGGGCCTGCTCTTGCGTGCAAGAGGCCACTGCTGTGAGACGGGCCACGGACACAATGTCAGCCGACTCCAGCCAAGCCTCAAGGGCTCGTGCTGTGGCCCTCGTGCCGTCGTGCTGCATGGCCTGAACTTCGGTGGGGCGCCGATGGGCTGTGATGGGGGTCATACGTCCTCCGGGTCCAGGTTCATCCCGTGGTTGTAGACGCGGGTTTGCAGCATCGTTGCGGCGTAGTGGAGGCTGCTGACGCGCGCGCCCTGCTCCAGCTGGTAGGCCGTCGAGCACGCACCACCAGAGGTGAACGCCACCGCGATCGCGTCGATCTCGCCAGCCTTGATCTTCTCCGTCAGCTCGTCGAGCAAGGACAGCATCTCATCAGACGGGCCGTCACGCGGTGCTGTGGGTGGGGGGAGTTCAAAGAGGGTGAAGCCCGTGTCGTCGGCGCTCATGCCTTCTCCTGGGTCGACTGCCCATCACGGCGAAGGTCAAGCAATCCGAGGATGGCCGGCTCGCCTGGGCGATAGGTGGCCTCCACAGTCCAGCCCTCGCAGCCGAGCGCACCACGAAGCCTGTGAAGGCGGTCAGCTTCAGCGACGAGCCGCGCGGACGCCACGACCATGAAGACGTGCGGGAAGTCGAACACACGGCCGGACGGCGGCTTGCTCACCCCGTCGCCGCTGTCAGTGGTGCGGAACCCGTGCGCGTTGAGGGCTGCGACCAGATCACGCACGCCGGGATCGAGGTGCTTGTACGGGATGGGGTGGACGCCATTGGTCATCACGTTCATCAGTCCCCCGGAGCCATCTTGAGCAGCTCCAGGAAGCGGCGCCGCTTCTCCGCGCTCTCCCTGCCTGCCCTCCACTGCTGGTATGCGAGCAGGCCGACGCCAGCAGCCAGCAGAGCAGCCACGGTGGGGATCATGCCTTCTCCGGGGCAGCGAGGAGCGCAGTCACCAGCGTCCGACCAAGCGCATCGGCCGGCTGATCGTCAACAGCAAACCCAACGTGCCCGTCAATGCAGTCGACCCAGATATCAAGGCCAAAACGCCGACCACCATCAACGCTCGACCACCCAAGGGTCAGGTCATACTCTGAAGGCCACGCTTCGATGAGCCATCTCTGTAGGATACCCTGCGTGGCCGGGTGGGTGATGTCTGGGAGAGCCCCGGCGGGCACTTCACCCTCCTTCACCCACGCGTAGTAGTCCACCACGGTGTCACTGCGGTAGTAGCCACACGAGAGGATGACGCCCTCTTGGGTGGCGTCCGCGCCGAACTCATCAGGCGGGTAGAGGTCTGGGTTGATCCACTTCATGCCCTCGGCCCACTTGAACCCCGGCCACTCCATCAGCCGCCGGGCTGCCTCAATGTCCTCTGGCGTCATCACGACCCCCAGACATACGGAGGGGTGGCCCGACGCTCCCCACCCACCACACACTCCCACGGCTCACCGTAGGCATTGACCGGATCGGGGTTGAAGTGCCAGAGGTGGGGCCGGTGGTCGAGTCCGAGGGCCAGAAGCATCATTGAGAACACACTGATGAGGGTCATTTGGGCTCCTATGGGAGTAGAGCGGGGATGGTGTCGTGGGTGTAGTGGGTGCGCAGCCGAGCAAACATAAACAGCCGGGCCTTATCAACCCCTGATGCTGTCTCAGCAGTCATCTCAATAGTGGTGCCAGCCTCAGCGCCAGGGACTGCGAGATCGGCGTTGAAGTCGTTCAGGTTCCCCGAAATGGTGGCCCGATACAGCACCAACACAGGGCCACCAAGAGTGGTTTGTCCATTGAATTTAAACTCAATGTCCTTATTGCCCTCACCATCCAAGTAAACGTGGCGCTGGTAAAGCGTGCAGTTCGCAGGGACGCGGTACGCTGCCGTCTCACTGACGCCCCCCGCTGCTGCCCTGACCACGTTGTACTGGTTGCCTGTGGAGGGCTTGCCGCTTGTGAAGGTGCCCTGTGCGCCAACCCAGACGTTCCCGGCATTGATCCCCCCGGAGCCGGCTGAGAGCATGACCACACCATTGATGGCATTCCATGTGCCAGGAAGGTTCACCTCTGTTGTGCCGTTCATGGTCACGATTGGGGTCTGGACATTGTTTGATGCGTCCAGGCCCGTGATCAAGAATGTGCGCGCACCTGTGCCGGCGGACGTGTCCGCAGCATCTGTGGACGCCACAGCAACAGATGCTGCCTCGGGGAACGTGACCCGGTTGTCGCCTCCGATCGTGGGGGCCTCCCAGACGGTTCCCTCAGTCGTTGACACACTCTCGTTGTCACCGATGATGGTGACGGCGATCCATCCAGGGACTAAATCCGCCTGAACGGCCGAGAAGTCATCCCCTGTCGGTAGATGCGTCTCAAGAGTCAGCCGACAGCTCAACCGAAAGGTTGTCTGAGTGCTTGCATTGTTGACGTAATGGACACGGCAGAATCGGCCCTGAACACGGGCGGCCACACTCTTTGCCTTGTTTGCCCTGACCTTGACCGGCAAGGCAACGTCCCACGCTGCCCCGTCTTGGCTGAACTCAAGATAGACTGCGCCATCTTGATCAGTGGCCACGTCCGCACGGACTGAGGTGTAGCCCCCCACCTCAGCAGTCTCACCCGTGTAGGTGGCTGAGGCAGCAAGAGGTGTGGTTGTGGTCGAAATGACGTTTAGAACTGCCACGAGGCCCCCAGATTAGATCGGCAAATCCATCATATCCCCCGAACGATCACAGTGTCTCCGTCGTCAGTTGCATGGACACGGTGACCTGTACGCCTGCGGCCTCGACTTCAATGGGCTTCTTGCGGATTCTCGTGATCATGGTGCCTCTCATGTGTGTCGGTTCTGCACATCATCTGTGCCCGGCTGTTCTGGCCTCGAATACATCAGCGCTGTGGGGAGTACCCGGTCTTCTGTAGTGCCGGTGGCATCGTGTATGGCATTTCTGCACGCTCATCGTTGAACGCCAGCACAGCCAGCGCCTCTACCGAGGTGAGCGGGCGCCAGTGTCTCCGCCACGCCCCAAAGCGTCTGACAAGCGCCCCCTGCTCAAGGTCCGATTCTGCGGCATAGCGGAGGTATTTCCTGCGGTCGGCCTTGACCACCTTTAGATTTAGGGGTCGGTAGCAGATCGCCTTCCAGAGTGGCTGGAAGGGCCACCGCCACCCGAACCAGTCGTCGATACCCTGATACTGGACCACGACCGCGCCGGGTGCGTAATTGCGGAACACGGTGGTGTTGATCATCAACTGATGATCCTTCGGCAACGGTGAGAACAGTTCAGCCAGCGTCACGGGTGCCCCTCATCTCAGAGAGAGCCACAGGGACATCCTCAGCCCTGCGTGCCCGGTGGTGGAAGTAGCGGCGGGACACGGTGATCTGTGCCCCGTTTGCAGCCACGGTGACCCCATCGGAGTCACAGGCCACGAGGTCAACCCGGCGACCGTCCATGATGTACGAGTCACCGGGGAAGGGCTCAACCCACCGGAATGGGGACCGGTTCCTGAGCCACTTAAACCACCCAGGGATCTCGGGTACACCGAAGATGCACCCCGTGACAAACACAAAGCAGGCCACAAGCGCCAAGAAGATCCCCATCCCGATGGCAAGGGTAGGCCCGAGAACGGCCACGCTTGTGTCAACGATCCACGTCTGAATCATCCTGTCTTCCCTCTGAGGCGGTTGGCCTCGTTTACGGCGTAGGTGAACGCATCCTCATCCACCCCTGCCAGGAGTTGAGCCAGCAGGCCCCGGTTCTGACTAAGCATCGTGGCGATCACCTCCCGGCCCTCCGCAGTCTCGGCTGAGGGCTGGTTGTCCGGTGGTGCGAGCTGGTCTTCAGACTGCAAGACGTGGCCCAGCTTCTCAGCCGTGTTGGTGAGCATCCGTGACCACTTGAGGGCTTTGTCCGCATCCTCATTGTCTGTGGACACCTCAAGGTTTCGGATGGCAAGCCGGATCACCTTCTGAAGCCGTCTCCGGTCCACCCCGCTGGCATCAATGGCCTTGCGGGTGCTGGCTTGGTTGGCCTGTACTCTGGCGTCGGCCTTGTCGTACTTGGCCAGCCGTGCCCTCTCTTGCATGGTCAGAGCAGGGTGCTCGGCAAGAGACAGGACCGGTGAGGGCTTCGGCTTGGGTGGCCTGGGCTTCGGGGGGATGCCGCTGGCCTTGCGTAGCTTGTTTCTCAGGACGGCCTTGCTCATGCCGTACTTGGCACAGACATCATCCTTGCTCATCCCGTCCCGAATCTCGTCAAAGATCCGGTCCCACGGGTATTGTGCGGGCCTTGGCATACACGCACTTTATACGAATGGTGCGTTAGGTGCAAGGCCACGCACTTTATAATGTGCGGTTAGGTGTCGGCTGATGAATCCGAAGTAGTCGGGCATATCGTTTTGTGCGTGCCCGACTACTCCTCTGAGGGTGGGTGATGGCGTGCCCTGAGCATCCGAGCCAGTGCCTCCGCCTCTTCACGTGTGCGTGCGGAGTGTCTGCTGCGTGTGCCGTTGATGGTGATTCTGGGCTTGTGCCTGGACTGTGATGGGGGGACGGCCTTCTGAGAGGACGTGAGGTGCCAGCCAGAGCAATGGGGGCACTTGTATACCCTCATGCCTGCCTTGAGCTTGCTGATGGTGCGGAGGGCGATTCGGGCCAGCCTCTTGGATGTGTAGGTGGACTTCTGGCAGGTCATGCCTGCCCCCACCTCTTGAATCGGGAGGCGTGGGCATCGTCTGAGAGGGGCCGAGGGTCAGAGTTGAGGTAGTGGCCCATGAGATGGGTAGCCGTGGCCACGTTCGGTCTCAGCCCACAAGAGCGTCTGTAATCGGTGAAATACCCAACGAACCACTCAAGGGCCTCCAGGGTGATGCCGTCAAAGAGACAGCGGCCCATTTCAAGGGCTTGGTTGATGCGTGCTTGATCCCCCCAGACAAACAGGGCTGCCCACTTGGGGTGGTTCGTGGCTGCTGTGATGAGGGCCTGCTTGTATGCCTCAAGGGTGGCGGGCACGTGATCGGGGATGCGATCCCTTGAGGGCTTCTCAATGGCCAGATGTCCAAGACTCAGGATGGCCACTTGACGACAGATATCCATCGTGCCGGTGATCGTGATCTCACACTGAATGGTCATGGGGCCACCCTGTGTGGTCGGGCTCAGAGTGCTTCTGCATTGGTTGCCTCCATCATTGTCAGCCACTCACCGGGGGTGGGGCGTCTCCAGTCCATGTGCTGCCGATCGGGATCAATGAAGTACCGGCCACGGTGGGGGTCGGGTGCGTCAATGTCAGAGCACCTGTGCAGCGTGCCCGGCATTGCGTGAATGGAGACGGGTGTGTGCCCGTGGATTGGCCATTCACCATCAGGGATGTAGTCAGCAGGCGTGTAATTCAGCACCGTGGCAATGATGGTGCCGGGGTCGGCTGTGGTGGCTCTACAGGGACAGCGAACGGCCGAGGTGTTGACCAGCACTGTGCCGGGTGGCAGGGGAGGTGGGGTGTAGAGATCGTGGAGGCTGGCGCCGTCGCTGGCACCCTCACAGACCACACCGATGACCATGCCGACGAAGACCATAGCCAGGGTGAGGAGGATGAACGCCTCCATCACGCGCCCCCCCGCGAGGTCAAGCGGAGGGCTTCCACAAGAAGCCGCGCAGACTGCCGAGCATCGGCCAGGGCGTTGTGTGCTGGCATCTCTGCGGGCTGTCGCTCAACGGTCGCCAACGGGTCAAGGCCGACAGCCAGCCGGACACTGGCGATATCGATGAGCGGGTAAGGGCCGCTCCAGGGGTCGCCGTGCTCATGGATACAGGCCGTCAAAAAGTTGGCCTCGACCGGCCAGCAGACATCAGCCGCGAGCGTGGCGCCGCGCTCCTTCCAGTCCTGCCATGCGGCCCAGAAGTCACGCCGCAGATCCGCAGGGCTGCTGTGAGTGAATCGCTGGTCACCAACATGGCAGTGTTCAGCCACCCAGCGGCGATCGGTGGCCTGCTGCTGCTTTGAGCCAAACGCTTCCGCCCGGTTCGGGTGGCATGTCAGCAGCCCCGTCTGTCGGGTTTCGCCCGTGTCAAGGCGTATGACCACCCAACCGACCTGCCAGCCCTCGCCGTGCAGGCCGACGCTCTCGACATCAAAAACCATGTAGGTGTTGTTCATCGCTGCTCCTTACGCGAAATCCTGGGGGTCTTCCGCCTGAAAGGCTGCTTGAACGCCGGGGATACCTTGCGCGAAATGGTGTCATTCTTCATCACGCAACCTCACAGGGGGGTGCTGCACATCTGCCCGTGGTGGGCTCTGCTGTGTCCCCGGTGTCTGTGGGTGGGTAGGTGGGGTGGTCACCCTCGTCAAAGGCTGCCGGTGGGCGTGTGGGGGTCCGTGTGGGGGTCCGTGTGGGTGCGTGGGCCTGGAGGTGGGCCACACCTGCCCAGATGAGCAAGACCACAGCGGCCAGCGTCAGAGAGACACCGAAGCTCTTGAGGAAGCCGGGGGTGTGCTCAGGCATCGTTGCAGATCCGATTGAAGACCCGAATACCGATGATGTTGGACCTATCAGGAATGATAACACTGGAACGAAAGCGGCCGTACTCGTCCCGATCCACAAAGTAGGCAAACCCTTCGGGGTGCTCGGGGGCCTCACCGGGGAGTTCTGCGGTGGTGGTGGTGATCTTGATCACCTGCCCCTTGAGGATGATGTGGGCCGTGGTGAGGAAAAGGGGACTGACATACTCGGCTGGCTCGTTCATTGTTGCCTCTTGGTTGGTGGTCGTCTCTTGCGTGGGCGTCTGCCCAGCATCCAGTCAGGTAGGCCGTAGGTGAGGAGGTCGAGGGCTGCCCAGGACAGCACGAGGCACCACATGACCCCTCGGAAGGTCACGGACTGTGGGCCCTCCCCACGGCTGGAGAGTGCGATGGCGATCAAGCACATCAGGTATCGGTCCCCACGTCGGGAGAGGTGGCACGCATCCAGCCACGCCAGCCCGGCCGGAGACATCAGCCAGCGCAGCCGGGCCTGATTGCGTCTGTGGATGATCTGGGCGTGGTGTGAGAGCCAGCCCAGGACGGCCCGTGCCTCTGCTGTGAGGCGATCCAGTGGGGTGGGGGTGGGCACTCACTGTGGTCCGGTGGCTATGGCTGTCACTCCTCATCCCCTGGCAGGGTGACACCGTGACGGATGGCCCACGAGGACAGGGCCTCATCCACTCGGATGAGCTCAGAGTCATCCGGTGGGGCGTGGTCTGCCTCGTCCACCTCAATGATCTCCACCTCCACCATCGGGAGGTCTTCGGTGGGCTCATCATCGGGGGTGGAGGGCTCGGGGGCGTGCTTGGCCTCAGTCCAGCACCACGGCTCTGGACCCCAGACGGCAATGTAGACGATGTTGGCGCCGTCTTCGACGAAGGCCCGGCGCTCGTCCGGGTCTGCCACGATGCGCAGCAGCTCATCCCTCAAGCCCTCGTGGAGAGGCTGCGGAATGTCCAGCTCGGCTTTGTGGTGCCCGTCCTCCTGATACGAGGTGATGATCCGTGCGTGGACGTGGCCCGAGGGCAGGTTGAAACGTGCGTATGCCGGGGGTGATGCCATCGTTCTGGCCTCCAGTAGACGGACATCAAACAGCCCGCGTAGTGCGTCAAACTCCGAACACGGGGGCTTGACTGTGGCCCACCGTGGGGGTGGGGTGGTGGGCCGATCCCACGTGCCCACGTCCGCATAGAAGCCGTCAAGGGACCGCTGATACTCCTCTGCTGCCCGGTCGTAAGCCCATCGGGCCTCAGTCCAGGCCACCCACTGTGGGGCGTGCTCAGAGGTCAGTGAGATCCGACTCAGCAGACCACAGACGAAGAAGTCGCCGGGGTCTGCTCCCATCTCACAGCGGGCCTGAAAGTGGCCCAGATCTTCCCAGGGGTCAATGGGGTACTCGGTGATCTGTCGGTGTCCGCAGTTGGGACAGGCCCACTCGTGGCGTCGGTGGGTGGCCCGGATGCTCTCGTTGCGTAGGCGCTTGCGTTCACGGGCTGCAAGGTCTTGGGGTGAGAAGGTACGTCGGCCACGGTTGATCATGGTGCTCATGCGGCCTCCGTACACAGGTCATCCACCCGGCAGCCCAGAGCCCTTGCGAGCTTGGACAGGGTAGACATGGTGGGGTTGCGGGTGGTCCCGAGTTCGATCTTAGAGATCGTGGACTCGGGGACGCCTGAAAGGTCAGACAAAGCCGACCGGGTGAGGCCCCGTGATTCCCGCTTGTCTCTGATGCGCTTGCCTGTCATGTCCTCAACATACCATGCACGGCATGTTGAGGCGTGCAAAAGACGGGAGCCGATGGGGGACGGGGCTGAGTTTATGCCTGTGGGGCGCTCAGTCCTCGTCTGTGTTGGGCTCACTGGGTTGGATTGCCGAGCGTCTGCCCGTGGGGGCTATCGAGCCATCATCACCGGGGGTGGTGGGCTGGCTGGGAGTGCAGGACCATGCGCGGCCGCTGTAGTGGATTCGGATGAGGTCTGACACGTCGTCTGCGATCACGTACAGGTCACGGATGGGTGTGTCGGTGTCGGCCTCTGGCTCCCCCATGAGCACCCACACAGCGCTCACGAGCATGGACACCCACAGCCAGAACCACGCAACCGTGACGTGTGCTCGGTAGAGGCCGCCTGCTCCCCTCCAGAGTCGGTGCCGGATGCCTCGGGTGAGGTGCCTCATGGGTGCGTGTCCGAGATGGTTGGATGGTTGGTGATGGCCCACAGGGCATTGAGGATCGGCATGAGCACCAACAAGCCGACAAGAGCAGTGGAGGTTCCTGCCTGCCCTGCCTCCAGCAAGCATGAGAGAGCCCCACGCCCCACAAGGAACACGCCCCCCACGACCAGATAGGTCCGGCATATCGACTGAGTGACTTGCCACCCGACGATGACGTAAGCGGCGATGGCTAACCCCTGATCCTCAGACGGCCTCAACCCCTCTGGCAGCAGGCACGGCCAGTGGTGGGCTCGCCATGCTCTGAGCGTGTATGTCTCGGTGTGGCTTACAGGAAGGCCGGCATTCTCCAGAAGAGTGAAGGCCACATCTCGTTTTATCGGGACAGCCAACACTTTGGAGTGGGTGACGGCAATGACCCCACAACCGTTGATGATGTCACCAACCCGAGGGGCTGCCACTGCCCTGAGCTTGCTCAACATCGTGGCCCCCGTGCCCAGGGTGGATGCCCGTGGTGGGTGTTGAGGGTGGTCACGGCTTGACCGCCTCTGACTTCCAATCCCAGCACGGCGTGCAGGTCATCGGCCCACGATGGTGGATGTCCCACCAAAAGAGCCCATAGGCTGCACTGTCGGTGCCTCCACCTGCTGTGAAGCTGGGTCGAGAGGCCAGCATCCACACATGACGTGCCGGGTAGCGCTGCCAGAAGTCCACCCGCTTGAGGGATTCGACGAAGGCCAGCCGAAGCAGGAACACCACATGCTGCCTCGTGGCGTTAAGGGCACGTTCTGTGTGGAGGCGGGCACGGTCATAGGGTGGGTTCCCGATGATCCACCGGGCTCGGTTGTCCCACTCTCGGAAGGTGGCGAAGTCCACCCCACCACGAGCCTCAGCCAAGGCCCGGCGCTGGCCTGGGTATTCCTGTGGGTGGAGGCCATCGGCCCCCATGTCCACGTCCGAGGCGATCACGGTTGCATTGGTCAGGTCAAGCAAAGCCCGTGTCCACGCTCCGCCACCCACATGGGGCTCCCAGAACACGGTGCTCGTGCCCCATGTGGGCAGCCGTCTCCAGAAGGGAGTGTGACGGATCACGCTGACACAGGCACGGGCCACGTTGTCAGGGGTGTAGTAGGCATCTCCGGTGATGCGGCTGCCGTCATCGGGCAGGGGCTTCTGAGCACCGGTCAAGAATGTCGTTTGCATCAACCCATCCTCTTCACGAGGTCGGCAAACCGAAGGACGTTGCCGGGGGTGGGGGGCTCGGGGGTGTCGTCGTCGGCCTCACCCATGATGAATGGCTCAAGATCGAGATCGGCCACGTTGACTGTGATGGGCTGGCGTCGGCCTGCCTGGATGTCGGCCTGCTGAGTCTCCAGCTCATTGAGGGGCCGAATGACCGTGTGGTCCACCACCGCGAACCAGCCCTCACCCTCTTTGAGACACCACAGGGTCACCCGCTCGGGGTCTTCGGTGTCCACGAACGGGGCTGCCAGCGTGTAGGCCCAGGGCTCGGGGAGAGTGGTGGGTGGGGGGTCGGAGAGAAAGGGGCTCATGTCTGCTCCCAGTCACCGTAGGTGTTGCCGATGGTGCCAGAGGCGTAGAGCATCAGCCGTTCGTGCTGCCATGAGTGCTTGACAGAGGCATCAACGGCAGCGGCGGCGGCATCACCAGCGGCCTCAACCACAGCAGAGGAGGCATGAGCGGCGGCATGAGCAGCAGCGGAACGATTGACGACATAAGCAGCGGCATCGGCAGCAACCCAAGCGGCCTCATAAGCAGCCCTCAGTTCCTCATCTGATGCGCGTCCGTGGGCGTATCTACGGGCCACTGAGACGGCTTCTCGGCTCCGGGGGTCCACCTTGGCTGCCCGATCCAGTGCCCTCTCAGCACAGTCACAGGCAAAGAGGCGTGCCCGTCTCTCCCACGTCTCGGGCTGCGTGGCCTGCAAGATGAGGTGGGGTCGGTACAAATAGGCGCTGTGGCCACATTCGTTGACGAGGACAGGCAGCGGCACGGATGCGGGCCAGCGGGCGCCATCAATGATGCCGATCACATCCCCCTCACTGTCGACCCTAAAGACCTTGAGGGTACTCGGCGCCGTGGGTGTGATGGGTTCGGGGTTGTCTCGTGCGTCCAAAGTGGCTGCTGAGGCTGCGGCAATGGCACTGATGGTGCCGAGGCCGTGGGCCATCCGGTCACGGACCACCATGTAGATGGCTGCCATGCTGGCTTGATCCTCCTGGCTCATGTCCCCGAGGTCTGAGAGATGGCTGAGGAGCCGGGTACGGGCTTGTTCTTCGGTCATGTCTGCTCCTTCATGCGTGCGTCAAGGGCTGCCAGCAAGGCCCCGGCCAACTGCTGATGTTCAAAGTTTCGTCGGCGCGGGTTGCGGCCTCCACCTGTGCAGACGGCACAGATCCAGCCACGATCCGTGACCGGGTACACCCACACGTCACGGACACTCACGTCCCACGCCATGCGGACCACATCCATGATCAAGAGGATGGTTGCCCGATCCGTCACATCCGGGGGGAAGGTTGCCCCCATGTTGAGGATGGTGTCACCGATCTCTTGCGGGAAACCATCTGGGTCAAGTGCATCAGACGTGCAGGTCATCAGGTAGGGGAGTGGGTAGTTTCCGGTGGAGGCAACCCGCCACCCTGCCACGTCCACCATTCCAGGCAGCCAGCGCCATGAGGGGTGGTTCAGGAACCGGTTGCCGAGCTGCTTGGCCTCTGATTCGGTCATGCTCACTCCACACCCCCGGTGAGGTGGTCGAGGGTCACCCCGAGGGCATCGGCCAGCCGGGTAAGCGTCTCAACCCCCGGTGACTGTCGGTTGCTCTCAATGCGGGCCACCGTGGACCGGCTCACACCGGCCGCGTCGGAAAGCTCTTGCTGGGTGAGGCCCGCGTTGGTGCGGAGCCTCACGAGGTTTCGATGTAGCATCAGGAGTCCTGTGAAAAGGCTGCGTGGCACAGCCCGAACAACTCAGCCGGGGTGACCTTGCCTGCGCTGACTGCGAACGTGACGGCCTGAACCATGCGCCGGTTCTCGGGGGTGTCGATAAGGGTGGCCCACTTGGGGATCGGCGGGGGCTCGGGGGGCTTTGCCTGTGCCCGCTCGGCTGCCTCTTCGCTGAGACATGAGGCGAGCACGAGGAGCTGTGAGGCCAGCGCACCAACCCGAGAGTGCAGAGGGGAGGCATCGGGGGCGCCGGCTGTGGTGGGCTCAGGCGTGGGTGCCGGGGTGGGCTCGGGGGCCGGGGCTGCCGGCACAACGATGGGCCGGGGTGACAGTGCCTCTGGAGCGCGTGCCGGGGGCTTGTCGGGTGTGGCAGGCACAGGGGCAGGCCACTCCATGCCGTAGGCTGAGGCGTATGACTTGGCCGCCGTTGATGCCTGCTTGGACCCATTCGCGCCGAGCTGCTTGGCAATGACACGCCACTTGTTGCCCGTCTTGACGCGCTCATTGTAAGCGTCCCGGCCAAGGTGCTCCACGACCTCCCCATCAGGACCAAACACGATGGGCCACGACTTCCCATGACTGACAGCCCACTCACCGGCCGTCTTGACTGCCTGAGACACGTCCATCTGCTTTTCAGAGGCGATCCGATACCATGCGGTGTGCCGGCTCTTGAGCCGTGCCTCGTAGAGAACCTGCCCTGTGGGGGGCTTGGGGTCACTTGGCACGACGATGGGCCACGGCAGACCGTGGATACCTGCATGGGTCTTTGCCGCAGAGCAGGCGGCGCCAGCCGATCCCATGCCCTCTGCTTCTGCGATCTTCGCCCAGTAAGTGCCATCCTGCCGGGCTTCATAGCATCGGCGGTTTCGGTTCATCATCATCTCATCTGGCCCCGATTCGGTTGGCTGCGCATCGGCTGTTTCGGGCTGCGGCTGCGGCTGCGGCTCCACATCTGCCGTCTTCACGTCATCAATGGGCCACGGCAGGCCGTTGGATTGTGCGTGGTCCCGCGCGTACCCTCTTGCAGTGGTCTTCCGAATCACCGAGATGTGGGCCGCGATATCGGCCCAGTCGAACCCCTCAACTGCCAGCTCATACGCTTCCTTGCGCCGAGCCTGGAGGGTTCTCCGGTCCTTGAGGATGGGCCACGGCAGGCCGTTGGCTCGTGCGTGGTCCCGCGCAAGGCGACGGGTGGTCGTCTTCTCCAGCCCGCCGAGATCGGCCTGGATCTTCTGCCACGAGGCGCCGGATCGACGGTCCTCGTAAGCCTTCCGTGCGCGTTCCTGCTGGCTCATGCCGGGCCGACCCTCCGGGGGCCAGGGCTTGCGTGCAGCAGAGGCGTGGTTCCGTGCCATCTCCAGTGCGCGATCCGGAGATGAGATCCCATAGTTCTTCGCGATATCTACCCATTCCTTGCCTGCCTTAAACAACTCGTAGCAGAGCCCCGGCTCATGTCGGTGACGTGTCATCGTTGTTGCCTCTCGTGTGTCGTTGCTGACACAATACAGGTAGCGCACCCGACACACGGGCGTCAAGAGAAAAGGGACCGTTTATGGTCCCCTTGTGTGATTCCAGGCACTTACACGGCTACGGCGTGGTGAATCGTCTAAGTGGCTGAAATGACCGGCAGCCACCATCCTCATCCCCTGCCAGATAGGCACGGGCATCCTCAGCCCTGTGGCCGGCAGCCATGAGGGTGTCGCGCTGGCCCTCTGGGGTCCATTCTGGAGGGTTTCGCATGTCAGGCAGGGTAGGTGCCAGCATGAACCGTATCCAGGGCATATAGACCATCTGTGAGACGCGCCCAGAGTATGGGGAGGTCCACGGGGTAGGGTCCACCTCCGAGGGTGGTGGGGGCCTCTCCACTGCTGTGGCCCGGCACCCCTTGCGAGGGCTCACCCACAGGTCACACGAGGCGCAGTCTGGGCCCGGCGTGTGGCTCACCAGTCTGAGCCCGTGGCGTGCCCCCCACCCCTGTTGCCGGTGTCTGCCTCGGCCTTGACCGGATCGGGGATGGAGGGGCCGTAGATGCGCTGTGTGGGGCCGTCAAACTCAATCACGGTGCTGGACTTCTCGGTGAACCGGCCTTTACCCTCAGCGACCCAGAACGCCGTGTTGTGCCTCTCCCACGCCTCGTACTTGCACGGGCGCTGGACAAAGAGGATGGAGGCCGCTGCCTGCTCCAACTTGCCGCTGTATCGGAGGTCTGAGGCTACCGGCCGCTTGTCTCCCCGCTCCTCACAGGCTCGGTTGAGCTGGCAGAGGCACAGGAAGACCACCCCGAGTTCGTTGGCGAGGTCGGACATTCCGACCGCTGCCTCTTCGAGCATGGCTTTAAAGTCCTGCCCGCGCTTCGGCCGTACCAGACCGATATAGTCGAGGGCCACGATCTTGAGGGCCGGGTTTCTGGCCTTGGCACGTCGGATGCGGGCCTCAGCCTCAGCCCAGGTCAGGCCGGGCTCATCGTCGATCTCAAGAGGCCACTGCGCGATCTCGTATGCCGCTGCGTTGATGAGGCGTCGGTCGTCTTCCTCGTGCCGGCCGTATGGGTATGCCACCTCTGGATCTTGCATGGCCGTGATGGCATCGACCGGGACACCCGACACCATAGCGAACAACCGGGTAGTGAGATCGGCCGCTCGTTCTTCCTCCACAATCTCCCCGGTGTCCCCGTCGTCAAGGTCTTCCGTATAGGTGGCTTTCATCTCCAGGCTCAGGAAGAAGGCCGCATGGCCCTGCTGAACCCCGGCCACGAGTAGGTGAAGTGCCAGGGCCGTCTTGCCGTGGCTGGGTCGACCGGCCACAAGGTACAGGCGCCGGGGTCGCATCCCACCGGAGAGCACGTCGTCAAGCTCAGGGATGCCCGACGATACCCGCTGCTTTCGCGTGGGGTTGTTGGTGCTGTAGAGCATGGCGCCTGCGATGGTGGAGCCGTTCTTGACCTCTGCGTGGGTGGCTGAGGCTGAGATGCTGTTGAGGGATGCCACCGTGCCCACGACCAGATCATCCACGGTCTGTTGGCCGTCCCAGATGGCTGCCTGGGCGGCCTTGAGGACTGCTGCGGCTTCACGTCGTGCTGCGTGGTCACGGATGCGGCGGATCGTGTGCTTGACCGCTCCACAGTCTCTCAGGTTGAGGGCAGAGACATACTGGAGGCCACCACACAGCTCGGCTGTGCCACGGCTGATGAGCCATTCAAGGATCACGATCTCGGTGGGGGTCTGAATCGGCTGATGTCCAGGCCGGGGCTTGCCGAGGCTGTAGCGGAGTCGGTCCATCTCGTGGAAGAAGTGCCGGTGGCAGTCGTGGGCGAACGCATCCCCCGAGAGGCCCAACTCGTCACACGCGCTCCACGTGTTGAAAAACTCCATCGGGTTGCACATCCGACCCAGCAGAGATGCCTCAATGTCGTGGATGTCTTCGTTGCGGTCGTGGATGATCATGCTGCCTGCCTCTGGGCCATGATGGTTGCTCGATACGCTTTCTGGAATCTCACCCGCTGCCACTTGCGCACATGCTCGGCTGCGTGGGCAGTGTCCCAGAGTGCTTGCCATGCGGCGTTGGTGTCTTTGCGCTCGGCAGCGGCCTTCATGCCGGCCTTGTACGCTGATTCGATCTTGTCATTGTCGCTGAACCTCCACCCGTCAACGCCGTAGGGTGGGCGTGCCCGGTGGACCTTGAGGGCCTTCTCAAGCCGACCCCACGCAGCATCAACACCACCCACTGTCTTGGTGGCCTGGGTCGGCGCCTCTGGCTCACCCTGCTCCACAATGCTGAGGATGCGCTCAAAGTTGCCCGACCGGAGCACGCTGGCATATTGCCACGCCGGGTTCTCTCGGAGGCCCACAGCCCAGGTGTTCGGGCTGTGCCACAGCCAATGAGCCACCGCCTTGACATTCTCGGGACCGTGATCGGCCAGCCGGGCTGACAGGTTGCGTCTGTGGCCTCCGATCTTCCGAGGGCCGACACGTCGGTGTGGCTTGCCATCGGTGCGGGGGGGACGGCTGTTGAGGTGCGTCACCCGCATCACCTCAAGGTCTGCCCAGACCTCAGCCAGCGTGGGGGGCTTGGTGGGGGTCATCTCGGGGGACTCAAAGAGGCTCGGGGCTCGGGACTGCTTCGAGTCGTCTTCAGGCATCGGGATGGGCTCAGGGGGATCGGTGGGGTTCTCCACAGAACCCACAGGGATCTCCACAGTCTCCGATTGCTGATCAGCCGTTGCCCCCTTGGGGGGGCTTAGGGGGGCTTTAATTGATCCGTTTCCTTGACCCGCTTCTTGACACGCTTCGGGTGACTCTGTGACACCCCCCCAGTGACTCTGTGACACCCCCCCAGTGACTCTGTGACACCAGTGACTCTCTGACACCAGTGACTCTGTGTCACCAGTGACTCTGTGACACTGGTTGTCTGTTCTGGTGTCGCTGCTGATCTCAACCAGCCATGAGAACGGGTGGACGGCTTCCCAGTCGATCCGGTATCGATTTGCTCGACCTGTCGATCGAGTGACCTTGATCACCCCACGATCCTCAAGCCTCTTCAGTGCTCGGAGCACAGTCCGGCGGTTGGCACCCGTTCGCAGGGCCAGCCGATCCGCCGAGGGCCAGCAGTTCTGTTTGCTGCCAAGGTGGTCAGAGATCGCCAGCAGTACAAACCGCTCCATCGTCGGCAACCGAGACGACATGATTGATCGTGACCGCTGCCAATACCTCTCGGGTGAGGTCAGGTAGTCGGTCATCGGGATGCCCCACACGGATCACCGAGAGCATCGAACTCGGTTGCAGGGGGCATGGCCTGGACATCGGCCCGATTCCATTTGCTGTACGACGTACAGGTCGGGGGAGCGCTGACGCCCGGCGCCTTGAGCCCAAAGTGCACACAGCGTCCATCAGACACCACAGCGAGTGCTCCATCCACGCAGTAGATGGCTCCTGATACGGGCACTGGGGACTGTGCGCAGGCGAGCAAGAAGAGTGAGAGGGCCATCATCGGGACAACCCCCGATCGAACTTGAGGCACTCCGCTTCAAGGGCCTCCCAAGCGTAAGCAAGACTGGAGACCGCCTGATCGACCTCGTCTTGAAACTGATCCAAAACAGAACCCTCCACCGCTGCGGGAAGCAGCTCGTAGAGCGTTCCGAGGCGACGCCCGATGATGATTACCTCAACAGCGACACAGACCGATCGCGTCAGCCCCGAGGCCATCATCAGCGCTCTTGGGTGGGCGGTAGCGTCAGCGCTGTCAAGGATTTGCTTGAGCCGCTCAAAGGTGGGGCTCTGTGACTCTTTGGCGCACGCTTCCGTGGTGTGCGCAGACGTGTTATCTTGCACTTGATTCCTCGATGTGATGTGGGGCCGCGCCAAATCTCCCCAGACCGGCGCGGCCCCACTACTATATCAGGATGGGCTGATCGGTGGGCTGGGTTTGCGGTTTTGCACAGGTGCCCGGTGGGGCTGTGCATCCGTGCAAAGGTCACGGCAATGTCGGGCCCTTGACGAAGACGAGTGAGTCACGCAGTTCCTCTGAGAGGAGCACGCGGACCTGATCCCCAGAGCTGATGGAGATCGCTGATGCGTCGAGATATCCGGCGGCGCTGCGGTATCCACCTTTGCGGTGACCACCAAGCCAAGCCCGGCGCATGAGAACCCCGCGATTGTGATTAAATCGATCGCTGGCAGTGCCGTACTCTCTCCACATCACCTGTGCGGCCAGCCGACCCCACCCGCCGGGGGCACCCTCCACCAAGAGGTGACTCTCAGCGTCCCACCTGTCCACCAAGATGTATGCGCACACAGTCAGCAGGTAGGGGCTCAGGTAAGGGACGCCCACCTCATCACCCAGCGAGATCAGCATCTCTCGGCCCTGATCTCGCCTCTCGCGGACGGGGCTTGTGAGCAGGTCCACCAACGGTGTCGGTGGCGTCAGTTCACCGGGCTCGTAAGCCTCCGCATCTGGCCCGACCCGATCCAGGCAGAAGGTGCAACGGTTGCGGCGTGTGGGAAAGGATGCCGAGATCAAGAGGTTGGCTTCCTTGGCTTTGTCGATGCGAGATCGGCCACAGGCTGAGTGCTGGATCGTGCTCATCGACACGGTGTAGTAGTGGCTACACTTTGCCTTCTCAGGGACCAACCATGCGTGGGTGGTTGCGCTCGGGTCTTGAGCATCGTGAAGGGCCTTGCGGCGCCAACGCTGCCACAGGGAGACTGAGGGCCACGGCTGGTCAATGGGGCCGTTGAGGTAGTTGTCAGGGCTCATCGTCAACCCTCAACCGATCCCCGGAGCTTGCGACTCCAGGCCCCGAACAAATCCAGCGCGGCCTCAATGGCGGCTGCCTGGGCCTCTGCCAGTGAGTCAGCCGAGCCAGATCCGAAGTCATTAAACGGGCCTGCGCGCCAATACCACGGATTGCCCTCAAAGATGGGCTCGACCACACCCAGAGAGAACGAGTAAATGGAGTCCTCGCAAGGGCTGAGTTCGAGGGTGTAGCCTCGGGGGAATCTCTCCCACAGCGCATCAATCCGAGCCTGACGCGCAGCCTCAAGCGTGGCCTCGTGCTCGGCTTTCCACACATCAGTCATGCGGTAGTGCATCGGCCCAGCTTCCCACCGCTCAGCGGCCACCCACTTCTCACAGCGGGGGCAATACTGCCCCTCTTCACCGTCAACGGTGCGGAACAAATGAGCACCCTTGGACCACCACCCGACCCATGCACACTGCTCGCAGTAGAGCCCAAAGCGGGCATCGACCCGCTCGGGCCTACAGAGCGCGTCCATGTCGTCATCGGTGATGGCTGTGCCAGCCTTCTCATTCAGATACGAGACAGTGAACGTGTGCTTGTTGAAAAAGTGCGTGATGATGGCTTCTTCGATGTTCATCGGGACTCCTGCTGTTGCTGTCGCCTCATGGCGTTGTAGACCGTTACGCCGGATTTCATGCGCTTGATTGCCTCTGACTCACTGACGCCCCACCGCTGCGCAAAGAAGCCAGGGTGGAGGGGCTTCCCTCGGAGGCAGTGGAGATAGATGTCCATTGCTGCGGCTTCCACAGGCCACGGGCGTGGGATCTCTGAGCTGCCGGTGGACAGGCATGACGTGTAGGCCATGATGGACGGGAACCACGGCGCCGAACTCTTGAGGGTGTCAAGCACCGGGAACCTCACAGAAGAGGGCAGAGAGCCACTGCGAGACAACCCACGCAGCAGCGGCAATGGAGAGGCCCACGCCCAGCATCAGAGACGGGGTGTCACCCACCGGGGAGAAGGCGAGCACGGGGAAGGCCAGCGAGAGCAGGCCGAGGGGGACCATGAGGTGGGCTGTGGTGGGGTCAATCACTCCACCACCTCTGCACGTGTGCCTGTGCCGTTGCAGGTCTTGCAATCGTTGTGTCTGCCACCGGTCCCGCTACAGTAGTCACACGGGCAGTCAGCGAGCCACACGTACTGAGGCCAGTTGAGGACTCGGCTCATGTGGGCGCGGGTCTTGAGCAGGGCCAGAACGGTATCTCGCTGGATATCCAGCCCGGCCAACAGGTCTTCTGGCGCTCCGCTCAGGCTGCTCCACGAGCCAGATCGCACCTCTGGGGACATGGCCCGAATGTTACCGGGCACGCCTTCCAGGCCAACAACCATCGTGTTGTAGCCCGACTTGACCGAAAGTTCTTGGTTCGTGCGGTCAACCACGAGCCACGGGTACGCGCTCTTGACCAATGCCTCCATCTCCACAAGGACAGCGCTCCACTCGGTGAGGGTGATGTTTCTCACTTCACCACCTCCCCACCGTGGGTGTAGGCCAGTCCAGGGGTGCGCTCGATACGCAGGATCAGATCCCGCTTGCCACGATGGGTGGTGATGCGCAGGGTGTGGGGCTCGGGCAGGTTGACCGTGTAGACAGTCACGCTGCTGTGGCCCTCAAGGGCCGCGCTGTGGTCGCTGATGATGTCAGGCACAGCCCTCCAATCGTGGGGGGACTTGAGGTGATGAACGCCGTGGATGACCACGGGGGGCGTGCTATTGTCGGTCATGCGATACTCCAGTCATGTGGCCCGGCGTCGGTGGATGGCGCCGGGCTCTTGGTTTTAGGCGTTGTCGAGAGTTGTGAATCACTCCTCAAGTGCTGGGTGACACAGGCCAACAAGGGCCTGCCTTGACTCGTCTCCGATGTAGACGCCTCCACCGGGGCCAACCAGCCCGGTGATCTCAACCAGCCCCCCTTTGTTGATCGCGGCAATGTCTCGGGAGATTTGCCGCTTCGAGATGCCCGACTCCTCAGAGAGTTGGGACACTGTGACCGCCTCGGGGGCAGTCAGGAGGGCCTTTATGATTGTAATTGCCCGTGTGATGCGGGCGCCGTCTGCTGACACGCTGTCTCCTGGGTTGAGATGGGTAGAGTAGAATCAAAAGCAGAAGGGGCCATGAGGCCCTCGTGGGGGGGTCACGCAGCCGTGTTGTGGCACTCATACATGCCCACCACCTCAGCCACGCACATCTCAGCGTCACGGCTCATGTGGACGGCCTCACCACGAAAGCCAGCGGCCTTGATACCGTCTGAGGTGACATTGAAGCTCACCGAGCCACCACACTCAGCAGAGCTGCTGTAAGTGGCGTTGGCCTTGACGATGCCCCCACGGGGAGCCTTGAAGAGGCTGACAATCCACCGACCGTGGGAGACAGTGGCAACACGCCGGGGGAGGCAGCCCCGGCACCCGAACACGCTCTTGGTGTTCGGGTCGTACTTGATACGGGCACCCGCTGCAATGCGAGTCCCGCAGTGGCAGCGGCCGGGGTAGCGGGCGGTGATGTCGATGAGCTTTGCCATTCCGTCTCCCTTGTGGGTGGGGTTGTTCCCTCCCGACACAGTACATATATGTCACCATCACGGGTGAGGCAAGTAGATAAGGACATATTTGTCCATGCACAGCTTATGCGGGCTGCGCACACGAGTTGCAATCCCCGCATGGTTTCCCGTTCTCATCGGGGGAATAGCAAGAGAATGCTGCGGACATAACCCACCCGCTCCGCTTCACCATCTCAACCAGATCCGAGCGACGGCGACGAATCAGGGGGGCGCAAACCTGAACACCATAGGCACGAGCTGCGGCATCAGCCCCCATGATGAATCCACTTCGGCAGTCTGCGTAGTCGTGAACATCATCAGCCGTTGCCCCGATCCACACCTCTTTGTAGCCCTCTGAGGCTGCGTGGTTGACAGCCAGCCCGATGAGGGCCAGATTTCTGCCGGGCACCACACGGGGGCCAGCCCCAGAGGGGCCGTTCATAGGCGTGATAGAAGATTCTGCCAGCGTGATGGATGCGGAGTAGAGCGCCACACCGTGATCGGCACAGGCCCGTTCCGCTGCCTGCTGCTCTTGCTGGGCCGCTTGCTGGCCGTAGTCGATGAACAGGCACGCCGTGGCGTGCCCATCGGCCTTGCTCATGTTGAGCATGAACAGGGAGTCATAGCCCCCACTGAGAAGGATCAGAACGGATCGGCTGCTCATATGTCACTCCGAGGCGGCACGTAAAAGAGTTGTGCCTGTTTGGTATTCAGCCCTGCTGCGAGCACCGGGTTCTTGACTGAATAGATGGTGGCTGATGTGCCATCAATGCTGTCAGCGCCACTGTTGACGCACAATTTGATTCTGTTGAGGGTGTTGACTCTCCCGACGTGACACCACAGGTTGCGCTTTCGTGCGAAGTCGCACCATGTAGGGATGGTTTTAAGCTTCCATTCAGTGGACCCGCCGACAAAGATTCCTCCCACGGACTTAGGCAGAGATGCGGCCACGAACTCAGGCGTCATGCCGTCTTGGACGGGAAGCAGCGTGGGAAGATACCGCAGCTCGTCAACATACGAGAGGCTTAGGTCCATGCTGCTGACACCACCAGCCACGATGTCGGGCAGGATGACCCAATCAGCCCGGTCCCCCCACCGATCAACCGAGCGCCTAAAGGCGTCCCCATCGAATGGCAGGCCCTTCTTAAAGGAGGTCCATGCCCCGTTGTCCAGCATATACAGAGACTTTTCCCCATTTGGGAACTCTGGATAGGGTGGCGCCACAAATCTTTCATACGCGGGGGACACCAAGAAACGCCACCCACGGCGTTGGATGTCGTTGGCGTTCCTGCGGGTGGATGTCCAGCCACAGTACAGGATGGTATCCCATTCCATTTACCAGCTCCCTTGTGTGTGGGCCCATCCCCTCCTGAGTACATATATGTCACCCTCGTTGGTGAGGCAAGTAGATAAGGACATATTTATTCTCCATCTTTCTATTGACGCCATATCCTGACCCCCTTATATGTATTGTGTCGGGAGGGGATGAACCCACTCGGCACCGCTGCCCGGCCCCAAAAAAACACGTAAAAGCCGGTCAGAACGAAACTCACACGAAGTCAGTGGTTGGCTGTGAGCGTAGGGAAATCACCGGAGGACGTAGAGAATGACGATTGCACAGGACATCAGCAAGGCACTCGGGGAAGACGGAGGGAACTGGGAGACGGCTGAGGGGGTGGAGTTTGCCACCCTCGTGGAGGCGGCCGACTACCGGTACGTGAAGGGAGACACCACGGTCTATGTCTTCGAGGATGGCTCCATGATCGTGGCCTCGTCATTCTGGGACATCCTCACCGTGGCGAATCTTGACGGTGAGGATGCGTGGATTGACTCCAACGGTGAGGTGTGGGCCACGCTGGAGGATGATGGCCTGCCCTCTGACACGTGGCAGTGCCGGCACTGAGAGAGCAACCCGGCCGGGACGTACCCGGCCACAACCCCACACACATTGTGGAGGGCCGAGAGCAGCGCATCCACAAACTGCCCCCCTCTGAGGACAGAGCCAAGCTCAGGAGCCTCACCTACGCCGGGGTGGCTGCTGCTATGGCTGATCAGTGGGGGGCGTTCCTTGAGGGTCGTGGCAGGCAGGCGTTTACGCCTCAGTCATTGTTCTGAGGCACCACAGCAAAGAGGCCAGCCGGATGGGGCTGGCCTCTTCTGTTTGTGGGCTGTGAGCCTGTCAGGGCTGCGCAGCCTGCCAGTCCAGGCGGTAGCGGCCTCGGAGCCACTGTGACACGTCCGCCTCCCCTGTGAGCGTCCCGATGGCTTCCGTGCTCACCACCTCGGGGTCGAGGCGGTCAGAGCGCAGGCCCAGGTCAGGACGGAGGCCAGCCACCTGGGCCAGATAGTGGAGCCGGGCATCCGAGACAGCCAGCTCACCCCGAGCATAGGGGAGGGCCTGTGATGCCAGCGTGGTGCGGTAGTTGTTGAGGGCATAGTGTGACGTGCCCTGACTGTGGAGGGCACGCAGGGTGCCGGGGTGGTCCTCTGGGCTGAGGGTGGAGGCAACGTAGGCCAGTCGAGACGCCGTGATGTTCGGCGCCGTTGGATACGAGGCAACAGCCATCACGCAGCCCAGCAAGAGCGCATTGGGGTAGTCGCTGAGGATCTTGGCCACAAACCCAGCGTCATGGTGCCTCAGAGCCCGCCACAGTCGGTCCCTTTTGAATGGGGTCACCTGTCTCTCCTCTGCTCAGGCACGTAGAACGGTGCCGGGTTGTCCACGGTGAGCCGGTGGTCTGCGGACGCCTCCACCGAGTTGGCATAGCCCCTGAGCGCGGGCAGGTAGTCCCACCCCACCTGTGGGGCTGCGTAGTGTGTCCAGATGGCACGGGCTCGGAGGTCTTGGACCGACATGGACGCCGAGCCGTTCGGCGCCCGTGTCCGAGACGCTGCCGGCTTGACGCGCTCACCCTCCCAATGGACCCGATCTGCAAACCATGCCTGTCGGATGCGAGCCCACGGGATCAAGAGGCCCATGTGGTTGGGTGCGTCAAGCACAGCCACGAAGGCTACCCCGTGATGCCTGACGATCTGATCCAGTTGGTACGCCTGATGGCCTCGGAGAGCTGCCCATGTGAGCTTGCCGCTCTGCGTGCTCTTGGCCTCCATCCCGAAGAAGAGGCCATCAAAGAGCCCCGCGTAGTCGGGCTGGCCCTTGCCTGACCATCGACCTTGGAACGATGCCCCCACCTGCTTGGTTACAAGCACCTCGGGGTGTTGTTTGTAGACATAGGCTTGATCGGTGCGCTCATAGATCACGTTCTGAGACGTGATGATGGCCTCCCACTGCTTGCCCCATTTGCCTCGTTTCATACCAGCGTCACCCCTCTCATGTCGGCCTCAGCCATTGCCGCGTCTCGCGTCCGGCACTCACCCCGAAACAGGATCTCCCCCTTGCTGTTGGGCCTGGAGGGGGCTCGGCGGACGATCCACAGCCACCGGTTGGGTCCGAGCCTGCGAACGGATCGGCGGGTAGTCAGGGTGTACCGACACCACCGGGCACCAAACAGAGCCCAGTTGACTCCGGGTGTCTGAGGGCTGCGTGTGGGCCTACTCATCCAATGCCTCTGCTGCGCTGGCGAGACGGCCGATGACGCGGGCTTGATACCGGTCAGACGTGTCCAGCCGTCGCGGGGTGACCCCGGTGTTCTCCCCGGTGATCATGTGCTGTGCAATCAGGCAGATGTCGCGGAATCGCTTCCGTGACCCCTTGGACGTTCGTGAAAGCATCCCCTCACCATCAGCCGTGGCTGCGTGGCAGTCTGCCAAATAGAGGGCAATGGCCTTCCAATCGGGCTCCATCACTCCACCCCCGTGGGGGCTGCCTGGGCCGCTGCCCACTGATCAGCCATCTCTATGCCTGCCATCAGTGAGCGAGCGCGCCCGATCCACACCTCACACCGACTGTCATCAAAGGCCACGACCTTGAACCTGTGAGCAAGCACGATATCCACGCACAGTGTGTGACTGCCCGTCTTCCGGGTCCACATGCCCATAGTCCCCTCCTTCTTCGTCCATCCGGTCATTCCGCCTCCATCGTCAGATTGTGTTGCGTGCTGTTCTCGGTGCGCAGCTCGGACGCACCCTCAGCCATCGACCCGAGGACACGCAGCGCAGCCCCCACGGCCGCATCTATGCGCCGGTTGTTCCACCGGATGGCCTCATGTCGGTAGTAACGAGCCACCCACTGAGCGTGGGCCTCAGCCACCTCTTGGATGGCCAGATCCTTGAGGTGCCACTCTAAGAGGCTGTCCTCGTCACTGATTGGCAGATCCATCATGGCCCCCGTGTGTGTAGGAAAGTGGGCCTGTGGAGGGCAGGGGATACCCTCCACAGGCCCCGTGGGGGAATGGTGGCAGAGAGTAGGCCACCGGGGAGAGAAAGAGCAGAGGTGGGGGCTTCCCCGTGACGTGAGTGATTCATGTGCCCCCACCCCTGCAATCAAAACCGAGGGTAGAACGTCACGGTCACGGGCTGCCCGAGGGTGTCAGCCACCCCCTGTAGCGTGGCCGTGTTTACGGGCGCTCCCTTCCGTAGTCGCTTGACTGTGGTGGAAGGCATCCCTTCATAGAGATCGGCCCACCGCTTCCCCTGAGTGCTCAGGATGGCGGTGAGTTGCTGTGTGATTGTCATCATGGACACAGTGTATCGGAGCCGTGGCATACGGTCAAGATATGGCCCGTGCTAAATGCGGGACGTGCCCTGATCACCGTGGTCCGTTGATATTTGTTCGGGCCATTTGTGGACGCTACACAGAAGGTGCCATATATGTACTGTGTCAGGAGGGTTGACCGATGAACACACATCAGACGGGCACAACACATCAGGCCGGAACAAACCCGGCTGGGTGGCCTTCGGCTGAGGTCGACCTCAGCACCCACCCCGAGTATGCAGAGGCCATGCGAGAGGCCCCCGAGGCTGAGGGCCTGCCCTACGCTGCCGACCCTGATTCTGTGTGCCCTGGCTTCGAGGCTGGGGTGCTTGACACGTACCGTGATGGTGCGTGGACCATTGAGATCACCTCTGAGGAGCAGGCGTGACCTCTCCTCAGTACACGCTGCGCAGGCGTGCATACGCCGACGCTGGCACAGCCATCCGGTCTGCCGAGCTGCTTGAGGCTCAGATCCTCACCGGCAACGAACGCAGGCCCGGCGCTGTCCACATGCTGCGTGGATACAAGGCCCGGTTTCTCGCAGGGGTGTACGGGGTCCATCCCAACTGGGTCGGGCACTTCGTCAGTCCCACGGGGGCCATCGGGCTCCCCGAGCCCAGGGGGCCTGAGCGGTCGGTGTGGTCATACCTCTCGGACTTCACCCCGGCAGTCGAGCACATCATCACCGATGGATGGAATGGGTCGATTGCGGCGGTGGATCGCTTCGGCTCAGACAAGAGCGCCGAGAGCGTCATCAACCGAGAGCTGCGGGGAATCAGCCGGGTGCTGTGGCTGGCCTGCCTGTGGATGGGCTTGGATGTCCGAGACATCCGGCCGGACTGGTATCACTGGAGTGAGCTGGATCAGCAGGTGTGGGTTGCTGCCTATGACTGCACACGGATTGAGGGTGCCCTTGAGGATCTGATCCGGTACGGGCGTGGGCTCGTGTGGCGCCGGGCTGAAATTCAGGCGCTCAGGTTCACCCGAGACGGCAAGCCAGCCAAGGTGCCGAGGACACACAAGGCACTCGAATACCTCAACAACGCAGAAGCCCTGTGGGCTCAGGAGTAGACATGAAAGAGTACGACGTGTACCTGTACCAGAAGGGCAGCCGGTGGTCTGAGTTGCTTGAGGAAGGTTGGAAGGGTGAGGCCACATCGGACGCGGCAGAGGAAATCGTAGAGGACTACGATACCCGATACAGTGACCTGAGCGTGCTTCGTGGGCACGGCTATTACGTGGTCTTTGTTGAGCCCACGACCGGTGAGAAGATCAAGTTCTCCATCTACGCAGAAGCGGAGCCCGTCTATACAGCGTACCCCTTAAAAGATGACGAAGACACGAGCGGAGGGGAGTAGACGTGAAAATCAACGAATCACCACAGGACACGATCCGGCGCCTCACCCTTGAGCGGGATCAGGCGCGGGCACAGACTGAGGCCCTGCTGGACTCGTGGCGGATCGTGGGCCTCAGCCGTCCCACCCTCGTGGGGGCTGTGGACACGTACCGGAGTGACACACGCAACGGGTGGCACCTGTTGACCTCGGATCAGATCAAGGTGATGGCTGAGGCCGCGTCAATCGTGCTGGCAGCAACGGAGGTGGAGAATGGGTAGACGACCGAAAACGCATCAGATCACACACAGTCTGTTGAATCAGACTATTCGCGTGCTCAATCACGCGATCCCCCGCCGAGATGGTGGATGCCCAGAGTGCGGCTCGGAGCGGTTTATGCCCTGCTACCAGGGATGCGCTGTATCCGAAGCAGTCAGGATTGTTGCGGCACTGAGAGCCACCAAGCAGGGGTGACCAATGACTGAAGAGTCAACCGACGAACGCCCACCAATGGCCGGATGGCTGCTATGGCTCTCGTGGGCCGCCACCGTCACCGCTTCGGTTGGCTCCATCTTGCTGTTGTGGGCTCTGTTCATTGTGCCCCTCGGGGCGCCTGCGTTGTCTCTGGCACATGCTGCCGGGCTGTGGGTGATCAGTCTTCGGGTGCGGGCTCCCGGAGAGTTGAAGGCACACCATGCCCGGCAACGAGAAAGGCCGGACGATTGGAAGACCCCAGATCGGGACATCTTTAGTGATCGCATGACCGCCGCAACCATGTACGTCATGCTGTGCGCAATCGCCTATGGTGTCTCGCTGCTCATGGGCCTGGGCCTCTGATGGCTGACACCTACATCACGATAGGGCAGCGGGCGTACCAGCTCTACCGAGACAACAGGCCCGATGGCTCATGGGCGTGGGTGCAATCTGTTCTGCGGTCCAACAATGCCCTGTGGGAGGCTCGGAGGTATGCCCGGCGGAATGGCCTTGAGTGGCCCCTGGGTTGTGCTGCCAACGGTGAGGCATACGGCAAGATCGGGGAGCGTGGGTATGAGCTGGCCCTCACCACACAGCTTCCCTGGGCAGAGATAGCCACGCAGGTGGGGTCACGGTCAGAGAAGGGGTGTCTACAGAGCGTCATGCACTATGCCAAAACAAACGGCCTCTGCTGGCCCGTGCCACGACCGGGGGAACGATGATCCGTCAACGATTCTCAGAGGAGGCGTTCTCAGCCATTGAAGATGCGATCCTTGAGGTACACCCCCACCTGTGCCGCATGGGGAGCCTCATAGATGCTTACCACTACAATCATACGATCGGTGATCGGTTCTCGGTGATGGATCGCCTTGAGGAGGCCGCATCCGGGCAGGGTAAGAGCATCCAAGACTGTGCCCGCGCGCTGGCTGATAACCCGGAGCATCTGGGCTGCCAGTGTGGTCGGTTTGACAAGATTGAGGGCGTGGTCATCGACACGGATGACTATCAGACTGTCATCCCACAGTGGAAGTGGATCGTTCTGGCACTGGACATACCGGAGCCGTTTAGGCACTGGCTGTCGGAACGTAGCTTCATGGACTCGGACCACGATGCTCAGATGCTTGAGATAGCGGAGGCTGTGGGTATCGGTGAGCGAATCCGGTATCTGGCCCAGAAGAGTAAAAACCCATTCGGATAACGGAGATGACATGAATGATATCGACTTCCCAACGCCTGACGCGCTCCGAGAGGATGTCAGGGCCACCCTCAGCGATGAGGACGTGGAAACCCTGCGTGATCGAATCACCGAATCCTTCGGCGCCTCTGAGCTGATCTTCATACCCACGAGCCTGATCAAGTCCAGACCAAGTGCCGTGGTTACGTTCCTCGGTGGGTTCGGCTGGGACTGTGAGATCGAAACCGACCAACACAACGAATCTTACTATCGAGTGACACCACAATGACCGTTGACCGACTCGACCAGAGCCGCAGGCTGACTGCTGCGGTGCGAGCGCTGCGTGTAGAGCCCGCTGGTGGCTCGGTGCTGGCGCGCTGGGCTCCCGGCTACGACGTGGTCCACGGCAAGCCGCGGGGGCGCTGGGAGGTTGGCGCCCCGCTTGGCTGGCTGGAGACGGAGATCATCGACCTTCGCGACCCTCTGACCCGTGCTGGAGTGCCGCTGCTGGTGGCGCAGGCCGCGGGGGTGGAGAGGGTGTGGGTGGAGTCAATGGGCTGGACTGACGAGGTGGAGGGCCGTACTCGTTGGTGGTGCGTTTATGAAGACAAACCGAGCGGCCGGGACGTTGCCGGGCCGGAAGACACGCCGATGTTTGAACACCCCGATCCCGTTGAGGCCCTGCTGCTCTATCTGGAGTGGCTGGCAGCGACGACTGCGACGACAGCACCCGGCGCTAGTCCGGTCGCTGATGGTGACGAGCCTGCCGAGGTCGTGGCGACGACTGCGACGAAGGGGGGTCCGACGTGAGCATGGACATAATCAGGACAGGGTACGGGTTCATTGTAAAGGTTCAAGGGCGATACCTGGGCCGGTTCGTTGACGGGGTGTGGCGTGTTTCAGTCTGGGAATATTTCGCAGACGCGGAACGGGCAGGGCAAACGGCCCACCCTCAGATGCCCACCCCGCCCCCAAAAGAGCCAACGCTTGAGCAGCGGCTTCATGCGGAGATCGAACGATACACGCAGAGTCTGTCGAACCTTCCCGACCGCTCGGGATGGCGCGCTGATTGCATCAGAGAGGCTCTGTCAGCCCTGATACGAGTGCAAGGAGGGCAGGGCTGATGCTGGCAAAGCTCATCAAATACGCGAGCACACACGGGCACACCCTCAAGGGCCGTCCTGCTCTGACTGGGCAACTCGGGAAGGGTCGAGACTGCCACGTCATCGGCTTCTCAGACGGTGAGATCCGGTTCATCTACCGGGCCACCATCACAGGCCCTCTGTTGGACCTGATCAAGACGGGCCGGCCCACGAACGAGGAACCCCCACCCGGTGAGGGGTGAGGGTCGGGAGCAGCCCATCCACGTTGGCTCTATGACCGTAACCGACCGGCCTGGGTCTTGTGCCCGGTCCTGAGCATACGGAGGATGCGGGCCGTCCCCAGGTACGCCTGCATCAGCTTGGACACAGCGACCTCACCCCCGGCATACCGGGCCTTTTTACGCCTGGGCATGAGAGGGTGCTCCACCGGGGGAGGCTCAACCGGTAGCAGGCTCTCAGAGCCCGGCAGCCTCACAGCCTCACCCTGCTCCACCATCTCTGCCTCTCGGGGGCTGAGAGCCCGCCACGGCTGGCGAGCAAGGCCACGCAGGGCAGCAGCAGGCCCCCACTCAACACGCTCCATCCTCAGACGTTGGGTGAGCACCCGACGAAACAGGGGGATGGTAGCGGCCGGGGTGTCACCCCTCGTGGTGCCGTTGTGGCTGTAGTAGGGGGCGTGGGTGGCGCCGAACACAGCAGCCTCAAGGTCTTCCAGGCTCTTGCGTTGGGCGTACCCCTCCAGAACCCCACGTGTCTCATCTGAGACAGTCACAGCAGGTCTACCGAGTGACCAGCCGCCTTGAGGGCTGCGGCACGGGCTGCCTGATTCTCGGTGAGAGAGTCGATGTGGTGGCCTCGGAGGATGTGAAGCTGCGACTTGAGCAGGTTGTTCGCCTGCTCCAACTTCTCCTCTTTCGCCTTGAGTCTCGTGACCGATTCACGCAGCAGTGCAACCTGAGCGCTGCCCTCTGATGCCTCCCGAGCCGTGACCTTGACAGGCTCGTGGTCCTCTTCTCGACCACGCAGGCGACGGAGACGGAGGCCGACGTGAACGGCCAGCCAGTTGAGGGGAACGCTGAGGATGCTGCCCACGATGCCAGCGATCCCTATGGTAGTGGCTGCCATCCTCTCACCGGCATTGGCCCACCACATCAGGGCGTACATGAGGTCGACGCCCGGATGGTAGAGGCGTCGACCTTCACCGGCAGGGGTGGGCTCGGGGTCGATGTCAGGGTGGACGAGGGGATCGGCACCACCCTCCAGCAGCGACGGATCGACTGTGACCGTGGCACCCTCCACGCACTCCACCGGCAGCGGGATCGCAGAGCAGTCCACCGGTTCGGGCTCGGCACGGGCTGCACTCAGCAGCAAGAGCAGGAGGATGGTCATCGGCTGCCCACGGGTCGGGAGGTGCCAGCGCGGCGACGGGTGACCCCACCGGCCGGGGGAGCAGTCACCGTGGGAACGGGCTCGGAGGGGATGACCGGCTTGGGTGCCGGGGTGAGTACGGCATCAGCGGCGCCGGATTGGATGAGGGCACGCAGCGTGGAGACTTCTTCGGTGAGAGAGTCAACCCGGCTGGCAAGCTCGGCTTTCTCATTGGCAAGGCTGGCAATCAGGTCGTCTTTGGACACGCCATCCGTGGTCACGAGGTCGGTGCTCTGCGGGCGCTCCACAGCGCGGAAGTCAAGAGCCCGACCCAGCTTGACCGGGGAGTCAAACAGACTGAGGATCTGGGCTCCGGTTTCCGCGTCGATCTCCAGCTCAACCGCCTCCGAGAGAGCAGCAAGGCCCCCGATAAGGTGGGTGTAGAGGTCGTCATTGTCCTCAAGCCAGTCCTTGAACCGACCCTCACGAACGCCGTTCCATGTCAGCCGCTCATCCAGGCGAGCAGAGGCACGGGCCACACGCTGGAGCATCCATGCCCAGGCACGGGGAGACTCTTTGATCAGGGCCTCCATCAGCTCCTTGAGCACAAGCTCAACGATCTGAGCGGCGGGGATGGCCTTGAGGACACCATCAGAGATGGTGGGAAGAATGGATGCCTTGTGGTGGTCCCACAGGTCGAGGGCCTTGCTCTTGTTGAATGTCATCGGGTCTGCCTCGGGTGGATCTGGCTGGGTCGGTGGGGGTTTGGGAGGGTCGTGGTGGATCAGGCTACCTGTCGGCGTCCACGTGCCCACGAGAGCAGGCCACGACACAGGGCGGTTGCGAGGGCTTCGTACCCGGCCTGTGTGGCGAACAACTCGACGTGCTCAGGGTTGCTGAGAAACCAGGGCTCACAGCAGATGCCAACGGGCCGCTTGAGCCCCTTGATCGTGTAGTGGGGGTTCCGCCACGTCGGGAGGGTCGTGGGGAGGGCTCGGACATCGAACCCGGCCACCCCGAGCTTGGCAGCCTCTTTCCGCCACTCGTCCGCAAGAGCCTTGGCAAGGGCATCACCGTTGCCCGGTGAGGTCCGGTGGTCGTAAAAGAACAAGCCCTGGTTGATGTCGGTGCGTCGGTGGCTGTTGACGTGCAATGCGAGGTAGGCATCAGCCCCATACCGGTTGGCCCGCTTGTGGCGCTCACTGTACTCACCATCGGTCATGGTCACGAAGTCCACCTCACCCGCATGGTTGAGGAAGTGCTCATCCATGCGGGTAGACACGTACCGGTTGACCCTGACCTCAGACACATCGGGGATGCCGTCAAAGTCGAGATCGAACGCAGCCCCCCGATCCTCAAACCCCTTGCTGGGTCTGCCTGCGTGGTCGACGCTCGCGATAAACAGATGCTCTTTCACAGGTGACCTCAGACGGTGAATTTTACGACCTTGTACCACGCCTTAAACTGGCAATCAGCACCCGAGGACACAGCAGCCGTGCCATGCACGCCCACGCTCAACATCAGAGAGAGGTTGGTGGATGCTGTGGGGGTGGTGACTGCTCGGCTCGGGGTGCCCACGCCGTTCTCAGATGCGTCCACGGTGATGGCAGCGAGATCGGCAAACGCGCCTCCCTTAATGAAGATCACCGACGTGACGTACTTGTTTGACCCCGAGGTGTCGATGGTGGCAGAGGTGTTGTTGACGATGGCCCATCGGGTGGTCCCTGACTGCCTCTGGATCTGGACACCCACGCCGTTGACATCGGCAGCCACCTGGGAGGCCGGGGCCTCACAGACGAGCAATGACACCTGCTGATCAAACGCCGTGTCGGGCGTCTCATACGAGAGGCGGAGGTAGACGATACAGTCATCCTCCGTCGTGATGCGGGCGCCAGAGGCATCGTTGAGGTTGATGTAGGCCCGCTGGGCATCGAACGCCGATCCACTGACCAGCGAGTAGTCATCGTTGCCGCCTGCGACGGCTGCCATCGTGGCCTTGTGGACGCCATCGGTGATGGTCAGGGATGACACGATGGAGTCAGGGTCGGCAGCAGTCCAGCCGGTGGTTGCGTCAATGGCATCCAAGGGGACGGCCGAGAGGTCTACCCCTCCCCCCGCCGATGACTGTCCAGCCATGCCGTACATGCCATTCACTGCGCAGCTCGAAAGTACAGGGTGGGGGTGCCGGATGTGCTGGCAAAGAACATGGTGATGGTGCCCTCACTGCCCATGTCCGTCCGGCGCCACACCTCAACCCATGTCTGCTTGGGCAGGGGGGCCTGATCTGCGGAGTCCCGGCCGAAGGTGCCGTCGTTGGTGGCGTCATCGATGTAGGCAAACAGAAACCGGCAGTTGCTCACCGTGATGCTGTTGGCTGAGGCCGTGGCTGTAAGGGTGCCGGCGCTCCCCTCGGTGGGCTCGGTGACCGTCTTGGATACTGCCATTTGCCGTCCCTCGTAGGTTTAGACCGATAATATCACGTCTTGCCGCGTCAAGGGCTTGACTTTGCTATGATGGGACATCGGTTGTGATTTCCGTTTGCACTGAGCGGGGGTGACGCGTCAAGCCGATCGGTCACAGGGGTTGTCTCTGTGGCCGTCCTCTTTAGGGCCATCCCCGAACGAGTGCAGGCCGGGGATCGTTCACCCGGCCTGCTGTTCGTTCTTGGATTGATGGGGCAGGCCAGCAACAGCCTACGCTCAAGGTATACCACGTCCGTTGGGCCGATCGTGGTATACAGATATTACTACGTACCTGTGCCCCGTGGACCTGATCTGAGAACCCCTCAGAGATGACCTCGGGGCCAAGAGCCCTCACCCCTCACCGGGTGGGGGTTTCCGCTTGAGGTGTTACAAGAGAGCACCCCCCGCGCTCGGCTATGTCCGACCGGCCCACGCCTCACCCGTAACGGTGGGGCGTTTTACTTTGCAGCCAGCCTCACCGGGTCATCATCCAAGGCCAGCGTGACCACGTACCCGCCGAGCGTGGGCTCCTTGCTGATGACCTCGACCTGAACATCCACATACACGTCATCGGTGAGCAGGTACACCTCATTGACCTCCAGCCAGCCCCACCGATAGGCCGCGAAATACTGCCGGGTGCGGTAGTTGAATCCAGTGTACCGGACACCCTCAAGGGCAACCAGACCGGCTGTCACGTCATCGTATACGTTCAGCGCCTCTCGTGTGGCTGTCCTGTCCTCACCTGCCCGTGTGAGTGCGTCCCGGCTGTACTGGCTGGCCGTCTGTGTCTCCCCGAGTGAGGCAGTGGTGCCGGACACGGTGATCTTGCGCCGGTATCGGTCGGTGCGAACACGTCGGGCAAACTTGACGGTGATCTTGTTGACCAGCTCGTCATCGTCACGCGCATCCGTCCACTTGCTATCCTCCAGCGGGTGGAAGTCTGGGCAGCGCTTCGTCTTGCCGTTCCGTGTGGTCCGAGCGTAGATGTACCCGGCTGCCTCGCTGTCAGCGTAGTCCGCACGTCTCAGGACCGGTCGGAGCCCGTTGGCATCCCTGCGGACACCCACCTCAGGGAAGTCCTCAAGCAGCCCTTCTAAGACCTCTCGAATCGTCTCCTCTTGATCGTTCCAAAACGTGGAGACTTTGTATCGGTTGAGCTGCGCACGTTCGGCCATCCACGCTGAGAGGTTGTAGGCAGCCGGGGACTGTTGCAGCAGGTAGAGGCACACGTCCCCAAGACCCTCCAGCCAGCCGAGGCCGAACGGGTTGAGGGTGCCCCCACCGTGGTCTTTGTCCCAGATGACATAGTGCTCTGCTGCCTCCTGCCATGCGGTGGACTCTGAGTGAGCATTGATGACTGTGACAAGCCGTCCCCGGCCGTCCCTGGTTGGGTAGAGCGTGCCCCCTGAGAGGGTGAAGGCGGACGTGCCCACACCCACAGCGGCAACGCTCACCTGTGTGGCCCCACACCACCCATCACAGATCAGGAACTCTTCAGGGTGGCCTGCGTGGTCGGTGACCGGGTAGGCCGGGCTCCCCGAGGTGGTGCCACTGTCCCCATCACTCCGAACGAACGAGCCGGGGAAGCCCACGACCCTCGGGTACGGGGAGCCCTCTGAGCCGAGGTCTTCAGAGTCGGGCCACGAGTCCAGATCAATGATCGCGTCTTCGCTGAGAAAGGCCCCGGCCGCATCAAAGGGCTTCCCCTCAAGGGTGAACTGCATGACTGACACAGCGGAGTCAGCCGAGTCGTACTGTGGGCTCTTGACAATGCCGTCCACGATGTGGGCGATCCGGCGGCGCCACGACTGGATCGCATCCCCGTTGCTGTCGACGAAGACCTCCCACAGTGAGCCACGGGCCTCTTGCAGTCTGACCTTGCCACCAATCAGGGTGGCCACGTCCACACCCTGGATTGATATCTCCATCGGAGCCCGTGGGGACTCGTCAGACACCCCATCACGGTTGGTGGACGTGACGGGGGCAGGCTCGTTTAGGATGCCCCCTGTGTACTGCCTGACCACACCATCTGTGTCCGTGATGGTGATGGGCCGGGTGCTGAGTCTGTACGTCTTGTCGATGGTCAGGTCCAGCAGGTAGACCCGATCCACGGCCCTGGCACACTCATCACGGGTGGGCGTAAGGGTGTGCATCAGACGATCTCCCGAATGTTCCATGTGGTCAGGAGCACCTGCTCACCCTTGGGGGTGCCACTCTCATACCCTCGGTTCTCCTCACCCAACCGGGATTCAATCTCCACCGGGGAGTCAATGTATCCATGAATGAAGTCGGCCCGGCGCACAAAGCACATGGCCTCTTCACCCTGCGTGGCCGGGGTGACTGTGCCAGAGACGGCAGCCGTTGACCGCTTAATGCTCGGGATGTAGACGATCGGTTTACCCGTGCCGTGGGCCATGCTGAGATACTTCAGCGAGTACGGCACATCGTAGTAGGCAGACACGGGACCATTGCCCGACACGCTTGACGCTGTGCTGTGGTCAGGGTCAGGTGTGAGCCCAAACAGGCCGCTCTGCTCCATCCCATAGGGCCACCCGATCTGCACACGTCGGTGGCCGGGTGCGAGGTCTGTTGACCGCCTCGTGCCGTCCGGTGCGTCATCCGTGATCGTGCCCTGGACACCCTCCAGGCGCCGACCCCAATCGGGGTCAATGCCGAAGGGGAGCACGCTGCCCACCTCAAGGGCACCCATCCGATAGTAGTCCTCATAGGTGTGCTGGGCTGTGATGTTGAGCCGGAGGGCTTTATAGTCGATGCCAGCCGTGTTGATCACCACAAGCACATCACGGGGGATGATCTGGAGGGTCGTGCCCGTCTGGATCGTTGCCGAGCCCGCATCCCCACGCACCCGGAACCGGGGGGTGAGGTGGTCACTCACGTTGTCCAGCACACCTGCTGTGTGGGTGGTGATCTGGTAGTACGCCGGGCTGCCCACACCGTAGATGACGTTGCATCCGGCGTACTCGTCTGCGAACACGTGGACCGTGGTGGTTTCGGTGTTGGTGTCTGAGGTGTTGAGTTCGATCAAGCCGTTTCGGAGCTGCGCCCCACCGACCTTGAGGGCTGTGTCAAACGAGGCGAACGAGGACCACCCTCCGCTGAGTTGGTAGTAGTCGATGCTGAACTGAGAGAAGTTGACGTTCCTGAGCAGCACATAGATCAGGTCTGACTCCAGCCGACCGTCACGGGCTGTGGCTGGATCTGACTCCTCAATGTTGAGCTGGATCGGGATGGTCTGCTGTACGTTGTCTGCCTGTGACCGCCACACGACTCGGGGTGATGGACTGTAGGCATGAACGACGTTGTTGAGGTGGAACTCCGCATCAGCGACGATCGCGTACTCCTCACCCTCGGACGGGGAGCCATCCAGCGTGGACAGTCGGAGGCCATCGGTGATGGAGACGGTACGGGATCGGGGCGGGTACTCTCGGCCGTGCAGGTCATCGGGGTACGTCGGCCCGGCTGCCATTGCCTTGGTGTACGAGGTGTTGCCCACGTATGCGACCACGCCCCACGTCGTGACAATCGTACCCGTGGTGAGGTGGCCCCACTTGATCGACGATGACGAGGCCGGGGATGATGTCTCTTCAGTCAGTGAGGCCCCGCTCACCACCTCCGTCCATGCCCGGTCCTCGGACGTGTCCCCGTCACGCTCCCAGCACGAGCATTTGCCGTTTGCCACGGCGATGAGAATCTGTGTCCGCGTGCCTGCGTCCTTGCTGTCAGACGTGCCCACGGTGGCTGCGGCTACGTTGTCGTACACCCTGAACCGGGTGTCATCCATGCGGATCTCTACGTTGTACGAACTTGAGCCGTCCCCGATCTCAACGATGGCCCCCCGCTGTGCCGAGGTCACCGATCCCCCCGTGGTGGGGGTGTAGTCAAAGAGGACCACGACCCCGTTGGATGGGGTGGCTGTGATCGCGCTGGTATAGGACAGGGTGCCGGTGGTGGTCGAGTGCTGGAGGCCGGTGACCAACTGTGAGACGGAGGCCGTACCCGTCGTGGCCTTGGTGATGCTGCTGAGGTTGCCCAGGTCCTCAAGGGGCAGGTACACCTCGTCCCACGGGTCCGACTGGTACACCTGTGGGTTGTCTCGGCGGTTGGGTGCCTCAACCGTCGTGTACCCACCCAGGGTCACCATAGACACAAAGTCGTCTGTGGATGCGGCTGTGTCTGTGTAGTTGGTGAAGAGGAGCTGACGGCCACGGGTAGAGCATCCGGCCAACTCAAGGTGGTAGGTGGTCGCGTCCCCGGTATCGAGAATGGTTCCCTCCACCTCCTGATTGGCCCCGGCTGATGCCTCTCTCCAGTCCCCGTCACCGGTCCAGTACCAAGACGTACCCCCGTCAATGCTGTTGAGGAGGAAGGTGTGCCCTGGGTACGTCGTGCCCGATCGGGCCGTCGCTGCCATGTAGAGCACGCCATCCTCATCAGCCCAGGTGGCAGACTGGTTGAGGTCGTGGGCCGTTGCCAGGGTGACAGCAGCGTCAAACACCACATCAGTGGCCCCGAGGTCCACGAGGTCCGTGGAGGCGTTGGCGCCGAGACGGGGGATGACGGAGGCGTAGGCATGGGGCAGACGGATGAATGCGATCTTGTCGTTGGTGCCGTTGACTCGGACGGGACCGGCCACGCAGAAGGCCCCATCGTAGTACATCACGTCGTGGTCCCATGCGACGGCCACAGCGCTCACAAACTGCGAGACAGTGAGCACGTCGAGATCAACCTGCGTGAACGAGGCCAGCCCATCGGATGAGGCGTATTGCACGAGGGCGTTCTGGAATCGAGAGGCTGCGGACGTGTCGTGCCTGACAAGCGCACCCACAATGAGGGCCTGCCCATTGGGGCTGATGGCCATGCGCAGCCGGCCCAGGTCATACCCGTCGTTGCCAGATCCGAGGGAACTTGAGATGTCCACCTCGTCTGTGAGGGCTGCTGTGCTGTGGGTGGTCCATGTGGCCCCGGAGTCGGTGGACCGGTGGATACGGATGTTGGCCAGATTGATCGTGTTGTTGGGCACCCAATGGGCCACGTACACCCACCCCGTTCGGGGGTCCACAGCGCAGCACGGGTGCAGGTTCTCAGAGGTTGAGGTGACCTGATCGTACAGGGTGGTCAGGGACGCGAACGAGTCCCCAGAGGCATCGTGTGAGCCCTTGGGGGTGTAGGTGGTGACCTCGACTTGAAACACCCCGGCGCCACCGTCCTGGGTCTGCAAGGCCACGACCACAGACCCATCAGGGAGGGCTGCGGCGTGGGGCAGCATCACCTGATTGTATGCCCCAAGGTCAGAGGCCACAGCCTGCCAGCCGGTGACCTGGGCAATGTCACGGCCTCTCCAGTCCACACCTGACACGGTGGTGCTGGAGGGCTTCCACACGAACCGGCCCGGATGGGGGGCCGCTCGGTTGGTGCGAACACTCAGGGTGGTCCCATCCGTCTGGAGGCCAGAGGCACGGATGCGGAGTGACGTGGTGTCGTCCATGTACGTCACACCACCCACCACCGGGGATGCCTGCGTGAATGACCCCGAGTACAAAGACGCCACCTCATCACCGATGTGGGAGGTGGTCAGGTCAAGGGGTTTGCCGATGCCTCGGAGGTAATCGGGTGCAAGATCAGATCCCATGTCAGTACCTCGGGTTGCCCTTGGATGCGCGCCTGCGTTGGCGTGTCAGTGCGCGGGACGTGGCAGACTGTGGGCCACGTCGGGAGAAGTCGCGATCGATGGAGCCACGACCAACGACGGCACGGGCCACCCCGCCGCCTCCACCCATCAGGCCACTGTTGATGGCCTTGAGTAGGGCCGTGGTGCCCTGCGTGTTGATGACGGCCTCGGAGTTCTGGATTGATGCAATCCGCTCCCCCGGTGCCCGGCCAGCACCGGGGGCAACGGGCATGGCCCCCGTGTGGTTGACCGTCTCGACCTTGGGGGGTGGCTGTGCTGCAATGGCAGCGACGTTGGCGGCTGTGGTGGCGCCGATGCCCACAGCAGCAATCGGGCCTGCGATCGGCCCAAGTTCTGCAAGAGCCTTCTGGGCAGCCACGAACCCCGAGATGGTGGCAGATGCAATGCCGGCTGCCTGCTGTGTCCTGAAGAGGGCAACAGCGGCCTTGGCTGAGTCCTCGCTGAGAACGCTTGAGAAGGTGCCAGAGAGAGAGGCGATACCGTCAAGGGTCTGTGTGACACCACCGACGATGGCAGCCGTCTGGGCCTCAAAGTAAGCGTCAAGCGACCCGTAAACGGCTTCCACTTCGGCTGCATAGGCGCGGACACCATCGATGCGTGCCTGATTCTCTTCATTGACCAACGCGAGGACGTTTCGTGTCCCCCGCTGCTGGACCTCATCAATGGCCTGCTGGACCTGGGCCTGTACTGCGGCGTTGTCCTCGTACTTGACCCCAAGAGCCTCAAGGGCTTGGACCTGGGCATCAATCTCAAGTGTGTTCCGGCGGAACGCCATTGAGAGAGAGTCGAGCGTGTCAGACTGCGCATTGAGAGCAATCGTTGCGATCCGGTCCTCGTCTGAGAACTGGCTCAGGATGTCCGAGTACGTCTGGAGTTCGGCAGAGCCAGTGCGCAGGGATGCGTTGACCCCACTCTGGGCATCAATGAGATCGCGGGCCTCTTTGATGTAGTCTCGAAGGACGTGCCCACCGTCGTCCAAGTCCGTGGTGAAGTCGGCAGCAGCGATCGCCACCTCGGAGAAACCACCGGTCACGGCAATCAGGCCGGCCCGTACAAGCGGGTTCTCTTTCACCCAGGTCTTGACCGCGTTCACATTGTCGATGATGCGGACGGTGAAGTCTCTGAACTCGTCTGCACTGTCAGCAATGGCAAGGCCGATGGCTGTGGCCAGCACGATCCCTGATTCCATCTCGGGGGCAAACTCATTTGCCAGGGCCAGCCCGGCGCCCTTGAATGACACGGTAGCAGCGTCAAAGGCATCGTTGAGCGCTCGGGCATCCTGAGCACCATCCGAGAGGGTGTCAAAGAAGCCCTGATCTGTGAACGGCTTCAGTTCCTCAGCCAGCTCGTGTGCATTCCGTGCCGAATCCAGCACAGCCGATCCGAATGCAGTCACACCACCAATGCCAGCAGCCGCAGCGAGGCCCACTCCTGCCACAGCGACACCGGCCCCACCCCCCACGCTGGCAACGCGAGCAAAGGCCCCAATCATCCGGCCCGATGAGCGGACAAACCGACCCGTGTTCCTGTCTGCCCCTGAGAGGGCATCACCGAAGGCGGTGAGCACTCGGCTGTTCTTGCGCACCTGCGTTGCAAGACCCTTCTGAGTCTTCGTCAGCTTCTTCGTTGACTTGTCAACGTCGTCGGTGCTGTCCTCGATCTTCTCAAGGTGCTTGTCAAGACGGTCAAGGACACGCAGCAGGAGGGGCAGGCCCTCTTGCTCCCACCGGAGGACAATCGGATCGGACTCGGGCATCAGGCGGGCCTTGTGAAGTGGGGTGAGGTGGGCGCCTGGGCTTGCATCTTACGCCGAAGGGCTGCACGCATCTGTGCCTTGCTGGCGCCGGGCATCTTCGGCTTTAGATTCTCGGTGGCATTGGGGTTGGTGTCCCTGCCACCACTGCGAGCCCGGCGAACGGCTGCCTTCCTGTGTCCGATGATGTGCTCAACCTCGTCACGGCTCATGTCTGCCATGCTCCCATGAGAGGGTGGGGCCTCACAGTCTCGGATCAGGAAGTCCCAAGACCCTCGTTCGCTGAGGTAAAATTTGTGACCTCCTCAACGATCTTGAGGCGGGGCATCGACTCTGAGAGGGCCACTGTCCACCGGATCGCAGTCCGGTACATCTCAGCCGTGGGCACCACATCCCACTCACCCATCAGAGTCTCAATGACGCGGCCCCCGTACCGCATCACCTCAGCGTTGAGCATGTCGTACGAGGGCATGACCGGGGCAGCGTCCACACCCTCCTCAGAGGGCGGGCACCGACCCTGCACGCAGACCCCGATGGTGGCAGCCAGGACGCGGTTGACCCTGGCAGCATCACCACGGGTGCTGGCATCGTTGTAGGCTGAGAGCAGGTCGTTGCGGACGGCGTAGGACCGTGGCATCCGTGGGGTGAGAGAGAAGGTGGAGCCATCGGTGCGGGTAAAGGTGATCGGGTCCATGACTGCCTCTGTTCATGGGGTGGGGTAGGGTGGCCGGGCTCAGGCCGGGCCGAACTTGCCGAAGTTGGCGGTATCGGTGTCGAAGGTGTGCCAGTCCTCACACGTGGCCGTGACGCTGATCACATCCTCAGCGTTGTCGTTCTCGGCCCAGGTCCATTCGTAGACCATTGCGGGCAGAACGATCTTGTGGTTGTCACTGTCGCCTTGGGTGACACCATCTTTGATGATCTGGAGGCCCGTGTTCCACTCCTCACAAGAGGAGGTGTGCTTCGTCCACGAGCCGTTGATGTTGCCCGTCCCGTCAAGAACGTCCAAGAGCACATCCTGTGAGCCGTTGGTGAACTGGAACAGGGGGATGGTGAAGGTGATCTCGATCTGCGGGTTGTTGCCCTTGCGTCGGGAAATCTGCTTGCCACGCAGGATGGTACGGATCGCCTCAGCCTTGGCCCCGAGGTTCGCGCTCAGGTCACTGTTGGTGTAGGCCCGTGCCTGAAAGGTGTTGGCACCGGCCGGGCCGCTGTTGTCGAAGAACAACAGAGAGCCGTTGGTGTTGGTGATGTCACGCCCCGTCTTGGGCGTGTAGGAGGGGTTAGCCATGTCAGCGGCCTCTCAGGTAGGGGGTGAGGGTCAGGCGTTGTCGCGGCCAACGATGACGATGTGCCACGAGTTGGCAGATGAGCCAGAGTCCGTGATGACCTGGAATGTGTCCGAGCCTGCGGAGGCGGGCACACCACTGGCACTGTAGAGCGTCAGGAACGACGACGGGGGCACGTAGGACCGATCCGAGGCGTCCAGCCAGAAGCCCTGGTTAGACGAGGCCACACCCCACGTGGTGCTTGCCTTGGGGCCGATGCTGATGCCGTAGGTGGCGCTCAGGTTGTAGAGGCCGATGAAGTACACCAAGTCAAAGTTGAGGGTGGTGCTCTCAAGGTCGGTGAGCGACCCAATGAGATCGTAGTCCTGAGAGTTGCTGGCACCCACGCCGGACTGCCGGTCAACGGCGATCTTGAGCCGGTTGGTGCCGTTGTCGGTGATGTCCGCAGCGAAGTCGGCCAACTCAGGGATGGTCAGGTCCACCGGACCACGGAACGCTGAGGTTGCTGTCAGCAGCTCAGTTGCCTTGAGCCGCATCCCCCATGAGAATGAGAAGGTAGACATGATCGATCCTTATTCGGAGGTGGAGCGGAATCGGGCGATGTAGCTTGAGGTCAGAGATGCAATGTCCGCAGCAAACTGCGGAGCACGCTCCTCAGCGTAGGCCCTCACCCGTTCCTGAATCAACCGAGGGTCTTGCTTGGGGTGAACCCACCGGGCGTACTCGACGTTGTTGAAGACCACAAGGGGGGCATCCTTTGCGGTGGTGGTGAATCTCCACCCTTTCTTGAAAGCCCCTGTCTTGACCGGGCTGATCTTCTTTGCAAAGTCTCGGACGGCCCGGCCCTCTGCCTGCCTGCGCTTCGTCGTGACGACCTTGACCCCACCACGGATGCGGCGACGGAACTTCGCCAGCCCTTCAATCTTGACGCTCACTGGATCACCCCCCAGATGGAGCCGGGGGAGCGTCCGAGCCGACCCAGGCCGGTGGGCTGCGTGGCTGCGTGGTTGCTGCTGATGCGGGCCATGAGGGCACGAACGAGGGGCTCGACGATGAACTCATCCACAAGGCTGAACGCCTCGGACCATGCGAGGTGGACCTCACCCGAGAAATGCACGTACTGCGCATACTCCACGTCGTTGACGAATCGGAGGCCGATGCCCTCAACGTACACAACCCAACTGTCTCGGCTCAGGCCCGTCCGTACAGGCCAGTTGTCGCGGATCATGCCCTCGGCTCGGGATGCGGCCTCAATCAGAAGCAGGCGCTCATCAGCCAGCAGGGCACGTACAGAGCCCGTCACCCGAACGAGGTGACGCTCCACAGATTCCAGTCTGACAAATGCATCAATCACGCTGGCCCCGAGAGGTCGAGGCGGAACGAGACAACCACCGTGAACGTGGTCACGAGGTATTGCCCGCTGGCCTCTTTGGTGTGCTGCACGTCGGACACATCAAAGGCGTTGCTGAACGCGTCCGTGACCCCGGCCAGAGCCCGGTGGGTGTCCGTCAGGGCGGTCACGTATGCGTCTTCCTGCGCGTCCTTCGGCTTGAGGGTGTGGCCCAGCTCGACCCGATACCGAGCCTTGTACTGTGGCCCCGGTGGGCCTGCGTTGCGTCTGCCCGGCCCGTCAAGAGCACCTGCTATCGGCATGACGGCAAACGAGCGGTTGAGCTTGGGGGAGCCCTGATGAGACACCCCCATGTGGGAGGTGGCCTTTGTCAGTCCCTGCGCTGTCAGCGCGGTCACAAGCGCCGTGTACCCGGCAACCGGTGTGACCACTGGCCCCTGAGTCATCGTCTCCACCTGCTGCGGTGGCGAGGTGAAGAGGACAGGGTGACGGTGGGGGATGCGGCCTCGTGGGTGGAGGACGGCGTGTTGTTCTCCGTCTCATCCATGAGGGATCGGAGCGACTTGTAGTGACGGTCCAGGGCTGCCTCATGGCGCCGGGCCTCGGCTGCGTAGTGGGAGTCTTCCCCGAGCAGCAAGGCGAGATCGTCAAGGGCACCCTCAAGGGCCTTGGCCATCAGCCACGGACGGAGCGCCCCCGGTGTGCGCATCTTCCAGAATGGAACGGCATCCGAGTACAGGCGTTGTGTGAGGGCCGTCCACGCATCCGTGATGTGTGTCTGAAGGTCTGACGCTGTGCTCTGAAGATCACCCAGCTTGGAATAGGCGCTGAGGAGGTCTGAGACTCCAACGGGTGGGTAGAGGGGTGCAAGACACACCACAACATCGTTGTAGAAGGGCAAAATGGAGCCCCCGATGGTGGCCTCGAACTTGACCAGCCACCGGGGGCCAACGTCTGTGCCAGCCAGCACAGAGTCAGCCAGAGAATACGAGAGGGTGCCCCCGGAGATGGTGGCGGCTTCCGCGTCAACACGGGCCGTCCCATCCGGGGTGTACAAAGTGAACGTGCCTGCGGAGATGGTAGGCGAGGCATTACCGTGTTCCACCTCCACAGACACATCCCACGCCCTACTGTGCGGGATCACAGACGGACCCTGCCAGCGCACGGAGTAGGGCGTAACGCTGCTCATCAGGACAGCGCGATCGTGATGATGCCCATGTGGACCCAGGCGCTACCGTTGTAGGCAACGGTCGCCTTCTCGTTCTGAGAGATGGTCACAATGGTAGAGGCAGCGGGATCTTTGATCACGAGGTCTTCAGCGGCATCGGCGGCGTTGACGATCTCAATGCACATCCCGTCCACCTGCCAGTCAGCCGAGAGGGTGACATCTCGGGAACCACCACCGGGGTCAATGCGGAAGCGCTGGCCGTCCAAGATCTCCAGGGTGTAGGCCCCGGTGAGGGTGAGAGAGGCAAACGCCCCCTTGTGCTGCATTGCTCGTGCGACAACTTCGGCCGCTTTGCCAGAGAAGGCCATGATGTGATCCTATCGGTTGTTGCGCCGGTCGGCCTTGATGGCCTGCTCTCGGGCGATTTGGCGGGCGCGTTTGTGGTCCTGTCCATTGTCCACAAGACTCTTGGTCATGCGGTCGATGGCAGCACGGGCGCCCTTGGTTTCGGTGGCAGTGATCTTCGGCTCAGGCATCGGGCTTCCCCCGGCTCGGCTTGAGGGTGCGACGGCGGCTGGGCTTTGCGCTGCCCGTGGTAGAGGCTGCCGTGGCGTCTGCCTCAGTCAGCCGTGCCCACTCGGCTCGGATGGCCTCAAGCTGCTTCTCAGCGGCCTCGACCTTGAACGCCAGCTCAGGCCGGTTGCCTGCTGTCTCTCGTGCCCGGTCGACCCGAGACTGTGCCTCATCCTCCAGGCGCAGGTACTCCACGTTGTGGATCGGCCGGATGATGCCGCTTGCAGCGAGGTGCTTGCGGAACTCGATGTTGACGGCGTGGGCCTCTTTCGAGTTCCAGATCACCGTGCCACGAGCCGTGATGGTGGGCACCTGTCCCGGTTCGATGTAGAACCGAGCACCCCCTACCATCGGGTAGAACCGCACGTAGTCGAAGAACTCGGCATCCTCCTCAGTCTCACCCTCTCGGATGAGTCGAGGGTCACGAGCATCGATCACGGTCCCCCCACCCGATGCCACAGCCTGCTTGACCCTGGAGAGGTTGACCCTCCCAGAAGAGTCGAGGGTGGCCCCGTTGACGCCGGGGATGGCCGGGTACTTGCACAGGGTGGGCACGAAGCCGTGACCCTCCATGAAGGTCCACCCGTTCGGGTAGTGTGCGAAGAAGTACGGCGGGGTCGGCTTCGACTTGGGCGTGATGGGCAGCAGGTCTTCTCTGACCTGTGACTCCACGCGGCGTCGGGCTCCCGATACGGTGATCATGTTCTGTGCTGGCAAGTTGCCTCCGAATGACAGCAGGGGTGAGGGGGATGAGGGCCGGGAAGGATCAGCGGTCGCTGATGATCTTCACGGCGCGGGCATCTTCAGCCATGACCCAGCTCAGGTAGGACTGGGCAGCCAGGGCAGAGCGCCGGTTGGTCTTGTCGCGGTCCAGCTCCAGCAGCACGAGCGGGTTGGCGAAGATCACGTCACCGGAATTGATGTGGCCCTGGACGATCCGGGGGTCGGCTGCGGTCCAGGCGAACGCACCACGGGTGAACATGGCACCGGCAGAGTCGGCGCCGCTGTTGGCCGTTGCCACGCTGTCACTCTGGTAGAACTCGATGCCGTTCCACGTGCCCTGGAAGCCGGGGCCTCGGGTCGCCAGCATCTCAGCGGTCATCTTGTCGAACTGCATGGCACCGGGCTCGGTACGCATGCTGTGCCGGAGGTTGTTCATCTGCTCAGGGTAGAGCACACAGTAGTAGGTGCCGCTCGAAGCCGAGTTGTTGAGCTGGTACTGGGCCGCGTACATGGTGTCAACGTTGAGGTCCACGGTGGTGGTCCCAACCTCAGCCGTGACACCACCGAAGAGGCCACAGATGAGGTCCGTGTTGGTCAGAGCAAAGCCCTGCACCAACTTCTGAGCCATGCGCTCAATGTCGACCTTGCCGCCTGCGATGGGCACGAGGTCCGTGATCTCGTACTTGCGCGAGTACAGCGACGGGGCCAACGAGAACTCAGCAGTGGTGTACGCGCTGTTGGTGATGTTGCTGCCGTCCGTCTCAGACGTTGCAGCCGTGAACGGGCCGGGGATCGCGTCCTGGGTCACGTCCATCGTTGCGGAGCCCTGGGGGGTCCACGGGATGAACATGCCGAGGCCGCTGAGGGCCGTTGCGTCATACACCTGCTGAAGCATCAGGTCAGAGAGAACCGAGGCGACAAGTCCGCCGTTGGTCCCCAGAAGGGAGGTTGTGATCTCGTTTGCCATCGGGAGTCACCGTGTAGGGAAGGGGTGTTGCGTTGTGCCCGTTCCCTCGTTCCGGTGAGGTGACCGTACCCCGATGCCGGTGGGGCTCCCGATGGGCTGACTTGACAGTTTCATTCTACCGTGTTGCAACGCGCGTTGCAACACGGTGAAACGTCTACTGAATCACACCGGCAGCACGCAGCTTCTCCATCTGGGCTTTCAGGGCATCCCCCTGGAGTCGGCCCCCTGCCTTGGCCCGTGCCCGCTGGTAGTTCTCCAGGGTCGGAGCCGGGGTCGTGGTCGTGGTCGAGGTCGAGGTGCCTTCGTTGACATCCACGGTGGGGCCGGTGGCCGGGGTCGTGGTCGTGGTCGAGGTCGAGGTGCCTTCGTTGACATCCACGGTGGGGCCGGTGGCCGGGGTCGTGGT
>Ga0316203_1000443_pt1 | contig 51375 bp, 44 predicted proteins | sample 6monrhotite_MG_FD_204940 | JGI IMG/M metagenome (GOLD analysis project Ga0316203, IMG submission 204940) | Microbial mat bacterial communities from mineral coupon in-situ incubated in ocean water Damariscotta River, Maine, United States -... | ecosystem: Environmental > Aquatic > Marine >... | reverse complement strand
TCAAGTCGTTCGGGGAACAATGTACTCTGGCTACGCTCTTCACCTTCAACAAAACGCTTCATCAAACTCTCCGCCTAAATGATACGAGAATTATATCATGATACGCGTTTTGACACAGCCTGGACCCGAAGCGGACTTGAGCAAGGTAATCACTTTAAGCCCCGTGCCTTATGTAGTTTTTTATAGCTTTCAATCAATTTTAGATGTTTATCTAATCCTTCGAGTTTAAGGCTCGTCTTTGTTAAGCCAAAGAACTTCACATCCCCCGTCACAGACCCCAGCACATTTTCCATGACTTTTGATCCATACATTCTGCTGAGGTTTGGCGCGTAATCATCGACATCCAATTCATCATCAATTGTAATATCAAGCACCGCACCCAAGGCCTGATAAAACAAAACACGTTCCACTGTATTGTCATTAAAGTTTAAGAAATCGGCGACGATCTCTTTCGCGTCTTCATATTGATTTAAGGCTAAATAAATCAGTATTTTCAGCTCACCAATATCCAACTTGCCCCAAACCGTATTTTCATCAAATCCAATTCCGATTAATTCTGATATGACCGTGTAATGATCCAGTTGCATCTCTTCAAAACGTTCAAGTAAATCTTCAAGCTCTTCATTCGTTAAGGAATGGATATTTAAAATATCCTCCCGAAACATCAGTGCTTTATTGGTGTTATCCCAAATCAAATCCTCTGTCGGATAAACTTCTGAATAATTTGGCACCAATATCCGACAAGCTGTCGCCCCAAAGTTTTCATAGGTCGCGACATAAACTTCTTTTCCAAGGTCGGCTAAGATATTCATCAGACATTCATTTTCTTCCTCTGTCGTGCCACTGAAATCCCATGCGCAAAACTCATAGTCATGTTTCGCGCTAAAGAATTTCCAGGATATGACGCCGGTTGAATCAATAAAATGCTCAACAAAATTACCCGGTTCGGTCACGGCATGGCTATTGAATGTCGGCGGCGGCACGTCACTTAAGCCTTCGAAACTGCGTCCCTGTAACAATTCAGTGAGGGACCGTTCCAACGCCACTTCAAAACTTGGATGCGCACCGAAGGACGCTAAAACGCCGCCTGTTGTCGGGTTCATTAAGGTCACACACATAACAGGGAACTTCCCTCCCAAAGACGCATCCTTAACCACAACGGGGAAGCCTTTATTTTCCAGCTCTTGTATACCTGCCAAAATATTGGGGTATGTGGCTAGAATTTCTTTTGGCACATCGGGCAGAACGATTTCTTCTTCGATGATTTGTCGTTTGATAGCACGTTCAAATATTTCAGATAGGCATTGAACCTTTGCTTCATGCAAATTATTGCCGGCGCTCATACCGTTGCTAACAAATATATTTTCGATCAAGTTCGACGGGAAATAGACCGTTTCCTGGTCTGAACTGCGCGTAAAGGGCAAAGCACAAATTCCACGTTCGACAAGCCCAGAATTTGTATCAATTAAATGAGACGCCCTTAATTCACCATCTGGATTATAGAGTTGCAGGCATTTTTCATCCATCAACCCCTCGGGCAAAGCATCGCCCAAACCGGCTTTAAACCACTTTTCATTGGGGTAATGTACAAATTTGCTGTTCGCGATTTCTTCACCAAAATAATAATCATTATAGAAGAAATTACAGCTCATCCGCTCAATGTATTCGCCCAAAGCCGAACACAGAGCACTTTCCTTCGAAGCCCCTTTGCCGTTGGTAAAACACATTGGGGACGCAGCTTCGCGGATATGAAGCGACCATACATTTGGTACAATATTGCGCCACGCCGCAATTTCAATTTTAATGCCAATATCGGCTAAGATCGACGTCATATTCTCGATCGTTTGTTCCAAAGGAAGATCTTTGCCCTCGATCATCGTATTGCCATCGCCCTCAAACGCTTGCAGCAACGATGCATCATTCAAATCTTGTACGGCGTCAATTTTAAATTCAGGGCCTTGCTGAACAACTTTTTTCACAGTGCAGCGATCAGCCGACCTTAAAATGCCCAGCCGATCACGTTCCGATATGCTGGACGGCAATTCGACTTGAATTTTAAAGGTTTGATTATATCTATTTTCCGGATCAACGATATTGTTTTGCGAAACCCGAATATCATCTGTTGGGATATCGCGCGACACACAATAAAGCTTAACAAAATAGGCGGCGCAAAGGGCGGAAGAGGCTAAAAAATAATCAAAAGGACTTGGCGCGGTTCCATCGCCCTTATACCGAATAGGCTGATCGGCCGTGATCGTGAAATCATCAAACTTAGCCTCAAGCCGAAGTTTGTCCAAAAAATTTACAGTGATTTCCATTTGACTATTGTTTCCTGAAAACGTGTCATCATTTATATCGTATATTTTGCCAAGATGAATGTGGCTCTGCGACAAAATATTCAGCCACTTTACGCTCATAGCCCAACAACAAACAATGATTAGACAAACGAACCGATTGAAAAAATATTATATTTTTCAATGAGACATTATGTTTTTAGCCGAGCCCAATTCGACATGGCCGAGCAGGTCACTAGAGATGGCTGAAAATTCAGGGATTTACGCCCGCTTTTGGGTGCAAAGCAGTCTCTGGAACAGCGCTAATTTGAGAACTGTGAAATGCAGTAGGCAATTACCCCCGGCCCCGATACCCCGGCACGTCTTGCTCTGGTATCCACACGCCTTCAGGTGCCGTTCCCGTTTGGTAAAATACGTCAATCGGAATGCCGCCGCGCGGATACCAATAGCCGCCGATGCGGAGCCATTTTGGATTGGCGGCTTTGATAATTTTTTTGGCGATGCTGATGGTGCAGTCTTCGTGGAACGAGCCGTGGTTTCGAAAGCTGGTGAGGTAGAGTTTTAGCGATTTGCTTTCAACCAGGCTGGCATCCGGAATGTAGTCGATGACCAGGTGCGCGAAGTCAGGCTGGCCTGTGACCGGGCAGAGGCTGGTGAATTCAGGCGCCGTGAAACGCGCCACGTAGTCGGTTCCGGCTTGCGGGTTCGGGACGACTTCCAACACGGCCTCATCGGGGGACGTGGGGGCGGCGACTTGGTGGCCGAGTTGGCCGAGGGTTTCGTTTTTTAAATCGGTCATTCTTGCGCCTCTATATCGCCACGCGTTTGTGCTTCGGCGAAGTTTTGTTGGAACTCTGCGAAGTTTCCGTTTGTGATGGCTTCGCGGATTTCACTCATCAAAACTTGATAGTAATGCAAATTGTGCCAGGTCAAAAGCATGGCACCCAAAATTTCTTTGGCGTTGATTAAATGGCGGATGTAGGCGCGCGAATGATTGGTGCAAGCGGGACATGCGCAGCCGTCTTCGATGGGACGTGGATCATCGGTATGGCGCGCGTTGCGCATGTTGACAGCCCCCGTATGCGTCCACGCCTGGGCGGTGCGACCAGAGCGAGTTGGCAGCACGCAATCGAACATGTCGATACCCCGCGCCACCGCGCCGACGATATCGATTGGTTTGCCGACGCCCATCAAATAACGCGGTTTGTCGGTGGGCAGATGGGGGGTGGTCAGGTCCAAGGCTTCAAACATTTTTTCGCGGCCTTCGCCGACCGCCAAGCCACCGATGGCGTACCCGTCAAAGCCAATTTCAACCAGAGCCTTGGCTGATTGTTCGCGCAAATCATCATGCACGCCGCCTTGGCAAATGCCGAACAGGCCGTAACCGGGACGTTTAACGAACGCGTCCTTGGACCGTTTGGCCCACCGCATAGACAATTCGGTGGCGCGCCTAACTTCTGATTTTTCACAGGGAAACGGTGGGCATTCATCGAAGCACATGGTGATGTCGGCGTCTAACATGTGCTGAATTTCGATGGACCGTTCGGGGGTTAGCATGTGGTACGAGCCGTCAATGTGGCTGCGAAATTTAACGCCGTCCTCAGTGAGTTTGCGAAGCTCATTCAAACTCATGACCTGAAAGCCACCGCTGTCGGTCAAAATTGGTCCCGGCCAGTTCATGAATTTGTGCAGTCCACCCAACTTTTCAATCCGTTCGGCGGTGGGGCGCAGCATCAAATGATAGGTGTTGCCTAAGATAATCTCGGCCCCGGTGGCGGCCACGCTTTCGGGCAACATGGCTTTGACCGTCGCAGCCGTGCCGACGGGCATGAAAGCGGGGGTTTGGATGGAACCGTGGGCGGTGGTGACTTCGCCGCGCCTTGCTATGCCATCGGTGGCCTTAAGGTCGAAACCAAAATCAGTCATAGAGCTTGCTCATCACCGCGCGTTAACAAACACGCATCGCCATAAGAATAAAAGCGATAGCCCGTTTCGATGGCGTGGCGGTACGTCGTGTGCATACGTTTCAAACCCGCAAATGCCGACACCAACATAAACAAGGTCGAGCGCGGCAAATGAAAGTTGGTCATCATCACATCGACGACTTTAAAGCGGTAGCCTGGGGTGATGAAGATCGAGGTGTCGGCGAAAAATTCATGCACCAAGCCGTCATCGTCGGCGGCACTTTCCAATACCCGCAAGGATGTGGTGCCAACGGCGACCACCCGGCCCCCGGCAGCGCGGGCGGCGTTGATGGCGTTCGCCGTCTCAAGACTGATTTCACCGCGTTCAGAATGCATGAAGTGATCATCGGTGTCATCGACTTTGACGGGTAAAAACGTGCCTGCGCCCACATGCAAGGTCACGCGTGCGGTGTGGATGCCACGCTCATCAAGACTTTGCAACAGGGCGGGTGTGAAATGAAGACCTGCGGTGGGGGCCGCAACGGCCCCTGGATTTGTGGCAAATAGAGTTTGGTAGTCTTCAATGTCTTCGACTTGGCCACCTTTGGCGCGTTTGATATAGGGCGGTAACGGCATAGAGCCTTGGGCATTCAGCGCCGCCATCAAGTCCTCACCTGCCACATTGAAATTCAACGTGACCTCACCGCCCTCGCCCTTAGCCATCACGGTGGCGTGAAAACCATCTTTAAAGTCGATGCGGTCATCAACGAACAATTTTTTGGCGGGCCTCGCAAACGCAAGCCAGGTGTCGGGGGCGAGCTGTTTGTGCAAGGTGACTTCCATGCCAGCCTGGCCACGCTTGCCCGTGAGCCGGGCGGGAATTACGCGGGTGTCATTAAAGACACAAATGTCGCCGGGCTGTAGAAACGCAGCTAAGTCCGAGACGCTGTTATCCAACAGCGCATCACCAGACACCACCAACAACCGGGCGCTGTCGCGCGGGCTTGCGGGGGCTTGGGCAATGTTGCTTTGGGGTAGCTCAAAATCAAAAAGGTCGACGTGCACTTGATACTCTCGCGATATATTCAAAGTCAGAAAGAGCGCGGAGAGTAGGGAAAAGCTGAGATTTATGCAATGGCTAGTACAAAGCTTGAACGCGCATTAAATTACATTAGTTTGTGTAAATTAATATAGATGATCATTTTTTGGTGTAAAAATATCGTTTTTTGAGTCAAGAACCCCATATAAATACCCACTCGGCTCGGTTTTGCTTGGCTGAACCGGGGCAAACGCATATAACTATAGCCGCTCAATAACAAAGAAAGATCATCCATCCCATGGCCAAAAAAACAATGATTGCCGTTGAAGGTAACGAAGCGGTTGCTTCGGTTGCTCACCGTTTGAACGAAGTGATTGCGATTTACCCGATCACGCCCTCGTCAACGATGGGCGAATTGGCGGAAGCATGGTCGGCGAATAAGCAAAAAAATATTTGGGGCAACATCCCGGATGTGGTCGAAATGCAATCGGAAGCCGGAGCCGCCGGAGCGGTGCACGGGTCCTTGCAAGCGGGCACGCTCACCACGACGTTCACGTCGTCGCAAGGTTTGTTGTTGATGATTCCCAACTTGTACAAAATTGCCGGGGAATTGCATGGCTTTTGTATGCATGTCGCGGCTCGCACTTTGGCGACCCATGCGCTGTCTATTTTTGGCGATCATTCTGACGTTATGGCGTGCCGCCAAACCGGCGTGGCGATGTTGTCGAGCGCCACGGGGCAAGAAGCCCAAGACTTTGCCTGCATCGGTCAAGCCGCCTCGTTGAATTCGCGCGTGCCATTTATGCATTTCTTTGACGGCTTTCGCACCTCGCACGAGGTCACGAAAATGCAGCACCTTAGCGATGACGAACTGCGCCAAATGGTCACTCAAGACATGATCGATGTGCATCGCAACAACGCCTTGACTCCGGACAATCCGGTCCTGCGTGGATCGTCACAAAACCCGGATACCTTTTTCCAAATGCAAGAAGCTCGCAATCTTGTTCATGGCGCCGTGCCGGACATTTTGGAAGAGACCTTTAAAAAGTTCGCCAAGGTCACGGGGCGCGCATACGGACTTTATGAATTTCACGGTGCCGCTGATGCTGAACGTGTCGTGATCATTATGGGGTCGGGCGGCGAAACGTGCCGCGAAGTTGCGGATCACTTAAATAGCACGGGCGAAAAAGTTGGTGTGGTTCAAGTGCGCTTGTTCCGTCCGTTCGACTTACAGCGGTTCTCCAATTCTTTGCCCGATACGGTTAAGTCAGTAGCCGTTTTGGATCGCACCAAAGAAGTCGGCGCCATGGGCGAACCTTTGTACATGGATGTTGTGACCGCGATGAACCGGGCTGGTCGGTCTTTGAAAATTATTGGCGGTCGCTATGGTCTGTCGTCCAAAGATTTCACCGCCGCTCAAGCCAAGGCGGTGTTTGACGAATTGTTAAAAGACCAACCCAAGCCCACCTTTACGGTTGGCATCCTTGACGATGTGACGCACCTGTCGCTAGACGTTAACGACGACTTTGAATGCGAACCCCAAGGCGTGCAACGGGCGATTTTCTTTGGCCTGGGGTCAGACGGGACCGTTGGCGCGAATAAAAACTCGATTAAGATCATTGCCGAAAATACCGACTTTTATACCCAGGGCTATTTTGTTTATGATTCCAAAAAAGCAGGCGCGATTACCATTTCCCATCTGCGCTTTTCACCGCAATCTATTCATTCCCCATATCTGATCAAATACGCCGAGTTTGTCGCATGTCACCAGTTCCATATGCTGGAATCCGTGGACGTGTTGAAACACGCCCAACACGGCGGCACCTTTTTGTTGAATTCGCCACATGCCAAAGACCAAGTGTGGGACCAGTTGCCGCGCTCGATTCAACAGCAAATCATCGAAAAGAAACTGACATTCTATGTCATTGATGCAACCAAAGTTGCCCATGATGCGGGTATGGGCAAACGCATCAACACCGTAATGCAGGTGTGTTTCTTTGGTCTATCGGGTGTTTTGGAACACGATGAAGCGATTGCCCAGATTAAGGGCGCGATTGAAAAATCTTACGGTAAAAAAGGTAAAAAGATTGTCGAAATGAACTGGGCTGCGGTGGATGCCTCTCTGGCGCATTTGGAACAAGTCGAAGTGCCAAATATCGCGAGTTCAAGCTTTGATTTGCCGCCCATCGTGTCGCCAAAGGCTCCTGATTTTGTGCAAAATGTCACCGCCAAAATGTTGGCTGGACTGGGCGATCTGTTGCCCGTCAGCGCCTTTCCCATTGATGGCACCTGGCCTGTGGGGACAGCGAAGTGGGAAAAACGCAACTTGGCCCTCGACATTCCGGTGTGGGAAGAAGGCCTGTGCATCCAGTGCAACAAGTGTGCTTTCGTTTGCCCGCATTCTGCCATTCGCGTCAAAGCCTACACTGAAAACGAATTGGACAGCGCGCCTTCCACGTTTAAATCCATGGACTACAAAGGCCGCGATTTTGGCGAAGGTACCAAGTACACGGTGCAGATTGCACCCGAAGACTGCACGGGGTGTACCCTGTGCGTGAAGGTCTGTCCGGGCAAAGATAAACAAAACCCCGAACGTCTGTCTTTGGTCATGCAACCCCAACCAGCGTTAAAAGAAAGCGAAGCCGAAAACTTTGACTTCTTCTTAAATATTCCCGAAGCCGATCGCAGTTTGCTGAAATCAAGCTTGAAAATGGGGCAGTTCGCAGAACCTCTGTTTGAATTTTCGGGCGCTTGCTCAGGCTGTGGCGAAACCCCTTATATCAAGCTGTTGACCCAGTTGTATGGGGACCGTTCGGTGATTGCCAATGCCACCGGGTGTTCGTCAATTTATGGCGGTAACTTACCGACCACGCCGTATTCCTGTAATTCCGAAGGTCGAGGCCCGGCTTGGGCGAATTCGTTGTTTGAAGACAATGCCGAATTTGGTTTGGGCATTCGTTTGGGCATTGATCATCATCACGAACATGCCATCGAACTGCTTTCCAATTTAAGTGTCGTGGTGAACGACGACGAATTGGTTGATGGTTTGTTACAAGCCGATCAGTCCAATGAGGCCGGCGTTATGGCGCAACGTGACCGTGTGGCAAAATTGAAACCACGTCTTCTGGACATGGGCACAGACGACGCGCTGCATTTGGCGGGTATGGCTGATTACTTGGTCAAAAAAACCGTATGGATTTTGGGTGGTGATGGCTGGGCTTATGACATTGGATACGGGGGCCTAGATCACGTTCTGGCCTCGGGCGCGAACGTCAATATCTTGGTTATGGATACCGAAGTGTATTCCAATACCGGCGGTCAACAATCCAAGGCGACCCCGATGGGGGCCGTTGCTAAGTTCGCGAGTTCAGGTAAAGCTTTGCCCAAGAAAGACTTAGGCCTTATGGCGATCAGCTATGGGCATGTTTATGTCGCAAGTGTGGCCTTTGGGGCCAAGGACGCGCAGACGGTCAAGGCCTTCCAAGAAGCGGAATCGTTTGACGGTCCTTCGTTGATCATCGCCAACTCACCGTGCATCGAACATGGTTATGATTTGGGGGATGGCCTGCATCATCAAATCTTGGCCGTGGAATCAGGCTATTGGCCGTTGTACCGTTTTGATCCTCGCTTAGAACAGCAAGGCAAAGCTTCGTTGCAATTGGACAGCAAGGCTCCGACCCGATCACTCGGCGAATACTTGGTTCAAGAAAACCGCTTCCGTCAGGTGCAACGCAAAGACCCTGAACGCTTTGATAAACTGGTGGTGATGTTAGAGGCAGACTTAGCCCATCGCCGCAAAGTGTTTGCAGCGTTAGCGACCGTGAAACCGGACCCTGAACCTGCTGATGAATAAAGAAACGCAAAGCCAGCGCCTACATGATCTGCGTTTGGAAATGAAGGCGCGGGGCTTAACGGCTTATCTAGTGCCGCGTGCAGACGAGCACCAAAATGAATATGTGCCGCCATCGGCCGAACGCCTGAATTGGATCAGCGGCTTTAGCGGCACGGCAGGCCTCGCCGTAATTGGCCTAGACTCTGCCGCCATATTCGTTGATGGCCGCTATACCCTGCAGGTTAAAGGTGAGTGCGCGGCTGTACATTGGCAGCACCAACACTTGACCGATAATCCTGTCGAGCTGTGGTTGCAAAGGCTGTTGTCGACAGGCGATAAAGTTGGGTTTGATCCCAAGCTGCACACGACTTTGGGCCTTGGGCGGGTGAAAACCGTTATGGACAATGCGGGTGTCGGCATGGTCGCGGTTGAAGATAATTTGATTGATATGTTGTGGCTGGACCGCCCTGCCGAACCTGTGGGGGCCGTGGCCCTGTACCCAGCAAAATATGCGGGTGAAGCTTCAAAGACAAAACGCCAACGCATGTCCAACGTCTTAAAAGAGTCAGGGTTGGATGCTCTGGTTATATCTTGCCCCGATGAATTGTCTTGGTTGTTTAACATTCGCGGCCAAGATTTAGCCATGACCCCGGTGGTGCTTGGCTATGCGATTTTAAAATCTGATGGTGCGGCCACAGTGTTTATCGACAACCAGAAAATCAGTCCCCCGGTGCGACAGTTTCTTGAAGATGATGGCATTTCTGTTTGTGAGCCTTCCCAATTTGTTCCCGCGCTGGCCGCGTTAAAGGACAATAAAGTTCGTGTTGACCGGAGCACCGGAAGTTTTTTTATTTGCGACGTTTTGCAAAACAATGGGGCCATCGTTGATGTTGATATTGACCCTTGCCGAATCAACAAAGCAGTTAAAAATGCGGTTGAGTTGCAGGGTATGCGCCAGTCCCATATTCGCGACGGCGTGGCGTTGGTGCGGTTCTTCAATTGGTTCAAGAACCATGCCCCAAAGGAACAGACCGAATGGACGGTGGCGGAACAACTTGCCCGATTCAGAGAACGTGGCGAGCTTTATAAAAGCCCCAGCTTTCAGACCATTTCTGCCGTTGGAGCCAATGGGGCGATTGTCCACTATGGTTTGAAGCAAGAGACAGCCGCCCCCTTGCAAACGGGCCAACTGTATTTGGTCGACAGCGGTGGACAATATTTAGACGGCACCACAGACGTTACGCGGGTGTTAGCCTTGGGCACACCAACGGCAGAAATGATCCGGCGTTACACTCAAGTTCTGAAAGGCCATATTGCAGTGAGTGCTGCGCGGTTTCCTTTCGGCACTACGGGGGCGCAAATTGATCCCTTGGCGCGACAGTTTTTGTGGACGGATGGGGTCGATTACGATCATGGTACCGGGCACGGCGTGGGTTGTTATTTGTCGGTCCATGAAGGGCCGCAAAGTATTTCTAAAAGCAGCACCGAGGTTAGTTTAAGGCCCAACATGATTCTTTCCATTGAACCGGGCTACTACAAAGCCGGGGCCTTTGGCATTCGCATCGAAAGCTTAGCAGTGGTGAAAGAACTGGACCCCCAGGCCGATGGCGCAGAGCGGGCGACGTTGGGGTTTGAGACCCTAACCCTTGCGCCGTTCGAGCGCGCCTTGATTGATGTGGAGAAATTGACCCAAGCTGAGTGCGACTGGATTGATGCCTATCATGCGCGCGTCCGGGAAACGTTAACGCCGTTCTTGGATGCGGACGACGTCGCTTTCTTGACCCAAGAAACGGATCACATCAAGCCGCGTTCTTTATAATATTTGATGGCACCGTCATGCAAAGGGGCCGTTAGTCCCTGTAACATCGCATTGGAATTGAGAATTTTGAAAGCTTGATGCAGGCCTTTGAGTTCTTCCAAATTTTCAAAGACCGTTTTCACATAGTCATAGACCGCTTGATCGGAAAGGTCACTGCTGGCGACCACCGTGGCTTTAACGGCGTAAGTTTCGGTTACGTGAGAAATGCCTTTATAGGTGTCGGCAGGAATAGTGGTCATCACGTAATACGGCTTTTCGGTGACAAGACTTTTAATCGCCTGAGAATTGATGCTAATCAAGTCCGTATGAATCGCCGCCGCTGGTTCTTCTAATGCCGCAGACGGGTTCCCGACCGTATAAAAGAAGGCGTCAATTTTACCGGCAACCAACGCTCGTGATGCTTCTGATTGTTGTAGGCCTTTAGATTTTATATCCGTGGTTTCATCAAGGCCATATAGCTTTAAAATTTCTTGAGCATTCAGACGCTGGCCAGATCCTTCATTGCCGATGTTGACGATTTTTCCTTTGAGGTCAGTCACGGTTTTAATTTTGGCATCAACGCGGGCCATTAACAGCACCGTTTCAGGGTAAAGGCTAAAGACCGAGCGTAATTTTGTGGCGGGTGCGTCAGCCCAGGGGCCTTCCCCTTTGGAGGCTTCATAGTTGATGTCTGATTGAGCGATGCCAAAGTCCAACAGGCCGCGAATCACAGCATTGATATTAAATACAGAACCTAAGGCGGGTCGACCAATGCAGTGATAATCTTTGCTCTGGTGGGTATTTAAAAGCTTACACGTTTGCAAGGCCACCTGATAATAAACGCCCGTCACTGAACCGCCACCGATCAAGATGTCTTGCTGGGCGTAGGCAGGCAGGCTGGACATCATCATAACAGTTGAGATGATGATGGATTTGCCAAAGACGTTGCGCATTGAAGAATTCCTAATAGAATTTTCGGGAAAGGGTCATGAAAATACCCCAGCTCAACTGTGTTGTTGATCTTATCTTTCCCCATAAGGCCTTACAACCGCAAAATTATTGAGAGGCCAGAGGAACTTCAACCCAAAATGTGCTGCCAACGTTCTCAACGCTGGTGAAACCAATGCGTCCACCCATGCCGTCCATCAGTTGCTTAGCTACGGACAGGCCAATGCCAGAACCTTCGATTGATTTTTTGGTCTGGACCCCCAAACGCTCAAAGGGTTTGAAAACATTTTCAAAATGATTGGAGGCAATTCCGATGCCTTTATCTGTAACAGAAATACGGACAAACCCATCTTCTGTTTCGGTGCTGCCTATGTCCACCGTGCCATCGGATTTGTTGTATTTAATGGCATTGGAAAGCAAATTTATCAGAACCTGTTTTAGGCGCAGGCTATCGGTATGAATCGGCATGGGCGGCTGTTCTGCAGTATGATTTGAAATCGTGATGGCATACATGTCGGCAGAGCTTTGGGCGAGCACGATGCTTTCACGAATAATCTCGCCAGCCTCATGATTTTCCAGCACGAAATCAAGCTTTCCCGCTTCAATTTTGGCTAGATCCAAGACGTCGTTGATCAATTCCAACAAAATTATCCCCCCGGCGATCACATTGTCCGTGTATTTTTTTTGTTTTTCCGTCAGGGGCTCGTCAAGATTGAGCTGCATCAATTGACTGAACCCAATGACGGAATTAAGCGGTGTGCGCAGTTCATGGCTCATGGATGACAAAAATCGTGTTTTGGCTTGGTTCGCAAGTTCAGCCTCGACCATTGAGACTTCAAGCTTCGTTGATTGTTCCTTTAAAGCTATCTCGACTTCAATGCGGTGTGCAATCTCATCGTTCAGTTCATCGCGCGAGGCCAACGTTGTTTTTAGCCGTTTGACCATGTGGCCAATGTCACGAACAACATCGCCGATTTCATCCTTGCGTTCACTTGTGACGTCAATGTCTAAATTGCCTTCGGCAATGTCGCCCATGTGATTACGAAGCTCTAACAAAGGTTGGGTGACCGTGGTCGAGATCACACCAGAGACGATGATAATGATGAGGGTCAGGGTCGCGCCACCAAAGAGAACGAAAAGGGTCTGCTCATTTAGCGGTGCATATGCTGTATCTAGGTTTCGTTCGACAAAAATGTACCAATCCGATTGGCCCCATTTTTCACCCGACACGCCCTTTTTAGAATGGTCCGGCACGAAGCGAGAGTAAATCATCCTTTCGGGTTGGACGCGGGCATAGCCCATGGCAGAGGCCGTGTTGTCGTGAAGGTCTTCGGTCCAGCCACTTGCCAACCGTTTCATAATGATCTGGGCTTCGGTTTTAGAGGCAACGCTATGCTTGCCATGAGATGGATCAATGACCGCCTGACCACCCGTGCGCAACATAAAGATCTGAACATCATCGCTTTCAAACGGATTTGTGATAATGGCGGGGATATGAGCCATTTTGAAGTTTATTTTTAAAATGCCAGCCACCTTGCCATCAACCTTCACGGGGACAACGATGCCGGTGACGACCGCCTTAACACTCAGGTCCATCCCTCGGTCATCAATGAAAACGCTGCCTTGGCCACCGGCAAAGCCATCGCGCCACCAGCCTTCGTCAGATTGATAGTAATCCGTCAACATGCCCGTCATGGCAATTGTGCCACCGAGGCGGTCCGTTAAAAATATTTCCCCGTATTCGACTCTGTCATGACCTTGATAGGATCTCAGGAAGTCCGCTACAGGATGGTCGTGAACGGCCTTGGCTTTAAGGATGTCGCCCTTGGCAGAAATCCAGGCCCGGTCTATGCGTTTAATGTTTTCGAGGGAGGCGGCATCGTCTTTGCCCTCATACGGCCTATTCCCAGCCGCAACGGCAGCAATGATGTTTGGGTGTTGGGCAAGACTTTTGGCTTCGGCAATTCGACGGTTGAGGACGAATGCAACTTCTCCAGCCTTTTCGCGGGCGACCAGTTCGAAACTTTGACCGATTTCATTTTTAAGAATTTGTTGCGTTGTGTTGGTGCTGACCACGGAAAAAATAATCAGTGGAACCAAGCCAATGATCAATAAAATAAAACCAAGTTTCCAACGAATGCCCATGCTTAGCCGCCCAGGTTCTTAATGACCTTAAATTTATCGCGTGACAACTATCATAGCACAATCGTACTAGGATAGCATAATTTTACACACCCTGGACAACGAGGGCGCGTAGTTTGGACGGGCGTTAATTTTAAGCGAAAGCGATTTTTTTGAGGGTATTTATGAGGTCGTCACCACTAAGGGGTTTCTTTAATGTTGCCGATGCCCCAAAAATTTTTGCCACTTTAAGGTAATTTATTTTTGCATGTGAACTGGTCCCCGAAATGGCAAGGATGCCAAGATCTGGAAACAATTGTCTCAATTCTTTGATGCTCTCAATACCATCCTTTTTGGGCATCATGATGTCGATGATCGCAAGGTCAAAAGGCGATTGTATTTGCAAAGAAACGCCGACTTCACCATCACAAGCCTCGACGACGTCATAATCATGGGCTTCCAAGACGTAACGGATGCTGGTGCGCACAGCAGTATCATCGTCAATAACAAGAACGCGCTTCCTCATTGTCGTTTGTTCTGACACCTTTCGTACCTCACTCTTCTAAAACTTTTTAGTTTCCTTAGATTTCAACACCTCCAAGCAAATTTCCAAAATCCTCGATAGATACTGGCTTGTTAAAGAGGTAGCCTTGGAAAGAGTTACAGTCGTTTTCGTTCAGGAATGACAATTGTTCTTCTGTCTCTACCCCTTCGGCAAAAACATTTAAGTCTAATGATTTAGCCAAATTGACAATGGTCTTGATCAACTGAGCATCGTTACCGTCCGAGGCAATGCCCTGTACAAAGTCTCGATGTATTTTGAGCTGGTCCGATGAAAGCTGTCTTATAAAAGAGAGCGATGAATAGACGGCGCCGAAGTTGTCCATAGATAACCTGACGCCTAAGTCTTTTAAGGTCGTAATTTTTTCCATCGCGTTATCAATTTCGGACATCGTAATCTTTTCCGACAGCTCAAGTTTCAAACGCGTAGGGTCCACATTATATTTTTTCAAAATGCCAACAATTTCGCTGGTGAATTCGGGGTGCGCGAATTGCTTGTCGCTAATGTTTAGGGTCAGCGTCAAATTCTTCGTTTTTTTATTCTTGCTCCACAATTGGAGCTGATGGCAGGCCGTTTCAAAAATCCAATGACCAATGTCAATGATCAGATTGCTTTGTTCGGCAATTGGCAGAAACTGCCCGGGCATAATCACACCGCGCTCTGGGTGTATCCACCGCAAAAAGGCTTCGGCCCCCATGGGGTTTTTGTCTTGGTCCACTTGAAGCTGGTAATGCAGATGCAGTTCTTTTTGCGCCAAGGCATGATGCAAATCATTGTCCAAGGCTTCATACTTTGTCACGTTTTCTTGCATGACAGGATCAAAAAAGCGCACGGCATTTCGGCCTGAACTTTTGGCTTGATACATGGCCATGTCGGCATGTTCCAGCAACACGTCCTTGGTTAGGTCATTGCCATGATACAAGCGGACCCCAATGCTGGGCGAACTGTGATGTTTACGGCTTTTGAGTTGATAAGGTTGCGACAAGGCCTTGCGTATTTTCTCGGCAACCATCGCGACTTTGTTCGCGACCTCTACTTTAATGAAGCCTACTTCTTCAAGCAGGACAACGAATTCATCGCCGCCAAACCTGGCCACCGTATCCATGTCACGAACACACGATTTAATCCGAACCCCAACTTCGACAAGCAACAGGTCACCATAATCGTGACCGTGGGTGTCGTTCAACGCCTTAAAACGATCAAGATCAATGAACAGGACGGCACCAAAGTCGTTATGGCGGTCAGACGCCGATAACGCAGAGTTGAAACGGTCAAGAAACAAACGGCGATTGGGCAATTTGGTCAACGCATCATAATAGGCCAGATTATGGATTTCTTCCTCCATCTGTTTTCGGTGGGTGATGTCGGTGAAGATGGCTACGTAATGGGTTGTTTCGTGGTCGTCATTTTTAACGGCGGTAATGGTGACCCATTTTGGAAAAATCTCTCCGTTTTTGCGTTTGTCCCAAATTTCTCCGGCCCAAACGCCTTCATGCAACAAATGTTGCCACATCTCGATGTAAAAATGATCGTCATGACGCCCAGAATTCATAATGCGAGGATTCTTGCCCAGAACTTCGTCCGCGCTGTAGCCGGTAATTTGTGAAAAGGCATTGTTGACTCGGATGATGTTGGACTGCGCATCGGTGATTACGATGGCTTCTTGAGTTTCAATGGCCACGGCAGCGATACGTAAGTCCGCATCAGCCCGTTTGCGTTCTGTGATGTCGCGGCCATAGAGATTGATGTAGGACGCGTCCTTGATGGGGGCCAGGATCAATTCACAATAACGGTCTGCGCAACCCACTTCTATGGAGTTCGACGAGTTATTTTCAAGCGATTCTGTACACAGCTCTTGGAATGATTCGGGTACTTTTTGACCCACGTCTGTTTGCCAATAATCAAGCAACTCGCGGGCTGATTTGTTGGCATACAAGACCGTACCATCGGTGTTAACCCGCAAAACGGGAGATGGGTTTTCATTTGGAAAGCGTGCTAGGGACTGTATTTCCGCCTCAGTTATTTTACGTTCGGTGATGTCAATATTGGTTCCGATCATGCGAGTCGGATGCCCGTCATCGTCTTGGATGACAACAGCGTTGGCTTTGATGTAGTGAACCGAACCACCTGGTTTTACGATGCGAAAATCAGTATTGAAGCTTTTGCCGCCGTTTGCCGAAATTTGTAATTCGGAACTTGCACGCTCTACATCTTCGGGATGCACGCTATGTTGCCAAGCCTCATAGGCACCTCCAAAATCGTCCTTCTTAATGCCGTAGATTTTGAACATCCAGTCGTCCCAAATCACCTCGTTATTAACCAGGTTCAAATCCCATATGCCAATGCCAGCCGCGTTCGCGGCCAGGGTCATGCGCTGGTTGATAAGCTTAAGGTCAAGCTCGGCAGTTTTGCGATCGCTGATGTCGGTATGCGTACCTAACATCCGCGTTGGATTACCATTCGCATCACGACTGACCAGTTTGCCTCGGGCTAACACCCATTTCCACGCCCCATCTTTACAGCGCATCCTAAACTCGACAGCGTAGGACGGCTCTTTGCCAGCGAAATAAGCCTGGACGACCGATAAAACAGGATCTTTGTCATCGGGATGAATGTGTTCAACCCATGCCTTTCCTGTTGCTGGAAATTCATCCTCGGCGTAACCCAACATATCTTTCCAACGCTTGGAAAACAGGGCTTCATCGGTTTCGGGGTTCCAATCCCACATTCCATCACCAGACCCATCGATCGCAAATTTCAAGCGCTCTTCGTCTTTTCCGGTTTTGTCTTGCCATTTGGCAACGTCTTGATCCGCTTTGTACGCGGTAAAAAACAGGACTGCATACAGAGTGGCAAAAGCCCCAAATATAATTAAAGCGATGTGTATGGTGTTTTTTTGGAGGCGCTCAAAAAGCTTGCTGGCATCATCATAAATTTCGAAGACACCGATCTGCTTTCCATCTTGGAACAAAGGCATATAGGTGATAGCCAGTTGAACATCGTGCATCTCACCAGGAATGCCTAGAAAAGTATCGCGAGATTCTACGATATGCACTGTTTCGCCGCGCAGTGCATTTGCCAGCAACTTTTTAAGTTGACTGCTGCCCCGGATTTCGCTTGCGACGGATGAATAAACCGCTAAGCCGGACTGATTGTAAATTTTAAGCTTGAGCGCCTTACGTTCCTGAATGACGTCCAATTCGGATTTAAATAACAGATCAAGTGCTTCTTTTGCCGGGAGAACCTCGGCAGGATTTGCAAGGGTATTGTTGAGATATGCGTAGATCGGTTTGCTCAGGGTTAGCTGAAGATGAATGAGCGTTTTTATGTTTTCTTCCGCGACACTTTGTTCGAATTCGGCAAGTTGATCCTGGCGATACAGTACGGTTAAGAGAATGGCCGTGATCAGCATCGCTCCAAGACTGGCAATTGAAAGTCGGCGCAACAGAGGGAATTTAGTATTTTTGAGATTGCGGTTCTCGGAAGTACTGGCATCAATTTTTTGCATCATTTCCTCTATTTCCCCCTTTCTTTACGTCCTTAATTCATGCTCATATTTCAAACATTTCTCCATGAAAAATAATACATACTATTAATAGATATATTTAACTAGTTGATTCTTATAGGTTATATTAGTTCTAAATTGCAGATTGGCGAAATTCCGCATATAACAATAATGCAGGAAAAGGTGAGTATAGCGTATTCATAAATTACAAAATGAAGAGGGGATGTATGGGTGTGATGTTTTTCAGACAGGTTGATATCTGAAAATTGAATTTCAAACACGGACCGGGCGCTCAGAAATAAAGCGATGAAAGCTGATGCTGTTCTGGGCCAAAGATGAGAACTTATATAACGAAACCACATTCTGTAATTTCCCTTCAAAATAAGTGAAAGAAAACCCCAATAAGCACGTCTTTTTATATTAATTCTAATTACTATTAAAATTTATGCAATAGTACAGAAGTCTAATTGTAGAATAGTTCATTTGCACTGCCTTAGGTAATAGGCCCATTTTGGGTAAGTGCCTGCTTGTGGCTAGAGCCAGCAGTTCCAGATACAGTGCGAATAAGATAGCCCCCTCACTGACAGCTGATTTTTTGAGTAAAATTGGCAAGCTTTCGCAATTGAATTTATTTTCAATTTTTCGTGTGGAATGAGGTTCTGGCGCATTCTGAGCTTTGAGGCGTGCAAACGAATGAGGCGTAGACGATTCGCTTCGTCCCATCAATCGCCGTATGGTTCGTTCTGAGAAAGATAAATGCAGGTGAAGGAAAGAATGCGCTGGAGCTGAAGGTTGCGACAAATCGAGTGTTCAGTCGCGCGCTTACATTTTGATGTCTTTGTTTGGGGATAGGCCTTTAGTGATATCGGTTCGTATTACTGGGCAGCCCACAAGATGCGATAAATCCAGTCGATGTCAGTGGTGGCGAGTTCGCGGTCTTCGTGGGCGGGGTTGAACGAACTGAGCTCGATGTGCTGAACGGTTTGGCGTTTGAGCACCTTGGCCATCACTTCGCCGTCTTTGGTTTTAACCACCACCCGGTCGCCCCGGCGCACGCTTTCTTCGGGGGATACGATGACCGTGTCGCCATCGCGAAAAACGGGTTCCATGCTGTCGCCGGAAATTTCGAGCGCAAAGGCATGGTGGTCGGTGGTGCCGGGGGTTGGAATTTCTTCCCAGCAACCACGGGTCGGATAACCTGCATCGTCAAAATAACCTTCCGACCCCGCTTGGGCCAAGCCGATCAGTGGGATGGTGCGCGGCGGGGCTTTTTGCCCGTTTTCGACGTAAGCGACGAATTCATACAAATCCGCACCGGTGGCGGCCAAGATTTTGGCGACGCTTTCGGTTGACGGCCAACGCAGTTTGCCATCCGGCGATGTGCGCTTGGATTTGTTGAAAGTGGTCGAGTCTAAGCCCGATTTTTTAGCCAAGCCAGAGGCCGACAGCCCATAGGCTTTGGCGATCTGATCAACGGCTTTCCAAACGTTTGCATGATTTAACATGGGAACATTATCTCAAACATCTGAAAAAAAGTCACTAGGAACAAATAGCCACACATTCCTTGACAAAGGAATATATTGACTTATAACAGAACAAAAGCAGAACAAAATTAAGAAAAGAGGCAAGAAAAGCCATAACCGACCGGCGGAGGGACATATGTCTAGAAAACGATTTATCACGAAACCCATGCCATACAAGAAAGTCATCCTGTTTAATCATGCCGCAGAGGTGTGGTTTTGGTATATACGGTCCGAACGGGCTCGCCGCGAGGGGATGAGAACCTTTAACGACCAACCAAACGAAACCCGTCCTTGCGAACCTGATGATGTGTACCGCTTTGTTATGGCGCTGCGCAAAGCCCAAAAAATACGCGACGAACATCTCCAGGTTTTGGCTAAATTTGGTTGGCGGGAATCCCCCCCAGATCCCCGGGTTCCCAATGAAGAGCGCCCCCTCATTTTGTGGAACGAAGCCTTAGACCGTCTCACAACAGTTTTTGTGTCGAAAGGAATCGTCGACCTTGATGACCAACATTACAGACTCAAAGCCTGAGCCCTATAATGCCAAGGCCCCTCGGGCATTGGTGGTGTTCAGCGGTCAGACCGATTTGTCGTGGTTGCGCGTGTTGCGCCCTGGCTACCGTCACTGTTTTGTCTTGATCGAATGCGCGCCGCTTTATGATGAAAACGTTGGCGGCGGCTGGGTGCTGTACAATCCGTTGTCGAACGCCACGCAAATCGCCGTTTGGGCGTTACGCGATGAACAAACTGTGCGCGCGTGGTTGTCGGAACAAGGCTACACGGTGGTGGAATCTTATGTTCGGCCCTTGACCGCACGTGTATTGCCGTGGCGCCCCTTTACCTGCGTTGAAGCCGTAAAAAGGGCACTTGGACTGCATGAAAACAAGGTATTTACTCCCCATCAATTATATAAAAATCTAAAAAAAGATAATAATATGAAAAAAATCCTTGACATTTCCATGAAGTTGGGGTACTAATCAACTTAACGAACAGGCACAGTTGTGTCCAAAGCCAGCCCGGGGGTCACACCCCGGGCTTTTTTTATGCCTCATACATATAGGGAGACCCAGTCATGGGCGGAATACTTTCAGGACCAAAGGCACCACCAGCAATGCCCGCACCAGAACCATTGCCAGACCCAGCCATTGCCGAAGAAAAGGCGCGTGTCGATGCGATGGATCGTCGCCGTCGGGGACGTGCGGGAACCATCACAACCACGGAACGCGGTTTGCTGTCGACCAATGGGAACGCTCCACAAAAGAAGTCATTGTTGGGAGAATGAAAATGAAGGAGCAAAACACACAACTGACCCCTGAACAGGTCATTCGCACCTATCAAAATGCCAAAGAAAGACGGCGTTTATGGGAATCCCATTGGAACGAATGTTATGACTATGCGCTTCCGTTACGTTCTACACGAAACCAACCCGGAGCCAAAACGGCAGACAAGTTGTTTGATGGTACAGCCCCCGATGCGGTTGATCAATTGGCCGCCAGCTTGCTTGCCAACTTAACGCCACCGTGGTCGAAATGGATTGGCTTGATGGTCGGCCCAGATGTCCAAGACGAAGACATTGAAGCCGTCACACCAAAGTTGGATCACATTGCTGAAACCCTGCAGTTTCATTTTGATCGTTCAAATTTCACCATTGAAATTCATCAATGCTTTTTAGATTTAGTGACCGCAGGAACGGCGTGTTTGATGTTGGAAGAAAGTCCATTGGGCGAAGCTTCGGCCTTTCAATTTACCGCCGTGCCTTTGTTTGACGTGGTGTTTGAAGACAGTGCCGCAGGTCGTTTAGATGGAACGTTGCGGCGTTTAGAACTGACACCCCGCGAACTGAAAAAACGCTATCCATCAGCGCCATCATTGGGACTTGAAAACAACACCTCTCATAACAAGGAAGACATCCGCATCAGTGTGATCGAAGCGGTCATTCCTGACGATAAAGGGTTTGCCTACATGGCCGTGGCAGAACCAACGGGGGGGATCTTAAATGATGTCACCATGTTGGCCGAAGGTCGGTTTGAAAGCTCACCGTTCATTAATTTTCGGTGGCTGAAAGCCCCGGGTGAAATTTACGGCCGATCGCCAGTCATGAAGGCTTTGCCTGATATCAAAACGGCCAACAAAGTGGTCGAGCTGATTTTGAAAAATGCTTCAATTGCGGTAACAGGGATTTGGATGGCCGAAGATGATGGGGTTCTGAATCCGGCCAACATTAAGTTGGTTCCGGGTGCGATTATTCCCAAAGCCGTTGGCTCCAAAGGTTTAATACCATTAGAATCCCCCGCAAAATTGGACACCTCGAACATCGTTCTTGGCGATATGCGTGATCGCATTCGCAGTGCCTTGGTGGTCGATAAATTAGGCCGCGTCGTTGGTGGTAAAATGAGTGCCACCGAAGTTCTTGAACGGGCATCCGACACCGCGCGCGCCCTGGGCGCGACATATGGTCGGTTGCAATCAGAATTGCTGACCCCGTTGGTCGAACGCGCCATGAGCATTTTACGGCGCCGTGGAGAAATCCCCCCGATTACCTTAGACGGCCGTACCATCGATATCGATTACCGATCCCCTTTGGCCCGCCGTCAGGCCAAAGAAGACGCCCAAAACACCATTATGTGGATATCAACCATCCGTGATTTAGGCCCTCAAGCATCATCGATTATTGACGCCAAACGGACGGCGAGGTGGTTGGCGCGGGCGTTTAGTGTCCCCGATGATTTACTGTTAAGCGACGAGGACGCGGCAAAAGTCTTGGCAGGGAATAGCGCTGGTCTTTCACCAGGTAACCCAATCCAAGACGCGATGGCGCAAAACCCTCAAATACTAGAGCAACTGGGCAGCCTCATGGGGGGCGGGGCAACACAAAAGCCGAGTGTTGCAGCGGATGTTCCTATTTCTGAAGCCATCTCGCCACTCGATTCAGCACATCCACCAACCGTCTCCTCACCCCAAAGTGTGACAGGTGCGGCAACGTTGCGATCAACTGCAATCGAGTCTGGAAAGGGGATTGGCAATGTCTAATGAACGCAAAGGATGGTCTTGGTTTGAACGTGACGAAGGCCAAGCCGCACAAGACGAAACCAACGCCGATTTGCCGAATGTAGGGCGCGAATTGCGCCTCGCATATGCTCGATGTTTTTCGGGTGTTGCTGGTGAAAAGGTTCTCAAACATTTGCATGCGATCACCCTTGATCGTGCCTTTGGCCCAGAAACACCAACCGACATGCTGCGTCATGTAGAAGGTCAGCGTCAGTTGGTAACGTACATAAAGGCTCAATGCGAACGCGGCCGCACAGGCGGTTAATTAAAACTCAAACTCAAACTTAAACTTTAAGGAGACAGACATGTCAAACGACAACATGAATCGCGGTGATTTTGGCGGCCAACCAAGCTGGTTACCACGCAAGTTTTGGGACGATAAAACAGGGCAAGCACGAACCGAAGATCTTGCCCGTTCTTACCAGGAACTTGAACGCACCATGCGCACACCAAATCCTGCTAACGCGGCAAACTCAATGGATCATCCGGCAAGTCCTTCGGACTACAAATTAAATGTGAACGATTTGTTGGAAGTTGATGATGACGTTAATCAACGTTTGTTTGATACCGGCTTTTCAAACACCCAAGCCCAGTTGGTCTATGACTTGGCGCATGAACGCTTGGTGCCGATGTTCCAGGACTACGCCCAACAAATGGAAAGCGAAAAACAAACGTCTCGTTTGATTGAACATTTTGGCAGCGAACAACGCTTCAAAGCCGTTCAGCCGCAAATTCGGGCCTGGGGTGAAACCAATTTGGGCGCAGATGTGTTTGATACGTTGTCCGGTTCAGCGCAAGGCGTGATCGCTATTCACGAAATGATGCAAAACCGCGAACCCGGCTTGACCCGCGAAGCCCAAGACAATTCGGGTGCCAACGAAACCGAACTTAGAAACATGATGAAAGATCCACGCTATTGGCGTGATCGTGATCCGGCCTATGTGGGTCGGGTGCGCGATGGTTTCAAAGCGCTATACCCCGAAGGTGCGGCGTAAGTTTCGACTGTTAAGTCCCAGAAGAAATCTGGGTAACCGATAGCGTTGGCTCAGTGTTCTCAGGTGAATGAGTCGCGCTTTAGGAGGCGAGCGCGTCAAAATCGCAGTTCCCTCCGCTGGCCGTGGGCGTGTGCTTACTCTCCCCCAAGCACACGCCCGCGGCATTTTTTTGACAGCACTATTTATTAGGTAATTTTAACACCACCAAACTCAAACCGAATAACCGTGCGCCGGACCTTTGTTTAAAAGGTCCGGCTTTTTTGTGCGCGGCCCGGAAGGGTTTGTTGCGTTCGGGTGGGCGGTTGGCGTGTTCTAGGCCGCCAGCCCTAACCCAGTCCGAACGCATTCTTCCTCATAACAACTAGTAAGGAGATTGACATGTCGACATCCGTCGAACAGTCGTTCGTTAAACACTTCCAAGCCGAAGTCCATATGCAGTATCAAAATATGGGCTCGAAATTACGTAACACCGTGCGGACCAAGGATAAAATCCAAGGCTCTTCGACCACGTTTCAAAAAGTGGGTAAGGGCACGGCCAGCACCAAGGCCCGTCACGGTAAAGTTCCGGTGATGAATGTTGACCACACACCTGTTGAAGTCAGTCTGTATGACTACTACGCAGGCGATTGGGTTGATCAGCTTGACGAACTTAAAAACAATAGTAACGAACAAGACATCGTGGCGCGTGCCGGTGCTTATGCTCTGGGTCGCAAAACCGATGAATTGGTGATTACCGAACTGGATAAATCCACCAACTATGCAGGGACCGGAGTCGATGGGCTGACCAAAGCGAAGGTTCTGTCTGCCTTTGAATTGTTAGGCGAAGCCGATGTTCCCGATGATGGAGAACGCTATGCCATCATCGGCTGGAAACAGTGGTCGGATCTTCTGAGTATCCCTGAATTTGCAAATGCAGATTACATCGGTAAAGACGAATTACCATGGAAAGGCACCCAAGCCAAACGTTGGTTGGGCGCACTGTGGATGCCGCATTCAGGTCTGACAAAAGATGCGTCAAACATCCGCCATTGTTATTGGTATCACAAAACAGCCGTCGGTCATGCGATCGGATCGGAAGTGAAAACCGATGTCAGCTGGCACGGTGATCGGGCCGCGCATTTCGTCAACAACTCTATGAGTCAGGGTGCAGGCATGATTGACGCTTCCGGTGTCATTTCGCTGCGCTGCCTCGAAGTTTAAAAGGAGGTCATTTAATGGCTTATGTATCTAAAGACTTGAGCGTTCTCGCTTACGCCAACGGCTTTACGCTGTGGCATTACACCACCTTGGATCTGGCGACTGTCGTCGACACCACCGGATATTTCAATGACGCATCAGATATGTTGCGGGTTGGTGACATTGTCGTCGCCAATGTGGATACCGCTGGTACGCCGGGCGGGGGCATGTTCCTCGTCAATGCGAATGCTACTGGCATTGTTGACGTTGCTGATATGACTCAGATTGGTGCTACCGATCTCCGTTAGCTTACGATTGGATAAGGCAAAAGGGGGCGAATTATGTTCGCCTCCTTTTTCTTATGCCCTGAAATAATTGAATTTATTTAAGTTAACTAAAATTGGTTAACTCGATTTCCAGCATTTACAAATTTAGGTTAAGTAAACGGTCCCTGATGACCAAACTTTCAATAAATGACCAAAAGGAGATTTTCTATGGCCTTAAGTTCCATTGCCCTGTGTTCGCGCGCCCTTCTGAAAACGGGCTGCCGATCCATCACCTCGTTTGATGAAGGCACGGCCGAAGCCGAAGTGGCTGGTAACCTTTATGAAACCACCAGAGATGCTTTGTTATCAGCTCATCCATGGAGTTTCGCCACGGCTCAAGAAACTCTGCCACGACTAGAGGCCAAGCCAATTGCCGATTTTGATTATGCCTTTCAATTACCGGCGGGATTTCTACGGGTCATTTCCGCGGGGGCCGGGCGGGGCAGTGGCCTTACGTACCGGATTCAAGAACGTCGTTTACACACGCATTCTTCGGACGCGGTGCTGACCTATATCTTCCGTCCGGACGAAAGCGAATTCCCACCGTTCTTTGATCAGATTTTGATCGCCCGTTTGGCCGCAGAATTTTGTATTCCGTTGACCGACAGTACCAGTCGCTCTGATGCGTTGCGCAAGCTTGCAGATGTTGAATTCAGGCAAGCGCGGCTCATTGATTCGCAACAAGACACACCGTCGGCCTTTGAAGACTTTAATTTAATTGGAGCAAGAAGCTGATGGCACGCATTTACGCATTTAAAACCAGCTTCACGGCAGGCGAAGTTTCCGGTGAATTGGCGGGTCGCGGAGATTTGACGGCCTATGACAATGGCGCTGGAAAACTGCGCAATATTTTTGTCATGCCGACGGGTGGTATTTATCGTCGAGCCGGTCTGCGCTATGTGGACACGCTCAATGCCGAAGCCCGCTTGGTATCGTTTGAATTCAATACCGAGCAAGTTTATCTTATGGTATTCTTGGAAAATTCTGTTGATATCTATTTGAACGGCGCGAAAACTGCGACCATAGCATCGACGCCATGGACCTTGGCACAGACCAAATCCATGAATTGGGTGCAAAGTGCCGATACTTTGTTGGTGGTGCATCCTGACGTTCCACCGAAAAAAATTACCCGCGATAAGGCAGGCACCTGGTCCATTGCTGATTGGACCTATTATGAAAAAGACACGGTCATTTACCAACCGTACCATAAGTTTGGCGACGATGCGGTGACCTTGGCGGCCTCGGCCACGGTGGGCACAATTACATTGACCGCTTCAGCAGACCTATTTGATATCAACAACCATGTTGGCACGCGGTTTCGGCTGCAAAAAAAGGAAGTCGAAATAACGGCCGTGGCGAGTGCAACTTCGGCGACCGCCGTTGTCAAACAGACTTTGGTAACGACAACGGCGACCAAAGATTTTGAAGAACAATCCTACTCTGCCGCCCGGGGGTGGCCCGGATCGGTGTGCTATCACCAAGATCGCATGGTCATCGGCGGGTCCCGAGATTTGCCCAATCGGTTATGGATGAGCAAGTCCTCGGACCTATTTAATTTCGATCTGGGGACGGGATTGGACGATGAGGCTATTGAATTTGCCATTCTTTCGGATCAAGTGAATGCCATTCGGGCAGTCTTTTCCGGGCGCCATTTACAAACTTTTACTTCGGGTGCGGAATGGATGGTGACGGGTGAACCTTTGACACCCGGAAATATCCAGTTGAAACGGCAAACCCGTATTGGCTCGCCACTTGACCGCACGGTCAGGCCCGTTGATGTGGATGGCGCGACTGTGTTTGTATCTCGCATCGGCGATGAGCTGCGCGAGTTTCTCTATACCGATGTTGAACAAGCCTATAGGGCGGGTGATTTGGCGATGCTCAGTCGCCATATGGTGAACGCACCGCAAGATCAAGATTATGACAAAATCAGACGACACCTGCACATCGTTATGAAAGATGGGAATTTGTCGTCTTTAACTTTGTTTCGTCATGAGAAAGTTTCCGCTTGGTCACAACAATCAACAGCTGGAAACTTTAAGTCAGTCGCCGTGGTGGGCGATGATGTTTATATCCTCGTTGAACGCAACGGCACGTTTATGATCGAAGTCTTTGACGATACCTATCATGTTGATTCTGGACTTAAGGGCACCAGCGTGACCGCCAAAACGATCTGGTCAGGGCTGGGCCATTTGGAAGGCCAGACGGTGAAAGTCGTGGCCGATGGTGCACCGATCATCGACCTTGTCGTCTTATCGGGTGCCATCACCTTAGCGGAACCCGCCAGCGAAGTTGAAATTGGCTTAGGTTTTGCCCACATTGTTGAGCCGTTGCCGCATACGATCTCAAACCCCAACGGCGGTACCCAAGGTGGGCGCATACGGCCTGTGGCCTTTACGTTTCGGATCAGAGACACGTCATCGCTGCGCATCGATACCGGGCATGGTCTTCAAGACGTGCCTTTCAAACGGTTTGGTGCGGCTGCATTTGATCAGCCTGTTACGCCGTTTACCGGGGATAAAAAAGTGCTCGCCTTTGGTTGGCGGGCCGGCAGCGTTGAGCCTTTGTGGCGGATCGAACAAGACACACCGAGTTCATTCACATTGTTGTCGGTGACCAGCGAGGTCAGCTTGAACGGCTGATTAAACTCGCAATTATAAATACAAATGAAAAGGAACAAAGATATGTCGGGTATAGAGCCAGCAGTGATTTCAGCAATTGTCACCACAGCTGCAACAACCGTAAAGACCGCGCAAGATCAAAAAAAGGCTGCATCTATTGCTAACCAGCAGCAGAATTTAAAAATTCAACAGCAAAAGGTAAAGGATGCAGCTGAAGAACGCAAACGTCAGGATCTGTTAAAACAACAGTCGGCCACACAACGAGCACGTTTTGCGGGTCTCGGAATTGGGTCTGGTGGAGGGTCTTCGGATGCTGTTTTGGACGGCCTGCGCAAAAGGTCTGAAGCCGATGCTCTAGACCGGGCGACCCTCAATGGACTTGCCAAAGCGGAGCAAGGCTTGAGTAACAGCGCAAATCTTTTGTCGCAAAAAAACGCCGCTTTCAAAGGAAATATTGATTTACTGATCGGCAAAAAATAATCCGCTTATCTTCTAATTTTGATACTCAAATGACTCCGACTCGCACACCGATGCGGGTCGGTTTTTTTATGTAAGGAACCCAACATGCCCACGCACATCCAAATTGGCGATATCACGCCCCGCCTTCAATATACCGCAGATGGGGCGCAAACCGCCTTTACCTATCCCTTTCCAATTTTTAAAGATGTAGACATAGAGGTCTTTTTCAATGATCAAAAGCAAACCAGCGGTTTTACGGTTGCTGGGGCTGGCAATAGTTCTGGTGGCAACGTTACATTCGCTGTGGCACCCGCTGCATCCGTCATTGTGACTCTGGCGCGTCGCATAAGTTTGCAACGCACCAGTGACTTTCAAGAATCCGGAACACTGCCCTCAAGAATTCTTAACGATGAAATGGACTATCTGACTGCATCCTTGCAGCAGGTGGCGAGCGCCCAAAGTCGGTCCGCTCAATTGGCCGTGACAGATATTTCAAACGCAAGTGTCATGTTGCCAACCCCCGAAGCCAATCGCGTCCTGGCCTGGAATGGGACTGCGAATGCATTCGTGAACGGTCCCACAAGTGATGAAGTCACCAGTGCCCAACTCCATGCCACAAACGCTCTGGCATCTGAGACTGCAGCAGCAACGTCCGCCAGCACGGCATCGGGCAGCGCCATGTCGGCGGCCAGTTCGGCGGCGTCGGCACAAACAGCCGCCGCAAGTAATTTGTATGCGTCTAACGTCAGCAAGGCTGCAAATTTTGTCGTCCTGCCCACCGATGATGGAAAGCAATTTCTTATTGACACCACCGCCGGAAATGTCACGGTGACTCTTCCCGGTGGATCGACGGCGACGGATGGCTTTCGGGTTGCACTGGGAAAAACCAGCGCCGATAACAATGCAGTGATCGTGAACAGTACCGGGACCGACACCATCAATGGCGGTACAGCATGGCAATTTTCTGTACCTCACGGACAATCGGTGATCGCCTTAGACACCACCCCGGCACCAGATGTGTGGTTCGCCGCCGGTGTTGGATTGGTGGCCCCGATCGGGGTCGCGGAAATTCAAGATAACGCAAAGCCGTACGACATTGCCTTTGTCGCCGGGTTCGGAAATTTAATGGTTGCTGAGAATGTAGCCGTGCAGACCTATGGCGAATTGGTGGTACCGCGTTCGATCACCGTGATCGGAGAAGTTGGATACTTAGATGTAGCTGCAGCAGGCCAAGCGGTCATTTTGGACATCGAAAAAAATGGTGTCAGCATCTATACCACCAAACCACAATTTGCCGTCACGGCCAATGCCTTAAGCGTTGGCACGCTTGCAACAACGGCCTTCGTAGCTGGAGATCGGCTGACCTTTAAAGTCACGCAGACAGGCACCACCACGGTCGGACAAGGCGCACGTTTCACCCTAAAAAGCATTCTCGCTTAATCAATATCACACAGAAGGAGGCTCGCATGAGCATGCTCTTAGCCCCAAATCAATTGCGCCAAATGATGGCCCAGTACAACATCCTAAATGCAGCGTTGTTCGATGGTTCAACCGGGTATCTCAACCGTGTGGTATCAACAACATCAGACAGACAAACATGGACTTATTCAGCGTGGATTTTGCCTGTTGGAAGTGACGGCTCTTTATTTAATCCGTACAGTGCAGCAACTGACGCAGGATACACAAATTTAGCCTATTCTAGTTTATATCATTTTCAACTAACTGCATGGGCAATAGGTCCAGTGGTTGTTCCCAATGCCGTAAACAGAGATTCTTCTGGATTTGTTCATGTTGTTATAGCAGTTGATACAAATCAAGTAACTGCTTCTGACCGCTTAAAGATATATCTAAATGGGGTTTTGCAGACAAGTTTTTCTGCATCAACATATCCAACACTGTCTCAATTACTAGCGATGAATGACGCAACCGCTACTCATAGAATGGGTGCACGCTCTAATGTGTTGGATAGTTTCTTTGAGGGTTATATTGCCGAATTAAACTTTATTGATGGACAACAGTTAACAGCCTTAGACTTTGCAGAACTAGACCTAACAACAGGCAACTGGATTGCTAAATCATACGCCGGAACATACGGCACAAACGGCTTCTATTTAGACTTCTCAAACGGTGGAGCACTCGGCACCGATGCAAGCGGCAATGGAAATAACTGGACCGTCAACGGCACAGTTACGCAAGTCACGTCAACGCCGACGAATACCGCCTCTAATCTAAACGATTTAGATATGTCAGGGGCAGCACTTACCAATGGAAACCGCACCTTTGGTACTGTTGGTTCGGCAGCATGGCGTGAGGTTAGGTCATCTCTTGCTATTCCTGATACGGGTAAGTGGGAGTGTCAAATCACCGTTGACGTTATTGATAGCTTACAAACTATGGCTATCGGTGTGCGTGAGGTAAACCGTCTTATCAAACAAATACATTGGTGGTCTGCTTCCTGGGCCGTTGCAACAGATGGTAATAATTACGGTGTATCAGACGGTAATTTAAAATGTTCAAACGGAACTAACTCCGCCTTCACAACCAACATGACCGTGGGAGACGTGTTCACATTACGCTTTGATGCAGATGCCTTAACGCTGGAGGTGCTGCGTAATAACGTAACGCTTGGGCTTGCGTGGACAGGCATGGCAGCGGTTCGTTATGCGTTTGCTTGTAGCGTCTACAACACATCTAAATTCACATTTGCCTTTGATGAAGCCGATTTTACATACGCAATCGGCTCTGGCTATTCAGCGTTGCAGACAGATAATCTACCAGCACAAACCGCAACGGAGAAAGACCTTAGTAAGCTTTGGAAGACAATGCTTTATACTGGTACCGCTTCTACACAATCAATAACGGGCGTTGGTTTTCAATCTGGCTTTATTTGGGGGAAAAACCGTACGAGCATTGGAGGTCATAGTATTAGTGATGCTTGCCGTGGGATCAATAAGCAAGTTGCTACACACTCAACGGCGGCAGAATATACCGCCACAGATAATGTAATATCATTCGATGCAGATGGGTTTTCTCTTGGAGCAAATACGGGGCTTTCCCCGGATGTAAACTTTGTCAGTGGCAACAATTATGTCGCATGGTGCGCCTCACTACCCAACATCAAAACAAGCGGCTGGGCTGGCTCACCTACAATCACGCCAAGCAAAGAAATTTACAACACCGATTTAGGTATGAGCATTGTTACCTACACAGGTGTTGGAGGTATAGCCACACTTCCCCACAGTCTTGGTGTTAAGCCTGGATTTATGATTTTTAAAAACTTATCCAATTCTTTGGGCGCATCAGATTGGGATGTTTATCATAAGGACGTAGGTGCAACAAAGTATCTATCGCTTAACACTACGGCGGCTGCAACGGTTTCTTCCACACGTTTTAACGACACGGAACCTACAGCAACCCAAATTACTTTTGCGGCAAGTTATCACACAAATAATCTTGGAGATAGCTTCGTAGCCTACATCTTCGCTGAAAGCGACTTCATTAAGATCGGTTCGTATGTGGGCAATGGCTCGGCTGATGGACCTATGGTGAATACTGGCACAAGCGTTGAATGGAGCATGACTAAATCCTCAAGCAACATTGGGAACTGGTACATCAACTATGATGCAAACGGGTATAACCCAGATACATCATTGCTATACGCTGATTTAAGCAACGCTGATACGGCAGCAGGTAATGTGGACAAATTGTCAAATGGCACAAAAATCCGCAATATAGATGCCTCACAAAACGGCTCTGGTTACACAATTTGCTATATGACCATCGGCCAACCCATCTAGCGTTAACCCCATCCATCAAGGAGAACTCTTATGCCGTCACGTCACGCGTGAGGGGGTGCGAAAGTATGGAAGAAAGCCAAGCCCCTCTGCCGACCTTCGCCGAATTTGTTGCAACCTGGAACAAGGACCAAAACTTAACCACGCCGACGCACCACAAGAAAATTTCATCCTGGCTGGAAGGCAGTTGGAAAAAGAACAAACGAGAGCTGTTGCTGATGGCCTTTCGCAATTCCGGAAAATCCACATTGGTTGGACTTTTTTGTGCCTGGTTGTTGGTGTGTGAGCCGAGCCTTCGCATCATGGTCTTGGCTGCCGATTTGTCATTGGCGCGTAAAATGACGCGCAACGTTAAACGCATCATCGAACGCCATCCGGCCTGTGCGGGTATGAAACCTAAAAGTCGGGACCAGTGGGCGTCGGATCAGTTCACCATAAATCGCGATAGTGAATTGCGCGATCCGTCTATGTTGGCCAAAGGCATCGTCGCCAACATTACGGGGTCGCGGGCAGACATTGTAATTTGTGATGACGTCGAAGTTCCCAACACGTCGGACAGCCAACAAAAACGTGAAGACCTGCGCGATCGCTTGGACGAAATTGATTACGTTTTGGTGCCGGGTGGGTTGCAACTTTATGTGGGCACACCGCATACCTTTCACACCATCTATGGCAAGGTCCCCCGACGCGATATGGGTGAAGAAGAACCTTACCTGTTTGGCTTTAAGCGTCTGGAAATTCCCATCTATGACAAACGGGGTGGTTCTGTGTGGCCAACACGTTTTCCCGTCAAGAAAATTGAGTCCATTCGTCGGCGCACGGGGCCCAATAAATTCAGATCACAAATGTTGTTGGAACCCGTGGACATTGCTGATGGCAGGCTTGACCCGGATGTCATGAAAACATACGCCGGAGACATCCAATATTGTGAAATGAACGGTCAGGCCATCTTAAGTCTTGAGGGCCGCCGCTTGGCGTCGGCTACGTGTTGGTGGGATCCTAGCTTTGGGTCTCCCGAACGCGGTGACAGTTCCGTCATTGCCTGTGTCTTTACCTCGGAAGACGGAACGTACTGGCTGCACCAGATTAGTTATCTGACATTTGATCCAGCGCAAGTGAGCGAAGTTTCTGAGGCTCAACAGCTGTGCCGGCAAGCCGCCATCTTCGCCCGCGATTTGCACTTGCCATCGTTAAGCGTTGAAACAAATGGCCTGGGTAAATTTTTACCCAGCCTGTTACGCCGCGAAATGGAAGACTTAGGCATTGCTTGCGCCGTGGTGGAAAAATATTCATCTACGGCCAAAGATAAACGCATCTTAGAAGCCTTCGATGCCCCCTTGGCAGCGGGACGTATTTGGGTTCACGACAGTGTTCATACCACACCGTTCATCACCGAAATGCGGGAGTGGCGACCGGCGTCTAAAGCCCCAGACGATGGCTTGGACGCGGTGGCGGGATGCTTGCTCACGGAACCTGTCAGGCTATCAAGAAACCCAAACGCGCAAACTCTTGGCAAACGCCCCAACTGGATCGGCGGCGGCAGCAAACCTTTTCGCGCCAAAACGAACTTTGATCTTTAAGTCAACTCGACAGACTTAAATCGACACCCCAAGCCTCCGCATTTGCGGGGGCTTTTTTTATTTCAAAATCAAATGAAGGAGACTGATATGCAAACCGCATCGGGCCTAGATCTCAATTGGTGGATCACGGCCGTAGAATTACCGGCACTCGCGGGCCTGTTTTGGATTGGCTGGCGCAATCGTTGTGCCGCCGAAAATGGCATCGATGACGTGCGCCATGCGGCGGATGTTGGCCTCGCCCATCTGCGCCAACGTTTAGATGCCTACAAACTTGAGGTGGCGAAAAGTTACGTTTCTATATCGTATCTCAAAGACGTTGAAGAGCGCCTTACGGGTCATCTGATTCGCATCGAAGATAAGCTCGACGACAATCGTCATGGGCGTGCAGGAGGCGGCCAATGAACACCTCAGAAAACCAAAATGATATGACACTGGAAGCTGTTCGAAACCAGGAAGTCGACGTGCTGGCGCGGACGCTTTACGGCGAGGCCCGTGGTGAAAGTTTAAGCGGTAAAGAGGCGGTGGCGTGCGTCATTATGAACCGTGTTGGACGGGCCAAAGATCGGGGCCGATATTGGTGGGGCGACAGTGTTATTTCTGTCTGCCAAAAGCCTTGGCAATTTTCGTGTTGGAATGAAAGCGACCCCAACCGAGATAAAATTCTCGCCATGGAAACCGGGCACCGGGTGTTTGATACCTGTGTGCGTATTGCTAGGCGCGCCCTTTCGGGATGCTTGGACGATGCCACGAAGGGGGCCACCCATTACCACACCTTACATGTCAATCCTCCGTGGTCGCGGGGCCGCCCGGCCTGTGCTGAAATTGGCCGTCATTTGTTTTACAACGATATAGAATAGGGAATTCAGGTCATGTTACCACTGCTGATCGGTCCGTTAATATCGGGCGTCTTGGGTGTCATCGACAAAGCCGTCGAAGACAAAGATCAGGCGAATGTCATCAAGGCCAAAATCAACGAAATGGCCGTCATGGGTGAAATGAAGGAGTTGGAATCGGCGGCAAAAATCATCGTCGCCGAAGCCCAAGGCGACAGTTGGCTGCAACGCAATTGGCGGCCTTTGTTGATGGTGACGTTCGGTGTCATCATTGCCAATAATTATTTGATCGTGCCCATCTTCAACACCCCACCGGCCGACATTCCGCCGGACATGTGGGATTTATTGAAGTTGGGTGTGGGTGGTTATGTGGTTGGGCGTTCCGCTGAAAAAAGCGTGAAGGCCTGGAAACAATAATCAACCATTCGCCAAGCGGAAAGATCAGCCTGTGCGTTGGATCAGGTGAAAACCAAAATCCGTTGCGACCACGTCACTGACGGCGCCGATTTCTAGGGCAAACGTAGCATCTTGGAATTCTTTGACCATTTGGCCTTTACCAAAACTGCCCAAATCGCCGCCGTCCTGGCCGGATGGGCAATCGGAATGCTCTTTCGCCAATTCGGCAAAATCGCCACCATCGGCCAATTGGGTCTTCAGGTCTTCGATGAGTTCTTGAGCTTCTTCTTTAGAGCGAGCATTGCTAGAGCGCATAGAGCCCTCATACATCAACAAAATGTGCGAAGCGGAGGCTTTGTCAGACATGGTTAATTCCTTAAACTTGGGAGGCTAAAAAAAATCAGCGCCATACTTATCATAAGGATTGGAAAGATTACACCCCTTTGCTGAGCTTAAAGGCCTTTCCATTCGCAAACTATTCGTGTTGAATAAGATGTACCGTGCGGACCTAGATATGAGAGAGCTCAATGCCAGACCTTTTGCCACAGCAACATTTGTTATTGGAACTGATCATCAAGTCGGGCGATGTCAGGTTGCCAAAAAAAGATGATGGCACCATGCTGTTTCGCACCTTGAACGAATGCGCAGATTTACGCTGGGTGTCTATTCAATCTTCAGATACCGATCACAATGTCGTGACGGTCACTGATGCCGGGCGCAAAGCCGTTTAGGGCTAAATCGGGTCGGTTTTTATCGGTCGGATATCGGCAATAATTTTTAAAACATAGCCAATCGCAAACACGGCGATCAGGCCCAAGGCTAACCAAAACGAAAACCAAACCATAACGCCCAGAATGGCTAACGCCATGACCAGGGAAAAAGCATCGCGTATTTTTTGAATCAACATAATAAGTCTCCTGTGTTTAGGATCTTAGTATGGGCGTGTCTGACTGAATGAAGTCTGTTTGACCAATTCAGCTTGCGTTCATTTGGTTAGGAATTCTAAAACCAATTTTTCGGTTCGGTCTTTATGTTGAGGAGACCCGCCGTACATTACCCCTCGTTCGGCACAGGTCTTTAAAAAGGTCTTGCGGTTATCATACGTGTCGACCGTAAACGCGCCACTGACAGAGCGAATGTTCAAGGTTTTCGGATCGATGCGCAGCGTACAATCGTCTGATGATTTGCGCACCGTAATCGAATCTTTCCTTTTTGGAGGCGTGGACCAATTGTCAAAGCCATGAACTGCGTTATCAAAGCGTTCAATGTGAATTTTAGAGCCGGCTTTTTTCATGTCCTGAGCCAGAACCTCACACATTCTGAGCGGGGTATAATCATCGTCTTTGCCATGCAATATGAGGATTGGTGATGAAGCTTTGAGTTCTGCCCGGACGCCACACCACGGATAAAATTCGATGAAACCAGCGATCTTGTGTGCGGGGGGGGCGGGTGCGACGAGGCCTTGAACTTTAAGAAGGGATGCTAAAATTCCAGTCGTTGCCCCCTTGGACCAGCCAATGTGAAAAATCCGATCTGGATTGATTTTTGGGTGGGTGCGCAGAATTTTAAACGCGTTCAAAACGTCAAATGACATTTGTTGTTCCGTCACGCGGACTTGACTGTGCAGAACATTAATGGTGTTGCGCGGGGTGAAATGGTCGAGCAAGAACGTCGCATATCCATGGTCATTGAGAAAGCGCTGCCACCCCGTTTGAACGACGCCGACGCCACCGGACCCATGCGATAAAATCACTGTCGCCCCATTATGGTTTGGGGGAATAACCAAGTCGCCTTCAACGATCAGCTCGGGGGCCGTGGCGTATTGGCTGAAATCGTATCCATCGTTGCTGGTGAACCAAATGGTGCCTTTGGATTGAGCGGTGAGCGTCTCGCTCAACGGTCCTGCTTGGTAATTGGCACAGGCCGAGAGTGAGCACACAAGCACGGCCTGGAAGATCAGCTTCATTACGGCTTTGCTGTTTCCCATAGTGTCCCCTTAAAACCTATTCCCACTCAATGGTTCCGGGCGGTTTTGACGTAATGTCATACGTTACCCGGTTGATGCCTTTGACTTCGTTAATAATACGGTTAGATACGCGGGCCAGAAATTCCATATCGAAATGATAGAAGTCTGCGGTCATGCCATCGGTTGATGTGACCGCGCGCAGCGCACACACGAAGTCATAGGTTCGCGCATCGCCCATCACGCCGACCGTTTGCACAGGCAGCAGAACGACGAAGGCTTGCCAAATGGCATCGTACAGTCCGGCGTTGCGGATTTCTTCTAGATACACCGCATCCGCGTTGCGTAAAATTTCTAATTTTTCAGCAGAAATTCCACCGGGCAGGCGAATGGCGAGGCCGGGGCCTGGGAACGGGTGGCGTCCGACGAAGCTTTCGGGCAATCCCAATTCACGGCCCAAAATCCGCACTTCGTCTTTAAACAATTCGCGCAACGGTTCGACCAATTGCATGTTCATGCGTTCGGGCAAACCGCCAACGTTGTGGTGCGATTTGATGGTGACGGAAGGCCCGCCCGTAAAGCTTACCGATTCAATGACGTCGGGGTACAGCGTGCCTTGGGCCAAGAAGTCTGCGCCGCCGACATTTTTGGCTTCTTCTTCAAACACGTCGATGAAGGTTGCGCCGATAATTTTGCGTTTCTTTTCCGGGTCCGACACGCCGTCAAGCTTGCCCAAGAACAGTTCAGACGCATCTTTGTGGACCAGTTTGATTTTATAGTTGTCACGGAACATGGTGACGACTTCTTCAGATTCACCTTTACGCATCATGCCAGTATCGACATAGACACAGGTCAACTGGTCGCCAATGGCTTCGTGCAGCAGCACGGCGACAACGGATGAATCCACGCCGCCAGACAATCCACAAATCACCCGGCCAGAACCGACTTGCTTGCGAATTTTTGCGATTTCTTCTTCGCGGAATTTGTCCATGGTCCAATCGCCAGCACAGCCACAAACTCGGTGGGTGAAGTTTTCAATCAGCTTTGCGCCATGTGGGGTGTGCACGACTTCGGGATGGAATTGGACGCCATAAAAATGTTTGTCGTCGTTGGCGATGGCGGCATAGGGGGCGCCATCGGTAACGGCGACGGGGCGGAAACCTTCGGGGATCGAGCTAATTTTATCGCCGTGGCTCATCCACACTTGTTCTTTAGACCCCACGGCCCAGACGCCATGAAACAGTTCGCAATCGTCCACGACTTCGACAAAGGCGCGACCAAACTCACGATGGTCAGACAGTTCAACTTTGCCATCCAACTGTTCACACATGGTTTGTTCGCCGTAACAGATGCCCAAAATTGGCAAACCCATTTCAAACAAGCCTTGGGGCGCGCGGGGCGTATCAATGCCTGTCACAGACGCCGGGCCACCCGACAAGATCACGCCCTTGGGATTGAAGGCTTTGATGGTATCGGTCGTGACGGTGTTGAACGGATGAATTTCCGAGTAGACACCGCTTTCGCGAACCCGGCGCGCAATCAATTGGGTGACTTGTGATCCGAAGTCGATGATAAGAATGCGTTCATGCATGGTGTTAGCTTTCCCCAAAGACGCGTTTGAAAATGACGTCGACGCGCTTGGTGTGATAATCGATGGAATCTTCGTTGAGCAGGTTTTGCAGATCATCAACGCTCAAGGCTTTTTTCAAATCTTCGTCATGGGACAAGAAATAGAACAAGCGATTGTCGTGATCGACGGCCGCCGCTTCGATGGTGTTCAGTTCAGGCGTTGAGTCTGGATTGTCGGGATCAATGCCAAAGCTTTTCCACACCAACATGGCGTTGCGTTGGACAATCTTATACGCGTCTTCGCGCGACACATCGTTTTGGGTCAAAAACAACAACACCCGTTGGGCATCATGGATGCCACCAAAGTTGTTGAGCTGTTCCATCATGTTGTCGGGATACACCACCAATTTTGCAACCGTACCTGTGAGGCGCTTTAGTGCAAAATTCAGGGTGATGGTGGAATCTGGACCGATCATGCGTTCCACGGACGAATGCGAAATATCGCGTTCATGCCACAGGGCTACGTTTTCCAAAGCCGGAATTACAGCCATGCGCACGATACGCGCCATGCCGGTTAAGTTTTCGGTCAAGATCGGGTTGCGCTTGTGCGGCATGGCTGAACTGCCCTTTTGCCCTGGGGCAAAATATTCTTGGGCTTCGCGCACTTCGGTGCGTTGCAGATGGCGAATTTCCGTGGCGATGTTTTCCATGCTGGACGCAATGACGGCCAAGGTCGCAAAGTACGCCGCATGGCGATCGCGCGGGATCACTTGGGTCGAGACAGGTTCTGGCGTCAGTCCTAATTTTTCGGCAACATATTCTTCGACGCGCGGATCAATGTTGGCAAAGGTGCCGACCGCGCCGGATATGGCGCACGTTGCAATGTCTTTGCGGGCCGCGATCAAGCGTTCTTTACCCCGGGCAAATTCCGCATAAAAGCGTGCGAACTTCAGCCCCATGGTGGTGGGTTCGGCGTGGATGCCATGGCTGCGCCCGATGCAGGCCATGGTCTTGGTTTCCATTGCGCGGGTTTTTAAGGCCGCCAATAATTCATCCAAGTTGTCCAACAAAATGTCGGCGGCTTGGGTCATTTGCACGGCCAAACAGGTATCCAACACATCGGAACTGGTCATGCCTTGATGAACAAACCGAGCGTCTTCACCAACGTGCTCGGCCAGCTCTGTCAAAAACGCGATCATGTCATGCTTGGTTTCCAACTCGATCTCGTCGATGCGGGCGATGCGCTCATCCGTGTAAGGCTTTTGACCATTTTCCCACACGGCCTTGGCGGCGCTTTTGGGGATCACTCCCAATTCGGCCAGGGCGTCACAGGCATGGGCTTCAATTTCAAACCAAATGCGAAATTTATTGGCAGGTTCCCAGATGCTGGTCATCTCAGGTCGCGAATAGCGCGGAATCATAGGTTATTCTCCGTTAAAATAGGGTAAGCGGATCATAGCGAACTCCACCCGAAAGAAAAGGCCGGATTAGGGGGAATTTGATGTTGGGGGAAAGGGGAAGAAATTGCACACATTCTTCAAGCACTAACTCTCAGTGCTTGGTGGATATCAAAAAGTAGGCACGAGAAGAAATACGTTCTGAAACGAATGGTGTAAGGTTGATTCGGATTGGGGTGAAGGAAAGCGTGAAACTATAGCACCAACAGTACTAAATTGTCTTGTAAAAGTTGAAAAACGTTCTATATTTTGTGTTAACGGCTTCCGAAAGGGGGCTGTTTTGATTCAAGAGGAATAATTATGGCAGATAATGCACCGGAAGACATGGGGTACACGGAGGCAAGGCCGAGTAATTTAACTAAGACTGCTGTCTATTCTTTGGCTGAATATCTTCGTTCACAACTTAATTTTATGCCTGGTGGCGATCTTAATCCAGTCCTTGAACGGTTGGGCGGCAGGCTGCAGGTTCGAGATTTTTGGGACCTGAATGGCAACGAATCAGGTTCAATCTACATACATGCTGAGGGTCAATTTGATGTTTGTGTATCTTCAATAACAAGTGGTCGCAGAGACCGCTTTACCATTGCCCATGAGATTGGACATTATGTGTTGCACTTTCTTTATCTTCGTCAACAGGGACAAGTTGTTGAACGCGTTTTTGCAAGACGTTATGGAAATTCACGTCAAGAATGGGAGGCAAATTGGTTTGCTGCAGCATTCTTGATGCCAGAAGCTCCTTTTAGAGCTGCCTTTACTGGTGACATTAGTGCTATCGCGCAGCAGTTTGGAGTGTCAATTAAAGCTGCAGAGGTAAGAGCAAAATCTTTGGGGATGGTAGATGAATGATGAAGAAGAAACGGAGTTGGCCAAGTTTTCTTGAACCTCGGCTGCGGCTTTTTTTTGGTGTGGACCTCGTTGGATCAACCTCCTTTAAGCAGAAGGGGAAATACCCTCTAAAACTACCATCAGGCGAAAGTTTTGGTGATTTAGGAGCATCATGGTTTCCAGAGATTGCAAACTTTTATCGAAATGTTGAAGACCATTTCGGTATCGCGTGGGATGATTGTCAAAAGTCATGTAAGGTAGCCCTAGGTGAAGAACTTAAGAATACACCGACTTTGTGGAAAAGTAATGGGGATGAATTGATTTATTCAGTCGCCCTCAATGATCCATCTCACGTTGGATACGTGCTGACAGCATGGATCAAGGCATTGAAGGCCTACCGTTCAGATCTAAAGTGCAGAAATCAAGATTTGGATATTAAGGGTGCTGCTTGGGTTGCTGGTTTTCCTATAGACAATGCGGAAGTCATTTTTTGCAAAGATATTTCAAAAAAAGTTGAACGGTATCCCGATGAAGATCCAAAAGTCTTTCACTTTAAATTATTGGAACAGTGGTATGAGGATGAAAATGACAGAGATGGACTTGTAAAAGATTATGTTGGCCCTGCGATGGATACTGGCTTTAGGATTTCACAACAGGCAATGCCCCGCAAGTTTGTGCTGTCGTTAGAAACAGCATTATTGCTAGCATCTGAAAAACTTAAACTTGAGTTTTATGAAGAATTTAAAGTTCCAAATACAATTTTACAGATGTCATTTGATGAGCCTAAGTCATTGAAAGGTGTTTTAGGGGGGAAACCGTACCCAGTGTTTTGGATTGATTTTATTTGTGAAGATGACAAATTGATGAATGCGTACAATGCATTGATTAAGCCAAAATATCCAGGAAATACAAATATTTCAAATTACTGCGAGCTGTTTATTCGAGACAACAAATCACAGTTGTTCCAGCCATTTATATATGAGTATGCCGGTAATCGTTTCAATAAAATGCCGCCCAATTACCCTGAGACACTTGATATACTAACCGAGCGATGGAGAGGAGAGAAGGAGCGACTAAAAATTCGTTGGGACTCTCAGTTAAATGATGATGCCATATTAAATGATGGAGTTTCTACAAAAAGCTTTATTGAGCATTTGCATAATTTAATTATTCCCCCAGCTGATAAGGTCGCAGGCAAATAATTTATAGGCATTATTAGCTCTACAACTTCAAACTCTTAAAAATAGTCACAATCATAATTTTAAATTTATGAGCTTGCATTTTTAGCAGGTGGCTTTCTGTTTTCTACGAAAATTTTCCATATCCCAAACCAAAATTTCCCGTCATACTCCCCCCTTATTCAGTCTCCCCCTATCTCATTATTGATTGCTGAATCCTATGACCGACATTGCGCTGCTATCCTTGTTTATTCCCACGTTCTTTTTTGTCTCCATCACGCCAGGGCTTTGTATGACTTTGGCTTTGACCATGGGCATGACCATAGGGCTTCGGTTGACCTTGTGGATGATGGCGGGGGAATTGGTTGGCGTTGGGGTTGTGGCGGGGGCGGCGGTGTTGGGGGTGGCTGCGGTGGTGGTTCAGTACCCGGACATTTTTGTCTTTATCAAATACGCGGGCGGCGGCTATTTGGCGTTTATTGGGGTGCAGATGTGGATGTCGCGGGGGCGCATGGCGCTGGATATGGACTCTGAAATAACAGTCCAGCCCCATCGTTCTGAACTGGCGGTGCAGGGCTTTGTGACCGCCATCAGCAACCCTAAGGCCTGGGCTTTCATGATTTCCTTGCTGCCGCCGTTTATCAATTTAGACCGTGCGGTGGGGCCACAGTTGGCGGTGCTTGTGGTCTTGATCTTGGTCATGGAATTTGTCTGTCTGGTGATTTACGCAACAGGCGGTAAGTCGTTGCGGAAGTTTCTGCAAAACACCGGCAATGTCCGTCTCCTCAATCGAATCGCAGGATCATTGATGGTTGGCGTCGGCGGCTGGTTGGCATTTTTGTAAAGCGGTGCTGCGTTTGGTCAAGATCGCCGCAAGATACAAACCACCGACCAGGATCATCAAAAACAGCGTCACCACACTAACGCCAAACAATAACCATAGATTGGCAGACGCCGTTTACGGACTCAAAGTTGGCTCGGTGGTAAGGTCAGGGTCGGTCATGCGGCCTCCGGGGAAAAGTATACGTGTTGATAGCGCATTTCACCTTAAAGCGTCAGTGTGAAATCAGCGTATCCTAAACTTTTTCCATTGACCAAAATTTCAATGCGATGTCGACCTGGGTAATAGCGTCGGGTTGTGATTTTTTTGAAGCTGTGTTTGCGGCTGGCTGTAAGCGTTGTGTTGCCTTTGAGGGTCAGCATTTTCCATTTAAAAACTTTGGCGGTCATTTTTCCGCCTTGGCGTACATGGTGCACGGCATAATCTATGATCAACGGCTGGCCCTTTTTTATGGTGGACGTCAATTCACACTCAAATTCAACGACGTTGCCCACTTGAACCGTCGGCGTCTGAACAACAAAATTGTTAAGGGCGATCTTCGGTGGGCCATAGCCAAGGGCTGATAAAGATCCGGGGTGACCGGATTTAATCAAGGTTCGTAAGCTATGGCGGATCAGGCGTTGGCGTTCAGGGGTGGATTCTTGCATCCAGGAATGGGCAAGCGTTGCGACTTGATCGGCATGGTCTTTGGCAATGTCGTTCAAATTGTTGGCGACTGAGCGGCGTACATATTCTGACGGATCGTCTTTAAGTTCTTTAAGTAATTGGATCACGGGCGTCGGATCTTCGACGAACCGAGCCAGCCGCATGCCCCAGGGTAGACGCGGGCGCGTACCTTCGCTGACCAAGCGACGCACATGTTCATCAGTGTCAGTCACCCACGGGGCAATGATTTTTAAAGTCATTTCACAATGGTTATGGAGAAAAGGCCGGATGGCAAATTCTGATGAAAATAGGGGCGTCATGGCTTTGAGCACGTCTAAGGAAAACACCACATCGTCTTGTCCATGGCGGGCAATGTAATCAGTCATGGGCATGATCGGCCAGCCTTTGATGCCGGGCTGTGAATTTGTTTTAAGGCTGGTGACCATAAGATTCGCGGCGGTTTGGAAGTCACCGGGTAAAAAGCGTTCCAAGGCATCGGTAATGTGTGAGGACCGTTCTTTTAATTCCAAACTCTCAAGGTCGTGGGTGGCATAAGCGATAAAGCCGTCTTTATCAAAATCAGACTGTACGCGAACAAAGTGCTTCGCCATGTCTTGAATAACGGTTTCATTGAAGGCGTTTTTAAAGGGTTCAGACATATTGGGTTTGTTTTTTCTTTCCTAGAGTGCTGAGAGCAACAGTATAGCGGATGATACTGACAAATAATGTCAGGGTTAGATATGCGTGGATTGGCACCGCAACACATCCAGATGATCCTAAACTACACAATCCAAACTGTGATTGTAACGATGAAATATTGCCTATGGGGGCAGCGTATTGGGTGGCTCTGGTTGAGCACCGACTGGGTTCGTTCAATGTATCCTAAAGCACGACCTGAATTATCGTACATATGATTTAAGTAAGGCCTAGATAATCTATAAGTAAAATAGACCCTGTTAACTAGTTCAAAGGGCTTATTTGTCTGGTTAATAAGGGGGTAATCGGTGGTTGATTGCTTGGATTGACCATGCTACGGCTTATGGGTACACAAAAAAAAGTCTGAATAAAGAGACTGACCCGATATATAATACTAAATTCGTCTTGAATGGACGTGTGCAAACAACAACGTTTAAAAGATGATGGGTAAGCTTTAAGAATTCTATTTAACTTCACAGGGAGAGTTACAAATGAAAAGTGCTTTTAAAATTGCGACTGGCGTTGCGGCCCTAGCGATGGTTGCTTCTTCGGCATACGCCGGTACGCTTGACGATGTTAAAAAACGCGGCGTGTTGAAGTGTGGTGTGAGCACTGGTTTGCCGGGTTTTACGGCAATTAGTGATGCCAAAAAATATACTGGCCTAGATGTAGATACCTGTCGTGCCGTTGCTGCGGCTGTTTTGGGCGATGCCAACAAAGTTGAGTTTACAGCTTTGACAGCTAAAGAACGCTTTACATCATTATCCGGTGGCGACATCGATATGTTAGCCCGTAACAGTACATGGACACTTGATCGTGATGCTGCAAAAGGTCTGAATTTCACTGGCGTGAATTATTATGATGGTCAAGGGTTTCTAGTCCCAATAGCATTGGGTGTGAAATCAGCGTTGGAACTTGACGGTGCAAAACTATGTATTCAAGCTGGCACAACCACTGAACTCAACCTAGCTGATTACTTCAAAGAACATGGCATGAGCTATAAGGTCGAAACGTTCGATACATCTGAGCAAACGATCGGGAGTTTTGAAGCAGGTGGTTGTGATATTTTGACATCAGACCAATCTCAGCTTTATGCGCTCCGTTCAAAAATGAAAAACCCCAGCAGTGCTGTTGTGTTGCCTGAAGTTATTTCTAAAGAGCCCCTCGGACCAGTTGTTCGTCAAGGCGATGACGAATGGTTCAATATTGTAAAGTGGGTCTTGTTTGCTCAAGTCAATGCAGAAGAATTGGGTGTAACATCGGCGAATGCTGATTCAATGAAAAGCTCCAAAAATGGTTCTACTCTCCGTTTGTTGGGTGTCACGCCTGGCATGGGTGCTAAATTGCACCTCGGCGAAGATTGGGCTTACAATGCGGTCAAACAAGTTGGCAACTATGGTGAAATGTTTGAACGAAATGTTGGTCTGAACACACCGTTGGCAATTGCCCGTGGTCTGAACGCACTTTGGAACAAGGGTGGACTGCAATACGCGCCCCCTATTCGCTAAGTTAAATTAGGTTTCGGCCATGTCCTTCGGGCATGGCCGAAATGCTATTTATGCCTTTTGTTGTTTTATTAAGTTTAGACATCCGTAAGGTTTTGTCTCATGCCTGAAATACCCAATACACAAAATCAGCAATCTAAAACAGCTATATGGAATGACCCAACTTTTAGGGCGATTGCTTTTCAGGTTGTGGCAGGAGTTGCGATTGTATGGCTTTTTTGGGCCTTGTTTGACAATGCTCTCGTCAACATGGAAAAACGTGGCATTAACACGGGTTTTGGTTTTCTTAAAGAACGGGCTGGCTTTGGCATTTTAATGTCACTTATTGATTACAATGAGGATTATAGCTATGGGCGAACCTTTTTCGTCGGCTTGTTAAATACGGTGCTTGTTTCCGTAATTGGGATTTTCTTCGCGACAGTTTTGGGTTTTTTATTGGGTGTCGCACGACTATCGAACAACTGGCTAATTGCTAAGGTTGCGACTGTGTATGTTGAAGTTTTGCGTAATATCCCACTCTTGCTTCAGATTTTGTTTTGGTACACAGCTGTTTTATTAAGTAATCTGCCCCATCCAAGGGACAGTATGAATTTCAACGATGCTCTGTTTTTTAATGTGCGCGGTTTGTATCTTCCCGGCCCCATTCCCGAAGAGGGCTTCTTCGTTGTTTGGATGGCTTTTTTCATTGGCGTTGTGTCCAGCATTTCCATGGTGAAATGGGCAAAAAAACGTCAGGATGAGCAGGGCATTCAGTTTCCGGTTTTTTGGACATCCGTTGGATTAGTTGTTGGTTTGCCAATCGCGGCATTTTTTATCATGGGCATGCCGATGAGTTTGGATTACCCCACTCTTAAGGGGTTTAATTTCAAAGGTGGCATCGAAATCATTCCATCCCTTATGGCACTGGCTTTGGCCTTATCTTTGTATACGGCGGCTTTTATCGGTGAAATTGTACGGGCAGGTATTCAAGGTGTGTCCCATGGTCAGACCGAAGCAGCTCATGCCATGGGACTTCGCAATGGCCAGACCTTGCGTTTGGTGATTATTCCTCAGGCTATGCGGATTATCATTCCGCCACTCACCAGTCAGTATTTGAATTTGGTCAAGAACTCATCATTAGCACCAGCGATTGGGTATCCCGATTTGGTTTCCGTATTTATGGGAACAACTTTGAATCAAAGTGGTCAGGCTGTGGAAATCGTTGCAATGACAATGGGGGTTTATTTGACCATTAGCCTTATTATTTCCAGCTTTATGAATTGGTGGAACAAAAAAATGTCATTGGTGGAGCGGTAAAAATGAGCAAAATATTTGTCCCCCTTCCCGATTTGCCTCCACCATCCTCCACTAAAGGTATAGTCGGTTGGTCCCGCGAAAATTTATTTTCGACACCCCTCAACAGTGTTTTATCATTGGTGATTGGGCTTATTGTTTTAAGCGCTGTTATCCCTCTTTTGAACTGGGCACTTTTTTCAGCCAATTGGGCGGGGTCCACTCCAGAGTCTTGCACGGCAACGGGAGCATGCTGGTCGTTTGTGACCTCTCGTCTTGATTTCTTTATTTATGGGTTTTTCCCAACTGAATTGACTTGGCGTGTCGACCTGGTCTTTTTGTTGTTGGCCTTATCTTTTGTTCCTCAATTTTTTGAACGTTTTCCCTATAAAGCAAAGCTGGGTATATTCTCGTTAACGGGACTGCCAATCATTGCTTATTTTTTGATTGCGGGTGGTGTTTTCGGATTAGATCCAATTGCAACGAACAGGTGGGGAGGATTGTTTCTAACTCTGTTGTTGGCGTATGTCGGCATCGTTGCGTCACTACCCATAGGTGTGGTTCTGGCCTTAGGGCGCCGTTCGGAAATGCCAGTCATTCGCACGCTCTGTATAGGTTTTATTGAACTCTGGCGTGGGGTGCCTTTGATTTCCGTGCTGTTTATGGCATCGGTGATGTTGCCTTTGTTTTTGCCTGATGGCGTAAGCTTTGACAAATTAATGAGAGCATTGGTTGGCATTACCATGTTCCAATCGGCTTATATGGCAGAAGTTATTCGAGGCGGTTTGCAAGCAATCCCCCGAGGGCAATATGAAGCCGCAGCAGCGATGGGTTTAAATTATTGGAAAATGATGCGTTTGGTTGTTTTGCCACAAGCTTTGAAGCTGGTTATCCCAGGCATTGTGAATACATTCATTGCGTTATTTAAAGATACCACCCTCGTTTTGATTATCGGTTTGTTCGATATTTTGGGCACGGTACAGAATTCTATTCAAGATCCTAAATGGGGCAATGTTTCCACCGAAGGCTATGTGTTCGCCGCCGCCTGTTTCTGGGTCTTTTGCTTTTCCATATCTCGCTATAGCCAAAAGCTGGAACGTAAACTTCACAGAGGCCATAAACGTTAAGTGCGTTAGGAATGAAAAATGACATCTAACAAACCAGCAATCGAAATTGTTGATATGAATAAATGGTACGGTGACTTTCATGTTTTGAAAGATGTGAACTTAACCGTTGCCGAAGGCGAGCGCATTGTGATTTGCGGGCCTTCCGGATCCGGTAAATCGACCATGATCCGCTGTATCAACCGATTGGAAGAACACCAAGCCGGAAAGATCGTTGTAAACGGCATCGAGTTGACCGAAGATTTAAAACGCATCGATGAAGTTCGAAAAGAAGTCGGGATGTGTTTTCAGCATTTCAATCTGTTCCCCCACTTATCAATTTTAGAAAATTGCACCTTGGGTCCAATTTGGGTGCGTAAAATGCCCAAAAAAGAAGCCGAAGATGTTGCTATGCATTTTTTGGAACGGGTGAAAATTCCAGAACAAGCCGACAAGTACCCCGGCCAATTGTCCGGTGGACAACAGCAACGTGTGGCGATTGCTAGGTCCTTGTGCATGAACCCTAAAATCATGTTGTTTGACGAACCCACCTCAGCCCTGGACCCAGAAATGATCAAAGAGGTTTTGGACGTGATGGTCGAGTTGGCAAATGAAGGTATGACCATGTTATGCGTGACCCACGAAATGGGCTTCGCCAAGATGGTTGCCGACCGGGTGATCTTTATGGATGAGGGGCAGATTGTCGAAGAAAACACCCCCCATGAGTTCTTTGATAATCCTCAAAACGATCGCACCAAGTTGTTCTTAAGCCAGATCATCGGTCATTAAGATAAGGAGTTAAGGCTCATGGATAAAAAACACCCCAAAAGTTTGCGCGATCGCGCCGAACAAACGATGAAAAAAATTCAAGAGGTGCTTGATATTTCGTGTTCTGGTCATGACGACGAAGTGATTAAGGCCATAGAACAAGCCATCATCGCAGCATTGTTGGAAGAACGTGAGCGCTGTGCCGTTGTGGCTTTCAAACATTGTTGCGATGAAGATCGTGATAAAGCCCACAAGGTCGCCGAAGATATTAAACGGGTTCGGACCGCTTTGGTCACAAACCTAGAAAGTATGCGCTAAACGCGGTATAATCGGCTCAAACGAATTTGGCCGAAGATAGTATGCCCCCTAAATCTTTATTCAGTTATCGCCCGTATTGGGCCGCGCGGTTTGGCACGGCTCCGTTTTTGCCCATGAACCGGGCGGAAATGGACGAGCTTGGCTGGGATTCGTGCGACATTATTTTGGTCACGGGCGATGCCTATGTTGATCACCCCAGTTTTGGCATGGCGATTGTCGGCCGCCTTTTAGAAGCCCAAGGCTTTCGCGTCGGCATCATTGCACAGCCCGATTGGTCCTCTGTTGACGCCTTCAAAGCCCTAGGCCCCCCCAATTTGTTTTGGGGGGTGACGGCGGGCAACATGGATTCCATGGTCAACCGGTACACCGCCGACCGTCGCATTCGTCATAACGATAGCTATACGCCGAATGACGAAGGCGATATGCGTCCTGATCGCGCAACCATCGTTTACGCCGGGCGGTGCCGCGAAGCGTACAAAGAAATCCCCGTTGTCATCGGTGGCATCGAAGCCTCGCTCCGCCGTATCACGCATTATGATTATTGGTCTGACAAGGTACGCCGATCCATTTTGGTCGATGCCAAGGCGGACATTTTGCTCTATGGCAATGCTGAACGGGCCATCGTCGAAGTGGCGCACCGTATTGCCAAAGGCGAAGCGCCCAAAGACATGTTTGATGTCCGTGGTGCGGCCTTTGCTGTGTCAAAATTGCCCGAAGGCTGGGTCGAACTGGACATGTCCGACCCCGATGTTGAACATCCCAAAGCAGCAGGTGAACAAATCGCCGTGCGCTTGCCGGGCTATGATGAGGTGCGATCTGAACCCGTACTCTATGCCCAAGCCTCCCGCGTGGTGCATCAAGAAAGCAATGCGGCGAACGCCCATGCTTTGATCCAAAATCAAGGCGGGCGCGATGTGTTTTTATCCGCCCCGCCGATCCCGCTCACCACCCCAGAAATGGATGGCGTGTTTGCATTGCCCTATGCCCGCGCCCCGCACCCCCGTTATGGCGATGCGCGCATTCCGGCATGGGAAATGATCCGTTTTTCGGTCAACATCATGCGCGGCTGTTTTGGCGGTTGTTCGTTCTGCTCGATCACCGAACACGAAGGCCGGGTGGTGCAGAACCGTTCCCAAGACTCGATCTTGAAAGAAATCGAAGACATTCGCGACAAAGTCAAAGGCTTCACCGGACAAATTTCCGATCTTGGTGGCCCGACCGCCAACATGTACCGACTGGCGTGCAAGGATGACAAAATTCAAGCCACCTGCCGCAGGTTGTCGTGTGTTTATCCTTCGATCTGTACCAATCTAAATACCGATCACGCACCGCTGATCGACCTGTACAGAAAGGCGCGTAGTCTGCCCGGCGTGAAGAAAATTTCCATCGCTTCGGGGCTGCGCTATGACTTGGCGGTGAAAAGTCCGACTTATGTCAAAGAACTGGTCGAACATCACGTCGGCGGTTATCTGAAAATCGCCCCCGAACATACCGAGTCCGGGCCGCTGTCGAAAATGATGAAGCCGGGCATCGACACCTATGACCGTTTTAAACAAATGTTTGACCAAGCGGCATCGAAAGCCGGCAAAAAATATTATTTGATTCCGTACTTCATTGCCGCCCATCCCGGCACCACGGACGAAGACATGATGAACTTAGCCATGTGGTTAAAGCGCCAAGGCCTGCGCGCGGATCAGGTGCAGACGTTCTTGCCGTCACCGATGTCTCTGGCGACCGCAATGTATCATTCCGAACGCAATCCGCTCAAACCCGTGCACCGAAATTCGGGCGAAGTGGTGGTCACCGCCAAGGGCTTGAAACAGCGCCGCTTGCACAAGGCCTTTTTGCGTTATCACGATGCCAACAACTGGCCGATGATCCGGGACTCTTTAAAACAAATGGGACGCGAAGATTTAATCGGTCCCAGTAAAAAGCACTTGGTTCCGTCGTGGCAGCCCAAAGGCACAGGCCAGCAAGGGCAAGGCGAAGGTCAGCGCACGGGGCGCAAACACGGCGACCAAAAATTCTTCACCCAACAAGCAGGCAAGGGACGACGCACAGGTCCGGTTACCAGTGGGCCGCCAAAAAATCGACCAAGCTCTAGGAAGAAGCGGTAGGGTGTTGGAGGCGTAGGGGAGCTGCAATTAAGTGCACTGTTACTGTAATTCCCAAATTCACTTGGTGAAAAAGACTTTTCTTTGTGCGTCATTATGTAAGTTGTGCGTGACAATATGATAATCTTTTGGCTCTACGGTATCGGAGCACAGATAAAATGGTAAATTATCAAAACACACCTCAGCAATTATAGCGGAGAAGTCTTTGTCATAGCAGTTGAATAGCCCCTAGTTCTCTAGACACTTGCGACCTCCCTTAAATACCTTTTTTCGAACTCCATTGGCGACAGTCCGTTGTTGTTTCCATGCCTGCGTTTTGGGTTGTAATACAGCTCTATATAATTGAAGACGTCTGATCGAGCCTCAG
>Ga0316203_1000440_pt1 | contig 51586 bp, 40 predicted proteins | sample 6monrhotite_MG_FD_204940 | JGI IMG/M metagenome (GOLD analysis project Ga0316203, IMG submission 204940) | Microbial mat bacterial communities from mineral coupon in-situ incubated in ocean water Damariscotta River, Maine, United States -... | ecosystem: Environmental > Aquatic > Marine >... | reverse complement strand
ATTCTCCGCGACGCGCACAACGTCATCGCGGAACTCTTTCGGATAGGGCTTAGGCACGATGGCATCCTTCCAGGCCCACCCCCTCGGGCAAGCCATGTCAGATGTCACCTATCCGTGCAGCAGACCCGGGCGATGTCGGCGTCGAGTCTTGAGCGTCGAACCACTTCGACGAGCGTGCAGGCAGTTAACCGGGTGCTATCGGAGTTCGAAGCGGCGTCGTCGATGAGCATGGCGTCGCTCAGTCGACCGAAGTGCGCTAGCGTCAACCGCACTTGACTTGGAATTACCGCACATCGAGCGCGTTGAATGCAGACGCGATCGGGCCCGCGTGGGGTTCTCGCCTAGGAGTGTCGTGGAGTACCTCCGTTCGCGAAGAACCATCTAGGCAGCCGCTTTACGCTTGCGAGATACCCAATCGGCCGAAAGTCCGAGAATTGACTCCGACAAGCGTGCGACGTAGGCACTCCAGGTCGCCTGGCTCTGCACATCCTGCCGAGATGGGAATGGCACCGTGCCCAGCCACAGTGGGTAGTCCTGCTCTCTCATTCGGGCAAGCTCAAGCTGACTCGCTTCCTGTCCCGGCTGACCGGGATAGAGGATCACGGCGACGTCCGACGGACGACCGCGCAGTGTTGCCAAATGACTGTAGGCGAAGAGCTGGTATCCGTCCTGCGAGCTTGGCGCAGTCCCACGATGAAGCTTGTACTTGGCATCCGCCAGCATTACGAGATCCGCAGACTGGAACATGAAGTCGGGGAACCGCTCGGCGGGTGGATCGGTCTCATCCTCACGATCCATCGGCACCCCCCAAGGCGCGGGAACGATGAATCCCTCGCCGGGCGCCGAATCTCCGCTAAGAGCAAGCGTAGGAAACCCGCCACGCAACGCCATCTCGAGACACTGCTCCCAGAAGACCTCCATCTGAATGTGGACGGCAAAAGCGTCTGTTGACGCTTCTGCAAGATCAGGGAGAATGCCACGATCCCGGAGCACCGGAATCGACGCGTCAATCGCGGGTTGCCAGGCGCGGTCGAGCGGCTCGAGCCACAATCGCTCAGCCTGTAGAACCGCGCGCTCCCTCTCCATCATCGTCACACCGGAAAAGTACCGAAGAAGTTGCACGGCACGAGACGGGATTGAGGGGCGGAGTTCCATGATTTGCCGTGGCAAGCGGTCCGCGGCAATCGCACGAAGCGCAGTGGCAACCACCTGGAGAATGGGTGTGTCCATCGTGAGTTCGTCGAAGGTCGAATTTACTCTCGGAACGCTTGTTGCCATCGACATCAACAGGCTCTTCTCGCTGAGGCGCCCGCGGGGCGTCACAAGATCCTCAGCAAGCTCGCCGTAGCGCGGTCGGGCCCGAAAAAGCAGACCCTCAACAATCTCGACTAGCCGTTCTTGCACCAACAGACGCAAGAACGAAGGAGCAAGCCCACCCTGGAAAGTTGTGCGACGGCTGTCGATGCTTCCTTTCTCCGCGAGCAACATCAGGTCGATCAATTCGTGAAAGGGATCGCCCGCAACGGGATTCGTAGGCACAAGTTTGGAAGGCTGCCCAACGACTGCAATTAGGTCGGCTTGCTCCGTCGCAAGGGAGGTGACCGCGGATGCGATGGCACCACGCACGGATGCATCCGATCGCAGAGAAGCGAACTCCGTCTCATACATCACGACGTGGGTTGTAGACCCAGCGATATGGCTGACCTCGCGTAGCGCTCCAGCGTTCTGCACCCATGGCTTCGGGAGTACGGTAACCGTGAGAGCCCCGCCAGCGCCGTCGGGCAAGACGGCGAATCCAGACCTCGTCCCTCGTGGGCTGGCACGCAAAAAGAGTTGCGTGTAACTACTGGACGTCGCCTGACCCATCACCATCGTCATCCACTTCATTGGCGTCATCCACAAACTCGGCAGCTGCACCCGCAGGGATGTCCACTACAGTGAGGCCCCGGGTTAGCCCAAACCCCTCTTCCTCAATAGCAAGCGACAGCCCTGCCAGGAAACGGTCAAACTTCGCCCAACGATCGGCCACATCGCTCACGCCGGCCGCATCCAGCCAGGAACTGCGCGTTGCGGAGGCTAACAACTCCGTTGCCCCGACCTGACTTGTCGTCTCAACGAGCTGAGGCAGAATCGCGTAGCGCCAAATCATCCACTCCGCATCTCTATCCGGGCTGGGAGTAGTCGCACCCGAGCCTGCCAGAGCCGCAAGGTCAATTAGTCCATAGGAGCGCCTGCCACCCCCGGATGTCTGCTCGTGCCAACCGCTCGGGGGGACGCTAACGGATCGGAGCGCTCCAATGACGATGTCGTTTCGGTCGAGAAGAAGAAGCTCCAGCGTGTCATCGCTGCGGCGCAGAAACACGTGCACTTTGTGGTCGAGAATCCCGGTCGCACCGACGCTACTGAACTTTTGCCCGTCAGCTGTCCTCCCGAGGAAGTACACCTTGTAGTTCGGTCCGCCTGCGTTGAAGCGCACGACGTTGTCTAGATACAACTTGCCGTCGTACTCGATCTCTACCTTGTCGTGAACACCTCGCGTCGACCGCACTTGCGTCGCAACGCCACCGGAAGACATTGGGAAGAAACTATCCACAATGCCCTTTCGATTCGATGAAGTATCGACGTCGGGTAGTCCGAGCTGGTTGTGACTTCCCCCATCAAGAACACGGGCTTCAATCCAGAATGCGCCAACGACATTCGACCTACCCGCTGAAGCTCGAATCTTGGCCAACGGGTCGCTCGGCGGTGCGACCGTGCCTTCGGTGGCTGACACCCCGAACAGGTAGCTGTGCCCGAGCATTGCATTGGGCCCCAAGCACTTGCGTAGCGCCTCGTTTAGGTTAGTTAGCTCGTCAACCGACCGAGCCACCCGCGCAGCCGCATCGGGTCCGTCTACCGCGCCAATCGCAAGCCGAAGAGACTCGCCCAGCATCGGCTCTACACGTATGAAGCCGAACCGCCTCCGGAGAGCCGAGTCGAGAGGCGCGATAGACCGATCTGAGGTATTCATCGTCCCGAGCAGATAGACGTTGCTGGGTACAGAGAATGGCTGCTCGGAATAGGGCAACGTGACTTCCATGCCGCCTGCCCATAAGCCTCCATCCCAAGAGGTCCTCTTGCTCGCTTCCATCGTGAGCAACAGATCGCCGAACACCTTCGGAACATTGGCACGATTGAGCTCGTCAATGAGAACCAGGTAGTCCGAAGCCGGATCTGCCTCGGCCTTCTTGATCACTCGACGGAGAAACCCGTCCTTGCGTTTGAAACTGCCCTCTTGATCGTCGTACCGCAGACCCTCAACAAACTCTTCGTAGGTCGTGTTGGGGTGGAGCGTGATGGCAAACTCGCCGCGGCCATTGCCAGCTAGTGGTCGACCCGTCTCCTGCTGCCAGGCACTCGCGACCTTGGCTACAACATGACTCTTGCCGGTCCCAGGCGGGCCCTCGAGCACCGCGTTCTTGAATCTACGCAGTACGCGGATCGTCTCAATAGCGAGCTCCACGCGGTCTCCTCCCCTCGTGCCGGACCACCTTCACAACTCTAGGGGCGATCTCGGTCGGGAGACGAACTATCTTCGCGCCAGACGGCGGGTACGACCTGGGTGGGATCAGAGTTGAACGCTCAAGCAGCGTAAAGCCGAGCACCCGCTCCAGCAGTATCGGCTAGACATAGCTGTGAATGTCGTGCTACCTGCGTGATCGTCCCTCGCGCGCCGCAACAGCCGTCGCGCGAAGGGCCTCAGCCACGTTTTCACTGGCAGATTTTCCCGCCACGGCGGCAGCGACTTCCTGATCGATCTGATCAAGTACTACTTCGTCCGTCCGAGTTCGAAGCTTCGACCCGAGCACCTTGAGCCGCTCGATTGCAGCGGCATCTAGAGCCGGAATCGGTAGGCGTCGCAGATCGGTAGCCTCGATCTTGAGGGCACCGCCACCAAGAACAGTCGATGAGACTTCGGCATTCACCCACGCCCATGTCGAGTTGAGCAGTGCGAACAGAGTCTCGACGGGGAGCGCGTCCGTTGACTTCGGCCAGAGAGTCGCGAAATTGGCGTCGACAAGTACGCCCGCCGTGTTGGCGTAGGCGAACGGTCGACCCCCGCAGACCCGAGGTACAAACAGAGCCGGGCGATGTCGGGGTGCCATCGGCGGAAGTTGGTACCAGAGCCCCACCCGTTGTCCACTTCGGTCGCGCTTGGAGTTCGTCGCGACGGCGGCGAGGTCTGGAAACGACTTCGCCGGGTCAGTATCGGCGAGCGGGGTGGTGGCCACGCGACTGATCCAGTCGCTGGCCCCAGGCGGGAGAATGTTGGCTCCCAGCCGTCCGGCGAGCTCAGCGTCCGCTCGCGTCACCCACCCGCCAAGGCAGAGGACACGTGCCGAAAGTGACCTGGTTGTGACGACATCCAACTCGTCGCCGAGGTCACTCTGGCGCCGCACCGCGACTTCGAGGCACTCGAGTGGGACATCGAGAGACCCGACGCCCCAGCGCGTCGCCGGTCGCATCTGGCCGTCGATCTCAGTGAGATAGAAGAAGTCGTTGGCTCCAGTGCGCAGTCCCTGGCCAACGCGCCATCCATACGACTCAACTGTTCGGAGCTGCACCTTGCTGGCGGCCTCGCCGAGTGCAATTGCGACCCTTGGGCTCAGAGCGCTTCGCTCTCCAGTAGCCGACAGGGAGATTTCCTGGCTGACTCTTGCACTAAGTCCCCGCGTAACAATCATCGACTGCGGCGATTTCACGTTGCGCAATGCGCGCGCAACGGTTTGCTCGGATTTTCGGGCTCCCAACAGAGAACCCCGCGTGTTGAGCTCGCGTGTTGCCCGCCCGACGACGATCGAGTGGCCTGCCCTGCTTTCGATCTCACGACGCCTCGCGACGACCAACTGAGTTCGGACCAGCGCATCCTCGAACCAGCTGGCATCGCCGTCTTCGACGACAACTTCGACATCGAACGCAATGTCCAGCAGTTCGCGAACAGAGTGCGCGTAGTTGCGATTGAGCCACGCCTGCGGCGCGACGACAGCCAAGACGCCCCCCTCTCGGACGAGTGCGGCGCTAAGGATCCAGGCAGGAACTGCAATATCTGCAGTACCAGGGTACGAACGGGCAGCCCGAAGAAATGCAGCTCGCGCGTCGTCGTCTAGACTCGCCCGACGCTCGATTAGGTGAATGAGCCTGCTCCGGACAGCCGCCGCTGATGGAATCAACAGGCCGTCGATCTCGCCGCTTGACTGATACCGAATGTAAGGCGGATTCGTGATCACCAAGTCGAACTGCTCAGGCGGCAGCGGCGCTGAGAATGCGTCGACAGCATTGAGCGAGACGCCGGGTTCGCCATCGAGCACCACGCGCGCACGCTCGATCGCGAGAGGGTCAAGGTCGTACCCAACCATCCGCTCCGGGCGAGAGCCGACCTCGAGGCAAGCTGCAAGCAGATCAGCTGAGCCAACCATCGGATCGATAATTGAAAGGGCAGACTCGGCGCCCGCAAGAGCAGCAAGGAGCCGCCCAACCGGGCGGCCCGTGAAATACTGACCGAGCTGCTTCTTTCGAGTGCTCTCTTGGGGCTTCGTAGCCCTCAAGTGAGCCCCTGGAGTTCATATACCAGGCGCGCGTCGAGCGTGATCGGCACATCATCTATGAGCGCCCGGCCCACCAGCTGCGAGAACAGGTGCTGCTGTTCCCGCACACCCGAAGGCGACGCCATCAAGGCCGAGGCATTGCTAATCGCGACCAGATCGCGCATTGTGGCGGTTGTCGCTTCACGGACCAACTCAGAAGTGCGCTTCTTGACCCGCAGAAGCGGATCTCCGCTCACTGCGACGTGCCCGTTCACCTGTTTGAAGCTGGATTGAGTCTTGTCCAGGATGCTTGCGGCCATCACAACTAGCCCCGAGTCCCGAAGGCTCTCTGCGAGCGCACGCCAGACGGACGCCTGAGATGAATGGAAGATTAGTGTCGCGTCCGCCTCGGGTGTCATTACCCTCGAGACCTCAGTGAAAACGGAAGTGAGCAACGCCTGGTAAGCATCTACATCCTTGCCCTGCGCGGGCGAGATGATCGCCTCTTCCGCCTTGTCGGTCGTCTTGCCGAGCCATAGCTCATTGATCTGGTTGATCTCAGCGTACGGAATGTACCCGCCAAAAGGCGGGTCAGTAAAGACATAGTCGATGGAGTCGTCGTCCAGGTGGAGATGCGCACTGCTGCCCGTCACGACGTTGACACAGTCGCCCAAACCATGAAGCAACTCAAAGGCTTTCTCGAATACGGCGATCTTCCGGCGTACGCCCACGAAGACGTTCTTTTCGACGGGAAGCCCGCTGACGTAGAGGACCCCCGACTGCGCTCCGGTGACAATGAAGTCCTTAGAGTTCTTCTTGAGTACCACGCGAGTCATCAGCGTGGAGTGAGCTGCGTTGTAGGACAGGATGAGCAACCGGAGAGCCTCGCGCAGCGGCTGAGGCTGCTCGTCGATGAGCGCCCATAGCACCGCGAGTGCACGGAAGTTCCTTGCCGTATACAGGTGGTGGAGATGCGTCATCCCCTGGTGATAGCCGGTCCGATGAAGATCACCCCACTGGATGCTCGCCAAGGGAGCCCCGGGCGGTAGAGGTCGGGAGACGCTCATCGCTTCCGCCTGCGAGTCTGCAGGGAGCGCCGATCGGGTCCAATTGCGACCGTTCGAGCGCCCGTATACCTTCCAAGGGACACGCCTGCGCCGAACATTGGACATGCCGGTGAACGGATCGACGACCGTTTCAACCAGTCGCCGCCAATCGTCAGGCTCTCCGGCGAAACCACAAGCGCACTTGTTCGACTCATCGAACCGAAGCGGGTCGTACCGCACGCGAACGCCGGCATAGGTGGTCTCGATGCCACACTGCGGACATGCCACGACATCGCTCCAGATGACGTGACGAACCTCGCCTGGGTCACCATCCGGCGATTCAGCGCGATAGAGGTCTGGTTCGAGAGCCTCGGCTTCGGCAAGCAAGCGTTTGGCTGCCGCCACGAATGCCCGGGGCTCCGGCGCTGTGGTCATCACCCGCCCGACCAAGGTACCGATCTCTGAAAGCTCGTAGACGGTCGCTCGGCGCTTCCCCCACACCGGCGAAAGTCCTCGCGCGTCCGCGAGGGAACGCATTCGGTCTGTTGGACGCTCACAAAGTAGCGCCGCTATCCCCGTCGTCCCAGAGCCGCCGAATACATCGAGCACATGATCGCCGGGCTCAGTGTGGCAGGCAATGAAGACTGCGATGCTCTCAGCGGAGATCTTTGTAGGGTAGGAGAACGCATTGTAGAGCGCTCCCGAACGATCGGCAGCCAGGGGTTGCGAGTAGAGGGCCTCGATGTCGACTTCGCTCACTACTTCTCCTTCTGATCGCCCGCACGCGAACGTCCCGTTGGACGGACGAGAATTTGGTCCCCTGAAGGAGCAAGCGCGAACTGCAGCTCGCTGCCCACGTCGAGCTTGAGCTCACGAAGTAGCTCGACGGGGATGCACACTTGACGGACCTTAGTGAGGACACGAGGACCGTGCCACACCAACTCGTCAGCGTCCATACCCAGACTTTAGCATTACTAGCAGTTATATTTTCTCTAATAGTTTTACTTGTGCATCAATAGCTCTGTCCAGCCTTGCGTGCGACTCAAGAGGCATCGTCTTCCGCCGACACTCGAGTGTGGTCAAATTAGGGCGGACCTCCGACAACGTGAGCCAGCATCACCCCCACGCTTCCTCGGCCGGACAACGGCTGACACGAACTGCATCGAGTATTGGTCGCAAGAGCCACCCGTACGTGGGTTGAATCGGTTTATCCGTCAATGGGCATTGCCTTTCTTGCTTGCCGACCCGACCACCTCATCATTAGTTGAGCCGACGGTGTCCACCGCCCTTCCGCTGCACTCGCACGCCCCCCGAGGTCGCTCCGCGGCCGCCCGCATCGCGCAGGATGAGTTCTTCGACTACCAGCCGACGGCGTCGAGCGAACTGCCCGACCCCCGACCGCTGCTCGAGAATCTCACGCGCTGCGTCATCGAGATTCTCGCCGGCGCACGCGAGCTCGAGCAGATCGCCCGCTGGGTGACCGATGACGTCTATCGCACCCTCTTGAGTCGCTCCGTGATCAGCGCTCGCGCTCGCGCCGCGCGCCGGCCACCGACCCGTCGGCCGTCCTTCAGTCTCGGCGGCGTGCGCATCTGCGAGCCGCGGGACGGAGTCGTGGAAGCCGTGGTCGTGGTGGTCAACCGCGCCCGGTGCCGGGCAGTCGCGATCAGGCTCGAAGGGCTCGACCGCCGCTGGCGCGCGAGCGCCATCCACGTCCTCTAGCGCTTCTTGCCCTTCTTCTCCTGCGCGCGGCGCTGGGCACGATTCACCGGCGCAGCACCTCCCGCAGCGGGCTTGCGCTGCTGGCCGAACGCTCCGGTCGCGCCGACCTGCTGGCCCTGACCGCTCTGCTGACCCTGAGCGCCCTGGCCCTGCGCCGCAGGACGACGCGCCTGGCCACCAGCGCTCCCGGGCCGCGAGGCTGCGGGCGCAGCGGCGCCCGCCTGCGCTCCCGCGAAGGTGGGGCTCACCTGCTGGCCGCGCGCGACCTCGGCGGGGGCGTTCTGCAGCTGCCCGCGCTGGTTGCGCACTTCCACTTCGCCGTCGGCCGAGGGCGCCGTGTAGCTGAGGTTCTGCGGCGTCTGCGGCGCGTTGAGGCCCTTCGCCGTGACCTGCGCGGTGCCCGAGCTGCCCGTCACCTCGACCTCGAGGTTGAACAGGAACCCGATGGCGTCCTCGCGGATCTGGCTCATCATGCTCTGGAAGAGCGCGAAGCCCTCGCGCTGGTACTCCACGAGCGGGTCGCGCTGCGCCATCGCGCGCAGCCCGATGCCGTCCTTCAGGTAGTCCATCTCGTAGAGGTGGTCGCGCCAGCGGCGGTCGATGACGCTCAGCACGACGCGGCGCTCGAGCTCGCGCGTCGCCGAGCGGCCGAGCGACTCTTCGCGGCGCTCGTAGGCGAGCCGAGCATCCGACACGATCTCGCGGATCAAGAAGGCGCTCGTGAGCTTCGCGCCCGCCTCGCTGATGACCTCGTCGATCGTCAGGGTGATCGGGTAGAGCGTCTTGAGCTCCGTCCACAACTGGTCGAAGTCCCAGTCGTCGGAGTGGCCGACGGCCGTGTGGGTCTCCACGATCTCGGTGATCGTCTGCTCGAGGAACACCTGCACGCGATCCTGCAGGTCGTCGCCCTCGAGGATGTGGCGGCGGTCGGTGTAGATCGCCTCGCGCTGACGATTGAGCACATCGTCGTACTTGAGCACGTTCTTGCGAATCTCGGCGTTGCGCGACTCGACCTGCGACTGCGCCGAGCGGATCGCCCGGCTCACGACCTTCGACTCGATCGCGAGATCATCGGGAACGTTCGAGCGGCCCATGAGCGCCTCGGCGGCACCCGCGTTGAACAGGCGCATGAGGTCGTCCTGCAGCGACAGGTAGAAGCGGCTCTCGCCGGGGTCGCCCTGACGGCCGGAGCGACCGCGCAGCTGGTTGTCGATGCGGCGTGACTCGTGACGCTCCGTGCCGAGCACATAGAGACCGCCGACCTCGACGACCTTGTCGGCCTCCTCCTGCACCTGCTCCTGCACGCGCTCGAACACGGCATCCCACTCCGCCTCGTACTCCTCGGGAGTATCGATCGGCGAGAGGCCACGGTTGTTCATCTCGCTCACCGCGAGGAACTCGGCGTTACCGCCGAGCATGATGTCGGTGCCGCGGCCCGCCATGTTCGTCGCGACGGTGACGGAGCCGACACGACCCGCCTGGGCGATGATCGCCGCCTCCCGCGAGTGGTTCTTCGCGTTGAGGACCTCGTGCTTGACGCCGCGCTTGGCGAGCAGCCGCGACAGCAGCTCGCTCTTCTCGACGCTCGTCGTGCCGACGAGCACGGGCTGGCCCTTCGCGTGGCGCTCCTCGATGTCGGCCGCGACCTGCTCGAACTTCGACTGCTCGTTCTTGTAGACGAGGTCGGGCTGGTCGATGCGCTTCATGGGCTTGTTCGTCGGGATCGCGACGACGCCGAGCTTGTAGGTGCTCATGAACTCGGCGGCCTCCGTCTCGGCCGTACCCGTCATGCCCGAGAGCTTCGAGTAGAGGCGGAAGTAGTTCTGCAGGGTGACCGTCGCGAGCGTCTGGTTCTCCGCCTTGATCGTCACCCCCTCCTTCGCCTCGATCGCCTGGTGGATGCCCTCGTTGTAGCGGCGACCGGCGAGGATGCGGCCCGTGTGCTCGTCGACGATGAGCACCTCGCCGTTCATGACGACGTAGTCCTTGTCGCGCTTGAAGAGCGCCTGCGCCTTGATGGCGTTGTTGAGGAACGAGATGAGGGGCGTGTTCGCCGACTCGTACAGGTTGTCGATGCCGAGGTAGTCCTCGACCTTCTCGATGCCGGGCTCGAGCACGCCGACCGTGCGCTTCTTCTCATCCACCTCGAAGTCGGTGCCCGCGATGAGGCGCTGCGAGATGCGCGCGAACTCCGCGTACCAGCGGTTCGCCTCCCCGCTCGCCGGGCCCGAGATGATGAGCGGCGTGCGCGCCTCGTCGATGAGGATCGAGTCGACCTCGTCGACGATCGCGAAGTAGTGGCCGCGCTGCACCATGTCGGCCACCTGGCCGGCCATGTTGTCTCGCAGGTAGTCGAAGCCGAACTCGTTGTTCGTGCCGTAGGTGATGTCGCACGCGTACTGCTCGCGGCGCACCGGCGGGGTCTGGCCGGAGAGGATGCACCCGGTCGTCATGCCGAGGGCACGGAAGATGCGGCCCATGAGCTCGCTCTGGTAGCTCGCCAGGTAGTCGTTGACCGTGATGACGTGCACGCCGCGCGAGGCGATCGCGTTGAGGTACGCCGCAAGGGTCGCCACGAGGGTCTTGCCCTCGCCCGTCTTCATCTCCGCGATGTTGCCCAGGTGCAGCGCCGCGCCGCCCATGAGCTGCACGTCGAAGTGGCGCAGGCCCAGCGTGCGCTTCGACGCCTCGCGCACCGCGGCGAAGGCCTCGGGCAGCAGGTCGTCGAGCGACTCGCCATTGCTGTAGCGCTCCCGCAACTCGGCGGTCTCGTTCATGAGCTCGTCATCGGTGAGGTCGCTGAAGTCGTCCTCCAGCTGGTTGATCGCGTCGGCGTACGACTTCAGTCGGCGCAGGAGACGGCCTTCGCCGACCCGCAGAACACGCTCGAGAACATTCGCCACTTGGTCACTCCCCGTCATCGGGCCGCGCATGCGCCTGGGTGGGGGCACCGCGAACACGCCGCAGGCCCGCGCGAGCGCGGCGCGCCCATGCTAGCAAGCGTTCGTCGCCGCCCGGTGCGAGTGCGCGCACCGCACCGGGCGCATCCCGCTCAGCCTCGTCGGCGAGCCTTCGCGGGCGCCTCCGCGGCCGGCTCCGTCTCGAGACCGATCACGCCGTAGTTCCACCCCGTGCGGCGGTACACGACGCTCGGCCGGTCGGTCTCCGCGTCGATGAAGAGGAAGAAGTCGTGGCCGACGAGCTCCATGTGGTCGACCGCCTCGTCGACCGTCATCGACGTGGAGGGAAAGACCTTCGTACGGATGACGACGGGGCTGTACTCCTCCTCGCCCTCCGCCGGCTCCTCGCTCACGGTCGGAATGGCGCCCGTCGCGACCTTCTCGATCGTCTCCGGGTCGGCGGGCGTGATGTCGACGACGCTGAAACCGTCGGCCGTCGCCTCGCGCAGCGACACCGGGCGGTGCTTGCCGCGGTGCACCTTCTTCTTGTCCTTGGCCCGGCGCAGGCGCTCGAGGAGCTTGTCGATGACGATGTCGAAGGCGACGTACTTGTCGCTGCCCGACGCCTCCGCCCGCACCACGGGGCCGGGGCCGATGAGCGTCATCTCCACGCGGTCATCACCGGAGTGACCCGTGCGACCGAGCTTCTCGTGATGCCGCGAGACCTTGATCTCCAGAACCTGCGCGCGATCGGCGAGGTGCTCGATCTTCTCGGCCTTCTCGGTGGCGTAGTCGCGGAACCGGTCCGTGATTCCCATATTGCGTCCGGTGATGGTGATATCCACGTCGACCTCCCTCGAGTCGGTGCGCGCCGCCCGAGGTCAGGCGGTTGTCGCGCCTTCCATGACCACACGCTAGTCCTCCCCCTCGTGCTTGTCATCGATTCGGCCGGGAGGCTCATCAGAGAATCTCCAGAGGATGCTCGACTCGCCGACTCGACGCGGCGTCGCGGCGACCGCGGCGCACGCCACGACCTCGGCTCCCGCGGCTCGCAGCGCGCGCGCTGCAGCGCGCAGCGTGGAGCCGCTCGTCACGACGTCGTCGAACAAGACGACCCGCGCACCGTGCACCCGCGGGCTCACCCGCCAGCGCGCGGCGTCGACCTCGTGCCTCTGAGCGAGCGTCAGCCGCTTCTGCGCCCGCGCTCGGCCCCGCGCGGGCCGCAGGGCACGCGTGACCCGCAGCCCGGCGCGCCGCGCGAGCAGCTCGGCCGGGTGGTACCCGCGCCGGGCGGCCCCCGAGGAACCACCCGGCACGGGCACGAGCAGCGGCGTCGAGCCGGGGGTCGCACGGGCGTAGGCAGCCTCGAGCGCCGCGAGCACCGCCGGGCGCAGCGCGCGGGCGAGCTCGGTGCGATCCCGCTCCTTGAGGGCGAGGATGACCCGACGCGGCACTCCCTCGTAGGGCAGCGACGCGACGAGCGGCACGGCGGCGGGAGCGCCCCAGGGGCCGGAGGCCGCCGCCTCGAGCACCGCGAGCCGCGGTCGCGCCCGCAGCTCGGCAGCGCACGTCCAGCACAGCGCGTGGTCGGGAGTCGAGCATCCCGCGCACTCGACCGGGGCGATGAGCGCCCACGCCGCGCCGACCAGCGAGCCCGCCACCGGGCCCGCCGCCGCGATGATCGCCCGCGAGATCTCGACCACACGACGATCGTGCCCATCGCGCCCCCGCAGAATCGAGCCTCGGGGCGAGCGGTGGAGAGACGCTACTGCTGCGTCGCGAGGAAGGAGGCGCGCACTCCCGTGCTCTGCCAGCCGCTGCCGCGCGGCTCGAAGATCGCGCCGCCCTCCCCGAGCACGCGAATGCCCTCCACGCCGCTGTTGCCGCCGACGATCTGCACGGCGCTCGGGGGCAGGCCGAGCGACCGGGTGCGACCGCCGATCTCGTGCAGCTCCACGAGCGTGCCATCCTCCGTCGTCGCCACGCTCGCGACCCTCACCTCGTCGACCCAGGTGGCGTCGATGGCGCGCTCCCCCGAGATCGGCAGCTCGCGCAGCTCGCCGAGGCGGAGCGGCACCCCCGTCGCGTCGTCGCGCACGATCGCGGCGACCACGAGACGCGGCCCGGCAGCGCCGTCGAGCAGCAGCAGCACGCGCGTGTCGTCGCGTGAGACCTGCAGGGACACGATGCGCTGATCGTCGGGCAGGGCCGCCTCGACCTCGCGCGCGGTGCCGTCGAGCTCGAAGGCGACGATGCCGCCCGCGCCATCCGCCGCCACCGACCACACGAACTGGTAGCCGTCGACGCTCGGTGCGATGAGCCCCGGTCGCGCATCCAGGAGCAGGTCGGGTGCGCTGCTCGTGCGCGCGAGCCACACGCCCTCCGGCCCCAGGAGCCCCGCGATCGTGCGAGAGGGCCCCAGCACGAGGCGCGTCGCCTCCCGCTCCTCGACCGAGCCCGCGAGCGTGCCGAGCGCCTCGATCTCACCGGCCCCCGTCACGAAACCGAATCCGTCCTCCGTGAGCGCGAGAGTTCGGGCGTCCACCTGCGGCACGATCTCGGGGGCGCCCGCCGTGAAGTCGGGTATCGCGAGCACGTTCTGGTCGACGGTCACCTGCACGCCGGCGACGCCGCTCACCGCGCGGAGACTCGCCGCGAGCTGCAGCCGCAGCAGCTGACGGGCCGTGTCGCTCAACCCGAGCACCTCGTTCGTGAGGTCGACCCGCGCGACGCCATCGGCAACCTCCACGGGGGCCGCCGCGAGCTCCGTACCCTCGGGCACCGCCGACACCGTCGCATCCTGCAGCCAACTCGTCGGCGGCTCGAGCAGTGCCCGCACGAGCCGGGTCGGCACCTCCGCTCGCGCAGGGAACCACCGCAGGTCGGGTACGAGATTGCGGAAGGCGAGATCGTAGTAGTACAGCGTGTGCTGGCTGAAGGCGTTGGGGAACGCCTGCTGCGAGATGAGGATGCCGTCGCCGAGCTCGGCGATGCGCCACTCCCCCTCCACCTGCACGAAGTCGAACGGCGGCAGCGTCTGCGAGGTCGTCGACTCGCTCGCGGTGTAGCGCCCGACCGAGTCGACCGATGCCGTCACGGGCACCGTGTACGTGAGGGTCGTGTCGTCGACGCGCTCGACCATGCCCTCTCGCGCGCGCACGAGCGTGCCCGCGTAGGGGTTCCAGGTCTCCGCCGTGTCCTCCGACAGGTAGGAGCGCGCGATGCGGTAGTTGTCCTGTGAGGCCGTCGTCGCGGCGAGGAAGCCTGAGAGGATCTCCTCCTGCGTGGCGCCCTCGCTCGGGCCCGACGGCAGGAAGTCGAAGTTCGCGTCGACCCCCGTGTCGATCGGACCCCCCGCGTCGACCCCGCTCTGGAACGGCACCGAGACGCAGCCGGCGAGCACGATGGCCGGCAGGGCGAGAAGGGCGAGAGCACGGCCGCGGATGCTCCGCCACCGTGTGCGCGTCGGGCTCATCGCTCCCCCTCCCGCGCGGCGCGGTCGCCCGGCGCGTCGTCCGGCTGCAGGGCCCCGTCGAGCGGCTCGGCCGGCGGCAGGTCGATCGGCGAGCGGCCGATGGCCTCGCCGCGACGCCGCGGCAGGGTGAGCCGAAAGCACGTTCCCTCGCCCGGCCGCGACCACACGTCGAGCTGGCCGCCGTGCACCTGGGCGTCCTCCGTCGCGATCGCGAGCCCCAGGCCCGTGCCGCCCGTCGTGCGCTGCCGTGAGGGGTCGGCGCGCCAGAAGCGGTCGAAGACCCGCTCGAGCTGCGCCTCGTCCATGCCGAGACCGTAGTCGCGCACGGCGATCGCGATGGCATCGGCGTCCGAGTCGACGTGCACGACGATCGGCTTGCCCTCGCCGTGGTCCACGGCGTTGCCGAGCAGGTTCTGCAGCACGCGCCGCACGCGCCGGGCATCCACGTCGGCCTCGAAGTAGCCGCCCGGGGCGACGAGCCGCAGCTCGCTGCTGCGTTCGTCGGCGAGCGGGCGGATGCCCTCGAGCGACTCCTCGACGAGCCGCACGAGGTTGGTCGGCTCGACGTCGAGCTCCACCGCGCCCGCGTCGTAGCGGCTCATCTCGAGCAGGTCGGCGAGCATGACCTCGAAGCGCTCCACCTGCGTGTGCAGCAGCTCGGCGGTGCGCGCCGTCGTCGGCGTGAACTGGTCGCGCTGGTCGTAGAGCACGTCGCCCGCAAGCCGGATCGTGGTGAGCGGCGTGCGCAGCTCGTGGCTCACGTCGCTCACGAAGCGCTGCTGCACGCGCGAGAGGTCGGCGAGCTGCGTGATCTGCCGTTGCAGGCTGTCGGCCATGCGGTTGAAGGAGCGGGCGAGGGTCGCGATGACGTCCTCCCCCCGCTCGGGGATGCGCTGATCGAGCTGCCCGTCGGCGAGGCGCTCGGCGGTCTCGGCCGCGAGCCTGACCGGGCCGATCGCGAGCCGCACCACGAAGTAGGTCACGAGCCCGATCGTGCCGATGAGCAGCAGCGAGCCGATCACGAGGGTCTGCTGCACGAAGTCGAGGGTCTCCTGCACGTCGCGCACGTTGTAGACGAGGTAGAGCTCGTACTGGCCCGCGGTGGGCACCTCGAGCGCGCTGCCGACCACGAGCCCCGGGTCGATGCGCTCCTCGTCGGGGATCGACACGGCCTGGGAGTACAGCACACCGTCGTCGGCGGCGACCTGATCGCGCAGCTCCTCCGAAATGACGCTGAGATCGAGACCCATGCTGAGGCGCGCCGTCATCGTCTGCTGCGTCACCTGGCCGGGCGTGCGCAGAATCGCGAGCTGGCTGCCGCCCGGGCTCGCCGTCACGTTGCTGATCGCGAGCTGCGCCGCCTGGTTGGCCGCCTCGACGTCGATCGTGCCCGTCTGCGTCACCGAGCTGTCGAAGAGCTGCTGCGCGCTCGCGGTCGCCTGCCGCGCCTCGGCGAGCACCTGCTGCTTGCGGGCGTCGTACAGGTTCGTCGCGATGCTGATCGACATGTAGCCGCTGATGAGCGTGACCCCCACCGTCGTGAAGAGCACCGTGATCGCGACGGTGCGCAGCTGCAGCGAGGTGCGCCACACGTGCCGGAGCCGGCCGACCGTGCTGCGCCAGCCGTACGGCACCGGCGCGGGCATCACCCGGGTCACGGCGAGGTCGACGCCCCGGCTCGGTAGCCCACGCCGCGAACGGTCATGACGATCGCCGGGTTGTCGGGGTCGAGCTCGACCTTGGCGCGCAAGCGCTGCACGTGCACGTTCACGAGGCGCGTATCCGCCTTGTAGTGGTAGCCCCACACCTGCTCGAGCAGCATCTCGCGCGTGAACACCTGGTTCGGCTTGAGGGCGAGAGCGAGCAGCAGGTCGAACTCGAGCGGCGTGAGCGAGATCTGCTGGGCATCGCGCGTGACCTCGTGCCCCGTGACGTTGATGAGCAGGTCGCCGATGCGCAGCGTCTCCACCGAGCTGTCCGGCGTGGGCCGCAGGCGAGTGCGGATGCGCGCCACGAGCTCCTTCGGGTTGAACGGCTTCACGACATAGTCGTCGGCACCGCTCTCGAGCCCGTCGACGACGTCGGAGGCGTCGCTCTTCGCCGTGAGCATGATGATGGGCGTTCCGCTCGTCTCGCGGATGCGCGCGCACACGGCGATGCCGTCGAGACCCGGCAGCATGAGATCGAGCAGCACGAGATCGGGCTTGAGCTCGGCGAAGGCGTCGAGAGCCGCCTCCCCGTCATAGGAGAAATGCGTCTCGAAGCCCTCGGCCCCCAGAACGATGCCGATCATCTCGGCCAGGGCCGTGTCATCGTCGACGACGAGGATGCGCGCGGTCATCAAGCCTCCGCTCTGTCGGCACCGTCACCGGCAAGATTCGACCTTTAGTCGCTCCAGCCTAGACGAGTGTGACAGCATACGTTCGATACGCAGAACGAGCCCGGCGAGAAGGACGACACGGTGACCAACGACTCCCCCTGGCAGTCCCCCGGCTGGCAGCCCTCGGGCAACGGCGACAGCAGCGATCCCGGCGGTGCGCCCGGCGCCTCTCCCGGGGGTTACGCACCCGCTCCCGGCCAGCCCGCAGCCGAATGGACCCCGCCGCCCAAGCCCGGGCTCATCCCTCTGCGGCCCCTCGACTTCGGCACCATCCTCGGCGGCACCTTCCAGGTGCTGCGCCGCAATCCACGGCCCACCTTCGGCGCCGCTCTGCTCATCAACGCGCTCGTCGTCATCGTCACGTTCGGCCTCACCTTCGGGGTGAGCTTCTGGGCGGTCGACCGCGAGCTGCGGGCCTCCGCCGACGACCTCGACGCGGTCAGCGCCGGCACGGTCGGGCTCATCATCCTCAGCGGCATCATCGCCGTGGCTGTCTCCCTCGTCGCCCAGGCCGTGCTGCAGGGCGTCATCGTGCTCGAAGTCTCGCGCGCGACCCTCGGCGAGAAGCTCACCCTGCGCGCGCTGCTCGCCCGCGGTCGCGGCCGCTGGTGGGCCCTCATCGGCTGGACGGCACTGTTGTCGCTCGTCCTCATCGTCGCCCTCACCGTGCTCGTGCTGCTCATCGCGGGCATGGCGGTCGCCGCCGGCCCCGCCGGCCCCTTCCTCGCGGTCGGCCTGGGAATCCTCGGCGGCCTCGGCTTCGCCGTGCTCGCGGCATGGCTGTGGATCAAGTTCGCCCTCGTGCCCACCGCGATCATGCTCGAGCGGCTGCCGCTCGGGGCGGCGATCCGCCGCGGCTGGACCCTCGTCATCGGGCACTTCTGGCGCACCTTCGGCATCCTGCTGCTCGTCACCGTGATGGTGCAGATCGCCTCCGGCGTCGTCTCCTTCCCCTTCCAGCTCGCGGCCGGCTTCGGCGGCGCGCTCGTCAACCCCGCCGGCGACCCGACCGGGAGCATCGCGCTCATCATCGGCTCCAACGTGCTGCTCATCGCCATCACCGTCGTGATCGGCGCCATCGGCTCCGTGCTGCTGTCGAGCGCCACCGCGCTGCTCTACATCGACATCCGCATGCGCAAGGAGGGCCTCGACCTCGACCTGCAGCGCGTCGTCGAAGAGCGCGCCGCCGGGCTCGACCCGCACGACCCGTACGAGGCCGCCGCCCGCCCCGACGCCCCGTACGGCACCCCGGGCGGCGCGTGACGCCGATGCCCGGCGCGGCACACGGCAGCGCCGTGCTCACGCTCGCGCCGTGGGCGCGTGCGCCCCTGGAGCCCGATGCTCCGGATGCTCGCGACCTGCTGCTCGACGAACTCAGCGACCCGATCTACGCCGAGACGCAGCCCACGTGGTTCGACCTGCTCTCCCAGGCCGTGCTCGACTGGTTCGCCTCGTGGCAACTGGTCGGCGGCGACGGCCCGCCCGCGCTCGCCCTCGTCGTCATCGCCGTGCTGCTCGCGGCGGGCATCCTCATCGCGATCCTCCTCTACGGCCTGCCCCGCTGGCGCCGACGCAGCACCGTCACCGACGACCTCTTCGGCGAGACCGACCGGCGCACCGCCCGCGAGCTGCGGCGCGACGCCGAGAAGGCCGCGAGCGCCGGAGACTGGGCCACCGCGATCGCCGAACGCTACCGAGCGACCGCGCGCGGCCTCGATGAGCGCACCATCGTGAGCGTGCTGCCCGGCACGACCGGGCACGGCTTCGCCCGCGCCGCCGCCGCCCGCTACCCCGAGCTGCGCGCCCTGCTCGAGACCGCCGCCGACCGCTTCGACGACGTGCGCTACCTCGGGCAGGAGGGCGACGCCGCCGGCTACGCGCACGTGCGCGACCTCGACGAGCGGCTCGAGCGCAGCCCCGCGCCGCACGCGCGCATGGGCGGCGCGGGCACGGGTAGCGGCACGGATGGCCGCACGGTCGACACCGCGGCGGTGCCCCGATGAGCCAGGTCGCCCCGGCCCCGGCATCCGCGGCCCCCGCCCCCGCCGTCGCCGAGTCGTTCGCGACGGTCGTCACCACGCCGACCGTGCGGCGCGTCGTGCGGCGCTCCCTCTACTGGGGGGTCGCCGTCGCCGGTCTGCTCGGCTTCGGCGTGCTCATGGTCGTGCTCAACGGGTCGGGCCGAGAGCTCGCCCGCTGGGGCGCCGACGAGGCCGCCCCGGTGGGCTCGCGCGCCGTGCTCGAGGTGCTGCGGGCCGAAGGCATCGACGTCACCGCCGTCGGCACGCTCGCAGACGCGCGCCGCGCTCTCGCCGGCGATGACCCCGCCACGCTCGCCGTCGGCGACCCGCGCCTGCTGCTCGACGCCGAGCGCTGGGGCGAGCTCGACGGTCTCGCCGAGCACCTCGTGCTGCTCGAACCCCCGCTCTACGGCCTCGACGCGCTCGGCCTCGACGCCGTGCCCCTGCGCGAATTCGACCTGCGCGTCGACGTCGACTGCACGCTCCCCCTCGCGCAACGGGCCGGCACGATCGATGCCACCGGAGTCGGGTACGCGAGCGACTCCGGGTCGGTGTGCTTCACGGAAGGCACCGGAGGCCTCGCATCCGACGAGAGCGACAGCGAGAACCAGGGCAGTGCCGGCTCCGCCCTCGTGCGCTACGAGCTCGACGGCGAGAGCACCGTGAGCGTGCTCGGCGCGGGGGGCGCCGTGCAGAACGACCAGATCACGCAGGCCGGCAATGCCGCGCTCGCGCTCGGGCTGCTGGGCGAGCATCCGCGACTCGTCTGGTACCTGCCCACGCCCGCCGACCTCACGAGCCCCAGCCTCGACGAGCTCACCCCCGGCTGGGTCAACCCCGTCGCCTGGCTGCTGCTCGCCACCGGGCTCGCCGCCGCGGTGTGGCGCGGCCGACGCCTCGGCCCCGTCGTCGTCGAGCAGCTGCCCGTCACCGTCAAGACCACCGAGACCATGGAGGGTCGCGCGCGGCTCTACGCGCGCGACGGTGCCCGCCTGCGCGCCCTCGACGCCCTGCGCGTGGGCACCCTGCGGCGTCTCGCCGACGGACTCGCCCTCGGGCGCGCGGCCGGCGTCGACGACATCGTGCGCGCCGTCGCCGCCATCACGGGCCGATCGACGGATGCCCTGCGCCGCCTCCTCGTCGACCGCGAGCCCGACGGCGACCGCGAGCTCGTCGCGCTCAGCGACCAGCTGCTCGACCTCGAGCGCGAGGTGCTGCGGCGCGTCGCCCTCGATGATGCTCCCGACGCCGCCGACTCGACTCGAACACAGCCGCCGACCGGAAGAATGGACTCATGACCGCAGACCTCCGCAACCAGTTCGCCCAGGTGCGCACCGAAGTCGGCAAGGCCGTCGTCGGGCAGGACGGCGCCGTGAGCGGACTCATCGTCGCGCTCCTCACGGGCGGCCACGTGCTGCTCGAAGGCGTGCCCGGCGTCGCCAAGACGCTGCTCGTGCGCTCGCTTAGCGCGGCGCTCGACCTGCGCACGACGCGCGTGCAGTTCACGCCCGACCTCATGCCCGGCGATGTCACGGGCTCGGTCGTGTACGACGCGAAAGCGGGCGACTTCGAGTTTCGGCGCGGGCCCGTGTTCACGAACATCCTGCTCGCCGACGAGATCAACCGCACGCCGCCCAAGACGCAGTCCGCTCTGCTCGAGGCCATGGAGGAGCGGCAGGTCACCGTCGACGGCGAGACCCACCAGCTGCCCCACCCCTTCCTCGTCGCCGCCACGCAGAACCCCGTCGAGTACGAGGGCACCTACACGCTCCCCGAAGCGCAGCTCGACAGGTTCCTGCTCAAGCTCGTGCTCGACCTGCCCGCCCGCGACGCCGAGGTCGAGGTCATGCAGCGGCACGCCGACGGCTTCAACCCGCGCGACCTCGCCGCCGCGGGAGTGACGGGCGTCGTCGACGCCGATGCGATCACCGCCGCCCGTGCCGCCGTCGCCGAGGTGCGCGCCTCGCCCGAACTGCTCGGCTACATCGTCGACCTCGCGCGCTCCACCCGGCAGAGCCCGTCGGTGAAGCTCGGCGTGAGCCCGCGCGGCACGACCGCGCTCCTCGCCGCGGCCAAGGCCTGGGCGTGGCTGCAGGAGGCCGAGGCGATCACGCCCGACCACGTGCAGGCCATGCTGCTGCCCGTCTGGCGGCACCGCATCGCCCTGCGGCCGGAAGCCGAGCTCGAAGGCGTCTCGGCCGACACGATCCTGCGCTCGATCGTGCAGCAGGTGCAGGTGCCGCTGTGACCGTTCGTCCCCGGATGCTCGGCTCCTCGGTGTCGGACGGCGACTAGTCGTGGCCGTCACCGGGTGGTTCGTGCTGCTCGTCGCCGCAGGCGTCGTGCCCGTCGTGCTGCTCGTCGACACCCCCCTCGGCGCCGTCGGCGCAGTGGGGCTGTGGCTGCTCCTGTGCGTGCTGCTCGCCACCCTCGACCTCGCGCTCGCCGCCTCGCCTCGCTCCATCCGCCTCGAGCGCGATGCCCCCGGCAGCGTGCGCCTCACCGACAGCGCCCGCGCCACCCTGCTCGTCACCAACCCGGGCCGCCGCACCCTGCGCGGCATCATCCGCGACGCCTGGGAGCCCTCGGCGGGGGCGAGCCCCCGACGGCAGCGCCTGCACGTGCCCGCCCGCGAGCGGCGCGCGGTCGTCACGACCCTCACCCCCTGGCGCCGCGGGGAGCGCCGTGCCGCGACCGCCACGATCCGAGCGCTGGGGCCGTTGCGCCTCGCCGGGCGTCAGGCGAGCATCCGCGTGCCCGGAGCGATTACCGTGCTGCCCGAATTCGCCTCGCGCAAGCACCTGCCCTCGCGGCTCGCGAAGCTGCGAGAGCTCGACGGGCGCACCGCCGTCATGGTGCGCGGCCAGGGCACCGAGTTCGACTCGCTGCGCGAGTACGTGCGCGGCGACGACGTGCGGTCGATCGACTGGCGCGCGACCGCGCGGCGCTCGGGCGGTCCAGGGCCGAGCGGCGGACCCGCGCAGACGCTCATGGTGCGCACGTGGCGGCCCGAGCGCGATCGGCACGTCGTCATGATCGTCGACTCCGGCCGCACCTCCGCGGCGCGCATCGCCGACGAGACGCGCATCGACACGGCCTTCGAGTCGACTCTGCTGCTGAGCGCCCTCGCCGACCGGGCCGGCGACCGCGTCGACGTCGCCGTCTTCGACCGGCGCGTGCGCGGGCGCGTGCAGGGTGCGCGCGGCGCCGACCTGCTCACACGGCTCGTCGAGACCATGGCGCCCATCGACCCCGAGCTGCTCGAGACCGACTGGTCGGCCGTGCCCGCGCTCGTGCGGTCGATGACGTCGCAGCGCTCCCTCGTCGTGCTCGCCACGCCCCTCGAGTCGCCGGGAGCCACCCGCGCACTGCTCGCGATGCTGCCCCAGCTGACCGCCAAGCACCTCGTCGTCGTGGCATCGGTCACCGACCCCGCGCTGCTCAAGGCGGCCGCCGACCGTTCGGATCGGGCATCCGTGTACCGCGCCGCCGCCGCCGAGCGCGCCCTGCTCGACGCGGAGCGCGTGGGCGCTGCCGTGCGGCGCCTCGGCGGCGACGTCGTCGCAGCCGCGCCGCTCGACCTGCCGCCCGCCCTCGCCGACCGCTACCTCGCCTACAAGGCCGCCGGGCGCCTGTAGCCGCACGCGCGCCTGCGCCCCTGGCGTCGCTGCTGCCGCCCGTCGCACGCGCGCCATCTCCACAATTCAGGACTCGCGCTCTGGCCAGGCGGCCGGCACGCCGCTCGTCGGCGTGTCGAACGACCGCAGCGGCCCATTCTCCTGAGTTGTGGAGAAGAACAGTGGTCGCCGGCGAGATTCCGGCCTCCGGATGCGCGGCGCGACGTGCCCGAGCGCCGAGTTCGGGCATCCAGGGTCGTCCAGTTCACGACGCGGACACTCCGGCCCTCCCGCCAGTTCGTCTCCACAATTCAGGAGCTGCACCCACGACAGCACCTGAACGGCCCTCGCTCGGGCGTGTCGCGACGGCCTCACGCTCGAGACTCCTGAATTGTGGAGACGAGGGCTGTTGGCGGGGGTCGCCGACTGCGGCAGACGACCTGGGACACCGGCTCAGGCGATCGCGGAGCGGTCGGTCGGCAGGGCGTTCTGGCGGCCCGGGAAGAGCCACGCGCCGAGCGCGATCGCGAGCGGCATCGCGACGGTCGAGAGTCCGAGCTGCAGCCACGGTGGGGCGAACGGCAGCGGGCCGCCCGGCAGCGCGAGGGCTCCCGCCGCCGCGACGCCGAGCGCACTGCCGACGAGCGAGCCGAGGCCGGCGAGCACGAGCACCTGCCAGAATCCGATCGATCGACGGAGTCGCGATGACGCGCCGACGGCGCCCAGAATGGCCGAGTCTCGGCGCCCGTCGATGCGCGACAGGCCTACGGCGACGGTCGAGGCCGTGATCGCGATGACGCCGCTCACCCCGAGCAGCGCCCACGCGGACGGGCCGACGGCGTCGGTCGGTCCGGTCTCAATATGAATCGGGATGCCCCACTCCTCCCCCGTGCGATCGACCGAGATCGCCCGTACGGCGTCGGACTGGCCGAAGGCCGGGGCCTCGTCGAGCTGGGCCATGACGGCGAGCGGCTCGACATCGAGGCCGAGCTCGCGCGCCGTGTCGGGCAGCAGGAGGATGCCCGCCTGCAGCGGTGCGGGAGGCCTCTGCACGACAGCCTGCAGCATGTCGGAGCGCTCGGCAGGGACGTCCCCAGCGGGCGACGACGGCGTGAGCGTCTCGACCGGGTCCTGCCAGTCGATGCGCACTTCGCCGTCGACGACGTACTCGTCGAAGAGGGCGACGGCACCGCCGCGCTCGAGCACCCGGCGCGACTCGTCGGTGAGGGTCATGCCGGTCGCGAGCTCGAGCTCGGCCACGCCGCCGACCCGGATGCGGTCGCCGAGGTACTGGTAGGTCGAGAAGAGGTACGGCAGCACGCGGTCGTCGCACTCCGCGGCTTCCACCTCAGCGTCGTCCTCGACCGAGCCGAACCACGCGGGCGCGCACTCGTCCTGCAGCAGCGCGACCGTGGGGATGAGCGCGTCGTCGAGCACAGTGGGCTCGCCCGTAACGGGATCCCACGACGCCTGGACCGTCTCCTGCACTCCGTAGATGGTCGTGACCTCGGCACCGTCGAGCGCGTCGGAGAGTTCCTGCGCAAGCGCCTTCCGATCCTCGATCTGCTCGACGTTCTGCGTCACGGGGTCGAACGTGCGCGTGGAGACGAGCACGGAGTGGTGAGGGCTCTGCGGCGAGTAGTACGACTCTGATTCCGCTTGCGAAGCGCCGATGATGGCCATGAGGAAGCTCGAGAGAAAGACCGTGGTCATGAGGGCCGCCGCAACGGGCACGGTACGGCCCGAGTTGCGGGCGATGTCGCGCACGGCGAGGCGCACGGGCGTGCGCGCTCCGCGCGCGAGGTGGGCGAGCAGCCGCAGGATCGCGGGCAGCGCGAGCAGAATGCCCAGTTGGGCGGTGATCGCTCCGACGATGATGAGGATGACCGCCGAGATGTCCCACGCCACGTGGTAGGTGCCGGCAGCCCGCACGCTCACGAGGATGATGCCGCCCGCGAGTCCGAGCGCCACGCCCGCGAGCAGCACCACGACTGCGGCGACCCCGCGACCGCGCTTCGGCGGCGAAGGTCGGCGCGCACCGCGCAGCGCCGTGACGATATCGATGCGTGAGGCGATGCGCGCGGGGATGATGGCGGCGACCCAGCCCGCGAGCACGGCGACGAGAGCCACGACCGCGAGCGAGAGGGGCTCGACGTGGAAGCCGGGCCACGTGCGGGCACTGCCGTCGTCGAGCAGCCGCATCGCGACCCACCCGACGGGAATGCCGAGCCCGACGCCGAGCACCGCGGCGACCGCCCCGAGCGAGGCTCCCGCTCCCGACACGGAGGCGCGCAGGGTCTTCGCCTCCGCGCCGACGCTCGCCATGATCGCCATCGACCGCTGCTGCTGCCGTGCCCCGACCATGAAGGCCGCGGCCGAGAGCAGCACGACCTGGAGCATGAGGAAGCCGCCGACCATCGCCGCGAGGGCGATGATCGACATCGCGGCGCCGAACTGGCTGAAGGGCTGCTCGGGTATCGCCCCGGGCGTCGGGGCGTCGTCGAGGAGCACCGAGCGCGAGCCGACCACGAGGCCCTGCTCGTTGAGCTCGAGAACCTCGTCCCACACGATCGGCTCGTCGCCGAGGACGTAGAACTCGGCGCTCTGCGGCATCTCTGCCGCGAGAGGCGCCCCGAGCGCCCCCTCGCGCAGCACCATCCACGGCGCTGAATCCGGATCGAGCGACGACTCGTGCACGCCCACGACCGTGAGGCTTGCCCGTTCGGGAGCGATCGTGCGAACGCGGTCGCCCACCTCGACGTCGAGCGTGTCGAGCAGCGCGGCCGTCACCGAGACCTCGTTGCCGCTGCGGGGAGCGCGGCCCTCGACGAGGTTCCAGCGTCCCTCGAAGGCGGGCTGCAGCACCTCGCCGGCGACGGAGCCGAGGCTGCGGTACCCGTCGGGCGTCTCGACCGTCACGTTCTGCATGGTCACGCCCACGACGGGCGCGTCGATGACGTCGGCGGGGTCGACGAGCTCGCCCGAGCTCTCCACGAGCGGCTGGCCCGTGTTGTCCCGCGGAACGTCCCAGTAGCCCCGCACGGGCGCGCCCGCGCTCTGCTCGAGCGCATCGCCCGGCGAGGCGGCGACGCGCACGATCGCCTGCGTCTGCCCGAGGTGCATCTCGACGAGCTCGCCGTCGGTCGGCACCATGCTCGCCGCGACCGTCACGACGGCGGAGACCGCGAGCACCGGCACCGTCATCATGAGGACGATGAGGATGCTCCTGCCGCGAGCCCGCCGCGCGTTGCGCCGCGCGATCCTCCCCGCGAGGCCGCGGGCCGGCCTGCCCGACCTCACGACTGCGGCGCGAGCAGGTCGCTCGCGTGGTCGCGCCGGGTCTCGTCGACGATGCGACCATCGCGGAGGAAGATGATGCGGTCGGCCCACGCCGCGTGGCGCGGGTCGTGCGTGACGAGGATTCCACCCGCTCCGTCGTCGATACGGGCGCGGAGCATCCGCAGCACCATCTCGCCCGTCTGCGAGTCGAGGGCTCCCGTCGGCTCGTCGGCGAGGATGAGCGAGCGGCCGCCCACGACGGCGCGCGCGATCGCCGTGCGCTGCTGCTGGCCGCCCGAGAGGTCGTCGGGGAAGTGGTCGGCGCGATCCTCGAGCTCGACGACGCGCAGGGCGTCGAGGGCCGCGCGGCGGGCCTTCGAGCGCTTCCAGCCGTCGAGCTCGAGCGGCAGGGAGACGTTCTCGAGCGCGGTCAGTGCGGGCACGAGGTTGAAGTCCTGGAAGACGAAGCCGACGACGCGACGGCGCAGGGCCGCGACGTCGCGAGCGCTTGCCTCGCTCAGCCACGTGTCGCCGATGACGACCTCGCCGCTCGTCGGCGTGACGAGGCCGCCCGCGATCGTGAGCAGCGTCGACTTGCCCGAGCCCGACGTGCCCATGATCGCGACGAGCTCGCCGCGGTGCACCGTGAGGTCGACGCCCGCGAGCGCCATGACCGAGTTGTGGCCCGAGCCGTAGTGCATCGCGACGCCGTCGAGGCGCAGGAGCACTCCGTCGTCGGTCGCGGGGCGCTCGGTGGGCGGGGTGACGGGCGAGCCCTGGCGGGTCACGCGAGGGCCCTCGGTGGCTCGCGCGCGGCGGCGGCCGCTCACGAGTGCCCTCCGCGGCCCGTCGAGGCGGCCGCGAGGGCTGCCGCGGTGGCGGCCTCGCCCCTCGGCTCGGGCGGGCGAGGCGCGCGCCCGCGCGGGCCCGTCGCGAGGAGGGGCTGCACGAGGTCGACGCCGCGCTCGCGCAGCCGGTCGAGGCGAGATTCGGCGTGGTCGAGCCAGCGGGCCTCCGACTCGGCGCGGAAGATCGCCGCGTCGACGCTCAACTGCCAGGCGAGCTCCTCTGCGGAGTCCGGGTCGGTCACCGCGGCCTTGCTGCGCGTGAGCTCCTGCAGCTGCCGCAGCACCGCGAGGCGCTGGGTCTGGATGACCGCGCGCACGTCGACCCCGTCGAGAGTCGAGGCGAGCGCGATCTTCATCGCGAGGTCGTTGCGGGGCGAGTCGGGGCGGTCGAGGGGTTCGCGCAACCAGCGCCGAGCATCCTCTCGGCCGGCCGCGGTCGCCGCGTACAGCTGATGGCCCTCGTCGTCGGCGCCGAGGTGCTCGATGAGGCCGTCGCGCTCGAGGCGCTCGAGCGTCTGGTAGATCTGGCCGACGTTGACGACCCACGTCGCGCCCGTGCGGCGCTCGAACTCGATCTTGAGCTGGTAGCCGTAGCTCGCCGACTGGGTGAGCAGGGCGAGGACTGCGTCGCGGACCGACATGCGCACCTCCGGGTCGGGATCGAGTACATGTCGACTATATGCATAGTCAACATGCATGCGCCACCCTCGCCTCGGCGAGTCGCGCCAGTGCGGCCGCACGCGGCACGCGCGCACCATCGGAGCCGTCTCCACAATTCAGGAGTCGGTCACGGCGTCGGAGGCAGACGAGCCTCCCCACGGCGTGTCGCGCGGCCCGCGACGCCGAGACTCCTGAGTTGTGGAGGTCGACCCCGCGGGTGGGCACGCACGCGAAAGGGGCCGGGCCCGCAGGCCCGACCCCTCGCGTGCGACTCGCGCTACTTGGCGGCGGTCGGCTCCGGCACGAGCGTGTCGGTCGGCGACTCGATCGGGTCGAGGCCGTCGGCGACGCGCTGGCCGAGGGTCGCGTCGACGTTCGTCCAGTACTGGATGACCCGCTCGCGCAGCTCGGGGATCGTGACCGCCGACACGTGGCCGACGATGTTGCTCACGAGCCGATCGCGCGCCGCGTCATCCATGACCTCGTTGACGAGCGCGCGGGGCTGCACGAAGTCGTCGTCGTCCGCGTGGAGGGTCGCGGCGGCGCGCACGAGCTCGCCGTCGTTCTGCCAGCCGCGGTCGTCGCCGTGCGCCGCCGGGTCGGCGTGCGGTCCGCCGAAGGAGTTCGGCGCGTACACGGGCTCGTTCGCCGGGCGGTAGTGGTGCCGCATCGCGCCCTCCTTCGAGTAGCTGTTCGCCTCGCTCTTGGGGGCGTTGACGGGCAGCTCGCCGTGGTTGGTGCCGACGCGGTAGCGGTGGGCGTCCGCGTAGCTGAAGATGCGCGCCTGCAGCATCTTGTCGGGGCTCGCCGCGATGCCGGGCACGAAATTCGACGGCGCGAAGGCGGCCTGCTCGATCTGCGCGAAGAAGTTCTCCGGGTTGCGGTTGAGGGTGAGGCGCCCGACGGGGATGAGCGGGTAGTCGCCCTTCGGCCACACCTTGGTGAGGTCGAACGGGTTGAAGCGGTACGACTTGGCGTCCTCGTAGGGCATGATCTGCACCGAGAGGTCCCAGCTGGGGTGGTCGCCCTTCTCGATCGCCTCGAACAGGTCGCGACGGTGGAAGTCGGCGTCCTCCCCCGCGATCTGATCGGCCTGCTCCTGCGTGAGCGTCTCGTGCCCCTGGTTGGTGCGGAAGTGGTACTTGACCCAGAACCGCTCGCCGGCCGCGTTGATCCACTGGTAGGTGTGCGAGCCGAAGCCGTCCATGTGCCGCCACGACGAGGGCACGCCGCGGTCGCCCATGAGCCACGTCACCTGGTGGGCACTCTCGGGCTGGAGGCTCCAGAAATCCCACTGCATGTTGTGGTCGCGCAGGCCCGAGCCGGGCAGGCGCTTCTGCGAGCGGATGAAGTCGGGGAACTTGATGCCGTCCTTGATGAAGAACACGGGCGTGTTGTTGCCCACGAGGTCGTAGTTGCCCTCGCTCGTGTAGAACTTGAGCGCGAAGCCGCGCGGGTCGCGCCACGTGTCGGGGCTGCCCTGCTCGCCCGCGACGGAGCTGAAGCGCAGCAGCGTCTCGGTCGTCGTGCCCTTCTGGAACACGGCGGCGCGCGTGTACTGGCTCACGTCCTCGGTCGTCTCGAACACGCCGAACGCCCCGCCGCCCTTGGCGTGGACGACGCGCTCCGGCACGCGCTCGCGGTTGAACTGCGCGAGCTTCTCGACGAGGTAGTGGTCGGTGAGCACGATCGAGCCGTCGTTGCCGACGCTCTGCGAGTGCTGGTCGCTCGCGACGGGGGCGCCGCTCGTCGTCGTGGTCGGCTTGGTGGGTTCCGTCATGGTGCTGCTCCTTCGGTGGGGGTGGATGCCGCGGCGCCGGCGGGCGCCGCGGGGTCGGGGGTGTCGGGGGTGTCGGGGGTGTCGGGGGACGCCGCCGCTGACGCGGGCGACGATGAGGGGGATGCTGCGGTGCAGTCCGCGCACAGCCCCCAGAAGGTGACCTCCGCGGCCGCGATCGCGAACCCGGTGTCGCCCGAGGGCGTCAGGCAGGGGGCGTGCCCGACGACGCAGTCGACGTCGGTCACGGCGCCGCAGCTCGAGCACACGGCGTGGTGGTGGTTGTCGCCGACGCGCAGCTCGTAGCGCGCGGCCGAGCGCGCGGGCTGGATGCGCCGCAGCACGCCGGCCTCGGCGAGGTCGCCGAGCACGTTGTGCACGGCCTGGAGGCTGAGCCGCGCGGGCGAGTCGGTGAGTGCCTGCCGCACGGTCTCGGCGTCGGAGTGCGGCATCCTCTCGAGAGCGTCGAGCACGGCGAGTCGACCGGCGGTGACGCGCAGGCCCACGTCGCGCAGCAGCTCGCTCGTGTCGTGGTCGCTCGCGGTGTGGCTCATCGCCCCCACTCTAGCGCCTTATCGTGAATGACTCAAGGATAGCCGGGCCCCGAGCGACCGCGGTCGGCACCTGTGCTCGCCCGTGGCAACTGTGCCCGCTCGAGCGCGCACAGTTGCCACTCTCGGGCGTTGTCAAGCTGCGTGGAGTCGTGTGTCGCCGGTTTTGGTGGATCGACCATCGGGGAGGTTGATGCCGACCAGGCCGGCGGGCGCGGGCGCGGTGGGGCGAACTCGGAATCGTTCGGGGTGCTGTTCGTAGTACGCCTGCTGGGTCCTCGTGCGTCGCGCCCAGATCTGCCGCCAGCTGCCGTCGTGGACCTCGTTCGGTGAGAACAGGGCAATGCCGGAGTGCTTGTGGTTCTCGTTGTACCAGGGCGCATACCAACTCATGAACGCTCGAGCTTGTTCGATCGTCTCGAAGCTGCCGGGATAGTTGGGCCGATACTTCATCGTGCGGAACTCCGACTCCGAGAAGGGGTTGTCGTTCGATGTTCGGGGCCGGTTGTGGGTTTGGGCGATGCCAAGATTCCCGAGGTAGTCCTTCAGCGCGCTGGAGCGCATCGCGGGGCCGGAGTCGGCATGCACGATCTCAGGGATGCCCTCGATAGCGATCGCGTCGCGGAACATCTCCACGGCGAGATCGTCGACTTCGCGGTCCTCCACCCGGTAGCCGACGAGTTTGCGGGAGTAGATGTCGATGATGGAGTACGCCTTGAAACTGGCTCCTCGCCATGGTGTGCGCAGATCGGTGATGTCCCACGACCACACCTGCCCGGGACCGGTCGCCTCCAACACCGGCGCCTGGCGCGGCGGTCGGCTGCTGCCGCGACGAGTCGGCGCGATCGGCCGAATGGACTGGTCCTCGATCTGCGCGGCGACACGCCACCAGGTTCGCCGCGAGCCGAGCATCACCTCCTCATCCCACGCGGCAGCGAAGCTGTGGTCGACAGAGTGCCCCTGAGCCCAGCCCGCGATGATCCGCTCACCGATCTCCGCTCGGTCCGCATTGCTGATGCGCGACGAGTACGCCCGGTCCTTCTGCGGGATCGGATCCTCACCAGCCGACCGGGGATTGCGGCGGTAGTGCCACGTCGAGCGCGACACCCCCGCCAGGGTGAGCGCCTGGCGTTGCGAGCCCGTGATTGAGGTCAGCTCTCCGACGAGGTCGCCCTCGGCGTCGATGAATCGGACGGATCGGTGATCGGCGGGGTCGCGTCGGGCTCTTGCTCGCTCAACTGATGCAAGAGCCCGATAGCTTTTCCCAGAGCCTCGTTAGTCTGCTCCAGCTCCCGCACCCGGGCGTTGAGCTTCGCAACCTCAGCCTCGCTCGCGGCGCGCTCTGCAGCACGCTGCCGCTCCAAAGCAGTGCGTCTCTCCGAGGGGATACCCATACGCCCACTCTGTCGCGGGATCAGCCCACGGTCGAGATCACCGCCGAACACTGCCGAACGCCACCGCCGGAAACGGTGGTAAGACACCTGCTGCCCCGCAAGCCAGATCGCCTTCTGCCCATACGGCTGAATCTCGTACTGATTCACGAACTCACGAATCTCCTCCGACGTGAACCCCGCACTGATCGACATACCCAACGGCTCCCTCGCTGATCGTGAACTGACTCACAACCAGCCTGGCAAAGAGGGTCTCGGGCACAGCCGCGGGGTGGGCAGGCGCCGACGACGGCACAGTCGCGCGAGTCGGCGCCCCTCAGTCGGCGACGACGACGCGCGCGCCGCGGCTCAGCGGGTCGAGGTCGCCCGTCTCGCCGTCGCGGAAAGCGCGTCGGCCGAGCATCCACTGGTAGGCCAGGAAGGCCGCGAGCGCGACCGTGCCGATGCCGATGCGCACGACGTCCGGCCACTCCTGCCGCGTCACGTAGCCCTCGATGATGCCGCTCACCAGCAACGCGGCGACGAGGCCGCCGATCGCCGCGAAGAACGCCCGGCCGTCCTCGGCGAGCGCCTGAGCGCGCGTGCGCGAGCCGGGCGCCACCCACGACCAGAAGATCATGAGGCCCGCGGCGCCCGCGACGAAGATCGCGTAGATCTCGAGCTGGCCGTGCGGGGCGATGCTGAGGAAGAAGACGTCGAGGCGGTCGAACTCGGCCATGATGCCCGCGCTCGTGCCGATGCCCTGAGCGTTCTGGAACAGCACGACCGGCACCCAGAAACCGACGATGCCGAAGGCGACGCCCTGCGCCGCGATCCACGCGTTGTTGCTGAACACCTGCAGGCCGAAGACGGCCTCGCTCGACTCCGAGTAGTAGCCGACGAAGTCCTCCTCGGCGTAGCGCCGCAGCTCCTCGTACGGACCGAGAGCCGCGACCACGTCGGGGTTCGTCGCGACCCACACGGCGTACAGCGAGGCGACGGCCGTGAAGGCGACCGCGATCGCGATCGTCAGGTACCGGATGCGGTACAGCGCCGCCGGCACCTCGCGCGTCGCGAAGCGGGCCAGTTGCGACCACGGCTCGGCCCCCGCGCCGGTGAACCGCAGGCGGGCTCGCGACAGCAGGACGCTCAGCCGCGCGGCCTGCGACACCTGCCCGGCGCTCGTCGTGATGGCGGAGAGCTGCGTCGTGCCCGCCTGGTAGTGGTCGATGAGCTCGTCGGCGTCGCGGCCGGCGAAGCGCCGCTGGCGCGACAGCTCGCGCAGGCGGCGCCATTCGGCGTCGTGCGCGGCGGAGTAGGCGTCGAGATCCATCTGTTTACATGATGCCATGTCGTCTGCACAGAACACCGCGAGTGCGCAGAACCTCGCGACTGCGCAGACCCGCTCGAGCGGGCAGACCCCCTCGAGCGCGCAGGCGACCCGGGGCGCCTACGACTCGGAGAGCGAGCTGCTCACGGGCGAGGCCGTCGCCCTCGAGCTGCGCCCGGCGAGCGTCATCGCCCGCATGGCCGGCGGCATCATCGACTACCTCACCTACATCATCGCGACGGGCCTGCTGCTGTGGCTCATGCTCTCCGCCGCGGGGGCGATCGGACTGCCGGAGGCGCTCTTCGCCGCCGTGAGCATCGCGTGCGTCTTCCTCGGCGTCGTGCTCGCGCCGGCCGTCGTCGAGGCGGCGACGCAGGGCAAGTCGCTCGGCCGTCTCGCACTCGGCGACCGCATCGTGCGCGACGACGGCGGGGCGATCGCCTTCCGGCACGCCTTCATCCGCGCCTTTGTCGGGTTCTTCGAGATCGTCATGACGTTCGGCGGCGCGGCCGTCGTCGTGGCCCTGCTCAACCCGCGCGCGAAGCGGCTCGGCGATCTGCTCGCGGGCACGTACAGCCAGTACGAGCGGGTCGCCGCCGAGAATGCGGTCGTGTACGGCGTGCCCGTGCAGCTCACCGAGTGGGCGGCCACCGCAGACGTGGCGCGGATGCCCGACGCGCTGTCCCGCCGCATCGCCCAGTTCTTGCGGCAGGCGTCCGGGCACACCGGCCCGACCCGCGAACGTCTCGCCACGAGCCTCACGGCCGAGGCTGCGCTGTACGTCTCGCCGATGCCGAACATCGACGGCGCGCATTCCAGCCCGGAGCAGCTCAGCCCCGAGCTGTTCCTCGCGGCCGTCGCGGCGCTGCGTCGCGAGCGCGAGGCGACAGGGCTGCGTCTCGAGCAGGCGCGCCTCGCCGAGCTGCAGCCCACGCTCGCCGCGCTGCCGCACGGGTTCCCCGACCGCGGGTAGAGCATCCCCCGCAGTGCGCCCGGTCAGGCGCGGGCGAGGGCCTCGTCGGTCGCGAACAGGTAGTTGCGCGTGCCGAGCTCGACGGCGGGGACGCGCGTCCACGTGCCGCCGCGCCACGTGTAGAGGCCGTACTCGGGCCAGCGCTCGTGGATCGAGGCGACGAACCCGTCAGCGTCGCGGCCGTACCGCGCGAGGTGGCGATCCTCGATCTCGAGCAGCAGGCTCGGCAGGTCGCGACTGATCATCTTCGCCGCGCCCTCGATGACCTGCGGCTCGAAGCCCTCGACGTCGACCTTGATGAAGGAGACGGGCCCGATGCGCTCCGCCTCGACCCAGTCGTCGAGCGCAGCGATCGGCGTGAGCCAGTGGCGCACCATCTCGCGCGCGCCCAGCGGCGCGGCCCCCTCGGTGAGGTGCGCGCGACCGTAGATCGGCAGGCCGAAGAACAACGGCAGCCTCATGGTGAGCTGGCCCTCCTCGCGCCCGACGGCCGAGGGGTTGACGCTCACGTGCGATGCACCGAGGATGCGCCGCCAGCGGCGCAGAGTGCTCTGCTGCCGGGGGTGCGGGTCGAAGGAGTCGACGCGGCCCGCCGAGCCCACGATGTGCGCGAGCGGGATCGTGTACATGCCGTGCGCGGCGCCCACGTCGATGACGCGGTCGCCCTCCTTGACGAGAGCGCCGAGCCCGCGCAGCTCGGGCTCGGCCCACTTGATGCGGCTCGCGAAGAGCATGACGTCGTGGCCGAATCTGAGCCGGGACGAGACCCCGCGCGTCTCACGCTGCATGTCGATGACCATCGTTCCCTCGGTTTCCGGCTCTGTCGTCGACTTTAGTAGCGGTAGTGATCGACCTTGTACGGGCCCTCGGATGGTACGCCGATGTACTGCGCCTGGCGCGGGGTGAGCGTCGTGAGGCGAGCGCCGAGCGCGTCGAGGTGCAGGCGCGCGACCTTCTCGTCGAGGAACTTGGGCAGCACGTACACGCCCGTCGGGTACTGGTCGAGGCGCGTGTGCAGCTCGAGCTGGGCGAGCACTTGGTTGGTGAAGGAGGCGCTCATGACGAAGCTGGGGTGCCCGGTCGCGTTGCCGAGGTTCATGAGGCGGCCCTCGGAGAGAACGAGGATGCTCGTGCCGGTCGGCAGGCGCCACTCGTGCACCTGCGGCTTGATCTCGATGCGCTCGGCGCCGGGCAGGCTCTCGAGCCCGGCCATGTCGATCTCGTTGTCGAAGTGACCGACGTTGGCGACGATCGCGAGGTTCTTGAGCTTCTGCAGCTGCTCGACGGTGACGACGTTCTCGTTGCCGGTCGCGGTGACGAGAATGTCGATCTCGCCGAGGTGGTCGTCGAGCCGCGCAACCTGGTAGCCGTCCATGGCGGCCTGCAGGGCGTTGATCGGGTCGATCTCGCTCACGATGACGCGTGCGCCCTGCCCGCGCAGAGCATCCGCGCTGCCTTTGCCGACGTCGCCGTAGCCGCACACGAAGACGGTCTTGCCGCCCATGAGCACGTCGGTGGCGCGGTTGAGGCCGTCGGGCAGCGAGTGGCGAATGCCATACTTGTTGTCGAACTTGCTCTTCGTGACGGAGTCGTTGACGTTGATGGCGGGGAAGAGCAGCTGGCCCTCGCGGTGCAGCTCGTAGAGGCGGTGGACGCCCGTCGTGGTCTCCTCGGTGACGCCCTGGATGCCCGCCGCGATGCGCGTCCAGCGCTGCGGGTCGGCCTGCATCGAGTCGCGCAGCACGCTGAGGATCACCCCGTACTCGTGGCTGTCTCCCGGCGAGGTGTCGGGCACGGCGCCGGCTGCCTCGAACTGCACGCCCTTGTGGACGAGGAGTGTCGCGTCGCCGCCGTCGTCGAGGATGAGGGTCGGGCCGACGGGCGCTCCCGCCTCGTCGGTGCCGAAGTCGAAGATCTGCTGGGTGGCCCACCAGTACTCCTCGAGCGTCTCGCCCTTCCACGCGAACACGGGCGTGCCCGTAGGCGCGTCGACTGTGCCGGTGCGGCCGACGACGACCGCGGCGGCCGCCTCGTCCTGCGTGGAGAAGATGTTGCAGCTCGCCCAGCGCACCTCGGCACCGAGCGCGACGAGGGTCTCGATGAGCACGGCGGTCTGCACGGTCATGTGCAGGCTGCCGGCGATGCGCGCGCCGGCGAGGGGCTGGTGCGGCCCGAACTCGTCGCGCAGGCTCATGAGGCCCGGCATCTCGTGCTCGGCGAGGCGAATCTGGTGACGCCCAGACTCGGCGAGCGCCAGGTCGCGCACGCGGTGCGGAACACCCCCGCCGCTCTCGACGGTCAGTTCGGGGCGCGCGGGGGTCTGGATGCTCATACCTGCCATTCTGTCAGGCCCGAGCCGAGCATCCACGCCGGGCGGGGGACGGCCGAGGGATTCGGTGCAGGCGGCATGGTCTCGAGGCGTGCGCGAAGCTGGCGAAGCGTTGCCTCGACCATCGCGCACCATCCGTCGTCGAGCACGGTGCGCCGGGCCTCAAGAACCTGCTCCGCCGCCGAGTACCACTGTGAGGCGCACTGCGGGTCGCGCCGGTCCGAGGCGGCACGGCCCAGCAGGGTCGCCGCATCGATGACCGCCATCGAGTGGTCGGTGCCCCCGTCAGTACCCAACTGTGCGACTGCCTCTGCGACCTGGTCGAGGTACTCATCGAACACGTCGGATCGGTCGAGGGCGGCGGCCTCCACGAGCAATCGGATCGCCCAGCGTGCGGGATCCTCGAGTCGACCCGCGGCCAGAAGCGCCTGCCACTCCTCGATCGCGCGCGCGGGATCGGTGTGAAGAGTCGCGAGCACCCGGTGCGCGCGCGACTGTGCCTCGATGATGCGGGAATCCGAGTCGAAGATGTGCGCTCGTCGGCGCTTCTCCGCGACCGCGGCTTCCGCCAGCGCGAAGTAGCTGGCCGCCTGAGCCCAGTCGTGGCGGTGCACGACGCGCCGCATCCCGGCCGCGTAGGCGGCGGGGGCGAGCAGCAGCGGCACCGACTCTCGTTCGGGCAGACGCTCGGCGAGGGCGCGCGGTTCCGACAGGTCGAGGGCGTACTGCTCTCTCACCCGGGCGAAGGCAACTCCTTCGGCCTCCGCGGCGTCCTCGCCCAGGTTCACGAGCGAACGAAGCTTGCGCACGGCCATCGCCGCCGCCAACAGCGGCGGCGAGCCCGGATCGCTCTCAAGAGCACCGAAGAAGTCGGCGACCTCGTAGGGGCCGGGACCCGTGGACTCGGTACGCAGGTCGCGGGCAGGCTCCACGGCGGCGCACACGATGAGAGACATTCCTTCGCGGTCCACCGCGACCGAGCCGAATCCTTCGCGCCTCATCAGCTGCTCGATGGCCTCCATAGAGAAGAGGAACTGGTGCCCACCCGGCGTGACCGCCTGCCGGGCGGCCTCGGGAGTCTCTCGCGCCACGGCGTCCTGCGCAGGTGTCGTCATGACGACGATGCCGCCCGGTGCCACGTGTGCGCGGAGGGCGCGCACGAATTCGCCAGGGTCGGGAACGTGCTCGATGACCTCGGAGGCGAGGATCACGTCGAATCGGCCGTCGAGGGTCGTCTCGGCGGTCACGTACTGTTCGAGAATCTCGACGCCCAACTCGCGAGCGCCCCGACGCGCCGCGTACGAGGGCTCGACACCGAGCGCGTGCCACCCCAAGACGTCTCGCGCATAGCGCACGACGAATCCGAAGTTGGCGCCTACCTCCAGCAACCGAGCCCCCGCGGGGGCGTCGACGCGATAGAGGTTCGCCAGCATCGAGTCGATGCCGGCCTCTGACTGCACGTAGCCGTCGATGGACTCGTCCTGTGACGGGAACTCCATCGCCCCGCCGTGAATCGTGATGCTGCTGCAGACGCCGCACCGGGTTCCCGACAGCGGCGTGCCGAGTCTGCTCTCCCACTCGAAGACGCGCTCCGCGTCGCCGGTGTGACCGCACGGTACGCACGTGGCGTCGGTCGTGCCCGATGCCCACGTGAAGTCCACGACCCCACGCTATCCCGCTCCAGCCCCGAGCACAGCCGACCCCCGCCAGCCCTAGGCTGGTCGTCATGTCGGGAGTTCGCAGCCGCCGCGCCGGCTGTGCCGCCTCTCTCACCGTCGGCGGACGCTAGTGCGCACGACCGTCATGATCCCCCTCCACCGCTCGTGGCGATGGCTTCCGCTCGTGCGCGACTCTCTGCTCACACTCCGGGGGCACTGCGCGATCATCGTGTCGGACGTCGATGAGCACGACGCGACTCTTGCGCGCTTGCGCGACGAGTTCGAAGCCGACGACGACATCGCGTTCGTGGGGGCCCGCGATGTCGCACCGGGCTGGGTCGCGCACGCGAACGATCTGCTCGCGCGCGCCTCCACCCCCTTGGTGATGTGGCTGCCGCACGACGACGTCATCGACGAGACCTGGATCATCGAGGCCGAGCGTGCGCTCGACGCTCACCCCTCCGCCATCGCGGCGTGCGGCCCCCTCGTCGCGTCGGCGCACTCGGAACCGCACCTCGCTGTCGGGTTGGACCCCGATGAGACGTTCACCCGCAGGAGTCGAGCTCGACGAGTGGTCCACGCCGTCGATGCTCTGGAGAGGGGCGACCCTGCCCTGCTCGGCATTCTCTACCGCGCGGTGGTGCGCCGCGAGCGCAACCCCGCCCTGCCCTCGCGGGGCGAACTCGGGGTGTGGAGCGACGCCTTCTGGGCGCTCGAGCTCGTATCGCGCGGGCCCATCGTCATCACCTCCGCGCGCTACGCCAAGACGTGGCACAGCGAGAGCACGATCTTCACCTGGACGGATCCTCGGGAGGACCCCGCTCACCTGCAGCGTGATGTCGACCGCCTAGTGCGACGTCTGCCCTGGGCGAGCCGCGCGGTCGTGGCACGGGCCATCAGGCGCCAGCGCAGGAACGCTCAGGAGGCGCCCTGAGGGCGTCGAGTCAGGCGCGGATGAGAGCGAGCACCTCGTCGCGAATCGCGGCCATGAGTTCGGGGGTCTCGGCTTCGGCGTTGAGGCGCAGCAGCGGCTCGGTGTTGGAGGGGCGCACGCTGAACCAGTACCACCCGGCGTCGCCGTGGCCCGTGAAGAACAGCCCGTCCAGCTCGTCGATCTCGGCTCGGCCGTGGAAAGCGTCGACGATGCGCGTGTACGCGGCCGGCACGTCGTCGACGACGGAGTTGATCTCGCCGCTCGCCGTGTACGGCGTGAACTCGGCGGCGAGCTGCGAGAGCGGGCCCTCGTACTGACCGTACTGCGCGATGAGGTGCATCGCCGCGAGCATGCCGTTGTCGGCACCCCAGAAGTCGCGGAAGTAGTAGTGCGCCGAGTGCTCCCCACCGAAGATCGCGCCCGTCTCGGCCATGCGGTCCTTGATGAGCGAGTGCCCGACCTGCGTGCGCACGGGGGTGGCGCCGGCGGCGGTGATCGTCTCGGCGACCGACCTGGAGGTGATGAGGTTGTGGATGACGTGGATGCTCGTGCCCTCCTCGCCCGTCGCCTCGAGCCGCGCCTGCTCGCGCCGGATCTCGCGCAGCGCGACGATCGCGGCGACCGCGCTCGGCGTCACGGGTTGCCCCAGCTCGTCGATGACGAAGCACCGGTCGGCGTCGCCGTCGAAGGCGAGGCCGAGGTCGGCGCCGTGCTCGAGGACGGCGGCCTGCAGGTCGCGCAGGTTCTCCGGCTCGAGCGGGTTCGCCTCGTGGTTCGGGAAGGTGCCGTCGAGCTCGAAGTAGAGCGGGATGATCTCGAGCGGGAGCGCCGGCAGGCCCGCGGCTGTGCCCAGCACGGCGGGAACGGTCATCCCGCCCATGCCGTTGCCGGCATCCACGACGATGCGGAGCGGCCGCACGCCACTGAGGTCGACGAGTTCGCGCAGGTAGGCGGCGTAGCCGGGCAGCACGTCGCGGTGCGACTCGGTGCCGGGCGACTCGACCGCGGGCACGGCGCCCGCCTCGAGGTAGGCCTGGGCGCGGTCGCGGATGCCGCGCAGCCCGGTGGCGAAGCTCACGCCCTGCGCGCCGGCGCGGCAGAACTTGATGCCGTTGTAGGTGGCGGGGTTGTGGCTCGCCGTGAACATCGCGCCCGCAGCGGCATAGCGGCCCGAGGCGAAATAGCTCTCGTCGGTCGAGCAGAGCCCGAGGTGTACGACGGAGGCGCCGCGCGCGGTCGCGCCGCGGGCGAAGGCGGCGACGAACCCGGGCGAGGAATCGCGCATGTCGTGGCCGACGACGACTTCCTGGCCCGCGAGCCCCAGCTCATCGACGAAGCCGGCACCGAGCGCGTCGACGACCTCGTTGGTGAGCTGCGTGCCGACGAGCCCGCGAACGTCGTAGGCCTTGATGAACGCGCTGAGGTCGGGCGTGGAGGTCACGGCTCCAGCGTAGCCGGGCTCGAGGCGAACCCCGTCGGGGCGGCGCCGCGCCTCAGCCGGTCTCGCCGAGCACGCTGTAGCGCACGATCTGCCAGCCGTTGGGGGCCGAGAGGCGCTGGGAGTGCCGCTCGCACAGGTCGTAGCTGTGCGGCTCAGCCCGCGCGCTGAGCGGGCCGAGCACGGCCATCGAGTCGGCGTAGACGTACGTGAGGGTGCCCGTGGCGGGCTCGCTGCACGCGACCTTGCTGCACGGGCGACCGTTCATGATGAGGCCAGCATAGGCCGGGTGTGCGGCGTCGCGGCGGTAGGCTGACCGCGTGGCACGAGCGAGCAGGCAGTACCCGAGCGCGCGCGCCCGGGCTCGGCACGGGCGCGCCGGTCGTTCCGCCCTCACGGGGCCCCATCTGCCGCTCGTGAACACGCGCCGCGACCTGTTCGAGTCGACGGTGCGGGCGAGTGCCGACTACCTGGTCGACCTGTGGCCGCACGAGCTCTCGACGCTGTCGATCGAGGTGCTGCCGATGCCCGATCAGCCCGCGCAGGTGGAGGGCGTGGCCCGCTGGCGGGTCGTGCCGTCGCGCTCCCTCGTGGTGCTCTACCGCATCCCCATCGAGCGCATGAGCCGCCTGCACCGCGACGACGACTGGCATCGGCGCCTCATGGTGGAGAGCTGCGTCTTCCGCGCGGTGGGCGAGCTCATCGGCAAGGACCCGTGGGAGCTCGCCCCCGACCGCTTCCGCCACTGGTAGCGGCGGGCCGGGCTGCGGCGATGGCTGACGGCTGACGGGAAGGCTACGGGTAGACGGTCACGGGCTGCGCCGCGAGCGGCGGGGGCAGGATGCGCGTGCCCGCCATGAGCCCATCACCGCGGTAGCTCACGCTCGCGTGCAGTACTCCGTCGGCCGCGAGCCGCACGCCGACGTTGGCGGCGGTCTCGAGCACGACGCTCTGGCCTGCCGGCACGAGCACCTCGCGGCCGTCGATGGTCGCCGTCACGTCGCCGTCGGGTGCGTACAGGTGCACTCGGGCGCTCACCCCGCCGGGGGAGGGGGCGACGCTCGTGAGCACCTCCTGGCCCTCCTGCAGGGCGCCGGTCGGCACCCACCACTCGATGTCGAGGCCGCTCGCGCCACCGGCGGTCGCGCGTCCTGCGACGACGAGCGGCTCGGTCGCGTCGACGACGACGGCCCAGTCGCCGTCGGGCAGGTCGGTGAGGGGCAGGTCGAGCACGGCTCCCGCGCCGACGGTCGTCGTGATGACCTGCCCGGTGCCGCCGTCAGCCGGGCGGAGGGTGACGGTGACGTCGGAGTCCGTGTCGCCCGGCACGAGCATCCGGAGGGTCGTGAGGGCGTCGCCGATGCCGTCGCCGGTGGCCTGCTCGAGGGCGAGCTGACTGCCCACGACGGGCAGTGCGGGAATGACGTGGCGGGTGGAGGGCCGCTCGAGCGGGGTGACGAGCGCCACCCCGGAGGGGTCGAGACCGCGCACGACGGACTGCTGGAGGTGCGCGGCGATCGACCCGCCGCTGCTGTCGACGGCGATGACGGGCGAGGCCTCGTCGACGGCGATGCCCGCGAGGGGCAGGATGCGCTGGGTTCCCGCCGCCACGATGATGCCGCTCGTGCCGGGGGCCTCGAGCAGACCGCGCTCGCCCCACACCCGCAGGTCCACGGTCGCGTCGACCTCGCCCGGGTTGGTGAGCACGATCCAGGTGGTGCGGCCGACCTGGGTCGAGCCGCCGACGAGCCAGGCGGTGCGCTCGGCCCTCCCGCACTCGGCGGCGGCGAGGCCGCGCAGGTCGGCGGTGGCTACGCGCGTCGACTCGGCTGCGGCGACCGCCGTGTCGGGGGCGTCGACCGGCAGGGTCACGGCGACGGGAGCACTCTCGAGCGCGTCGCTGGCCGGCACGGTCGACTCGACGAGGCCCGTGCCGACGCTGCGGCGCTGCGGCTGCTGCGCGACGGTGAGCTGCGGATCGTCGCCCCGCGGGAGGCCGAGCACTCCCCCCGTGCAGACGACGGTCTGCGCTGACCGGTCGGGAGTGACCGCGAGACCTGCGGTGTCGGGGGCGAGGTCGGGCACGGGCGCGAGCAGCACGACCGCGCCGAGGGCGACCGCGGCGGCCGCACCGGCAAGAGCGAGCCCCGCGCGCCCGGTGGCGGCGAGGATGCGCTGGGTCACGGTCATGACCGCCCTCCCGTCGGCGCACCCGAGGGGTCGGCGCCGAACTCGCTCTCGAACTCGTCGTCGGCCTCGAAGGTGGGGGCCGGCTCGTCGAGCACCGAGTCGGAGCGCGGGCGCCGCGGGCGCAGACTCGTGGGGATCGCGAGCAGCAGCGTGAGAGTCAGGATGCCGAGCTGGGTGACGAGGATCGCGCCCGCCCCCGGGCGCTCCGGCGCGAACCCGGCGCGAGCGTCGTCGGCAGCGCTGTCGGCGGCACTGTCGGCAGCGGCGACGCGCCACAGTCGACCGACCGAGGTGTCGCCGACGGGCTCGAGCTGCGCGGTCGCGTCGAGGGCGGCGCTCGAGGAGGCGGCCAGAACGGCCGCGTCGTCACCCGTGATGCCTGAGGGCGGCGCGAGCAGCACGAAGCGCACGCCGAGGGCGTCGAGTGTCTCGGTGACGTCGCGCCCGCCGGCTGCCGCGAGGTTGGCGACCAGTTCGGCGAGCTGCTCGCGCTCCGCGATCGCGGCGAGCGTCGCCGCTTCGGCGCCGCCCGAGCCGACGACGGCCGCGAGGTCTCCCTCACCGCTCGTGCCGGGCAGGCCCGAGCCGAGCAGCGACCGCGTCGTGAGCATCGTGCGCTGCTCGATGAGCGTGAGCCCGGCGCCGCGGTCGATGCGTGCGGCGAGCCCCGCCTGCGCTGCGTCACCCGCCCCGCTCACCGGAGTGAGCACGAGGGTGCCCTGTGCGGGATCGTCGCCGGCCTCGGCGGCGACGAGGGCGGGCAGCGTGCGGTCGGGGCTCGGGGCGACGGCGGCCGTGCCCAGCAGTAGCGCACCGAGCACGGGCAGAACGACGGCGGTGCCGCCGAGAACGGCGAGCAGGCCCGGATACGCGGCGCCGCGCCGCAGTCCGTCGAGGCCGACGACCGCGGCGAGGGTGAGCCCGAGCCAGTAGAGGCCGAGCGCGGGGGCGACGTCGAGCCCGACGGCGGTGCCGCCCACGGTCACGAGCGCCATGCCGCTCACCGCGAGCGCGGTCAGCAGGCCGGCGGCGGCGAGGCCCAGCGGCACGAGCCCGCGCCGACCGCGCCGGAGGGCGAGACCGAGCAGGGCGAGCACGGGCAGCACGGTCACAAGCGCCGCGACGACGAGGAGCGCGACGATCGGCGGCGTACCCGCGGGCAGGAGCGCCGTGAGCGGCTCGAGCACGAGGCGCAGATCGGGCCAGCCGAGCAGCAGCCCGACGCGAGTCTGCTCGCCCGTCGCCGACGGCAGACCGGGGTCGGCGAGCAGGCCGAGCGGGGTGCCGCGCAGCACCTGGTCGATGACGAGCGGCGTCCACAGCGCGGCGGCGGGCACGATGAGCGTGAGCAGGCGACCGATGCGGCGCGGGTGCAGCACCATCCACGCAACCCACGCGAGCAGCAGCGCGGGCACGAGCGTAGGAGCGGCGGCCGTCACGATCGCCGCGCTGAGGCCCGCGACGGCGGCGGCGCTCCACGAGCGCGGGGCGCGCGCGGCGCTCGCGACGAGCGACGGCAGGGCGAGGTGCGCGACCACCGCGGCCACACGGCCTTCGGCGAGGCTCACGAGCAGGGTCGGCGAGAGCGCCCACAGCCACGCGGCGACCGCGGCCGGGCCGGCGCGGCGCACGAGGCTCGCGGCCGCCCACCACGCGGAGAGCCCGGCGAGGGGCACGGCGGCGATCCACAGCACGACGAGCGAGAGGGAGGGCTGCCAGGGCGTGAGGGTGCCGAGCAGGGCGAGCACGAACGCGAAGGGGTCGGCAGCGGCATCCTCGGTGGCGGTCAAGCCGCCCCAGAGGGTCGCGAGATCCGGTGCCAGGGGCGCGAGCGCGCCGCCCAGCAGGGCGGGCGCGCCGAACAGGGGCGATGCGGCGATCGCGCCGAGGAGGGCGAGCACGGCCACGATGAGGCCGCCGCCGGGCAGGAAGTCGGGGCGTGGCGGGCGGTCGTCCTCGCGGGCGCTCAGCAGGGCGTCCTGCGCGATGGCACGGCGGCGGCGCACCTCGTCGCGCGGCATGCGCAGCGGCTCGATCGCCGCCCAGCCCACCTTCCGGCTCCTCGACAGCCGGGAGCGCGCGCTCGAGACCGCGGTACCGGAGAACGCGACGGCGAGCGCGGCGACGAACTCGCCGATCACGAGGGTCGGCCGCTTGCGCAGCAGGTGCAGGATCGAGCGCAGCAGGGCCAGCGGCAGAAGACTCAGCCAGTGCAGCGGCACGGCCGGCAGGGGCGCGTAGACGAGACGGCGGTGCAGCTGCGCGCGGCGGCGCCAGCGCGCCTCCACGCGCGCCGGCAGGGAAGGCGGGGTGCCGTTGCGGGCGAAGAGCGGCGTGCTCTCGTGCACGAAGACGCGGGCGTGCGGCACGACGACGATGCGGTGGCCGGCGAGGCGGATGCGCACGCCGAGGTCGAGCGACGCATCCACGTGCGGCAGAGCCGGGTCGAAGCCTTCCACGTCGTGCCAGGTGGAGCGCCGCACGAGCATGCCGGCTTCGCCGACCGCGAGCACGTCGCTCGTGCGGTCGTGCTGCGCCTGGTCGAGCTCGCGCTCGGCGAGCGCGATGCCCGCACCGTACGCGGTCATCGTCTCGCCGAACTCGGCGATCATCGTCGGGTGGTCGGCGTCCATCTGCTTGGGGCCGGCGGCGGCGACGGACGGGGCGATCTCGACGGCGGCGAGCAGGCGCTCGAGCGTGCGGCTGTCGGGCGTCGTGTCGTGGCGCAGCAGCCACAGCCACTCCTCGACGCCGCCGTAGGGCGAGGAGGTCTGCTCGGGGGCGGGAAGGGCGGCGACGGCGCGGTCGACGAGCTCGCCGAATCCGAGTGCCGCGCCCGCGGTGACGAACTGGGTCGGGGCGATCGACGCGAGGGCGGCCGTGACCTCGTCGTCGCCGGCGGCGTCGACGACCACGAGATGGTCGGGGTGGCGGGACTGCTCGGTGAGAGCATCCAGTGTCTGCTGCAGCGGTTCGCCGCCTCGGCGGGCGATGAGAACGGCGGTGACGCGCGGTTGCATTCCTTAGGCGCGGCGTCGAAGCTTGCGGCGCTCCCGCTCGGAGAGCCCGCCCCAGATGCCGAAGCGCTCGTCGTTCTGCAGGGCGTACTCGAGGCACTCAGAGCGCACCTCGCACGTTGTGCAGATCTTCTTCGCGTCGCGGGTCGAGCCGCCCTTCTCGGGGAAGAACGCTTCGGGGTCGGTCTGCGCGCACAGCGCGTCGGCCTGCCAGGCGAGGGCGCTGTCGTCATCGTCGGTGTCGCGCGCGCGCCGCACCCCGGGCACTCCCAGTCGAACCGGGTCGACGAACCAGTCGCCGGGTACCGTGTTGCGGTATTTGCTCATGTGATGCTGCCCTCCCCCGTCACGTGGCGGACTCTGCCGCGTGTGCCCTAATTACACTCGTGTCATTCGCTCGCGTCAAGTCGCGGGATAGTAAAAGGTTCGACTGAGTATTCAGGGTTGCGACGCGCCGGAAGATTTCCTAGGCGGATGCCCGCCGCGCGTCCCACGCCGACGCGACCATCTCGGCGAGCGTGTGGCGCATCGCCCAGCCGAGGTCGCGCGCGGCGAGCTCGCCGCTCGCGACGATGCGCGGTGGGTCGCCTGGCCGGCGCTCGGCCAGCTCGGGCTCGACGGCGATGCCGGTGACGCTCGCCACCGCATCCATGATCTGACGCACGGAGACGCCGTCGCCCGAGCCGAGGTTGTAGGCGGGCTCGAGGCTTTCTGATGCCTCGAGGCGGCGCGCCGCGGCGACGTGCGCGAGCGCGAGGTCGGCGACGTGGATGTAGTCGCGCACGCACGTGCCGTCGGGGGTCGGGTAGTCGCTGCCGTTGATGCGCGGCTGGCGGCCTTCGGCGAGTGCGTCGAACACGAGAGGAAAGAGGTTGTGCGGGCTCGTGTCGCGCACGACCGGGTCGCCCGAGCCGACGACGTTGAAGTAGCGCAGACTCGTGTGCCGCAGGCCCGCCGCGATCTCCTGGTCGGCGAGCAGCCACTCGCCGATGAGCTTCGACTCGCCGTAGGGGCTCGAGGGGTTCTTCGGGGTGTCCTCGGTCACGAGGTCGACGTCGACAGCGCCGTACACGGCCGCCGAGGAGGAGAAGACGCACTGATCGACGCCGTGCTTCTGCATCGCCTCGAGCAGGGTGATCATGCCGAACACGTTCTGCTCGTAGGTGTGCAGGGGCCGCTGCACGCTCACGCCCGCGTACTTGAAGCCCGCCACGTGGATGACGCCCGTCACCCCGTGATCGACGATGGCCGACTCAACCGCGGACGCATCCAGGATGCTCGCCTCGACGAACGGCACTCCCTCGGGCACAAGGGCGGCGTGCCCGCTCGAGAGGTCGTCGAGCACGACGGGCTTCAGCCCCGCGTCGAGGAGGGCGCGCACGACGTGCGCGCCGATGTAGCCGGCGCCACCGGTGACAAGCCAGGTCATGGTGACCACGCTAGCGCTCGCGCGGCGGCCTCAGTCGTAGATGCTGCGCAGGTCGTCCCAGCGCACCCAGTAGGCCTCGGGGTCGTCGGGTTCGAGCGCCTCGTTCTCGGTCACGTAGACCCACAGGCGCTCGCTCCACAGCACGCCGAGCCGAGTTCCTGCGGCGACGATCCCGTCGGGCGCCCCCTCGGGCCGATCGTGTCGGGTGGTGTCGCGCACGACGTCGAGTGCGAGGGCGGGGAACTCGCGTACCGCGACGACCGGCCCGTAGAGGCTCTCGTGCACGGTGCGCACGATCTGGGCCATGGCCCAGTTGGTGGTACCGCCCTGCCCCATGATGGCAATCGCGTAGGTGCCGTCGTCGGTGGAGACGAGGGCGGCATTGGTGTTGACGAGGCCGTCGTCGACGGCGAGCAGCCCGGGCTTGTCGGCCACCTCGGCGTCGGCGGGCACGCCGGAGGGTGCGCGTTGCCGGTAGATCTGGGCGGCCATGAGGTCGAGCAGGAGGGCGCTCGAGTCGGCGCTGAGCAGGTCGCCCTCGTGCAGCCTTTCGAGCAGCAGGGCGAGGTCGTCGGCGCTCGTGGTCTTGTCGGGGTTGGCGGCGTCGTCGCCGTAGCCGTCGGGGTAGCTCGTCGCCGAGTAGCCTTCCCGGGCGAACTGCTCGCGCAGTCGCTCTTCGCCGAGAAGATCGACGAGCTCCCAGTGGCAGTTGTTGTCGGAGATCACGATCATGACCTGCAGGCAGTCGGCCACGCTCACCCCGGAGCGCACGGTGTCATCTAGGGCGAGCTCCCCGGTGTCGACCCGGTCGAGCGCCGCGTAGGCAACGAACAGCTTGATGACGCTGGCCGGCTCCCGCGCCTCCTCCCCCCGGATGCTCAACTCCCGCTCCTCGCCGGTGAGCTCCCGCACGCTCACCGCGTAGTCGCCCGACAGCGTGGCGAGTCGCTCTTCCACAGCGGTCTCGAGCATGTCCTCAGAGGTGTTACTCGCCGCCGGGGCGGGGGCGATGGCTGACTCGACCTGTGCGGTCGGCACGGTGGCGCACGACGCCGCAAAGAGTGTTGCGGCGATGAGGAGGGCGATGAGCACACGCGCGCGGTCGATCGAGCCGGTGATGAGTCTGGTCATGTCGTTGCCGCTGCGGCCTGCCCGAGTCACCTAGCTGCGTGGATAGTCATGGTAATTGCGCAGGTTCGAGCTGTGCACATAGACGAGTTGAATCCCCCCGGCGTGTTCGGAGACTCGATTCCTTGGAAGGATCAGTCTCATGGCACGACCCAACAAGTATCCGCGCGAGCTTCGTGAGCGCGCAGTCCGCATGGTCGCCGAGGTGCGGCCTGACTATCCCAGCGAGCACGCCGCGATCACCGCGGTCGCCGGCATGCTCGGCATCGGCTCGCCCGAAACGGTCCGAACCTGGATTCGGCGGCAGCAGGTCGATGTCGGCCAACGGCCGGGGGTGACCACCGAGGCGCAGGCGGAGATCAAGAAGCTCAAACGAGAGAACGCCGAGTTGCGGCGGGCGAACGAGATATTGAAGGCGGCTTCGGCTTTCTTCGCGGCCGAACTCGACCGGCCAGCGAAGCGATAGTCGCGTTCATCACCGACCACAAGGACCGCAATGATGGTGGCCTGCGATGGGGTGTCGAGTCGATCTGCGCCGTGCTCACCCAGCATGAGGTGAAGATCGCCCCATCGACCTACTATGACGCCCGCAAGCGTCGACCCTCAGCGCGGCAGGTGTCCGATGAGCGGTGGAAGCCGATCGTGCTGGGCTGCTGGCAGCGGCAACGGCGCGTGCTGGGCGCTCGGAAGCTCTGGTTGCGTCTGCGCCGCGAGGGCCACGACATTGCCCGTTGCACGGTGGAGCGCCTCATGCGCGAGCTCGGCATCGCTGGCGTGCGACGTGGGAAACGCACCAATCCGGTCGATGCTGACCCGCGCGAGACCAGACCTGCCGACCTTGTCGATCGGCATTTCGCCAGGTTCCGCACGAACCAACTCTGGGTCGCTGACTTCACCTACGTGTGGTCGTGGTCCGGATGGGTTTACGTCGCGTTCGTGTTCGATGTTCACTCCCGCCGCATCCTGGGCTGGCGGGCGGCGACGAGAATGACGACGCCGCTGGTGCTCGACTGCCTGGAGATGGCGTTCTGGACCAGGCGCCGCGAGGGCGTCGCCGACTTCGCCGGACTGACGCATCACACCGATGCCGGCAGCGTCTATACGTCCATTGCCTTCACCGACCGCCTGATCGAGGAAGGCATCGACCCCTCGGTTGGATCCGTCGGCGACGCCTACGACAACTCCCTCGCGGAGTCCCAGATCGGACTCTATAAGACCGAGTTGATCCATCACGAAGGGCCCTGGCGAAACGTCGATCAGGTCGAGGCCGCGACCGCGGACTGGGTGCAGTGGTTTAACACCGAACGCATCCACAGTTCGATCGATGACCTCACCCCGATCGAACTGGAGCAGCTCGAATATGCTCTGACCGAGCCCCTCGAACAAGCGGGCTGACACCAGCAATACGCTCTCCGAACACGCCGGGGGGATTCAAGTGAGCCGTTGTAGCGAACCTGGTACCAGGTTCGTGCGCTGGCGTAGGTCTCGATGCGCGTACCCGCGGGGATGGTCCCCACCGGCGAACTCGTGCTTGCGTAGCGGTAGGAGGTCACGCTCTTCGTCGTCACAGTGTTGAGGTCGCTGTACGAAGCGGCGGTACCGATCGGGCCTTCGAGGTGCTGGTAGACGACGCGGCCGAGCTGGCGCACACCACTGGCGCTCGCACCCCGGCTGCCGAGGATCGCGACCACGTATGTGCCGTTGGGCGTGGAGACGATGCCGGCGTCTGAGTGGTACCAGCCGTTGGGAGCCTGTCAAGTTGTTTGTGTAAGTGGGCATCGTCTGGGGGGGGTGTTCAGAGGTAGGGGTGGATTCGGTCGGGGAACGCGATCGCGAGCTGGGCCAGCGCCTTCTTCCAGCTGGTCGTGACGGCGCCCTCGATCAGCCGCGGTGGCGCTTTTCGCTCGTGTGAGGGCTTGCCGCGCTCTTTGTCTCGCTCCCGTGCGCGTTTGTCTTCGATGTTGCAGATCGCCAGCCAGAGCAGCTTCACCACCGCGGCGTCGTTGGGGAAGTGGCCGCGGTTCTTGGTGACCTTCCTCAGCTGGAAGTTCAGCGACTCGATCGCGTTGGTCGTATAGATCACTCGCCGAACCTCGGGTGGGAAAGCTAAGAACGGGATGAAGCGCTCCCACGCGTTCTGAAACGCCGCGATCGTGTGCGGGTTCGCCTTGCCCAACTCCGAGGCCGCCAACGCCGCCAGTTCGGCTTTGGCGGCGTCCGCGTCGGGGGCTTGATAGATCGGCTTTAGCGCCGCGGCGACGGCTTTGCGTTGCCCGTAGGACACGAACCGCATCGCGGTGCGGATGAGGTGCACGACGCAGGTCTGCACGAGCGAGTCAGGCCAAGTCGCCTCGATCGCCTCCGGGAAGCCGGTGAGGCCGTCGCAGCAGACAATCAGCACGTCACGCACGCCACGGTTGGCGAGCTCTGCGCAGACAGAGGCCCAGAACTTCGCTCCCTCGGTTTGCTGCACCCAAATGCCCAGGACGTGCTTGATGCCCTCCATGTCGACGCCGACGGCGATGTGAGCGGCCTTGTTGCGCACGTGCCCGCCGTCTCGGACCTTCACCACGATCGCGTCCAAGTAGATCACCGGGTAGAAGGCTTCCAGCGGCCTGGACTGCCACGCCAGGATCTCGTCGGAGATCTCGTCGACGATCTTCGAGATCGTCTCCCGACTGATGTCGGTGCCGATCGTGGACGCCAGATGGTGCTCGATATCGCGCACCGTCATCCCGCCGGCGTAAAGCGAGATGATCATCTCGTCCAACCCGCCCAGACGTCGCTGACCGGTGGGCACCAGGCGAGGGGTGAAGCTCCCGTTACGGTCGCGTGGAACAGCGAGCTCAACATCGCCGGCGATCGTCGACACGGTCTTGGGGAACGACCCGTTGCGCGAGTTGTCGTGAAACGAGGCCTCCGCATCTCCGCGCTCGTAGCCGACATGCTCAGTCAGCTCCGCCTGCAGGCCCCGCTCCAGGCCGGTCTTGATCAGCTGCTGGATCAGCCCGTCCCGGCCATCGAGTTGCACCTCACCGGAGTCGATCTTCGCGAACAAGTCATCAAGCACACCCGACTCTCGAAGACGCCTCGCGCCCACCGCCTGCTCACGCCGCCGCTGCGCTCGAGCTTCCTTGTCGATCATGGTCATCAGTGTCTTCCTTTCGTAAGAAGCCGACACCCCTTACACAAACCATCTGACACCCTCGCCGTTGGCCGTCCACGCCGACCCCGTCTTGTTGGCAACGGGCACCCCCACCGGCACACTCGCGGGCAGCTTGGAGCGCCACAGCTGGGTCTCCAGCAGCTGCATGAAATGCTCAGTGAGCTCAGGACTCAGCAGCTCACCGCTGTGCAGCCGACTGAGCAGGAGCGCGAGGTCGTTCGTCGTGGAGAGCTTCGCCGGGTAGTAGATGCCGTTGCCGCTGTAGCCCTCGTACACGGTGCCGCGATATCCCTCGGCCCAGAACTGATTGTTCAGCTTCTGCTCGCCCACAAGAGCCACGAGATCCCAGTGGCAGTAGTTGTCGGAGACGTGAATCATGACGCGCAGGCACTCTTGCACGGTGACATCAGATCGCGTGCGGGTCTCGAAAGTGAGTGTGCCGCCATCGATTCGGTCGAGCACCGCGTACGCCACGAAGAGCTTGATCACGCTCACGGGCTCTTGCATCCTGGCGCCGCGAATGCTGACGGCGGACTCCTCGCCTCCGAGTTCCCGCACGCTCACCGAGTACGTTCCGGAAAGGGTGCTCATGCTCGTGGTGATGGCCTCACTCATGACCTGGTCGTCGCCTCGGGCCGTGCCTCCCTGAAACTCCTGCGAGCATCCGGAGGCTGTGCACGTCTCCTCAGAGATCGGCCACCCCAAGGAGCCACGGATCCACCCCGTGTCCACCCACGCATCCGCCAGCGGAGTCCCCGGCCGCACCGTGAACACCCCACCAGCG
>Ga0316203_1000439_pt1 | contig 51659 bp, 41 predicted proteins | sample 6monrhotite_MG_FD_204940 | JGI IMG/M metagenome (GOLD analysis project Ga0316203, IMG submission 204940) | Microbial mat bacterial communities from mineral coupon in-situ incubated in ocean water Damariscotta River, Maine, United States -... | ecosystem: Environmental > Aquatic > Marine >... | reverse complement strand
AACTGGCGCTGGCAGGAAGAGGTGTTGTTGAATCCAGGCAAGAAGATAGGAGGTGCCAACAAAGAAACAAGGAAATTAGCAGCGTAATAATTTATTTGAGGCGACAGGTATCTTGACATATACCGCTTTTAATGAAGTTGAAGTGGTTTCTGGTGGCTTTAGTATGAGTAATGGAGGGAATTGGGGGAATACTTGGACGCAAACCGGAGTCTGGGCTTCTGCTGGTGTGCTTGCAGGATCTCGCGGTGGTGTCTGGGGTGCTGCTTTGGGCGGTACCGCTGGGGCTTTGGGCGGGTTTTTTGGTTCCTTTACCTATAATTGGTAATACAGTTAGGATTTGGGTGGATGTCTCTTACGTAAAAAATACCACCCGCCTAAATAATATGACTTGCCTCAACTACTGTTGAGGCAGGTTCATTATAAGGAATGGATTGAAATGAAAAAAATACTTATTAGGTGCGCTATTGGTACGCTGGTAACAGTAATTTTAGCGCTTATCTTTACACTAATTGTAAATGTTGACATGTCATTATTAAATTTCATACAAAGTGCCGTTATTTTCTTTGTTTTTATACTAAGTGCTGAGATAATTCGTGAATGGTTAAGAAATCACCGAGGCTAGTGATGTGCTACAAGTGCAGGCGTATGTTATTTAAATGAGTCTCTTCCGCGTAGAAGTCATTGACAAAAAACGTGACGAAAATTTTTTTGGCGATGTGGTGCTTATTCGTCCTGTTTCATTCACGATTTACACTGTAATTTTTGTGATCTTTGTTATAGCCCTGGGCTTGTTTTTGTTTTTTGGTCATTACGCCAATAAAGAAACGGTTCAAGGGGTGGTTAACCCTCAGACTGGCTTAGTGAAAGTGTATGCACCGCAAACAGGTATCGTGATATCGCGTGCGATTAATGAAGGGGATGAGGTCAGTGAAGGGGATGTTATTTATTTTGTCTCGACAGAGCGCCATCTTCATGGTGGTGAGCAGGTGCAAGCGTTAGTGGCGCAAGAAATGGAAAAGTCACTTGCCATCATTAAATCGCAAATAAAAGAGCAAACCCATCTTGTGGCTTTACTGAAAGTCGATATTAAAAATCAGCTAAAATATTCTGAACAAGAGATTGGCTCGATTAAAAATGAAATCGTTTTACATGAGAAGCGCGTTGAGCTCTATGGAGAGGACGTAGAGCGTCTCGGTAAAATTTCTAACGAGCAGTTTGTACCAAAAACAGAATTTACAAAAAGCTTTCAAGTGCATCTGGACAGTCAGGTTGGGCTTGAGCAGTTAAGGCGAAGCCTGACCAGCAGCATCAATCGAAAGTGGCAGTTGACGGCTGAGTTAGATAAATTGCCGGTCGAGCTGGGTCAAAGCATCTTATCTTATGAAAAATCACTCTCCGAACTCCGGCAGCGCCTTGCCGAGATCCGTGGTAATCAAAGTTATTCCATACTCGCGCCAGCCTCTGGTCGGGTGACATCACTGATTTTTAAAGAAGGGGATACGATCAAACCGGAGTTTCCCCTGTTAACGATCCTGCCGAAGGATGTTGCACTTAAAGCCGATCTTTATGTACCCACACGGGCGGCAGGATTTCTTCACGAAGGGCAGGAAGTCAAAATTCGCTTTGATGCTTTCCCGTATCAAAAATTTGGTCTTCACGGCGGTGTTGTTGAGCAAATTTCTGGCAATATCATGATTCCCGGTGAAGTCGTGTTACCGGTTGATGTCAAGGAGCCTGTCTACAAAGTGTCTGTAAAGTTAAATAAACAAACCGTCACGGCTTTTGGTCGCGAACACTATTTACAGCCAGGGATGTCGCTGCAAGGGGATATCATTCGTGATCGAAGCCGAATTATTGACTGGGTGTTGGCGCCCTTGTATAGCCTAAAAGGACGTGGTTAATGAGCAGTGCTGTTGATTTACTGCAGTTTTCTTTTTCATCAAAGCGTTTACCCATCCTTTTACAAACAGAGCTTGCGGAGTGTGGCGCGGCTTGTCTGGCGATGGTGGCCTCTTATTACGGTCATAAAATGGGAATTGAAGCAGTTAGGCAGTATATCCCCAGTTCGCTGAAAGGCGTGTCTCTCAAAAACTTGATGCAAGCGGCTGATAAACTTCAACTAACCCCTAGGGCGCTACGTCTGGATATTGATCAGCTTTGTAACCTGAAGTGCCCAGCGATATTGCATTGGAATCTGGATCACTTTGTTGTGTTGGAGTCGGTGCGTGGCAATAATGCGATCATTCATGATCCTGCGCGGGGGCGAAGGGTTCTGTCGCTAAAAAAAATATCAGCATCATTTACCGGCGTTGCCTTAGAGCTGACACCGACGAGTGAGTTTGAGAAAAAGTCGGATATTCGCAAGGTTAAGGTCACCGAATTATTAAAATCAGCGACTGGTTTAAAGCGGGCGCTTTTGCAAATTCTGGTATTGTCATTGGTGTTGCAGATTTTTGTGCTGGTATCTCCCTTTTTTATGCAAATTACTGTAGATCATGTTATCGCATCATCTGATGGTGATCTATTGCTAGCGCTGGCCCTGGGTTTTGGCATGTTGGCGCTGATACAAATGGCAGCCACTGCTTTGCGTTCTTGGGTCATTCTCTATCTGAACTCGACATTGGATGTTCAGCTTTTAGGTAATACGCTACGGCATTTACTCCGCTTGCCAGTGGATTACTTTCAGAAAAGGCACCTGGGTGACATTATCTCGCGTTTTGGTTCACTGCGTAGTGTGATCAGTCTTTTTACACAAGGGTTAATTGCCAGTATTGTGGATGGCATCATGGCGGTGACGACCTTGGTGATGATGTATATCTACAGTCCTAAACTAGCATCGGTGGTGCTGATCGCGGTGTTCATTTATATTATTGTTCGTGTTGTCACTTTTCGTTTGAATGAGCAATACAAGCAGGAATCCATTGTGCTTTCCGCCAAAGAAAGTACCAATTTCATGGAGACGGTTCGCGCAGTTCAGATGGTTAAACTATTCTCAAGGGAGAGTCAGCGCGAGTCGATGTGGCTGAATAATTATGCGGCTTCGTTGAATGCTGGAATAAAGCTCGGGAAGCTGGGTATTATCTTTGCCGCGATTAATCAAACCGTTTTCCCGATCGCTACCGTGATGATTATATACTTGGGTACTCAGGAGATTATGGCCAGTGTGTTTTCGATTGGTATGTTGTACGCCTTCTTTTCCTATCAGAATCAATTTAAAGAAAAAATATCGGGCCTGATCGATATGATTATGGAGTTTAAGTTGGCTGGTGTGGATTTGGAACGGGTATCGGACATTGTCCACGCTGAACCTGAGCAGCAGGCCGGTGACTTTTTGGCATCTTCACTTGATCTTAAAGGTGAGATTGAGGTCAATAAACTCAGTTATCGCTATTCTGAAAATGAGCCCTACGTATTCGAAAACTTGAGTTTTAAGATAATGGCGGGAGAAACTATCGTGATTATTGGTGCGTCGGGTTGCGGGAAATCTACGCTGCTCAAAGTGATGTTAGGCTTGTTAACACCTACTTCTGGCGATGTACGCTATGACGGAAAAAACATTTCACAGCTAGATAAAACGGCGCTACGCTCGCAGACAGCTGCCGTTATGCAGGAAGATTGCCTGGTGGCTGGCTCGATTTCAGAGAACGTCGCATTTTCTGACCCACAAATTGATCTTCAGCGTGTACAAGGCGTTGCTCAGATGGCCGCTATTCACGATGATATTATGAAAATGCCTATGGGATATAACAGCCTGGTGGGTGACATGGGTACGACCTTATCTGGTGGACAAAAACAGCGAATATTTTTGGCAAGAGCCTTGTATGTCAACCCCAAAATTTTATTTTTGGATGAAGCAAGCAGTCATCTTGACTCAGATACAGAAAGTATCATCAATGCCACAATTAAAAAGATGCCAATAACGCGAGTTATTATTGCCCACAGGAAAGAGACGATTGATTTGGCGGATAGAGTGATAGATTTATCCAAGCAAGGTCACCTGTCAAATCAAAATGTAGTTACGCCACAATTGGGTGATTCGTGGTGATAAGAGTTTTATAGGGATACTTGATGGATTTTTTATTAAAGAATAGGTTCCTTGGCTTACTATTGTTGCTGGGGATGTCAATAAATAGTAGTTTTTCTGCTGAAAGTTTGTTGGATATATACTCTTTATCATTGGAATCTGATCCAAAGCTGAGACAGGCTCAAATAGCTTATGCAATATCGCTAGAAAAAAAGCGGCAAGATGTCTCTCTGTTGCTACCCAGTGTGAATATTAGTGGTAATACAACTGATAATTCGCAGAAACGCAGTTATGAAATTTCGTTATTCGATGGGGAGGAAGATTACAACAGTCATGGTTATTCGCTGTCGATTAGGCAACCGCTCTTTAGCTATGAAAATAATATTAACCTTAAACAATCGGATGAGCGCATTAATCAGGCAGGTGTCGAATTGGTATCCGCCAGCCAATCCCTCATCATGCGAGTGTCAGAGCGTTATTTCGATGTGCTTGCGGCAGAGGATAATTTGCAATTTATCGCGGCGGAAAAACAAGCGGTTGAAAGACAACTTAAGCAAGCAGAAAGTCGCTTAAATGCAGGGCTGGCTGCCATAACAGATGTTTATGAGGCAAGGGCACGCCTGGATGCAACTCTGGCACAGAGGATAGAAGCTAAAAATCAGTTTTCCAATGGCTTGGAGTCATTAAGAGAGATTACAAATAGTTATCATGAAAGATTAAGGCCGCTGTCCGAGTCGTTAGTTTTAGTGGAGCCTGAGCCATCAGATGATGAAATATGGGTAGCACTGGCTTTACAGGGCAATTTACAGATTGTGGCTCTTCGCCATTATAATCGAGTGTTACGAGGTGAAATAAGTCGTCAACGGGCAGGTCATTATCCCACGTTAGATTTGGTTGCAACCTATTCAAGATCAATTGCAGGTGGTGGGAATTTTGGGCGTAGTGATAGCGAAAGCAGTGCTATAGGTTTGCAATTGAATCTACCGGTTGATGTCGGCGGAATGACCCGGTCGCGCGTGCGAGAAGCGATCTATCAGTATGATAAAAACCGAGAAGAGGTAGACGCAACGACTCGGGCGGTACGAAGTCAAATTCGTAAATCTTATTTGGGAGTACTTGCGAGTATTGCGCTAGTACAGTCGTTAAAGCGATCCGTTTTATCCAGTGATAAAGCGCTTACCGCCATTGAAGCGGGCTATAACGTCGGTATGCGTACCACGAGTGATGTTCTTCAGGCCACCAGAGATCTGTACCGTATGCAACGTGATTACAAGCGTGCACGGTATGATTATGTCTTGAATGGTTTTAGGTTAAAGCAGGCTGCAGGTAAGTTGTCATTGTCTGACTTGAAGCAGGTGAGTTTGTGGTTAGAATAAGTAAATCATGATTTATTATGGAGGAATGGTGATGGCGACAAATACTGCGTTAACGGAAACAATAGAGGTTAATATTGAAAATCTTATAATACTCACTAAGCTGGATGATAAAATCGACAGGTTGACTGAGGGTGTCGCTGGACGTGTTGAAGGTGATATTAATGCTATGCCAGCAGCGGTATTTAATCAGTATAAAGCGCTAGTTGTTTCGGTTTTTAATGCCGAAAAATTAAAGTCAATTATTAGAGGTATTATTTTTGAAAGGTATGACGCTATAAAATTTAATGAGATAGCGGGGTTTTTAAACAGCGCTCAAATAAAGTTTATGAATCAGCTGGAGGAGGATTCAAAAACACCCGAGGCAATAAATCAGATGCAAAAATTTTTTGACGGATTGCAGTCATCGCCACCAACAGAAGAGCGGAAGCGTTTAATCGAAAAAATAGACAGTATTAAAAACTTCAGTTCAACAGTTATTGATACGCAAATTGATTTTTTTAAAGCGATCAGCTGGGGGATGCGTGGTTTTAGAACAGATGACCAACAAGTGGCGGAGGCGGCGTTAAACCAGAACGTGTTGGATATGAGAAAACAAATGACGCCGCACATAGAGCGACAAGTATGGACGGGTATGTTATATGCCTACAAAGACTTATCTTATGATGATCTTGATACGTATATTTCATTATCCGAGACAGCGGCCGGACAGTTAACAACTGAGTTTATACAGTCAGTGTATCAGAGTATGTATAAAAAAGTAGTAGATCGGCTTCAATCTGAATTAGAAGCGGCGTTTACTAATAACTGATTATGTAACCATAACTTAGTTTCGGAGTGAAAATTAATGGCGTAGTTGCATATGTATAGCCGAAAAATTGCTCAAGGAGTTGTGGAATATAAAAGACGATCAAGCGCTGCAAGCGATGTGCCGAGGATGGATCGAAAATGAACTGCAGACGAAATCACCGATACATGAAGCCAACTGGTCGGCGAGTCTGGCAGTGGGTAGCCTGGCATATGTCGACGCGGTTAAAGAGACGCTAGGATTGAAAGTGCGTAAGCGGTCAATTGTTGAAATGAATGACGAGTTTGCCATTCGAGAAGAGAGTTCAGATTATGGCGTCGATTTTGGATCCAAAAACAGCCATATAAGCACAAAAAAAGCTGTTTTTTAGAGGGTAGTTGTAGTTTATGTGTCGTCTACTAATAGCATGGTGTGAGTGAGTAGCGTTTAATTACAGTTCCGTACGCATTTTATTGCCGCTCAACCCCCATCTCACTTCGAACACACCGCAACACCCCATAATCATACTCTCCACCCAACGCTTCAAACACAGGCTTTAACTTGCCATCGTCATTTTGTTCAATCGCAAAACGAATCGCTTTGAGTGATTGTTCATCAAGGTCAACCACATCACCGAGTTCAATCTCTGCTTGTTCGATCGCCTTTGAAAGATGAGCGTAGACAGTGTTCAAAGTAAGGTCTCGTTTATGCGCTATATCCAATGGCTTCATGCCATCACAAACAAGCTTAATGGTTTCGGCAGTTGTATCGTTAATCTCGTCACTGTCCGCCTCGCCAAATTCAGTAATTACCGCAAGAAACTCATCACCATAAGCTTCAAGCTTTTTACTACCGATACCAGAGATGAGGCCTAGTTGTTCGAGGGTTTGTGGTCGACGATCAACCATCTCCATTAATGTGGCATCATGAAAAATCATGTAAGCGGCGATGCCTTGTTCGGTTGCCAGTTGTTTGCGTTTATCACGGAGCGCATCCCAAAATTTTGTATCCGCTGCTTTACCAAAAGGTGTTTTCGAACGCTGCTTGCCAGAGCTGATTTTCTTCGTGACCTTGCGCAGGTGGAGTTTTGTTTCACCGCGTAAAACGGGACGACTTTGATCGGTGAGGTGCATGCCGCCATGACCTTCAAGATCGACAGCCAGCAAGCCACGTGAAATTAACTGGCGATACAATGTGCGCCATTCGATAGCGCTGTGTTCTTTGCCGATGCCATAGGTGCTTAGTTTCTCGTGGCCAAACTGTTTGATGCGATCGGCATCACTACCACGTAATACATCAATCAGGTAATTAACACCAAAGCGTTGCCCGGTGCGATGTACACATGACAGTGCCTTTTGTGCCGCAACAGTGGCGTCCCAGGTTTCGGGCGGCGACAGGCAGTTATCACAATTGCCACAGGGCTGGTCGAGCGTGTCACCAAAATAACGCAGCAGTGCTTGCCGACGACAGGTGGTTAGTTCGCAAAGCCCCAGCATTGAATCAAGTTTATGTCGCTCATTACGTTTAAAGGTTTCGTTGGCATCAGAGCCTTCTTGCATCTGGCGTAGTGTGATCACATCTTGCAGGCCATAAGACATCCAGGTATCAGACGGCTGGCCATCGCGCCCTGCTCGCCCGGTCTCCTGATAATAGGCCTCGATACTTTTAGGCAGATTAAGGTGCGCGACAAAACGCACATCGGGTTTATCGATTCCCATACCAAAGGCGATTGTCGCAACGATGATGATACCCTCTTCACGCAGGAAACGTTCCTGATGTTGTTGCCTCACATCATTACCATGGCCGGCGTGATATGGCAGCGCGCGTAAGCCCTTACGACTCAGCCATGCGGCGGTGTCATCTACCTTTTTACGCGACAGGCAGTAGACAATACCCGCCTCGCCATCATGTTCATTACGAATAAAACGGTAGAGTTGTTCACGTGCATTGCCACTGTTTTCTGAAATACGGTATTGAATATTGGGGCGATCAAAGCCGTTGTTAAAAATTTGTGCATCCTGCAGTGCTAGGCGCTCAATAATTTCGCGCTGGGTTGCCTCATCGGCAGTGGCGGTGAGTGCGATACGTGGAATGGTGGGGAAGCGTTCATGTAGAATCGATAGCTTGATATATTCTGGCCGAAAATCATGGCCCCACTGTGAAACACAGTGCGCCTCATCGATTGCAAACAGTGAAATATTTGACTGCGCTAGCATGTTGAGCGTGCGCGACATCATCAGGCGTTCGGGGGCGACATAGAGTAGATCAAGCTCGCCGTTTGAGAATTGGCGCTCTACCTCTGCCGCCTGTTGTGCCTTGAGTGACGAATTGAGAAAAGCGGCCTTGATGCCGTATTGATGAAGTGCCGCTACCTGATCTTGCATTAACGCAATCAACGGCGAAATGACAATTGCAACACCCTCACGTACCAGGGCGGGAATCTGAAAACAGAGTGACTTACCGCCACCTGTGGGCATCAGCACTAGTGCATCATTGCCTGCGATGACCTGATCGACAACCTCCCCTTGCAGCGGGCGGAACTGTTCGTAACCAAAGACCGTGCGTAGCGTCTGAAGTGCGGATAACTTATTTGAGCGAGTATTGTTCATAGCGCCGTATTATAGCGCGGATCGGGGCGGTAGAGAGTCGGTGAATGCTTACAACTGTTTACGTTGATTATCCAGTCACTTAAGGAGAGGGGACATCGGGTAATGCGGTGTCAGGATGAGAGAAAATGGTTGGTTTGAAAGTTTTTTGACAGCAGCGGCTTGAACCTAGAAACCTCAGTTGGATCACGAAAGTCCGCGCAAGCGCTTGGCGCACCTAGCAAAGCAGAAAAATGCCTCATCACCAATAAGATGGCCACGAATTTTTATGCCTCACTATGCACAGCAATATCTTACGTGTCTTTTTTGCGCCCAACTGAGGTTTCTAGGTTGAATAACGCGCCCTGATCTACATATTGATATTACAGGGCGCGGGGTTCCAGTAGCACGCTTACCTGATGACCATTAATGGTTATATTGCTTCTAAGGAGGATATATTATGACAACCATCGATTTAAGGCCACTATACCGCAGTACCGTCGGGTTTGACCGCCTGGCCTCAATGCTGGATAGCACGCTTCGCACGGAACAGGGTAATACGACTTATCCCCCCTATGATATTGAGGTGCTGGATGACCGTCGTTATACCATCTCACTTGCGGTAGCAGGCTTCACCAGAGATGAGATCGCGATTCATGTTGATCGCGGCGTGTTGACGATTAGCGGAGGTAAGCACGAGGATAAGAGCCAGCGGAATTTCCTGTATCAGGGGATCGCAACATGTGCGTTTGAGCGCAAGTTTAATCTAGCCGACCATGTGAAGATCAATGGGGCAACGCTTAATAATGGCATGCTGACCATAGACCTGAAGCATGAACTCCCTGAGGCGATGAAACCTAAACGGATTGAGATCAATACCGATGCCAATATTGACACAGGTTCGCTTGCACATCAGTTAGCTGCAGACCAGGCAGCATAAGCGGTGCGACCGGAGGGCTGGTAAAGACCGGCCCTCCGTTTAACTGTGATATGCGTCATTGCGAGCGAAGCGCGGCAATCTCAACCCTGTCAATGCTATAGCATTAGGAGATTGCTTCGTTCTTTGTTCATGGCAATGGCAATTAGTCAGGGCTTCCCAAGCAGATAGCAGAGGGAAATATTGAGTGCCTGTCGTTAGTCATAGAGGGGTTTAGAAGATTAAAATCCTGCCGATCATCACCCACTGAACTTTTTAAGACATTGATGGTCATTTATTTGTAGAAAAAAGGTAACTATTCAGATCACTCCTGAAATCTGCCATTTCTGCGTTGAAAAATGATCATTTACCCCTGTAAACTCATATTTTTCGCCTTGAACTGACAAATTTCAGAAGCAACCTGAACAGTTACATACCCATTTTCCACTATGCTGAATAGTTACGAAAAAAGAAGGCTTGAAATTTTAAAACCAGCCCATAAGTTTTTATCGAAATTTACATTCTGTTCATACAGGGGTGCGTTCCCCGGTTATATAAAGGAGATTTTGAACACCATGTTTACTTATATTTTGTCGTCTGCTCAATTCAAACTGCCTATTGCGGAAAATTACTGACTTTATCTGTGCTTGAGTGGTGCTGAGCGTGTTTTCATTTGAATGTAAACTAAACCAGTTAGCGAATCCAGATAATCGGCGTAGTCACGCGATCTCTGGCAGTGCCTGTATTGCATGTTTTCTAAGGCAGTCCGCCTGCTATCTCCAGTTACCTGTCAGGTACATTCCACGATGTAAAAAACAAATAGTTGATTTTAAAATAAAAAGATTAAGGAGCAACCATGATTAAGATTAACAACCTTAAACGTACTTATGGTGATTTTATAGCGGTTGATGGTGTTAGCTTTTCGATAGAGAAAGGTGAAATTGTTGGCCTGCTTGGTCACAACGGCGCGGGTAAAACCACCATCATGAAGATGATTAGTGGCTATTTGGAACCCAGCGCAGGATCAATAAATATTGATGGAGTGGATATCGCCGCTGAGCGCGAGGCGGTGCTGCAGCACATTGGTTATTTACCTGAGGCGTTGCCAATCTACCCCGAGATGAGTGTGGCCGATTACCTCGATTATGCTGCGAGGCTCAAAGGGTTGAGTGGTGATGATGTCCGCGATGAAATTCGCCGCACGGTACGGGCGACTGATATTGCAGATAAGTTAATGTCTTCGATTTTCACGCTCTCGCGTGGTTACAAACAGCGCGTTGGTGTCGCGCAGGCAATCCTTGGAAAGCCCAAACTCTTGATTCTGGATGAACCGACTAACGGCCTTGACCCAACCCAAACGCAGCAGATGCGTGAGCTGATCCGTGAGATCGCAAAAGAGGCCACGGTTATCTTATCTACCCATATCATGCAGGAAGTGGATGCGCTATGTGACCGTGCATTGATCATGCGGGCGGGTGAACTGGCGTTAGATGCCAGGCTGGCTGATCTGCGCAATAGCAACCAGCTTATCGTCAGCAGTGACCTCTCTGTTAAAGCGGGCAAGGCACTACTGCAGAAGATCGACGGCGTGAAAAATATCGCAGTCCAACAAGAGTGTGGTCTTCAAATAACGACCCATGATGAGGCTGACCTTGATCAGGTCGCGAGCCGCGTTGCCAGAACAATCATTGAAAATGATCACGCGCTTTATGAATTAAAGCGCCAGCAGCGGGATCTGGAAAGTGTCTTCCGCGAAGTGAACGAAGCGCTGAAACAGGGGGTGAGTCATGCCGCTTAATACCACCATGTATCGCATCACCAGCAAAGAGTTAACTCTGTTTTTTAGCTCGCCGGTGGCTTATCTTTTTTTAGGCAGTTTTGCCGCGATTACGCTGTTTGTCTTTTTCTGGGGCGAGACCTTCTTTGCGCGCAATATTGCAGATGTGCGCCCGCTGTTTGAGTGGATGCCCATTTTGTTGATCTTCCTGACCAGTGCACTGACCATGCGTATGTGGAGTGAAGAGCGCCGCAGTGGCACGCTGGAACATGTGCTGACCCAGCCGGTGCGCATCTGGCGTTTTGTGGTGGCCAAATTTCTGGCCTGTTTTAGCCTGCTGTTGATCGCACTGCTGATTACACTGCCATTGCCGATCACGGTTGCATTGATTGGTGAACTCGACTGGGGGCCGGTGGTCAGCGCGTATATGGCGACGCTATTACTGGGTGCGGCCTATCTTTCAGTAGGACTGTTTGTTTCAGCGCGTAGTGATAATCAGATTGTCAGCCTGATCAGTGCCACCGCGGTATGTGGTCTGCTCTATCTGGTTGGGGCCCCGGCGATTACCGACTTCTTTGGTAATCAGGCGGGTGAATGGCTGCGCGCGCTGGGTACAGGCGCACGTTTTGAAGACATCACGCGCGGCATGATTGATCTGCGTGACTTTGTCTACTACCTCTGTTTGATCGCCATCTTTCTTACCCTGAATACCTTTAGCCTTGAAAAAGAGCGCTGGGCAGTCAGCGGAGATAAAGGCCATCATCGTAACTGGCGTATTGCTACGACACTGCTGGTCGCCAATGCGATTGCGATTAACCTGTGGTTGGGACAGATCAATGTCCTCCGCCTGGACACCACGGAAGGTAAGCTTTACTCAATCTCAGATGCTACAAGATCATACCTGGGACAGCTGCAGGAACCGTTGTTGATTCGCGGTTACTTCAGTAGTAAAACCCACCCACTGCTGGCACCGCTGGTGCCGCAGATACGAGACCTGATCAATGAATATCAGGTTGCAGCTAAAGGTAATGTTCGCGTCGAGTTTATCGACCCGATGAGTGAACCGGAATTAGAAGAGCAGGCTAATCAAAAATATGGCATCCAGCCGGTTCCTTTTCAGGTTGCTGACCGCTATCAGTCATCACTGGTGAACTCCTATTTCAACATCTTGGTTGAGTATGGTGATGAGTTTCAGGTGCTGGGCTTTCGCGACCTGATTGAGATTAAGGCGCAGCGTGAAGATGAGATCGACGTACAGTTACGCAACCCCGAGTACGACATTACACGCGCACTGAAAAAAGTATTACTGGCGTATCAGTCTGGCGGTAATCTGTTTGATACCGTAAAGGGTGAGCTTAATTTCACCGCCTATATCTCTGCTAATGAAAAACTACCTGAAAAACTGGTGGCGTTTAAAGGTGAGGTAGAAAGCGTTATGAAGGCGATGGAGAGCGAGGCCAATGGTCGACTGAGTATCAATTTTGTTGAGCCGGAGGCCAACGGTGGTGCGGTTGCTCAGCAGATCCTGAACGACTACGGCTTTAAGCCGATGGTGGCGAGCCTGTTTGACGCTAAACAGTTTTACTTTTATCTGGCGCTTCAGCAAGGGGATCAGGTGGTGCAGATCCCAACGGGTGATTTTAGTGCGGCCAGTTTTGAGTTGGCGCTGGATTCAGGCATCAAACGCTTTGCCAGCGGTTTTACCAAAACAGTGGCGCTGGTGGCCCCGACGGTTGACCCACAGATGGCCCGTTTTGGCATGGGTGGCCCACAGTTCAATCAGCTTGAACAGCTGCTTGGTGCAGATCTTAATATCAAACGAGACGACCTGAGCGATGGCCGTGTCGATAGTGAGGCGGATGTACTGCTGCTGGCTGCGCCAAAAGCGCTGGATGAAACAGCGTTGTTTGCGGTCGATCAATTTTTAATGCGTGGCGGCACAGTGATCGCGGCGACTTCGCCATTTAGCGCGAGTATTCGGAATAACAATCTCAACATGCAGCGCCATAACAGTGGGCTGGATCAGTGGCTGCAACACAACGGCCTGAAGATTGAACCACAGCTCATCATGGATCCGCAGAACAGCGCATTCCCTGTGCCGGTCACACGACAGGTGGGGGCATTTCGTTTTCAGGAGATGCGCATGGTCGATTACCCCTACTTCGCTGACTTGCGTGGTGATGGGCTGAATCACGACAACCCCATTACCAGTGGCCTCAACCAGTTGAGTGTGGCGTGGGCATCGCCAATCAAGGTGGATAATGTGAAAAACCAGCAACGGCAGATTACCGAGTTGATGAATAGTTCTGATAAGAGCTGGCTATCAAACTCACTTAATGTTGTGCCGCAAATCGATAGTCAGGGCAGTAGTGTTTTTCGAGCCTCGGGAACTCGCAGCAAACAGTTGATCGGGGTTATTTCGCAGGGGCGCTTTAACTCTTACTTTGCGGGACAACGCTCACCGCTGTTGAATGCAGAGGACAATAACAGCGAGGCAACAGACGACAGTGCAAGTGATGAGGCAGACGAGCAAGAAAGCATCATCAGCAGTGTGATTGAGCATTCTGCTGAGTCGTCGCGCATTATTCTGTTTGCTTCAAATGATTTTCTCACTGACCAGGTGATGCAGTTATCAGGTTCAGCCAATGGTAGCCAGTACCTTGGTGGTCTACAGCTGATGGCAAATGCTGTCGACTGGGCTGTCGAGGAGCAAGGCTTGTTAAGCATTCGTTCACGAAGTCACTTTAACCGCACGCTTCCACCGATGGAGCAGCAAGAGCAGCTCTACTGGGAGAGTGGAAACTATGCAATGGCGGTGGTGATGTTAGGTGTACTGGCACTGGTGCGGCGTTATCGCCGCAAACAAAAGGCGATGCGTTACCTAAAAGAACTTGCGGTGTAAAGGAGGCGCAAATATGAATCGTTTTAACCAACTATTAATCGTTGTTCTGGTGGCGCAGGTATTGATTGCCGGCGGCCTTTATTTAAACAGCCAGGGATCATCAGTGGAGCAGGTACAAATGGCGATAGTCACTGTTGAACAGAGCCAAATTGATCGTATTAATATCGATGAAGGTAAAGAGAAGCAGGCTGTACTTAGCCGGGTGAATGGCAAATGGCAGCTGCCGAACTATCATCAACTGCCGGCTAATCAAGGCAAAGTGGAAAAGTTGTTAGATAGCCTAATGAATACGCAAAGTGGCTGGCCAGTTGCAACGACTGAACCCAGTCGAGAGCGCTTTGAGGTGACGGAAGACAATTTTCAGAAAAGGGTCGTGTTAAGCCAGGGCGATAAAACAGTAAGCACCCTTTACTTAGGGACCTCGCCTGGTTTTCGTCAACTACATTTGAGGCGTATTAATGAAGATGAAGTTTACGCTGTTAAACTCAATAGCCATGATTTCCCCTCTCAAGCAGAAGAGTGGTTAGATAAAGCGCTGCTACAGCCCGGTGGCGATATTGTGAGTTTAACGGGGCCAGATTTTGCCTTTATAAAACAGGGTGATGAGTGGCAATTAACTCAGGGTGAAGGTGAGGCGGTGACGGATGAGATAGAAAAGATCACCCGCACGTTGGCTAATTTAACGGTGCTGGGGGCGGAAGAAAAAACCATCGATGGAAGTGGTTATCAGCTGACGATTAAGGCCGCTGGTGATACCTATCAATACCGTTTTTTGAAAGAAGGAGAAGATCATTTTATTCATCGCGATAACTACGCCCAGGTATTTAAAATCGACAAGAGCGATTATGAAAAGGTCACTGGGCAAACTGCATTACAGCTAGTGAAACAGCCAGTAGCAGAAGCGGAAAGCGCTGACGCTGAGGTGGTCGCTGAAGGCGAAATAAAGAGTACTACATTAGAAGATAGTCAGGAGGCACCATTCAATCAGGAGGCAGATCAAATAGAGTAACGCATATTGGCTGGGGGGCGAGCGCCCCCCAGCCAATTGTTGTTATGTTATGCGGCCATAACTTTTGCTGGTAAAGGGCTGTTCGGTAAAACCCGCGCGGTGGTTGATGCAGAGCGCTAACACAAAAAAGAAATTGCACAGCAGGTTACAGAAACGGTGTAGGATATCGGGCAGTTCAATCTGCTCCTGGTCGATGCGTACCATCAAACGGATCGCCTTTTTTGCTGCCGAGCGTGCCAGGTGTAGTTGCGGTGATGGTGCGGGGCCACGTGGTAGCACAAAGCCATCGATTTTCCCTTCGACCTCATTTTGGTAATGGTGATAGCGTTCGAGTAACCACTGTTGGTCGTTCTCAGCGATTGCGAGGCGGCCACGGATTGAGCCGTTGAGGTGGTAGATTAGTGGTTGCAGCTGGTCGAGGTCATTGGCAATGTCGTTACTTGTTTCTGGGATAAGTCCAATGATAGCGCCAATATGGTTGCATAGTTCGTCGGTGGCGACCTCAAAGTCACACAGGTATGAGACTTCGTAGATAAAGGGATAACAGAGCTCGTCGCGGCTTTTCGATTTCTTGAGTGTCATTGCGCCCTCATTTTGGCAGCACCACGGGTGGCTCGCGTTCAAGGTCGATATCGACTGGCACCCCGTAGGCAGTTGAAAGCAGCGCTTCGGTGAGCACCTCTTTTGGGGTGCCGATGGCGATCATCTCGCCTTTATCCAATAGACAGAGGCGATCACAAAAACGGGCGGCAAGGCTGAGATCGTGGATGGCGACGATGACCCCCTTTCCTTCGCGCGAATAGTTTTGCAACACCGCCATCACTGCGAGTTGGTAATGGATATCGAGGCTGGCGATCGGTTCATCGGCCAGTAGCGCCTGTGGTTCACCGGCGAGTACCCGTGCAAGCCAGACGCGTGCCCTTTCACCGCCGGAGAGTTGGTCGATAATCCGGTCGCGAAATTCATCGACTCCTGCCCGTTCGATGGCGCGATTGATCGCGGCTTGATCTTCATCGCCCCATGGCATGCGACCGAGCGCAACAATATCGGTAACGGTTAATGCCCACGCACTACTGACGGCCTGTGGTTGAATGCCGACGATGCGCGCGCGCTCGTGTGGTGGGATGGTATCGATCAGGCGGTCATCGATAGTGATATCCCCCGTTGCCGATTGCAGCCCGGCAATCGCATGTAGCAGTGTCGACTTCCCTGCCCCGTTGGCACCGATCAGCCCCAGCAATTCGCCGCGATTCAGTTCGAGCGAAACTGCCTTGAGGCGCTGCTCGACGGTCAAATTATCAATTGAAATCAGAGCCATCGTTTACGCTCCTTCCACACCAGCCAGACAAAAAACGGGGCGCCGATCAGTGAGGTTAAAACACCGAGTTTGAGTTCCTGGCCGAACGGCATACCGCGTACCGCGATATCGGCGACACAGACCAGGATCGCACCGAGTAGTGCGGCGGGAATTAATAGTCGATCTGGCCGATGGCCGACAAAGGGGCGCAACATGTGCGGCACCAGCAGGCCAACAAAACCGATTGCGCCTGCCACCGAGACTGACGAGCCAACCAGACAGGCGACCCCTAACACAATGATCCGGCTGCCCTGTTTAATCGACTGTCCCATGCTTTCCGCAATCTGCTCGCCAAGTGACAGTGCCGCGAGTAGTCGTCTCTGCGATAAAATTAATGCAGACCCGATAATCAAGGCGGGGAATAAAATGGTAAGGCTGTCCAGCCCGCGGTTGGAGACAGAGCCCATCAACCAGAACACTAGCTCCTGCATTGCATAAGGGTTGGGGGCGAAGTTGAGTACCACGGCGAGTGCGGCACCGGCGACCGTTGAGATCGCAAGCCCTGCCATAATCACTAGCGCTGGTCTGCCTGAACCGGCTAGTAGCAGCATAAAGAGTAGCGTGGCTCCAGCGCCCAGTAGCCCGGCAACAGCAGTGGCAAGGGTGCCTAGGCTGGCAAAGACGCCATAATAAAAGACAGTCGCCGCACCCAATGCCGCGCCCTGGCTTGCGCCCACTAACCCCGGTTCGGCCAGCGGATTACGTAATAGCCCCTGTAGTGCTGCACCACTGAGGCCGAGCGAAGCGCCGACGATCAGGGCAAGAAGTGTGCGTGGTAGGCGAATTTCGCCGATGATCAAAGCAGCGTCTGTCTGCTCGCCGTTAAGCCAGTCGATCAATCCAGCAAACACACCTACCGAGGTGGAGCCAAATCCGAGTGAGATTGAGGCGACGATAATCAATGCCAGCATCAGCAGTGGTGTCAGGAAGCTGGTTACTAGCCTGGCCATTGTTCGCGCTGCTCCTGTAGTTGCTGAATCAATTGCCATGTCCAGGGGCCGGGGCACTGCCAGTGCCAGTAGCTACTGCTAAGCCATTGTTCTTTTGGGATAGCGTGGCGCAGTGCCGGGTGTTTGGCAAATTGATTGGCGAGCGCGGGTGATTTGGGTGCTGACCACATCACGGCATCGGGTGGATCAGTCACCAGTTGTTCGAGATCCAACGTGGCATAACCATCGGTTTCAAGGTAGTTGCCCCACCCTGCTCGCTCAATCACATCGTGCTCAAAAGTCTGATGCCCAGTGCCGATGCCATTCGCGCCGAGTAACAACAGACGTGATGGTTTAATCGGAGATTTACTTGCCGGGATGGGTTTGCTTGCCAATGTTGACGGCAAACCGACCAGCGATAGAAAGCGCTGCTCATATTCAACGACTTGCGGCAATGTCTGTGGCAACGCTAACACCTCAACCCGAATGCCGAGTGAAATCAGACGCTGGCGCAATAGTAGTGCATTGTATTCACCGCTAAGCACCAGGTCTGGCTTTAATTTAAGGATCTGTTCCAGCGAACCGTTGTGGCTGGGCCAGTCATCACCAATCCACGCAACGGGATACTGTTTTAACAGCGGTGATAAGGCCACGACCTGCGAGCGATCGGCATACTTTGCCAGCAGCCAGTCGCTGCACAGGTCGAGTGATAGAATTTTTGAGGGCGCAGCGGCAAAGCTAAGCAGTGGCAACAGTAGCGAAATAACCGCGATCAATGTAAAAAAAACCTGCTTCATACCCGATTCAAATGCGCCTAAAAAACGGGATCATAAGCGATACGCCAATAAAAAACATGGTTAATCTTTTTGTTAATATCGAAAAACTCACTTAAGCAACTGTTATTATTCAATTATATTTTGAACTTCCGCAGTGCTAACAGCTGACTTGATTGACATTAAGGGGGCAACTCGGTACATTCGCCCGCATAAACAATATCTGCTTGAGGTGTTCCAACGACAGTCGTCGGAGGAATTAAACGGGAAGTCGGTGCGATTTACCAGATAACTGGTGTCCATCCCGACGCTGCCCCCGCAACGGTAAACGAGTTAAGGCGTATCGATACACCACTGTTTTTATAAAACGGGAAGGTGATACACCAGGATTAAGATCCACTCGTGAGCCCGGAGACCGGCCTGAAGTGATTGTTTTAAGGTATGTTGCGGCGGGCAGCATGGGCTGGTTGTTGCTTACTGGTAGCTTTCCCCTCCGAAACATAAAAACCTGGATGCGTAATACGTGCCGGTGTGTCACGTCCGTTATGCTTTGATACGTTTTTATTTTAATGCGAGTTATTGTATCAGGATTGTTGCTGCTTTGCGGCGTGTTATCTGTTGATGCCTTGTCAACAGCAGAAGCCGCGCGTGTAAATGAGGTGTTGGTGACTGCGGTAGCAGAGACAGCCCCTGTGGTGACTGGCGAGGTTGATAGTGAATTTAATACTGGTTTTTCGCAAAACATCAAACGCGAGCAGTTTGACAGCCGAATTTCAACGCTCTCCGATGCCATTGCACAGCAGAGCGGAATACAGGTTCGCAATAGTGGCGGTTTTGGTAGCTTTTCAAGTGCCACTCTGCGTGGCGCCTCCAGCCAGCAAGTTCTGATCTTTGTCGATGGCCTGCTACTAAATGATGCGTCTGGTGGTGGAGTTGACCTCAGTACGATTAGCCTGTCCGATGTCGAGAGTGTTGAGGTTTATCGCGGTGCAACACCGATGAGCCTTGGTAGTGCGTCGATTGGTGGCGCGATTAATATTCGCACTCTTAAGGTAAAAGATGAAAAGCAAGGCAGTGTCACGCTCGGTTATGGTGACTTCAATACGCAAAAATATGCTGCGTTTTTTTCTACTAAGCTAAATGATTTGGGCTATGTGCTCTCAGCAGAACGTTTTAGCAGTGATAATGATTTTGAATACGTTAATTATCATGAAACTCGTTTGAGTCATAATGATGAAATTGTTAAGCAGCGCAATAATAGTGAATTTTTACAGAATAACCTGTTGTTTAAACTTGGTTATGATATCGACAAAGACCAACGTATTGATACATTGCTTCAGTGGTTTGATAAACAGCAACAGATCCCAGTATGGAATAATCGCGCTTCTGCCAATACCAATTTTGATGTAGAACGCCTGCAGTCGCAACTGCGCCTGATCTCCAAGAATGTTGGGCCTTATGCCATTAATTTGAGTAATACCCTTGAGTATCTGCGAACGGTTGAAGAGTATGATGATCGTCACAGCAGTGTCGGCCTAGGCAAGCAGTATGACCTCAATACAAGCAGCACGATAAAGCTACGTTCATTTGCAGAAGTGCCACTAGACTTTCAACTACTCAGCATTATTATTGAGCTAAGTGAAGAGAAGTATCAGCCAATAGATCTACTAGGCAGGAGTATCAGTCTTACTAGCACTCGCAGTACCGCGACCATTGGTTTTGAAGATAAATTATTTTTGATAGATGACAAATTACTGATTAACCCTGCCATAAGCACGACCAGCAGTCATGACGTGCTGTCTGACACCACGTTAGTGGGTGTGCCACCCGTGAGTAAGGTTAAGTCTAAGCATACAAATCCTCGTGTTGGTTTGAAATATTTTGCTAGTGACAGACTAATCCTTAAGGTAAATGTTGGGCGTTACACACGTCAACCATCATTTTACGAGCTATTGGGTGATCGCGGATTTTTTACCGGAAATATTGATTTGATCAGCGAGACTGGGAAAAACTTTGATCTCGGTTTTGAAATAGCGCTAAAAAACCCGTTTAAATATACGCATAATATTACATGGCAGGCATCACTATTTTATAGCGATGTCGAAGATATAATCGTGCGGACTTATAATTCACGAGGTGTCGGCAAGTCAGAAAACATTAATCAATCACAAATTACCGGTATAGAGAATATTCTAAATGTTCGTTTTGATAACAAAGTGAATGTTAGTTTTAACTCGACCTTTCAGGACATGGTTAACGAACAAAAGAACCCAGCACTTAAACATTCACAGTTACCAGGGCGCTTCAAATGGAGCTACAACACGCGCCTAGATTATTACACTGGCGCATGGTCAGCGTTTGTTGAGCACCGCTACCAAAGTGGTATGTATTATGACAGCCCCAATAATTGGAAAGCGTTAAATAAAAATTTAATCAACATGGGCGCTAGCTGGAAGCGAAGCCCTATGACGATCAGCTTTGAAATAAAAAATATGATGGACGAGGATTATGAAGATTTTCGCGGCTTTCCTCAACCGGGACGCGCCGCCTTTACAACCATTAAAATTGATTTATAGCAGTTATTATATTTAGAGGAAAAACGATGAAATTTAAAGATTCAAATAACCCTTCAAAACGTTTATGTTTGGCATTGTTGATGTTGCCATTACTTAATGGCTGTATAGAGGATGATGATCCAAAAATAACGATTGATCCACCTCCATCTGATGCAGGGCATGCCATTATTGCAACAGTAGCGAGTGATTTCTCGAGTGGTGCGACCAGTGTTGCGACTGTTGATAAACCGAGGGTTATTGTGAATGCTATTAGCCCAACGATTTCAGATATCACCGTTACCACCGATGGCAAAAATATTTATCGGATTGAGCGCTTTATGGCAGATAACATTGCCAAATTCAGTGTGACAAATCCAGATGTGGCTATTTGGCAGTATTCAACACTAGATGATGGAGAGGCTGGATCTAGCAACCCTCATGACTTCGTCGTGGCATCAGACACTAAAGGTTACATCTTACGTTATGGCAAGGCTAAAGCATGGGTCGTTAATCCTAGTGCATCAAGTGCTGAAGAGTTTAAAACAGGTGAAATTGATCTGGCAGTTTATGATGCTGATGGCATACCAAATATGACTAAAGGGATCATCGTAAATGGAAAGCTATTTATTGCAATGCAAGCCCTTGATGAATTTTGGGCGCCGGGTCTAGCCCATATTGCAGTGATTGATGTGGCCACAAATACGGAGATTGATACGGGTATCTCTGTAAATCCGCTAATTAATGGAATTCCAATCCCCATTAAAGGGCCTGAAGATATGTTGTATTCAGTAGAGACTGGAAAAATTTATATTCAAGGTTCTGGACAGTTGGGGTTTGGCGTTAATGATGGAGTATATGATGGTGGGATTATTACGCTTGATCCTGATACTTACGAACTTGAAATGATTGTCGATGATGGCCCAAGTGATAGTGTTACACCACCGTATGGAAATATCACGGAGCTTGCTATTGTTTCACCAACCAAGGGTTACTTTGTAGGGTATAACAGTTGGGGTGATAATACGTTATACAGCTTTAACCCAACGACCAAAGAAGTAACTAGTACTGCTGTGGCAGATATCTATGCCAAAAATATTGGTGATATTGAGGTTGATTCATTGGGGCTGCTTTGGGTTTCGAGTAAAAGTGATTTTGGTGTGATAGTCATTGATCCGGCAACTGACACTAGAGAAGATCAAATTATTAGCACTGGTTCATTGACGCCAGGTAAAATTGTTTTCACACAGTAAGTGAAAGTGTCAAACGAACATGCTTGTATTCTCATGTCCGTTTGATTTCCTATTTTAATACCCTATTTTTTAGCTGGTCGTAAAGTATCTAAAATACTGATAATAGACTTGATTATTTTGGTTCTTCGTAGATCTGTGTGAAATATCCGTTAAAATGGATCATTTCTCAACTTAAGAAACTTATATCAACGATGGTGGAAATAGAAGAACATTACGGACAACTTTTAGGCATATAGTCACCGTAGAGAATTTGTAGCGTTGATCTCAAAATATCGGATCAACGCGTGGACATTGTTATTGAATATAGTGGGGATGAAGACTCCTGCCCTGAGTGGGAGGTTCTCTGTCCAAAGCATGATAACCGCAAGAAGCGAACCTGGCGTCACCTCGACACAATGCAGCTTGCGACCTACTTGCTTGCGAGGTTCCACGGATTCGTTGTAAAACGCATGGGGTTAAAACAGTCAAAGCCCTATGGGCAGATAAAAACAGTCGCTTCACGCTGTTTGTTTGAGGCTTTTGCCATTCGCGTATTAACGGCTGCTTGTAGCGTTGAAGTAGAAAAGTGCTAGATCAAATACAAGGCTATCTTTATAGCCCAACGGTGATAGTCAGTTATATGGTGAATTCATTATTTGATGTGTTAAAAACAAGGCTGTAGTATTGTTGGGAAAGATATGCTGATTACAAAAATAAAAGGGATGCTGACGCTTGAGATCCAAACGCATATTATTGAAGGCCTTGCTGTGGACAGTGTTTAGTCTGTTCTCACTAACGATGCCTGCATGGGGTGGTGCTTATACTGTCGAACAGCTATTTATACTGCCATTGAATGAGTTGATGGCGTTGTCGGTTCATATGGTTGTCCCACCAAGATAGTCACCGTTCTCTTTATTGCCTTATTGCGCACGCTTTGCGCAACGTAAACCCAGGTCTGGAAAGGTGGACTCCGGGCGCAGATAGAAGCGGTAACTGGTTCGGTTGAAGTGATTGATAGCATAGTGTCCCATGCCACCCCAGCCACCCCCACGTACCACTTTAAAAATTTCGCCGTAGTCCTTTGATTGATAGTCGTTTCCTGGATAGGGTTGATACCAGTCGGCAGTCCATTCCATCACGTTACCCGCCATGTCGAAAACACCGAAGGGAGACTGCCCTTTAGTGTAGTGGCCGACGGGTGAAACACCGCTATCCCAGCCCTCACCTTCACCGGAGTTTGAATGATTTTTATGCCACTCGTTGCCCCATGGGTATTCATTGCCCTGGGTGCCTCGGGCTGCCTTTTCCCACTCTGCCTCTGTTGGCAGACGTTTGCCAAGCCATTGACAATAACCATTAGCGTCGGCCCATGCAACACCCGCTACCGGTAGGTTGTCCTGGCTACGTTGCTGCTTTTCGATGGCATCTAACAGGGTTTCTCGTGATGCCGTTTGAGTGTTCATGTCGAGTTTGAATAGCTCATCGGAGAGCCGTCGTAACATTTCATCATTGGCGATATCGAGAATCTGGCGTACCAGCAGGTAACCGTTATCACGCCATGTTTGTGGCACGGTTTTATTGTTCAGGATCACAAACGCTTTATATTGCTCGTTTGAGACTTCATAGCGATCAATATAAAAGGCAGCAAGCATCACCTCACGTTGCGGGCGTTCATCAAGATAGAGTGGTTTAATCAAACCGTACTCTTTGCCGCGAGTGGTGGTATCCACGTCATTGCTGCCCATCAAAAAGGTTCCCGCAGGGATCAACACCATATCATCTTGAACAGTTGTACTATCAGCGGATACCGTGACGGCTGAAAGCGATAGCAGTGAGATGATCCCAAGACGGCTTATTTTGTTGACCATTAAACAATCCTTATCAATGTTTATTCGGCATCTTTGGCGCAACGAAAGCCAAAGCTACTGTTTTTAACGCGTGGGTTAAAGAAGCTGCGATTAAAGACGGGGGCCGAGATGCCGCACTTGTAAAACGAACAGTCCCACCATGAGCCACCTTTTAATACGCGATAGATCTCGCCAAAATTCTCTGAAGGCTTTTCATTGCCAGGATGCCCTTTGTACCACGCATCGACCCACTCCCACACATTGCCAGAGGTGTCGTGTAGGCCAAATGGGCTGATGCCTTGCTGGAATGCGCCGACAGGTGAGGTATCCCCTTCCTGTTTCATCTCATCCCAGCGCACCGGCGTATTGGCACGCTCAATTGCGAACAGGTTGCCCCACGGGAAGATGCGCCCATCAGTACCACGTGCGGCCTTTTCCCACTCCTGTTCTGTCGGCAGTCGTTTACCTGCCCAGCCACAATATTTTTTCGCATCAAACCACGAGACATAGGTGACGGGGTGATCAGCCTTGCCCTCAGGCACATCACGCCGATCAAAATGGCTCGGCGCACGTCTGCCGGCTTCATCAATATATTTTTTATATTGCAGGTTGGTGACCTCAAACTTGTCGATCAGGTATTCACCGGTCGATGAGGTGTGCGCTGGCCCTTCGTCTGAGAGTCGGTTGTTACTGCCCATAATGAATTCCCCGGCCGGGACGCGAATCATCTCATTGGGTTTGTCGCCGAGTCGGCTCACGGCGTAGTATTGCGGTGGTGTCATGCCGTTATCACTGCCATCATCGACCTTTTGCTGGGGCTGTTCTCTCATTGCGGCGATCAGCCTGCCTTCACCGGGTCGTCCTTCGTGGCATTGCTGGCAACTGGCGTTTACTTCAACAGGTTTGAAGTTGTCATCGCTGGTGTGGCAGGCCTTGCAGTCCTGGTCTTCATCGCGGTGATGTTTGGATGGCGGCGCTGCCGCTGCGGCAAATGATGAGATCATGGTTAGCAGGATCACTGTCGGCAGTGTTTTTAGAGGCATCAACAGTTCTCAATTTAGTACAGTCCGTACCCAGCGGTGTTGGTTGGTGACGGAATCAATCTGGATTGTCTTTGTCGCTATCGCGTTATAATAAAACCGGTTGGCACTGGCACTGCCGAGTGCGATAGCAGAACAAAAAAGAAGGAAATTGTACCATGATCAAACAGCTCTCGATCAGTGCCCCGCGTCAGGGCTTGCATGAAATTACGCACGAGGTGGCGAGTGCAGTGAGTGATAGTGGCCTGGATGAGGGGCTCTGCACGCTGTTTATTAAACACACTTCCGCCAGTTTGATTATTCAGGAGAACGCAGATCCATTGGCTGCGCGCGATCTGGAGCAGTGGTTGAACCGATTGGTGGCTGAAAATGACCAGCTCTATACTCACACTAGTGAAGGGCCAGACGATATGCCGTCACATATCAAAACAACGCTGACTGCCACATCGGTGGCGATACCGGTGATCAATGGTCAGTTGGCGCTGGGCACCTGGCAGGGAATTTTCTTGTGGGAACATCGCCGTGCCAATATGCAGCGGATGGTGATTGTATATACTGGTGTATAGCCAGAGCACTTTCAGGCGGTGTTAAGGCGATACTACGTCAACCTGAAAGTTCTCGATGAGTTTGTGTTGTGCTTACTCTTTTGCTCCGTAACGCTTAAGCAGCATGATGATGTCGTTTTCACCCTCGGTGCCAGCAGCCTTCATCGGTGTCCAGCGACGGTCATTGACGAGCGTGAAGTCTGCGCCCGCATCGAGCAGTAGCAGCACAATATCTTTATGGCCGCGCAGTGCCGCCCAATGGAGTGCGGTGGTGTTGGTGTCATCTTTGAAATCGACATTCGCACCCTTGCTCAGCAGATAGCGAACCGCTTCGGTATGACCCTTGAGTGAGGCGCGCATCAGTGCAGACCAGTCGTTTTTATCCTGTGCATCCACATCTGCACCGCCATCGACCAGTAGTGTCAGCAGTTCAACATTGCCGAGACGTGCGGCGTGCATTAATACTGTCCAGCCGTAGCTGTTACGTTCATTGATGTCGCCAACGTTGGCAATGAGCACCTTCGCCTTCTCAATTTCGCCGTTTTGCACGTCATCCATTAGTGGCGTATTACCGTCACAGCCGGTTAATAGCACGGCAGCCAGTGCAAGGAATATGATCTTTTTACGAAATATATTCATTTTCTGTATCGACTTTAAATGTGTTAAAAATTTTAAGGATCGCAAAGTCTAACACGCCTGTTGACGACAGGTGAAAGCAATCGTGGTGAACTGTTGGCGAGCGCTGACTGGATGTTATGATGACGTTTTTTCTGTGTGACTCTTTATTGGAGCAGCGTTAATGAAATACCCATGTCCGAAGTGCGAGCAGCCAGGCATTTCCCTGAAGGATAAATACCGTATGGGCTACATGCAGGATGCTCACTGCGCGCACTGTAATGTCCGCCTTAGCGCTAATCCATGGTTTTTAGTGCCATTTTCGCTGATTTACCTGTGGGCATTGGCGATCTGCGCATTTTTCTATGTGCTTAAAGATGCCGGCATGATAACAGTTGTTTATGGCTTGATTGCCTGGGCAGTGATCGATGCGCTTAATGTGATGCTGATTCCGATGAAGGACATGGATGAGTGAGGCCGGTTTGAGTGGAGGCTGAGCAAAAAAGCCCTACTGGCATTTCAGGTTTGATCTAAAACAATGGCAAATATCATCGCGGTCGGTATTGCCACACTCGACATCATCAATAGTGTGGATGGATATCCCGTTGAGGATGCCGAGGTGCGCGCACTTTCGCAGCGCATCTGCCGCGGCGGTAATGCGACCAATACGTTAGTGGTGTTGTCGCAATTGGGACATTGTTGTCAGTGGGCCGGGGTACTGAGCGATGAACCGGACGGCCAGCGCATCATCGATGACCTTAATCGATATCAAATAGAGGCACGCCTTTGCCGGACGGTTGAGGGTGGCAAGGCCCCCGTCTCATATATTACCCTCAACCAAAAAAATGGTTCACGCTCTATTATTCATCATCGTGACCTACCAGAGTTTAGTTTTGATGACTTTTCCCAGATCGATCTCTCAGCTTGCGACTGGCTTCACTTTGAAGGGCGCAATGTGGCTGAGACGGAGAAGATGTTGGCTCACGCCGCCGAAAATAACCCAGGGCTGCCCTGTTCTCTGGAGATAGAGAAGGCACACCCTGGAATTAAGGCTCTCTATAAATATGCAGGTATACTGTTATTTTCCAGAAAATATGTTTTAGAACAAGGTGATAATGGTGGGTCGAAGTGCCCAAGCAGTTTCCTTCAGAGGCTACATCAACTTTTCCCGGAAAAACGGATCATCTGTGCCTGGGGTGAAGATGGTGCATACGGCATCGATCATCGCGGTGATGTTTACCATGCACCGCCCTCCCCTTTCGCCACAGTAGTCGATACACTGGCGGCTGGCGACACCTTTAATGCGGCGGTGATTGACCATTTGATCAATGGCCACTCGACTGAAGCGTCGATCAACTACGCCTGTAAAATCGCCGGACAAAAATGTGCTCATATTGGGCTGGATTTTATTAAGCCGGATTGATGGTTTTTTTGAGCTGGAAAAGTGGTGCGGCAGCACGATTCAAAAACAGGTATCATCACGTTTCAGGCCATTTGGGCTACTCTATATATATGGTGCATAGCGGAAGATGATTCATATCTACGATAAAAAAGGTTTCACCAAACTGTTTTCTTACGATGGTGACAGCTTTAAGGGGCTCGACATCTCGAACGTGGTGTTGACTGAAGCGAACATGATTCAGATGGATTTGCGTGGTGCCAACCTTAGCCACACTGATCTCTCTAATGCCGATTTGCGGATGGCCAATCTGACAGGTGCGAATCTCTCTCATGCCAATCTGGTGGGGGCAGATCTTAATGGTGCGATTACCGATGGTTGCGATATGACCGATGTACTGCTCGCAGCGCCAATCGCTTCCGCTGATGAAAATGGCAACGTGGCTGTCTCGATCGATTCGATTGGAAAACGCAGCCGCTAGTTGATCTTTGGCCGATCATTGCTCGATTCCCCTGTTTTACCCTCAAATTTGCTAAGATCACAGCCCTATGGATGTTACCTATATTATTGACCCCTTAAACGATGCCCAGCGTGAAGCGGTAGCCGCACCGCCGGGCAACATGCTGGTACTGGCCGGTGCCGGTAGTGGCAAAACGCGCGTTTTAGTACACCGCATTGCATGGCTGATTCAGGCTGAAGGTGCATCGCCATTTAGTATTCTGGCCGTCACCTTTACCAATAAAGCGGCGGCCGAGATGCGTGGTCGGATCGAAGACCTGCTGCAGATGCCCGCGCGCGGCATGTGGGTCGGCACCTTTCACGGCCTCGCCCATCGTCTGTTGCGCGCCCACTGGAAAGATGCCGGGCTGACGGAGGCCTTTCAGATCCTCGATAGTGATGATCAATATAGGGTTGTTCGCCGTGTGATGCGTGCAATGGATATCGATGAAGAGCAGTGGCCACCCAAGCAGGCACAGTGGTATATCAACAATAAAAAAGATGAGGGGCTGCGTTCCAAGCACCTAGATGATCGTGGCGATAACTATCAGCGCCAGATGATCCGCATCTATCAGGGTTACGAAGAGGCCTGTGAACGCGCCGGTGTGATCGATTTTGCTGAGCTGCTACTACGCGCGCTGGAGCTATGGCGCAACAAGCCCGAGATTCTTGCCCATTATCAGGAGCGTTTTAGGCATATTTTGGTCGATGAGTTTCAGGACACCAACTCAATTCAGTACGCCTGGCTACAACTGGTCACGGGCGCTAACAACAATATCTTTGTGGTGGGTGATGATGATCAGTCGATCTACGGCTGGCGCGGCGCGAAGATCGAAAACCTGCAACGCTTTACCACTGACTACGCCAATGCGCAGATGTTTCGTCTTGAACAGAACTACCGTTCAACTGATACGATTCTCTCTGCTGCCAACGCACTGATCGAAAATAACAGCGGTCGCCTCGGTAAAAAACTCTGGACTGATGGTAGTAAGGGCGAGCCGATTCAACTCTACGCTGCCTTTAATGATTTTGACGAGGCGCGCTTTATCGTCAATAAACTCAAGACGTGGCAAGAGCAAGGCGAGGCACGTCGAGATAGTGCGATCCTCTATCGTTCGAATGCCCAGTCGCGCCTGCTTGAAGCGGAATTGATCTCGGCTGGTTTGCCGTACCGTATCTATGGCGGCCTGCGATTTTTTGAACGTGCCGAGATTAAAAACACCCTCGCCTATCTGCGCCTGAGCGATAATCGACATGATGACCCATCGTTTGAGCGGGTGGTGAATACCCCCACGCGTGGTATTGGTGATCGTTCGGTTGATGCGGTGCGTCAACATGCGCGCGATCATAATCTCTCCCTGTGGGATGCCGCGATTGCGGTGGCCAATAGTGGGCAACTGGCAGCACGTGGTAGCAATGCACTGATCGCATTCCTGCGTTTGATCGATGAGCTTGAAGCGGGCTGTAAAGAGATTGAACTGCATGAGCAGATCGACCATGTGATTAAACAGAGTGGCCTGATTGAACACCATCAAAAAGAGAAAGGTGAAAAGGCACAGTCGCGACTAGAGAATCTGGAAGAGTTAATCACCGCTGCACGTCAGTTCGATTACGACAGTAGTGATGATGAGATAGAGTTGTCGCCACTACAGGCATTTCTGGTTCATGCGGTATTGGAGTCGGGCGAAGGTCAGGGCGAAGCGGATGAAGACTGCGTGCAGTTGATGACATTGCATACCGCCAAGGGGCTGGAGTTTCCATTGGTCTTTTTGTGTGGCATGGAAGAGGGTCTCTTTCCGCACAAGATGTCGATGAAGGAAGGTGATCGTGTCGAGGAAGAGCGTCGTCTCTGCTATGTCGGTATTACACGTGCAAGAAAACATCTCTATATGACCTACGCCGAAACGCGTCGTCTTTACGGCAGCGAGACCTATCAGCCTGTTTCACGTTTCATCGCAGAAATCCCGAGTGAGCTGGTCGAAGAGATTCGTCCCAAGGCGAGCTATAGCCATGTTGCCAAGTCCGTACCCAAGAGTACCTTTAAGGCCCCGGTGGAAGATGCGCCGACCGGGCTTAGCCTTGGACAGCGCGTCAGGCATGGTAAATTTGGCGAAGGTGTTGTGCTGGGTTATGAAGGCCAGGGCAATGGTGCGCGGGTACAGATTAATTTTAAAGGTGCGGGCAGCAAGTGGCTGGTGGTTGCCTATGCTAAGTTGGATCCGGTGTAGTTTCAGAGAATCATAAAACCTTAAGGGTAGAACAGTATGGATCGTCGTAGCTTTATTAAAAAAATTGGCGCAGGTTCGCTGGTAGCAGGCACTGCAATGGCGGGCGCAACGCCAGTAATGGCGGCAAAAAAACGGGTTAACTGGAAATTGGTGACCACCTGGCCACCTAACTTCCCTATCTTTCATGATGGGGTGAAGAAGTTCGCCAAAGATGTGAAACGGATGAGTCGAGGGCGCATCAACATTCAGGTCTTTGCCGGTGGTGAATTGATTCCTGCACTGCAGAGTTTTGATGCGGTATCGCAAGGCACGGTTGAGATGGGCCACGGTGCGGCCTACTACTGGGCGGGTAAAATTCCCGCCGCACAGTTTTTTACTGCAGTACCGTTTGGCATGAATGCTCAAGGGATGAACGCATGGCTCTATTCTGGCGGCGGCCTTGAACTATGGCGTGAGATCTACGAGCCAAACAACCTGGTGCCATTTCCGATGGGCAATACTGGCGTGCAGATGGGTGGCTGGTTTCGTAAAGAGATTAAATCATCCGCAGACCTTAAGGGTTTGAAGATGCGCATACCCGGCCTCGGCGGCAAGGTGATGGCAAAGGCGGGTGTGAATCCGGTACTGATGTCGGGCGGTGAAATCTATACCGCACTTGAACGCGGCACCATTGACGCGACCGAATGGGTTGGCCCGTACCATGATCAACGCTTAGGTCTCTATCGCGCGGCGAAACATTACTACTATCCGGGCTGGCATGAGCCAGGCCCAACACTGGAATTGATCATCAACAAAGCCGCGTGGAATGATCTCGCCAAAGAGCTACAGATGATCATTGAAACCGCAGCGGCTGCCAGCAACATGTGGATGTTGTCGGAGTTTGAAGCGAAGAACCTTGAGGCCTTAAATACGCTGAAGGATAAATATAAAGTACAGGTGCATCCATTCCCTAAAGAGGTGATCGCTACCCTGCGCGGTTTTACCAAAGAGGTGCTGGAGGAAGAGGCGGTGAAGGATGCTACCTTTAAACGTGTCTATGAGGCCTATAGCAAATTCAGTGCTAATAATGCGGCGTGGAGTGAGATCTCAGAAGCGGCGTATGCGAATGCGCTAAAAGACTGATGTCTTAATTGTCATCCCGGTGTAGGTGACCGGCAGGAAATGCCGGTGGTGCCGGGATCCATGCCTTGGATCACTATCAAAGCTGGACTCCAGCCTCCGTGGGAATGGCATCTTCATGTTTGTTAAAACGTGATGGCGTATCAATTGATTTTAAATCGGCGAGCATCTCAGTACGGCCATTCACATCCACCAATGCCTTTTTGAAAAATCCCTTTAGTGTTTTTTTCAGGTGACGCGTCACCTCTTTCTCCGGTATCGCCTTTAATACGCAGAAAATCGCCAGCGCATACGCGACTTCTCGTTCAGAGAGGCTGCCGATGCGCTCCATCGCAGGCGAACGACAACTACCACAGCCGCCACCGCGATAAGGTGTGGCGGTATTCGCAAACATCAAACCAAAGCCATGTGTTACTGCCATCACTTCAGTGAGGTGTGGTATCAGCTCTTCTTCACAGGGCGGTGCTAACTCAGCGAGTGCGGCAAGATGTACCATCAGTGCATGGCTAAAATTGGCGATCATCACTTCAGGGCTGCCGATCTGTTTGGGTTCATAAAAGAGTATCAGGTCTCCCTGCGATGCACCCACTAGTTCCTGGGAATCACCTTCCCCTGTCAGCGTCTGTAACATCTGGTGGACTGACGGCACATCGTTGGGGTCACCGCGAAACTGATGGTGGTCAACCGCCTGTGTTGGCCAGTAGCTTAAACCGGCATAGGCTTTAACTCGGTTCATCATCAAGTCAGCCATCTCTTCGATACTGGTGCCTCTACCGGGAAAGTGTTTTGGCGTGGGTGTCACCAAAATCGTGTTTTGATAAAAGGGGGCGCCGCCAAAGCTGCGTAGCGACCAGCCGAAGGCCTCAAATAGCCATTCGATTGATTCTTCATCCAGTAACGGTTCGCGTTTAAAAAATCTTAACATGCACTATTTATAGCTACATCGCCGATTTATTGCAATGTTATACTCGATTTCAGAATAAAACAGAGACAGGATCAAAATAGATAATGCGTACCTTGATATTAATTTGTTGTGCCCTGGCCAGTGTAAATACGATGGCAGCCGATGATGCCCGCTCAAAACTACTGGCATTTAATCCATTGAATGGCACGCTGGAAAGTAATCGCTCCTTTACCAAGGTGGAGTCTGCCTTTGATAAAGGTAATCGCTGTGTTCTTGTTAGTAAAAGCAGAACCTTTTCCAAGGCCGAAGACGCCTTTGAGAATGAAAATGTGATGACGATCGATTTTACTAATCTTCCGGTAAAAGAGATGGTTGCCGCTCATCGCGATGCGGGTAACTGGCTTAATGTGAAATATCAAATTCGTGCAACCTTAACTCAATTTGTGATCCATTATATTGTTAGCAGTGCCTCGATGCCCGGTATGGTCTATGAGCGAGATGAGGACTATTTTATTTTTATGTTTAACGAGCTTGACGAGGTGACGCAGGCACAGCAGTTATTGATCGATATTATTACTGAGTGTCAGCAATAACAACCTGCATTTGAGTTAATCATGACAGCATTAGAATAGAGAATGCAGGCGATCAAGCTGATCATTCTGGGAGTCGATGGTGTCGATGGCGAGTTAAAAGTCTTTAGTGCGCTGGTAAATTGATGTATACCCGTCATTTTGGTGTTGTGAGCGAGTAGCAGGTGGTACACCCTTCAGCCTACGCGCTATAATAGCCTTTCTCAATGCCTTTCCCTGCCGGAATAGATCATGATCACAGTTGGTAAACACTATAACCTCGAAGTGGTAAAGAGCGTGCACTTCGGTTTTTATCTGGATGCAAAAAACCTCGGAGAGGTTCTGTTGCCTGGCAAGTATGCGGGTAATGACCTTGCGATTGGTGACTATATCGATGTGTTCCTCTACCTGGATTCAGAAGATCGTCCGGTGGCGACGACCGAAACCCCTTTTGCTCAAGTAGGTGAATTTGCTTATTTGCGTGTGATGGCCGCAACTAAAGTGGGTGCCTTTGTCGACTGGGGGTTAGAAAAAGATGTGCTAGTGCCCTTCGGTGAGCAGCATGTGCCGATGGTTGCTGGGCGCTCTTATCTGGTGTACCTCTATCTTGATAAGGCGAGTAATCGAATTGTGGCGTCATCAAAGATTGATAAATTTCTGGATGATGAGCGGCCTCACGACTTTAAAGAGAAGCAGGCGGTAAAACTGATTATCGCCAATACCACGGATCTGGGGTTTAAGGCGGTCATTAACAATACCCACTGGGGGGTGTTGTATGCCAATGATGTACATGAACGCTTGAGCTTTGGCCAATATAAAGAAGGGTTTATTAAAAGGATAAGGCCAGATAATAAAATTGATCTCACCCTGCAGGGTGGCGCAGGTGAGCGCAGCAAGCATGCGCTACTGATTGAAAAGAAACTCAATGAAAACGATGGCTTTCTGCCGGTGCATGATAAATCTGATCCCGCTAAAATTTCAGAAGCGTTTGGTCTCAGTAAAGGGGCCTTCAAAAAGGCGGTTGGCATTTTGTATAAACAGAAAGTGATTACGATTGAAAAGGATGGCATTCGTTTAGTGAAGTCATAGGTGATTGAGGTCAGATGAAACGACAGGCAGATTTAACCCCGAAGTGCATAACCACCTAAGCTGCGATCGCAGCCATATGTTTCGCCATTAAACTTGCGGGTGTTTTATAACCAAGCTTCTTTCTCGGTCGATCATTGATATTAATGATAACTGCCGTGACATCATTTACTAAATTTTTTGAAATCTGTACTTTTGGGCCAGCATTGCCGTAAGAGGCCATTGGTGTTTTCATTGTGCTTTTGCCTCGCCAAAAAACAAAATCACTGCTCGTGCAAAGGCCTCAAAATAATATCGTTTAGCTGTTCAAAAAACAGTTACTCAATGTCATCACACCGCTGCTGTTTTCTCACTGCCTTAGCTTGTAAATTGTTTATCAAAGGCGTAACCCATCTCTACCTATAAATAAACTGTAAAATTTTACAGTATACGTCCCCGTTATTTTATGGTGCTATAAACGCAATATGCAGTCATAACTACAATTTCCTATCTGCCAGAATCAAGGAAGATCTCAGAGAAGGTGCAACGTTTGAATCTGGGGGCGTAGTGCGATGAGTCGATTCAGAAATTCGCTGTTTCTGGCGAAGCTGTTTTTTTCTTTGCCGGTTATATTGCTTGGGTGTCTATTAGCCGTTGAAGCGAGTGCAGGCGTGGGTGGCCGCGTCACCGCCGACCTTCAGGCGCTCTACCTGTTTGGCGAAGGGAGTGGCCAGAAGGTTTATGATGTATCAGGTACCAGCGCGTCACAGGACCTGACGATAGAAGATAGCGCTGAGGTGAACTGGTTACCTGGCGGTGGCCTCTATATTGGCAGTGCCACCCAGTTACGCAGTGGTGTCGCCCCGAGTGCGTTTATTGCCTCGGTCAAAACAAATGGCGCACTGACCGTTGAAGCCTGGGTAAAACCGGCAAGTCTCACCCAAAGTGGCCCGGCCCGCATCGTATCGCTTTCTCAGGATTCCTCCAACAGAGACTTTACCCTCGGTCAGTCGGCTTCAGCGTATGACATCCGCTTGCGCACCACCGAGACATCAGAAAATGGTCTTCCTTCAGTGACGACCCCTAGCGGTGTGGTCGAGGCAGCGTTACAGCACATCGTTTATACCCGTGATACAACGGGGGCGGTGGCCGTATATGTCGATGGTCTTCTGGTGATGGACAGTGTTGTAGGGGGTGTTGCGACAAACTGGCATGAAAGTTATGAGCTGGTGTTGGCCAATGAGCGCACGGGCGATCGGCCGTGGCTGGGAGAGCTGCATCTGGTGGCGCTTTATGATCGTGCATTGACGAGTCCTGACGTCGCACAAAACCACGCGGCAGGTACCGATGCCTTAAGCGGCACCACCTTCCCTCCACAGATCTTGCCCGCGAGTGGCACCGTGATTGACGAGGCCACCGTCACACTCACCAGCTTGACGGAAGGCGTGGCGCTCTACTATTCGCTTGATGGGACAACGACACTCTCAGCCATGACCCCCTATACCGGGCCGTTTACGCTAACCAGTGATGCCCTGGTGACAACGGTGGCGGTGAAAACAGGATTGCAGCAGAGCCTGCCAAGTCGTGCTCACTACACGGTCGTTCCCTTTACGGGGCGAACCACCGCAGCGCTTAAAGCGCTCTACCTATTTGGCGAAGGCAGCGGCCACACAGTTTACGACATATCGGGTGCCAGTACGTCGCTGGATCTGATGGTTGAAGATAGCTCGGCCGTGAGCTGGTTACCTGGCGGCGGGTTATTGATTGGCAGTGCCACTCAGTTACGCAGTGGCGTGGCGGCGAGCGGGTTGGTTTCCGCCGTCAAGTCAAGTGGGGCATTGACCATAGAAGCGTGGGTCAGACCCGCAAGCACTTCACAAAGTGCCCCTTCACGCATTGTCTCGCTGTCACAAGACCCCTACAACCGAGACTTCACGTTCGGGCAATCGGGTTCGGCCTATGACATCCGCCTGCGCACCACCGACACATCGGACAACGGCATCCCCTCAATAACGACCCCCAGTGGCGTAGTACAGACAGCGCTACAGCATGTTGTCTATACCCGGAATACGGCCGGCGCGGTTGCGATTTATCTGGATGGCCAATTGGTCACCGACGGCAGTGTTGCTGGTGCACTGACAAACTGGGAGAGTGGTTATGAGTTGGTGTTAGCCAATGAACGCAGTGGAGAGCGGCCGTGGCTGGGAGAACTGCATCTGGTGGCGCTCTATGATCGCGCCTTAAGCGGCATTGAAATAGCACAAAATCATGCAGCGGATCCTGATCTGCTGGACACCATCACCTACCCTCCTCAGATCTTCCCCGCTGCTGGCGAGATTGTGACGGAAGTGAATGTCACCCTGACGAGTCTGACCGCCGGCGCGACAATCTACTACTCGCTCGACGGCAGCACCACACCCTCAGCGATGACCCCATATACCGGGCCATTCACACTAACCAGCGATGCGACTGTCACCACCGTCGCCGTGAAAACAGGATTTCAGCCGAGCGTACCCAAAAGTGCCCACTACACCGTGACCCCATTTACCGGCCGTACCACCGCAGGCCTCCAGGCGTTCTACAACTTTACCCAAGGCAGCGGCCAACAGGTGTATGACCGCTCAGGGGTCGGGGCACCACTCAATCTTGACATAGAAGATAGCGCAGCAGTGAGCTGGTTACCGGATGGCGGGATCACGATTAGTAGTGCCACCCAGTTACGCAGTGGTATTGCAGCGAACAAATTGACCTCATCAATGACAGCAAGCAGTGCATTGACCATCGAAGCCTGGGTTAAACCAGCGAACAGCACGCAAAGCGGCCCCTCACGTATTGTCTCGCTGTCACAGGATCCCTACAACCGAGACTTCACCCTCGGGCAATCGGGTTCGGCTTATGACACCCGCCTGCGTACCAGCGAGACGTCAGAAAATGGCCTGCCCTCGGTGACCACGCCAAGTGGGATGGTAAAAAATACACAACAGCACATCGTCTATACTCGCGATACAACCGGGGCGGTGGCGACCTATGTGGACGGCCTGTTGGTGATGGATAGTGTGGTTGCCGGCACCCTGGCAAACTGGGACGACAATTATGAACTAATGTTAGCCAATGAGCGCACGGGCGACCGGCCGTGGTTAGGTGACCTATACCTGATCGCACTCTATGACCGGGCGCTGAGCGCGGCCGAGCTGGCACAAAATCGTGCAGCAGGGCCACACGGTGATGCTAGCCAGTTGGATACGACACCACCAACAATTACATTTACCGTCGCCCCTGAACCTAATGGCGCTGGCTGGCACCGCAGTGATGTTACGATCACCTTTACCTGTACCGATAGCGAAAGCGGCATTGCAGATTGCCCAGCACCAATCACAGTAACCACAGAAGGTGCCTCGCAGGTTGTCAGTGGTACTGCGACCGATGTGGCGGGGAATAGCGCGACTACATCGGTGAGTGTGAATCTGGACAAGACCGCACCTGCTATTCTGATCTCATCACCGAGTAACGGTGCCAGTGTCACAGATCCTTTGTTGACGATTACTGGCACAGTCAGCGATGCCAATCCGCTTTCAGGGTTTACCATCAACGGGGTATCGGTCACCCCCGATGGCAGTGGCGCATTTACCCATACCCTCACGTTAATTGATGGTGTTAACGCTATTTCAGTACAGGCAACAGATATAGCCGACAACGTGACCGTTGTGCCATTGAGTGTGACCTACGATCCGCCGCCTTTGATCGCGGATTTTCCTGAGCTGACGGTTGGAACAGGGAGTGGAGTGCCGGGCGATGTGGTTCAGATCCCGGTCAACTATGTTAGTGACGGCTCGGTGACTACTCTACAGGTTGATATTCAGTTTAATGCAGGGCAGTTGAGCGCATGGCTGCCAATCGCAGGTGGTGCTTTAGGCGTCACTCACGACCTTGAAACCTCCCAGCCGCAAACGGGTCTGTTGCGCATCGTTATTACCCCGCCGCCGGATAATGCAGTGCTTGCGACAGGTGTGTTGGCGACGATCCCGTTTACGATTAACGCTGCGGCTATTAATGGTGATGAGTCGTTGACAGTAGGTAATAGCGTCATGGTCGATGGGGCCGCCGTCGAGGTGATACCGGATACGTTTGATGCAGGCCTGATTACGATTACGGGAGCGCCATGATGAATTGCAATAATAAAAATGTAATGCAGAAATTCCTGGGTATGATGATTGCGCTCTGTGGTTTGGGCATGAGTGCGAAGGGTTATGCGGGTATGGCGATAAGATTTGGTGGAATGGAAAAAATATGCATTGGCAAATTAGTTTGTCTACTATTACTGTTAGGGCTTCTATTTCCAGCCTTTAATGCGCAAGCAGTAGTGCAGTCTCGTCCCGTTACTGAAGGTTTTTTGTATAGCATTATGATGTTTAAGAGTGGGGGTGACTTAGGTAACTATCTTTGCCCATTAGCGGGAATGGAGGTGTCAAGAGTAACCAATGAATTTAATGGCTCTGTTCCGGTTGCCGGTGAGACCATCAATGGCATTAGCTTGCTGAGAACAATCGATGGCCCACGTACCGATATCAGTGACATCACCACGCTCTACTACGATGCGCTCGGTAACCTCACTGATATAGAGAATGCCTTGAGTCATACCACCACCATCACCAGCCGTGATGCCAGTGGTCGCCCCACCGGGCTACAGGATGCCAACGGTCTTGTGACCGATTCCAAGTGCACCCCTAGCACCCCTCCCTAGGGTATTATCAAAGAACGATTGCTCAACTGATGATGTGTATGACGCTATCATGAAAACATAAGAATAATAATCATAGTGAGGGGGATGACATGGGGCAGAGTAAAATCATTGCGGCGGTTGTAGATGCGCTTTCATGCTCCAGCCTGGAAGCCAGAAAACACATCAATCGTTTGATATTAACAAATATAAAAATACAAAACGTATCCACAACTATATTTGTTCAGTTAATGTTAAGCTTGATACTTACCTTTAACTGTATCCACATAGCAGTTGCGGCCACTTACTATAACATCACAACTTTTAGTTATCCTGACTCAGACATTATAATCACACATCCTGAAGGAATTAATGATTTAGGTGTTATAGCAGGTAATTACGAAGTCAGACTAGGTGTTTTTAGAACTCCCCAGGAAACTAAGAGTTTTCTCTATCAGCAAGGGGCCTTCACTAGCCTAGATTACAGTGATAATTGGGGTTATAAAAGTTTCTCTATTACAGACATAAACAATGTAGGTGAAATGGTTGCGTGGTGTCGGAGGGAGCGAATAGAAGACGATCCGAGAGCAACATATTATTATCCGCAAAATATCTGTCTGACAGATGGTGGCGTGGAAACAGTACTTGAGCACCCACTTAATGATCCATATTATGGGATTTATCCGTATGGCATTAATGATGCCGGAGATATTGTTGGATATTCAGAAGGTACGGATTGGATATATCGTGGTTTTATCTATCAAAATGGTATCTACACTATGGTTGAATACCCCGGTTCAGAACTCACTGAAATAAGGGGAATAAATAATGTAGGTCAATTGCTGGTCTACACGGATGGCGATTCAATTACTGCTCAAGGTGAAGGTTATCATATTTATGAAAACGGCGATTATGTATCGCTTGATCTTGATATATGGTCTGGATATGTAGCCAATGATATTAATGACTCTGGCCAGGTCGTGGGAAAATTTAGAAGAAATAACACTGGCCTTATAAAAACAAGCGGTTTCATGTACGAAAATGGAGAACTAAGCACAATAGATGTTCCGGGTGCATTGAATACATCTCCAGAGGGCATCAACAATTCTGGTAAAATTGTAGGCTGGTACCACCCGGACAGTGAAAATCCAGAAAATGAAAATTTCGTAACGAAAGGATTTATAGCAACTCCAGTTGATTATGATCCTGATAAGAATCTCGGTGAAGCATGCGAAGCTATTGGCAATCCAATTAATACGGGTGTAGGTAACAAGTTTCAAAAAGAAACTGACTTGGCAGGCACGACTCGTAACCCTCTTGAAATCACCAGATATTACAATGGCAGTGCTAGTCCACATGGCGCTATTGGTTTCAATTGGTTGTTAAATTATGAACGAAAGATTACAGGCGTCGGTAATGAGAGTGTAAAAGTAAAGCGTGTTGACGGAAAAAGACTCACCTTTACCTTGGTCGAAAACAACTGGGAGCCAGATGCTGACGTTACAGATCAGCTGGCGGAGCTACAGGATGGTCTTGGCGTGCGTACCGGATGGCAATATACGACATCTAATGACATCATCGAGGAATATGATGTAGACGGTAAATTGATTTCCATTACTGATCGCGTCGGCAACACACAAAGTCTGAGTTATATAGCCGGTATCCTAGATAGTGTTACAACCAATACAGGTGAATCCCTTAGCTTTGCTTACAATGCGAATAACCAAATCATCACTATCACTGAAGAATTTACCGGAAGGCAATGGGGATACCGTTACGATATCAACCACAATCTTGAGTATGTCGATAACCCAGATGGGACAAGCAAGCGCTATCACTACGAAGATCCCATTTTTAACCATGCGCTGACTGGTATTACTGATGAACGTGGTATTCGATACGCCACCTTTACATATGATGGGCAAGGTAGGGCAATAAGCTCTACTCATGCTGGAAACGCCGATCGGGTTGATATTGTGTATCACGCAGATGGGACGCGCACAGTCACTAACAGCAAAGGGGTGGACAGCACCTATACAATTACCACTCAATTAGGAGTGGCTCTGGTTACTGATATTATTGGCCCAGGCTGCTCCAGCTGTGGCAGCAGTGACGCTGCTTATGACTACGATCCCGTTAATAACAATTTACTCTCCAAAAACAATAATGGCATCACAGTTAAGTATGGCAACTATGATGAAAAAGGTAACTACCAGTGCATGGTAGAGGGACTTAGCGTTAGCGATAGTAGTGTCGGCGAATGTGCGTTTAGTCCATCGGTTTCCCCAGATGCTCGGCGTATTGATTACACTTATGATCCCCGTTTCCGTAGCAGGATAGAAACTATCACGGAGGAATCTGTCTATTTAGGCGGAAACAAAGTTACCACCTATAGTTATGATGATTTTGGAAACGTAACAGCGATTAACATTGCTGGCTTCGAGCCAGACGGTACGCTGATCAGCCGCACTGTTACTTACCAGTACAGCGGGCCACTCAATCAACTGAGCCAGGTCGATGGCCCCAGGGGCGACATCCAGGATATCACCATGCTCAACTACTACGCCGATGATCCGCTCGAAGGAGACAACCGCGCCCGACTGCGCCAGGTCATCTCAAATACCACTGACACCCGGCAGGTTACCCTGCGCGATAATCTGCAATACAGCGCAACAGGAAAACTCCTGAGCGAGACCAGGCCCAATGGATTGACGCTCACCTATACCTACTATCCCGGCAACGACCAGCTCGAAACCGCCACCGAAAGTGATGGTGCCACCAGTCGCACCACGCGCTGGACCTATTTACCAACCGGTGAGGTTGAGACGATCACGACAGGAGACGGCACCGCCAACGCCGCCACGCTCACGCTCGGTTATGACGAGGCCAGGCGCCTTACCAGTGTCACCGACGGTTTCGGCCACAGCATCACCTATGTTCTGGATACCGAAGGGAACATCGAGATTCAGGAGAGTCGTGATGATTTAGGTGTGTTGAGGCAGGCATTGACGCAGACTTTTGACGCCTACAATCGGCTGGTGAGCCGTATCGGTGCCAGCAGCCAGACCACGACGTTTGGATACGATGCGAACGGTAACCTCGACAGCCGGACGAACGCCAACAACGTCAGCAGCAGTTTTAGCTACGACAGCCTGCAACGCCTGACTACGGTCAGTAACGCGCCGGGCGATCTGAGCAGTTACGTCTACGACATCCACGATAACCTGACCCAGGTGACCGACCCCAACGGCAACGCCACCACTTACCAGTACGACGATCTCGGTAATCTCACCCAGCTCACCAGCCCCGATACCGGCATCACCACCTATTCAAATTACGATGGGGCAGGAAACGCAGGGCAGATGGTCGATGCCAACGGCAACACCACGACCTACCAGCACGATGCGCTCAATCGTCTGACATTGGCGACCTATCAGGATGGGACGACGACACAGTATTTTTATGATGATGCGCTGACAAACGGAACAGGCCGATTGAGTCAGATTGTTGATCCGAACCGCTCCACCAGTTATCAGCACAATGCATTTGGGGATGTGACGCAGCTCACTCAGACCATCGGCACTCAGATGCTCACCACGCTCTACCACTACAGCACGTTTGGCCAACTGAGCGGGATCGACTATCCTTCCTGGATGAGCGTTGCGTACAGCTACAGCCAGGGACGGGTGAGCGGGATCGATATCAACGGCCAGCCGCTGCTCAATACCGTCAATTACTACCCCTTCGGCCTCGCCGAAAGCTGGATATGGGGTAACGGCACGGCCAACAGCCGTAGCTTTAATCTCGATGGTCAGATGGGCCAGTACAGCCTCAACGGCGATAACCAGAGCCTGCTCTATGATCCTGCGGGTAATCTGCAAAACAGAACCAATACCCTCGGTACGCTCACCTACGGTTACGATGACCTCAACCGTTTGACCGGCGTCAGTGGCCTGCAATCACAGGGCTTTCAGTACGATGCCAACGGTAACCGTACACAGCTCACCGATGGCGCTGATATCAGCAGCTATACCATCGATACCACCAGTAACCGGATGCTCAGTGTAAGTGGAGCGCAGGTTAAAACCTACAGTTACGATGCTAACGGAAACATCACCAGCGATGGCACCAATAGCTTCGTCTACAACGCACGGAACCGCATGGCGAGTGCCAATGGGGTTAGCTACCTGCATAATGGGTTAGGGCAGAGGAGTGCCAAGCAGACCGGTACCGGGCTCTATTATGGCGATGCCAGCAATGATGCGGTGATCGATCAGGCCGATTTTGATCAGACCGTCGGCGCGATCCTTGAGACGGCAACGCCTGCCGGTAACACCGATTGCAATGGTGATGGGCAGACCAATGTGGTCGATCTTGTCTGTCTCAATAATCTGATCAGTACCGCGACGCCGCCCGCTGAGATCATGAATAGCACTTATTTTGCCTATGACCTGCAGGGCCAACTCATTGGTGAATACGACACCAACGGTAATCCAATTCAGGAGACCGTCTACTTTGGTAATATGTCGGTGGTGACCGTCAAAAATGGCACGGTCTACTACATCCACACCGACCAGCTCAACACGCCGCGAGCGATCAGTGATGCCAACAACACCACTCTGTGGCAATGGCAGAGTACACCGTTTGGAGAGACCGCCGCTAATGAGGATGTAGACAATGATGGTCAGGGGTTTGTGTATCACCTGCGGTTCCCTGGCCAGTATTTTGATGAAGAGACCGGACTGCATTACAACTACTTTAGGGATTATGATCCGAGTACGGGAAGGTACTCGCAGAGTGATCCTATTGGGTTAGCAGCAGGCCTTAATACGTATGGGTATGTTAGTGGGGGTCCGCTTGGTTTAGTTGATCCACTTGGGCTGGCAACCGCTGTAATTATTAATGGTACAACATCTGGCAACCCAGTTGGCCATACCGCTATCGCTACGACGGGGTCGGGTGTGTTTAGTTTTGGAAACAATACTAAAATGGGTAGTAGTTTAACTGCTTATCTGACTAGGGAGGCATCGCGTAGAAATACTGATGTCATCATTATAAATACAACTCCTGAGCAAGAAGCAGAAATAAATGGTTTTCTATCTGGTACAGAAGATGATTTGCCACCTTGGATATTTGGTGTATTACCTGACCCTTCTGATTCATGTTCTACTCGTACAAGTGATGCGCTTAATGCTGGTGGGCTGACCGACCCACTTACACTGGGGTTTTCATTTCCAACAGATGTTCTTGCGCAAGCTGCTTTTTGGCAGCAAAAATTAGGTGGCTCAACAATTAGTATTCCAAAAAGATCGACAGTTGTGCCGACAGTGCTAAACCAATTTAACCCATAAAAAGGACTTCGAATGGGGATTTCTATGAAAATTTGGTTTTTACTTGTAAGTATCTTTATTATGATTTCATGTTCCAATTCAGCAGATAGCAAATTGGTTTCTTCAGCAGCGAATGGGGACATGGAGCTTGTTAAATCGTCGCTTGTAAATGCAAGCTCGATAGATGCTAAAGCAAATGATGGTTGGACTGCGCTAACTGTGTCTGCTAGAGAAGGACACTTTGGTATTGTTGAATTGTTGGTAAATGAAGGGGCGGATCTAAATGCTTTAGAGGGAGGTGGTAATTCACCGTTATTTTGGGCTGCATTTGGTGGTCATGCAGATATTGTAAAACTATTGCTCGATAAAGGTGCTGATCTTAATAACAAATGTACAGAATGTTTAACAGCTATTGAAGTTTCTAAACGTAATGGGCACAAGGAGATTGTAGAGATCTTAAATAATAGATAAGGCTTCCTGGACAGTATTTTGATGAGGAGACTGGGCTGCATTACAACTACTTCAGAGATTATGATCCTGCAACGGGGCGTTATGTTCAAAGTGATCCTATAGACCTGGCAGGAGGACTTAATACCTACGTTTATGTTGAGAATAATCCGTTGGGCTTTAGTGATCCGCTAGGTCTTCTAACGCAAGTTCATATTGGAGGAAATAATTGGTACGAGCATGCCGCTGTAAATATAAATGGAACTAATATCCGAATATCCGAGGACACAAATATCCGCAATATCCGGGGACACAATACTTATATCCTGAGAGTCATGCTCGCATTCATCAGTAGTAACAAAAAGCGGTCATGTTTTTAGCTGGGAATTACTGAAATGTTTGCATAATATTCACGCTATTTGATGGCTAACTTGCCGGTTTGTTGACGGTTTTTCCGAATTTCGAAGCAACGCTCAGCGTATGTTTTTTGTATGCTATGAAAACAGGCCATCTATCGTCTTCCCTTGGGTACGCGAACCCCTGATGAGTTCCTCACTCCTCATAGTTAGGGTCCCTATAAAGAATTGTTGGTTTTTTGAATGTCTGTGCTTAGCTTTTTGCCGCTTGATGTTGGGGCTAATTCACTTTCATTTTTAAGTAAGGCATCAATAGTTAGGGGCATCATAAGCTTAGCGGCCAGCTCCAGATTGGGCTTTCCTCTTGAGGGAAGCATTGTGATCTTTGTGTTTCGATGTGTCATGTGTGTGTCCCGCAAAACAAAGACTAGCCTCCCCTGAGATTTCCAGTTACACCAGTTTTAAATCAGATACCCCAAGACACCCGTTCCAACTAGTCACGAGAATGAAGCCATGGCCCTCGCGTGGTTAGAATTCATCTTGTTGTAGCGGCCAATTGGTTGCTCGATGCGGCATAACCCAGTGTTTAACAGTCTCAAATGTTCTGATGCATTGGAGCCACTTCCTAGTGTGCGATCATACTTCGATATCGGCAAAGTTCTGTTCAGGTTTATACGATTGTTCAGCACTGTAAATCAGTTCGTATTTTTTTGAGGCAAACAATTGAGGGAGTGGGAGGTGAGTTATCGGCAATTCAATTGTGCTCTCTGTGGCGTTGATTTTTCATCGCACTAAACGGTGAAGCTGATGCATAAGGTTGGTATTTTTTTGTTGCTTGAACAAGCGCGAGCAGTGGTGATAAGTATCCGGAGTATCCGGGGACACAATACTTATATCCAGTCCCCCATGTTAGTATCTTCAGACGGTGAAGAATCTATTAAGCTCAGGAGGAGCGATATGGCTAGGATGGCAATCGACGCTATACGCGATATATCAATTTTCGCGAAGGATGTGCTAGTTGTAGCGTCCCGAATTCCCATCGTAAGATTCCCCAAATTATTCATCATATGATTTGGCCGTTTTACGATGGTTTTACCACGCTCCCGTCATAACAAAATTTCCTTTTACCACTTTAAAATCTGATGTTTTTCCAAACGGCATCATAATCATGCCCAAATTCATATCGACTATTAAGGTGTGTTTATGATGCTGCTGGCTATTCCCCAGCACCCCCTTATGATTGAATAATAAGCGGCTGCTGGGGTGTGGGGTTGGTGTTGTTTCTTATGATTTAAACGACTTGCTGCTTGATAGCAAAGGGGACGGAGGGATTAAAAATTGATCAATAGTTGATTTGCTACTATAGTTGCTCAATCATCGACTGTCAGGCACAGCAAAGGAATTGCAATGCCAAGAAGAGCTAGAAACTATATCGCTGGTTTTCCATACCATATTGTTCAGCGTGGCAATAATCGCAAAGCCTGTTTTTTAGAGGTAGAGAATTATCAATATTATCTTGAGTTGGAGAAGTATGGTGTCGAGGTGCACGCCTATTGCTTGATGACCAATCATGTTCATTTCTTAGTGACACCCAGAGAATCAGATTCAATTTCAAGCGTGTTTAAGGTTGTGGGTAATCGATACGCACAATACGTCAATAAGCGTTATGAACATACTGGCACAATGTGGGAGGGCAGACACAAAGCCAGCATGGTTCAGTCAGAGCGCTATTTATTAAGCTGTTATCGCTATATAGAGCTAAATCCAGTTAGGGCTGGAATGGTTGAGTCTCCTGAAGAATATCGTTGGTCGAGTTATGGGTATAATGCTTGGGGTAATGATAGCTGGTTGATGTCACATGCTGAATACCAGCAAAAATTTAATCCCTCCGTCCCCTTAACCGGCCCCCTTAACCCCTGACCCGCGGGTTTCCGCTGGCCAGGGTTTCCTTTCAGTTTGTTATTTAAACCCACCGGCTTTAGCCGGTGGTTGTTTAGTGTTATTTATAGCTAGCGTTGACTTTGACTTTCTTGAAAGAGATGTAATAGACGAAGCGGTGCATTGCCGGAATGTTATTGCTCTGACTACCGTCTGGAATGTCAAGAAAAGATAAATTGAGGTTTATCTTTTCCGGGTATACCACGCCTTCCCCAGACTTCGACATATCAAAAACTTCGCCAGAGGTGGTGCGTATTACACCGTCATCGTCACGAAGTTCTTCGGAGAGTAGAACATGGCCACCCCAAAGGGAGCCTTTCGGGCCAGAGAAAGGCAAAGAACCTGACGCAGCTGGAAAAGGGTTATCAAAACGTTCACCATTAAGGGTAACCTTTGCCGGACCCCAAATGGCGAGTTGAGCAAAGAACGTTGGGGTCACCGGCCCACCAACACCGGTATCCCCGTGCAGATAGACATTGGTGGTGATCGGATCATCAAAAATATCCGTCACCGACCCTCTGGATGACCCAATACGTATCCCGGTCGCATGTGCGGGTGGCCCGAAGCTATCCTGTCTATATGTCCAGCGGCCATGTTCATCTTCCCATTCGGCTCTGATTGTTCCAGTATTGGCAATAGGGTCGATATTCAGTCTGGCGCGCCCTTTGATGGGTTCAAGTGCTTCGCCTCCCCAATCGAAGGAATCAACAGGCTCTGTCGGAACGCCATTAATATCGTTAGTAACGGGGCCCATGACTCGGCGGATGCGTACCGGATTAGTGGCTTTGATCGAAATGCGTGCACTGCTTTTTACATTCGAAGCAGCGCTACTACCTTCGTCGGCTCCATGAGCAATACCACCGGTCCATAATGCAAGCGCTAGCCCGCTAGCAACGATACCGGAATATAATGAGTGTTTCATTTTATGTACTCCCTTAATTTCTTTTTTATTCGTAGATAATCTTTATGTTTTGATTGACCGCAATGATTTGGTTGCTAGCATGTGAAAGTGCTGCCAGCACTCCCCTACTCATTGATTTTCACCTCTAAATCCCTCCTTATATTGTTTACTTGTTAATCCAAACAGTATTTCGCAGTATTCTGTTGTGCACTTTCGTATAATGCAATTAGAAATTTTACTAATGCAGCATAGGTTACTCGCATTTCTCCCGATAAATAAAGTAATTATGCGTCATTACGGGAAAATATAAATAGCGATTAGAGCTACTCTATATGTTTAAGTTTTAACAGCTCATTTCGATTGTGTCGCTACTTCGCTAAAAATTATTTGGTGCCCTGCCAAAAATTCACTCACTAACGCGACAACTGATTCCTTTTGCCCCGACCGCCCTGCGTACGTTGCGTTTTCGCACAACATCGAATCGCTTCGCTCTCTCGTTGCACTCAACACAACTTCCTCAAATGGCGCTACGGCGATGATAACCGCTGCCGCATTCTCTACGTCACTCGCTAGCGCTCATAACTACGAGTCTGCGGACGGGATCGCCTAGCGGGGACTACCGGCCACCGCTTCGCCATCCATGGCCGCCAGCAACTGAAAAGTTGATACTGCTGTTTTAATTGCTATGTTTGCGGTGCAGTGCCTGAAATATGAGGGCAATATATACTAACGTCAGAAATAGTTATGATCTGACCAGTGCACCCGGATTAATTCTGATTACTGGTATCACAAAACAGTAAGAGGATGGAGAATGAGCACGGTCATCGTTGGCATCACCGCTTTTATACTGAGCACGCGCGCGCTGGGGCCGCAGTTTTCTAAAAAATTTGTTCACCCGACAGTTGGGTATCGTTGTTTGGCGCGGTGGTTTGCATTGATGATATGCAGTTTAATGATGGCTGGCTGTGCTCTCCAGCCGTCATCCAGGTTAGCGGTGTTCCCTCCTCCACCTATCGCCACGTCAGAGCCGTTACCCATGTCCTTCGAGGAGCAACAGCAAATGATTATGCACCTGCTACAGGTTCTGTCGCAGAAGGAGGGGGAAATCAGTCAACTGCGAGCCCACCAGCAGAGTCAGGTTAAGGAGCTGAAAGAGACGACCAGTCAGGCGGCGCGCGCAGAGATTAAGCTGCGTCGATTTGCTACTGAGGCAGATGTGGCTTCACAGCTTGCCGAGGTAGAGGTTGCCATGGGGATATTACGCTCCACGCTGGGAACAGAGCGTAAAGCATCACTACAGTTGTTGGCACAGCGGCTGCTTGATACCGCGACAACCTCTTTTAAACAAGGTAAATATAGCATCGCGGCAGATTTGGTGGCGCAGGCCGAGCAATTCATTGCCATGTTGATGGATAATCATTCGACAACGGCGATGGAGGTGACATCTGAAGTCCCCTTTAAGGTGGCTATCCCGTTAAAAGTAAAGGTCGATAGTCACCTGCGTCATCGACCGAACAGCAATGCTGCTGTTCTCGACATACTACACAAAACGACTCCGGTTATAGCGCGTGCCTATCAAGGTCAATGGTTATATGTGCAGACGGATGTCGGCGATTCCGGCTGGGTCATGATCGAATTACTTGAAGCACCCTAGGAGGCTGTCCGAGAATAGAAAAACCTACTATGGAAGTGCTATTTTGGCCAGATTTTCAGATCATTTTCGTTTAATAGACTCACTATTGGCCTCAAATGCTCAAAAAACCTGAATCAAACTGGCGCTACATCAAATCCGGTTCACTGTTAATCCGTGCAATGTACCCGATCACGGCCGGAGCGCTTGGCTTCATAGAGCATACGGTCGGCACGTGCCAGTACCGCATCCGCTGATTTGTCACTGCTGTGGCCATTGGCAACACCGACACTCAGGGTGACTGCTATCGATTGGTCGTTAAATTGATAGGTGGCACCGTGTACCTGGATGCGGATACGTTCTGCCATATCCCGGGCGGCAGATAGTGTTGTCTCGGGCAGTACGATAACAAACTCTTCGCCGCCGTAGCGTGCCGCGAAATCGACATTGCGGATTGAGCTGAAAAGTGTCCTGGCGACGCTTGCCAGTACTTGGTCACCCGCGAGATGGCCATAGGTGTCATTAAGCTTTTTGAAGCGATCGATATCTAGCATGAGAACGGCAAAGGAGCGTTGATTACGTTGAAAACGGGCAAGTTGATCGGCCAGGATGTCGTCGAGTTTTTTACGGTTATAAAGGCCTGTGAGGCTATCGGTAATGGAGAGCGTTTCAAGTAGCTTATTCTGTTTTCGCAAGGTTTGACTGGCTTCCTCGAATTCGTTGTGGCTGCGTTGTAAATTGCCAGTCATCTGGTTGAATACCTGGGTCAAGTGTCCGAGTTCATCACGTTGCGCTACTGGCAGTTGGATCGCCAGATCGCCAGCGGCAATATGGTCGGCCGCGCTCGTCAGGCGTTCAAGCGGGGTGACGATTGAGTGCCCCATGCGCCAGGCGACGATTGCTACCAGTAGTGTGAGTCCGCCCATCAGGGCCAGAAATAGATTACGAAAGGCGGACCACGCTTCGTAGATATCAGCGCGATTACGTTCCACCACCACAATCACTGGCAGGGTCTGGGGTATCAGCGAAAGCCCGAGTACGGTGTTTTGCAAATGTCCCTCAAAGGTGAGGGGTTTGCCCTCTTCTGTGCGTAGACGTTGTAGTACCTGCCTTGCGATTGGCGCGAATGCAGCGCGCTGGTGGTGGCTGCCAAGCAGTGGATTACCGGCGAGATCGAGCAGCAGCACATCGCCCGGTGATAGTTTTGCTGCGTATTTTAGCGAGGGAAGTACCGTGTTGAGGTCGACGACTGCGACTAGTGCACCGAGAATTTCATTATCGAGCGAGAGTACCGGAACGGCCAGGGTGAGTGTGGTGGTGTGATGGCTTTGATTCCAGTGGGGCGCCTCAATAATGATGCCGTCGGTTGCGGCGCTTTGAGGCCATGGGTTTGGCAAGATAATCGGTGCTGGGGTGGCGCCGCTGCTGGCAACTATTTTCCCGCTGGGATTGAGCACTGACAGTTGAAGTAGCGGGCTGAGTTTGTCCTGCACCAGTTGCAGGTAGTATGACAGTGCCTGGGAAGTTTGTGATGTGTTATTTGATGACGAACCGGGTTGATGAGAGAGCCCATTGATAACCGTGTTTGAAGTGGATAGCGTGCGTACCTCTCCAATTCGCTCTTCGAGCCAGTACTCCAGCTCGCGATTAGCATCGACTGCTAGAGTGTGTAGTTGATGGGTGACATTATCAGCGAGCATCGCCTCATTTTGCCAAAATGAAAGCAGTCCCAGTCCTGTGGATGGGATAAGCGTGGCAAGGATTGCGAAGATCAGAATTTTATTCTTGATGCTATTAATCGATATCACGACGCTTTTTTCAATTGAATACGGTAGGTGTTGAAACGATCATACAAGGAAACCCGGGGCTATCCCAGTGTTCTGATAAAGCGTCATTAAATAATCCTAAATTAATCACTGATGTTACGTACACCTCAGATAGCGTGCGGTCTATAGTGGCCCGAAAAAATCGTAACCTATTGATTCATAATGACCGAGCACGAAGTAGCGATTAGCTCATGACATTTCCCTTCAATCCTTAATTTTGACTCGCTCATTTCTGAAATCTCTTATATACAGAGTTTCCGTACCTTTCTGAGTCAATAGTGCAATAGGAGTCAATATGATACTTGACCCCCTTTTTTTCTTTTTTACTTTTTCTTCAATTAATAACTGATGTTACGCGCTAACCCCCAATTTTGTTATTATGTTTTGTATGAAAAATACAGATATATTCGACCTTTATACCGATTATTTACTGACGTCATTTAGCGCTACGACTGCGACAGGATTGTCA
>Ga0316203_1000437_pt1 | contig 51829 bp, 42 predicted proteins | sample 6monrhotite_MG_FD_204940 | JGI IMG/M metagenome (GOLD analysis project Ga0316203, IMG submission 204940) | Microbial mat bacterial communities from mineral coupon in-situ incubated in ocean water Damariscotta River, Maine, United States -... | ecosystem: Environmental > Aquatic > Marine >... | reverse complement strand
CGCCGACGCTTGACCTGTCGAATGCGAGCGGCACGGAAGACAGTGCGATTGCGCTGAACATTGATCCTGCGCTGACGGATACGGATGGATCGGAGACACTGTCGATCACCATCAGTGATGTTCCTGACGGGGCGACGTTAAGTGCGGGCACGGATAATGGCGATGGCACGTGGACATTAAGCTCTGGTGACCTGGATGGCCTGACGGTGACACCGCCTGAGAACTTCGACGGGTCGTTTGACCTGAGTGTGTCGGCGACGGCGACGGAAGGCAGCGGCGGGGATACGGCGACGACCTCGGGGACGATCACGGTTGATGTTGGTGCCGATGCGGACGCGGCAGAGATTACCACGGCGGATGCGTCGGGCACGGAAGACGGGTCGATCTCGTTGAGCATTGGTGTGTCGGCGGACGATACGATCTCGTCGATCACCATCAGCGATGTTCCTGACGGGGCAACGTTAAGTGCGGGCACGGATAACGGTGATGGCACGTGGACGCTTGAAGCGGGCGATCTTAGTGACCTGACGGTTACCCCGGCGGCGAACAGCGATGCTGACTTTACCCTTGGCGTGTCGGTGACGACAACGGATGGCGATGAGAGTGCGACATCGAGCGGCACGCTTGATGTTACGGTTGCGGCGGATGCCGATGCGCCGACGCTTGACCTGTCGAATGCGAGCGGCACGGAAGACAGTGCGATTGCGCTGAACATTGATCCTGCGCTGACGGATACGGATGGATCGGAGACACTGTCGATCACCATCAGTGATGTTCCTGATGGGGCGACGTTAAGTGCGGGCACGGATAATGGCGATGGCACGTGGACATTAAGCTCTGGTGACCTGGATGGCCTGACGGTGACACCGCCTGAGAACTTCGACGGATCGTTTGACCTGAGTGTGTCGGCGACGGCGACGGAAGGCAGCGGCGGGGATACGGCGACGACCTCGGGGACGATCACGGTTGATGTTGGTGCAGTTGACGATACGGCTGATGGCGTGACCTTAAGTGTTAGCGATGTATCAGGATCAGAAGACCGGGCGATTGAACTCAATATCGATACAACGATGGCTGACACAGATGGATCTGAAACATTATCGGTGACGGTTTCAGATGTTCCCGACGGGGCGACCTTAAGTGCGGGTACGGATAACGGCGACGGTACATGGACGCTTGATGGGGGCGATTTGGATGGCCTGACGATCCTTCCAAGCGAAAATTCCAGCGATGATTTTTCGCTGACGATTTCGGCGACAACCACGGAATCTGAAGGTGGGGGGACATCAACCACTACGTCGTCGATGAATGTCTCCGTTGCTGGCGTGGCGGATGCGCCTGAATTGAGTGTAACGCTGGGGAGCGGGGTCGACGTCGGTGGTGCACCGACACCTGTATCCCATTGGGCGCTGGATGAAACCGGGGGTAATAGTACGCTAACTGATTCTGTCGGTAACAGTGACGCCAGCCCGATGAATAAACTTCGCGACATGGACGTCAATCGTGACGGTGGCGAGGGTGGCCCCGACACTGCGGCAGGGTTTAAGGGAGGTGGCGGCGAAGCCAAAGATGACGAATATATCGTCGTCGATCACTCCGACAGTTTATCGCCGGACAATGGCACCCTGACGCTGTGGTTCAACGCCGATGATGTTGACGGTACGTCTGCCTTGGCGTCCTCTGATTCACCAGATAGTGCTGTAGATGGCGGGTTCAACCTTCGGATCGAAGACGGCCAAATTACCCTCGAGATCGAGGATGGTGCGGGGGACATTCATCGTATCGCAGGCGGTAGTGTTGATACTGACGAGTGGAATCAGGTGTCTGTATCCTGGGGTGACGAGGGAATGAAAATATTCCTGAACGGCGATGAGGTTGCGTCCGACGACAGCTTTACCGGTGGGCTCGGAAACAACGATAACCCCTGGACGTTTGCCGCATCGCAGTCGGATACGACCACACACGGTGGTGGTGAGGGTGGCGAAGGCGGTGAAGGTAACGAATCGACGACTGAAGCAAGCGAGTTTTTCAACGGTCATCTGGATGATATTGCCATATACGATGAGCAATTGAATGATAACGCGATGTCCGATCTGTTTGATGATGGTGTCGAAGCCGTGATGAACAGTGGCGGAGACGCCAGTATAGAGTTTCCGTTGGATATTACGGCCAATCTGACCGACACGGACGGTTCGGAGACCTTGTCAATTACCCTGGATGGTTTGCCTGACGACGCATTGCTGTCTGCGGGTACAGACAACGGCGATGGCACCTGGACCCTCGATAGCGGAGATCTTGATGGCCTGACGATGACAGTGCCTTCCGGGGGCGATGATTTCTCGTTGAATGTTTCAGCGACGGCGACAGATGCGGGCGGCGATACCCGCACCGCGACGCAAATCGTTCAAGTTGATGTCGAAAACGATGGTTTCGACGGTGGAACGGTAGGAACCAGTGCCGATGATACTTTGAGCGGAGATGTCAATGTTGATGTGATCTCCGGCGATGCTGGTAATGATGTTATCGATGGCGGTGGCGGCGATGATACATTGATGGGTGGTGCCGGTGACGACACCATCGATGGTGGTTCCGGTAGCGATGTCATTGACGGCGGAGCCGGCGACGATATTCTTGATAGCGGAGCTGGCGACGATCAGGTTATGGGCGGTGCTGGGGATGACTTGTTCATCTTTGGCGCGGGTGATGGCAGCGATTATTTCCAAGGCGGTGATGGTTGGTCTGACACGGTTCAACTTGACGGCATTGATAGTGGTCCCGGCGGCGATTCAGGCTGGGCCCTGCAGGTTGATGGAGATACCAATTTCACTGAAACTGAAAATGGTATCCAATTTGATACCGAGGCGTCCGGCTCGGTCACCCTGTCTGACGGCAGTGAGTTGACCTTTGATGGTGTCGAGAAGCTGGAATGGTAACGGTGTCGAACAGCCCATGCGTTTTCTTCTAGCGTAGGTTTGCTGATAGTGCTTTCTGGGGTTTTTTCGATGAGGTAAGTTGACTCCAATAAGGGAGACAACATGATTTATCATATGTGTAAAATGGAAGAATGGCAGGCAGCCCAGGAAACCGGTTTTTACGGCGGCTCTTCGCAGGACATTGCCGATGGGTTTATCCATTTTTCGACGGCGGAGCAAATCAGAGTCAGTGCTGCTAAACATCGGGCCGGGCAGGACGGATTGTTGCTGCTCAGCGTCGATGACACGGCCTTGGGTGAGGCGTTGAAATGGGAAGCCTCTCGCGGTGGCGCTCAATTCCCTCATCTCTACGGCGACCTGCCGTTAACGGCGATCCAAAAGGTCGATCCACTGCCGCTCGGTGATGATGGCAATCATATCTTTCCCGAAGGATTCTAGCGGTTAGATGGCTGATTTCTATTCTCTGGTCGGGCCCTTGGTTCGGAAACTTGATCCGGAATGCGCGCACGGATTGGGTATACGCGCCCTGAAGTGTGGTTTGGTGCCGGTGTTCCGCCCATATCGTGATCATGTTCTGAATATCAGATTGTGGGGTCACGATTTCAGCAACCCTATTGGGCTTGCCGCCGGTTTCGACAAGAACGGTGACGTGCCCAATGCCATGTTGGCCCACGGGTTTGGCTTTGTCGAGGTTGGCAGTGTTACGCCTCGCCCGCAGGCCGGGAATCCGAAACCGAGACTATTTCGGCTGGGCCGTGATCACGCCGTGATCAACCGTATGGGATTTAACAACGACGGTATGGACACAGTTTTCGCCCGTCTGAAAGCGCGCCCAAAAACACCAGAGGGGTGGGTTGGCATCAATCTTGGCAAGAACAAGAATACGGATGACGCGCTTGAGGACTACGTGTCAGGGATCAATACTTTGGCTGCGGTTGCAGACTATATCGTTATTAATGTTTCCTCACCCAATACACCGGGGCTTCGTGCTCTGCAAGGCCGCCAACCACTGATTGATCTGTTAAGTGGGGTAAAAAAAGCGCTATCAGCACTCAGGCTCGCCTCATGTCCGCCGGTATTGCTGAAAATCGCACCTGATCTGACAGATGAGGATAAGGCTGACATTGCAAAGGTCGTTTTGGACTTGGGCATAGATGGGATTATTGCGACCAATACAACGATTGAACGCCCTGACGACTTGACCGATCCATTGAAATCGGAAAGCGGCGGATTAAGTGGGCGACCCTTGATGGCGTCGTCGACGCGCGTGCTTGCCGATTTTTATAGGTTGACCGAGGGGCGGGTTGTGCTGATCGGTGTTGGCGGAATTTCCAGCGGCCAAGACGCTTATCAGAAAATTCGTGCAGGCGCGTCGTTGGTTCAGTTGTATTCCGCCTTAGTCTATCAAGGCCCTGGCTTAGTGAGCCGTATAAATAAGGATCTGGCGGCTTGTTTGCGCCGAGATGGCTTTGAGCATTTATCCGACGCTGTTGGTGTGGACCATAGATGATCAGGTGCAGATGACCCGATTTCGCCCTTGTTCCTTGGCGTCATAAAGCGCGCTATCCGCACGCTTTAAGGCGTCTTCAATATCATTGTCCTCCGCAACACCTTCTGACACACCGATACTCATGGTGAAATCTAATGGTCCGAGCGGTGTTTCTATGGAGATTTTTGCGATCGATTCGCGTATTCGTTCGGCAACCATTGCCGCATTGGGGCTGTCAGTTTGAGGACAAATAACGGCAAATTCTTCCCCGCCAATGCGGCCCAATGTGTCTTCACTTCGTAAGGCCTCCAAAATGACCAAAACCGTTCTTTTTAGGGCGTCGTCACCAACGCTATGCCCATAGGTGTCATTGACGGCCTTAAAATGATCAATATCGAGCATCAGAACAGTAAACGGTTGTTTGTAACGCTTGCTTCGCCCGAGTTCGACATTACCGGTGTCCAAAAAATGCCGACGATTGTAAGCACCGGTAAGCGGGTCCGTTGACGCTAACAGTTCCAGTTTTCGAGTTGCAGATTGCAGTTTTAATATATTTGAGACCCGCGCGTAGACAATTTTTGGCGAAATCGGCTTGCGAATAAAGTCTGTCGCCCCGACTTCAAGTCCACGCTCTTCATCTTCGTTAGTATTGCTGCCGGTGATGAAAACAACAGGAATATTCGTTGTGTTTTCGTTTGCTTTCAATCGAGTGCAGACTTCGTAGCCATCGATTACCGGCATTTGAACGTCGAGAACGATCATGTCTGGAATAATGCTTTCGGCTTTTCGCAAGGCTTCTTCACCAGATTCCGCCGTTTCAACTGTGCCAAAACTGCTTAAGAGCGCCGACATCAGTCTAAGAACGAGGCTGTCATCATCGGCGATCAATATGGTTAATTTTTTTTCAGCGTTCGGCATCTATAAAATCCTGATACATAAAACCTACACGACGATTGGAAAGAATTACGATGATCTCAGGTTAATTGTGTATTTGATAATTAACAATACGGGCGTTGGTGAAACAGCAAAAAAAACTCAATCCGACATTGGTTGTGGGCGTGCAACGTCACCGGTAATTCCATACCGTCGATCAAGAATGTGAAATACCAGTGGTGCCATCGAAACCATAAAGGCGACCCTGAGCAGATGGTGGGTTGATACAAAGGCTGGATCGATTCCCATAGATAGACTAATCAGCGTCATTTCAGCCAACCCGCCCGGTGCAAAGGACAGTAATATTTTCTGGAACGGCAAGCCTGTCGCGGCCTCCAGGCTAACACCGATAAGCGCCGCCAGCCCGACCATAAATATGGTGCTGAAAACAGCAGCGACCAGAACTTTAGCAACATAGCCGAGTTTGATTCCGGCAAATCGCGCGCCAATTCCTGCGCCGATGACGATTTGGGCGATATTGACGACTTCCACCGGAGGTTTGGCAGTGGTCAGCCCAGACAGATGCAGCGCGACACTCGCCAACATCGGTCCTAAAACCTGGGCCGACGGCAAGCGTAATAACTTTCCACCGTATACGCCAACAAGGCCACAAAGGATTAACATCAGCGCATCCATTGGCGCCAAGTTATTGATGGTGCCCAGAGAAGAAAGGCCACCCGGCTCATAACCTTCGAACAGGCGGAACCAGAACGGGATGATCAAAACCGTCAGCAGGATACGGACGCTGTGGGTCAAGGCGATGGTTCTCTCGTCGCCGCCTTTGTCCCCCCCCAGCATAACCATCGTCGCCAATCCACCTGGTGTCGCTGAAAAAAAAGACGTTGTTGCCCCGGTCCCGACGACCCGGTAAAAAAATGTGCCGACACATGTCGCAACGAAGGCAACATAGACGATCAGTGTGACAAGGCTTGGCACCCATAAATGTAAATTTTCGAGGGCTTGCGGTGTAAATGAACTGCCGAGCATGATGCCCAGTACTGGAATTACGATGCTGCGAAGCCGAGGCGAGCTTTTGATTGGCACCCCAGAAATTGCCGCGACCGTCGTGAAGGACATAGCACCAATCATCCATGCCAGCGGCATTTGCCAAAGGTCAAACAGCCAGCCCCCAACGCTGCCCAGGACAAGTGATAAGGCGATGGGGACGATAACGCGACGCCAATGCGGCCAGTGAAGCATTTGGAAAACCGTGCTTTCGATCAGTATTTCTTAGAGTTCAAATTGTTCGCTCAAAATACGCTCTTCCAAGTTGTGCTCTGGATCAAACAGCAAGGTCATGGAAACGCTTCGGTCTTCACTAATTATAGCGCGAGCTACATTGTGAACTTCGTCGAAATCTGCCGTCGCGCCAACTGGACGGAAGTCAGGGTCGATCACTTTAATTTCTACGGCCACGGATGCCGGCAACAAAGCACCACGCCAACGCCGGGGGCGAAAGGCACTGACCGGCGTGAGGGCAAGAACGTTTGCGCCCATTGGGATAATTGGGCCGTGGGCGGAAAAATTGTAAGCGGTACTCCCTGCCGGTGTGGCGACCAAAATACCATCACAAATTAATTCTTCCATGCGCAGAACCCCATCGATAAGGATTTTCAACCGTGCGGCAAGACGGGACTCACGGCGAAGTGAGACTTCGTTAATGGCAAGGGCTTGATGTTTTTTGCCATCCGTGTCCCATGCGGCCATCCGAAGGGGATGGAGATCGGTTCCATGGGTGCGGTTCAGTCGGGCCTTGAGATCATCGGGGTCATAGGCATTCATCAAAAACCCCACAGACCCCCGGTTCATACCGTAAATTGGTGTATCCAGAGCCATATTTTGATGCAGGGTTTCAAGAACAAACCCGTCGCCGCCAAGGGCAACGATTACGTCCGCTTGTTCCGGTGGCACCAAACCATAGCGCTCAATCAAAACCTTTAGCGCGTCTTGAGCCTGTTCCTGTCTGGCGGCAACAAATGAAATAGAGCTGTACGTCATTACACGGCGGTCATCATATTTCTCGGTATAACAGTGATCCTGTACAGTAATACTGTATGTCAGTAATAAACGTGCCCTGCCAGAAAAACTTGTAAAAGGATATGCAGACCGCGATGAATATGCTTAACCGCCAGTGACGCTCATATGGCGGGTCGTCGATGGCGTGTTGGAGTCTCGGTCAATAATAAAATCGTGACCTTTCGGTTTGCGCCCGATTGCCTCGTCAATCGCTGTATCGAGCAGGTTATCGGCCTCTGAGGCGCGTAACGGTGCCCTAAGGTCGGCGGCGTCATCTTGGCCCAGGCACATATAAAGTGTGCCCGTACAGGTCAAACGAACCCGGTTACAGCTTTCGCAGAAATTATGGGTCATGGGGGTGATGAAACCAAGTTTGCATCCTGTCTCGCCGACGTTCATATAGCGTGCTGGACCGCCAGTTTTGTAGGGGATATCGGTCAAGGTCCAATTTTTGGAAAGGCGTTCACGAACGGTCGACAAAGGCAGGTATTGATCGGCCCGGTTTTCGCTGATTTCGCCCAACGGCATGGTTTCAATCAGAGTTAAGCCAAACCCCTGTTCACCACACCAGCCCAGCATATCGTCCAATTCCATATCGTTGAAGTCTTTAACGGCGACCGCATTGATTTTGACATTGAGGCCGGCGTCTTGGGCGGCCTTCAAGCCATCCATAACTTTGTTAAGCTTTCCCCAGCGGGTGATTTTTTGAAATTTTTCCGGGTCAAGAGTATCAAGAGAAACATTGATGCGTTGAACGCCACAATCGACCAAATCTTTGGCATATCGGGACAGTTGGCTTCCGTTGGTCGTCAACGTCAGTTCTTCAAGGTCGCCGGTTTTTAAATGTCGTCCTAGGCTTTGAAAAAGACTGATGATGTTGCGTCGAACCAAGGGTTCTCCGCCGGTCATGCGCAGTTTTTTGACACCTTTTCGAATGAAGGCAGAACAAAGCCGATCCAGCTCTTCAAGGCTGAGAACATCAGATTTTGGCAGAAAATTCATGTCTTCGGACATGCAGTATACGCAACGAAAATCACATCGGTCAGTAACCGATACGCGTAAATAGCTGACCATACGGCCAAAGGGGTCAATCATTTCAGTCATTAGATACTCAGTTCATTGGTCTGTATGTGTTCCTGCCACTGTCATCGTTTGAACGAATTTTACATTCGTTTCATTGATCTTAATCAAATTTAACAATTAAACCCGTTATGGGTCCAACCTTCACTATCTGGGAAGTCTTCTTGATTAATACAAGGGCTTCTCCTGTCGCCGTATCAAGCTTCTCCTTCCGGTGGAAGCAGGCCTTTTGCCATCATATCTTTAGCCGCACTACGGCGTAATTCATCGCGTTCGCGAAGATAGTCGTCTGTCGTTTTGGTAACACGCGGTGTGCCAAACATCATTGGGTTATCGCCAGCTTCGGTCATGGAAACAACCCGGCAATTGTCACACATTTTCAACCGATCAAGCGCGTTCTGGTCGGAAAACATCGCATGCCCCTTTAACTTTTCGAGCATCTTGTCGACGGTGGACTTGGTGCCAAAAGGTTTGGCGCAGCGGATGCATTCGAAGGGCGCTTCTTCTTTAACGACGTTTGCTCGTCTGGCGGTGTCGAGAAAACTCAGCTGTGGGATCAGCGTGATAACTGATTCCGGACAGGTGTTGCTGCATAATCCGCATTGAACACAAGCATCTTCGGTGAACGACAGTTGAGGTTTGTCTTCGTTATCTTTCAATGCACCGGTCGGGCAGGCACCTACGCATGACAAGCACATTGTGCAACTGTCGGCATTAATTTCGACCCGCCCAAATGGTGCGCCAGTGGGCAAACCGATGACATCAACCGGTGTTGGAGCCTGCTGGTGAAGTTGATGTAGTGCCAGTGACATTATCGATCGCTTTCTGCCCATGGGGAGAAAGTCACCTGCGGGCAGGGACGGGTTAATTTTCAATCCATAAAGTATACGTTCAACGGCATCCGGGTCAGTGTCATCAATGATCACCGTCCGTTCACCGCCGTACCCGAGCTGGTCGAAGACTAAGTCAGATAGAGCGATCTCTCCTTCCAGGGCCGCTTTATCATCAGCTTTTGATGGCGGCAGCACGATGAGGGTCTGTTGGGCACCAAGCGCGCTGGCGGCAAAGATAAAATCTAGGCCGATTTGCGGTGTTGCGTTTACAGTAAACGGCAGGACGTTTGCCGGTAGACCTTTGCCATGACGAGCGATTGTTGAAATCATATCATCACCCCAGTCAGTATCATGAACCATGATAACCGGGTTTTTACCTCCCGCAGAGGTAAAAGTGCTTAACATTACGCGTAATCGTTGAAAAAGACTATCGCCACCGGGAAGGGTGTATTTGGCGGCCCCGGTTGGACATAAACTGGAGCAAGTACCACATCCGGCGCATACAAAGGGATCAAATTTGACCTTGTCGCCATCGGACTGAACAGCACTGGTTGAACAATGATCAATGCAACGGGTACAGCCTTCAATGCCGCTTCTGGAATGCGCGCAAATGGCTGGATCGTAGTCGATATAGCGCGGTTTTTCGAACTCACCAATCATATCCGTAAGCTCTAGTAAGGCCTTCATCACCAATGCCGGGTTGCCTGGGTCGACGTGAAAATACCCGTCACGTGAACCAACCGGCATAAACAACGGCCCTTCACCCCGCATGTCGAGGATCAGGTCACATTCGGTGACGCCCGATTGGCCCGCGCCATCAAACGTAAGTTTGTTTTTTGATGCCGGGAAAGCCGGGGCGTAATCGGCGACGCTGACGCTAAACGCGCCGAGATGACCTGATGCCGCCTTGACCCGCCCTTGAAATACGGGAACATCCATCAGTTTGGGAGGAGCTATAGTGCCGGTGGAACTTAGGATGACGCTAACTTCGAGGCGGTCAGATACTAATTTTGCGGCCTCAAGTGCATCGTCTCCCCGTCCTAAAATGATAAGGTCTCCGCCAGAGTTCATTGACACGGACGTCGTTGGAGTAATGTCCAATGCAGCCTCGGAAAGCAGTGCGGCAATTTTTGGTGTAAGATTTTTGCCGCCTGCGTCACTCCACCCAGCCTTTTCTCGAATATTGGTGAAACTCAGGCTTGCCGTCTTCTCCCCCAGCCCGTCGGCGGTTTCGAGAAACATCGGCGCTTCCTGAGTGCAGGCGACCAACAGATCACCACCTTTTCCGGCTTCCGCCTCAAATGTTTCGATCTGCGCCCGGCATAAATGGCTGGAAACGTTGATAGCGTTGCTTAGGCCGCAGGCCTTGGTCAATCCGCTGGCGTCAATATTCATCGTCCCCTCGCAATCGCATACGAGGATCCGCTTCTTGCTTAATTCCATAGGTTTAGATTCTATCCGTTAGTTCCGTCGGGGCGTATCGCCACCCGCCGGATGATCAAAATGCCTTCTCCTCCCAAGGGAAAGCGAGACGATATTGTCCTAAACCTCCCAGGTTGGTCAACTGCCAAAATCATTTTTGCGATAGCCGTCACCGAAGGCTCGTTTGGAAAGCCAACCAATTAACTGACCAGAGACGTCGGAATTCGACCTAAACGAATCGACAGCTGGCGTCGTCGGGATTATGTTGAGATGACTTCCACCAATTCCGTGTCTGGGGCCTGCAGTGAAAAGCAAACAATGAAATTCTCATTCGTCGCCTCTTTTCTCGGGGGCTTGGTGTTTGCGCCTGTCTGGGTATTGGGTCTGTCGCCGCAACTCTTAAGTGGCTCCGGGGATGATACCATAAAGCAAATGGTGCAGATCGTCGCCATTGTCATGATCACCGTATTGTCGCTGTGTATTCCCCGCGTCATTACGGCCATCAGAAATCGGTGGGGTCAAATTTCTCTATCCCCTGAAATGGTCGATGGTGTTGACCCAGCGGCGGTAAATTTGACGTTGCGTGAGGCGCTTGATGCGATCCCCGAAGGTTTTGTCATCTATGGCGCCGATGACCGGCTTGTGCTGTGCAATGCCAAGTTCCGGGAACATTATGGTTATTCGGAAGAACAATCGGCACCTGGTGTAACTCAGCAACAATTGGGGTTGATTGACGAAAGCCGTGGTGTGCGCGTGGCCGAGGAAGATGATGGCAGTTTTATGGAACAGCGTCTTGAATACCGGTCGCGCTTTAAGGGCAGACAAGTTCTCGAGCTTCCTGATGGGCGGATGATTTCGACCAGTGACCGACCGCTTGCCCGTGGTGGGTTTGTCAGTATTCAGTCCGATATTACCGAGCTGAAAGAAACCCAGGCGCGCCTCAAAAAGAGCGAACAATTATTGTTAGATGCGATCGAAGGGCTGGATGAAGGTTTCATTTTTTATGATGAAAATGATGAACTGGTCATGGCCAATTCGACATACAAAAAAATGTACCCGACGCAAAAAGAGATGCAGCCGGGAATTACATTTGAAGAGGCGCTCCGGCTTTCTGTATACGGCGGTGAGGTGCTGGCGGCGATTGGTAGAGAAGAGCAGTGGATAGCAGAACGCGTGAAGCAACACCGCCGTGATCGCAGCAGTAGCGAACAGATGCTTTCGGACCGTCGTTGGGTTCTGGTCAGCGAGCACCGGACTGTTGACGGTGGCATCGTTGGTATTCGCACTGACATTACGAAATTGAAGGAAAGTCAGGCGCGCGCAGACTCCGCTAATCGAGCAAAGACATCGTTTCTGGCCCATATGAGCCATGAATTGCGCACGCCAATGAATTCCATCATCGGCTATTCAGATATGATTCGACAGCAGGTGTTCGGCCCAATAGGCAACCCCAAATACGCGGTTTATATGGACAATATATATAATTCAGGGGCGCTGCTGTTGGCGCTGATTAATGATATTCTTGATACGTCCCGCGTGGAAATTGGCCAACTGGAGGCCTTTCCTGAACGGGTTGACCCACATGAGGTTATAGCGTCGAGTATTGAAATGATGATGCCGAAGGCGGTGTCTAAAAATATTAAATTAGCGGTTTTACCGTCGGCCATTCAATCCAGACTATACGTGGATAGACGGCATCTTCAGCAGATACTGATCAATTTGATCGGTAATGCGATTAAGTTTACCAGTAAGGGAGACGGTGTGACCATCAGTCTCAGTGAACTCAAACCGGGCGGTGTGAAAATTAAAGTCGAGGACTCGGGGTGTGGGATCGCTGCCGATGATGTTGCCAAAGTCTTCGAGCCGTTTTCGCAAGTCGGTGATGCGTTCGCCAAGGCTAATGAAGGAACCGGTCTAGGTCTCTTCCTGGTTAAAAACCTTACTGAGTTGAACGGTGCCAACGTCGTTCTTGAAAGCAAAATTGACGCCGGCACATCGGTGACTGTTATGTTTCCTGCCCGCTGTGTGGTCGCGGTTTAGTTGAACGTTTTGGTCCGCCTTGACGGCGCTTATTATCCTTTCCAATCCGCCACCACAGTAATTCGCCACGAACAAAAGCGCGGGCGAGGTCATTGTCGGGTTGATCAAAAAATTTGGCTGCCGGTGCCCTTTCCAGCATTCTACCACGATTAAGAAAAATGACGTCATCTGCGATGCGTTTGGCTTGTCCGAGATCGTGGGTGGTCATGATGATCCGCGTACCCTGTTGATGGATGGCTAAAACTATCTCCTCAACGGAATAGGTCGCGGCCGGATCAAGACTGGCAGTTGGCTCGTCGAGGAAAAGCACTTGCGGTTTCAGCGCCCAGGCGCGGGCTAACGCAAGTTTCTGTTGTTCGCCAAACGAAAGGACGCGCGCCGGGTGGTCCCTTAACCTGCTCAATCCGGCCCGGTCTAGGCTTTCGTCGATTAGGCGAAGGCGCTCGGCCTTTGGGATGTTTCTGAGCTTTAAAGCGTAGTCGATGTTTGCCGAAACGGAGCGGCGCAGCATGACCGGACGCTGAAAGACCATGGCTTGATATAGGCGCGGATCGACGTCATCACGCCCATGCCATATTACCTTTCCTTCACTTGGATTTAGCAAACCGTGGCAAAGGCGTAGGAACAGACTTTTTCCCGCACCGTTGGGGCCTACAATGACAGTCTTTGGGCCCGCTTCAAAAGTGCAAGTCATGTCTTTGATCAAGCGTTTTCCGCCTGCTTCAAAAGAGACCTTATCGAGCTTAAGTGGCAGAATGGTTGGAGGTGTGGTCATGCGTGACGTCTTTCCGCCATGTCTTTGATCATAAATACCGCGCCGTTGACTGCGGTTGATAGGGTCAGCAGGACCAAGCCAAGGCCAAGGGCCAAAGACAGGTCCCCTTTCGAGACTTCAAGGGCAATGGAGGTGGTCATCACTCGGGTAACATGGTCGATGTTGCCGCCGACGATCATCACAGCGCCGACTTCCGCACTGGCTCGGCCAAACCCGGCAAGCACGGCCGTAATCAAAGCGAAGCGTCCGTCCCATAAAAGCGTTGGAAGCGCGCGCGCGGGGTCAGCGCCAAGTGAGCGCAATTGGTCTTCATATTCCAGCCACAAATCTTCAATTACTTGGCGGGTTAAAGCGGCAATGATGGGGGTGACCAGAACCACTTGGGCGATAATCATTGCCGTTGGCGTGAACAGTAACCCGAACACGCCAAATGGCCCAGAACGGCTGATCAGCAAATAAACGATGAGTCCAACGACGACGGGCGGTAATCCCATCAAAGCATTCAGCAGGACGATGACAGCACCGCGTCCGGGAAAACGAAACAGCGCAGCAGCGGCACCAAGCGGTAAACCGATGACCGCAGCGGTTGCAACGGCGCCCAAACTAACTTGCAAGGACAGGCCGACAATCTCTGTTAAATTTGGGTCCAGTTGAATAACCATGGAAACGGCGGACCAAATTGCCGAACTGAAATCATCCATCTGAAATTACGCTTTTCATTGTCATCCCCCAAGGACTGCTGTCGGTTATTTAAACCGCGCTTACGCCGTTGGCAAATGGGTTGTTGAGAATTGAGTGGTTCTAAATTCTTGCGCCAATGGGTTTGTCTGTCCATAGTTCGTCACTAAATAATCAATTAACGATGATCGATTTGGAGAGCTTCACCGCAATGAACGATGCTCAGGAATTCTTGGTAGCACCGAACCCAACTGACCCGCGCCTGACGGAAAAAGTCACTGGCGTAAGCCATAATGGTGATCCGGTTACAACGTCCGTAACCGTGGAACGTCCGCTGACATTGTATTTGAATGGCCGCGAAATTGTGACGATGATGACAATCTGTGATTACCCGGAATATCTGGCAATTGGCTATTTATTGAACCAGAACATGCTGGCTATCGATGACGAAATTATCGGCGTTGAATATGAGGAAGATATTGAAACCGTCGTCGTTCGTACGGCGAAAGAAACGGATTTTGAAGATAAACTGAAAAAGAAAACGCTAACGTCTGGCTGTGCGCAGGGAACTGTGTTTGGCGATGTCATGGAGAAATTTGATCAGGTGCGCTTGCCTGATGACGTCATCATCAAGACGTCATGGTTGCTCGGTATCGTCAAAAAAATCAATACCGTACCCAGTCTATATCTTGAAGCGGGAGCAATTCATGGATGCGGTTTGTTCCAACAAGATCGCGGACTGCTCTATATGGAAGATGTTGGTCGGCACAATGCTGTCGATAAAATTGCCGGTTATATGTTCCGTCACGATATTTCGGCGGCGGATAAAATTTTTTACACAACCGGGCGGTTGACGTCGGAAATGGTGATCAAGACGGTGCAGATGGGGATTCCTATCTTGGTGTCGCGATCTGGGTTTACCGCCTGGGGTGTGGAGCTGGCGCGCAAGGTTGGGTTAACGTTAATTGGCCGGGCCAAGGGCAAGCGGTTCCTGGCGCTGGCTGGAGAGTCCCGGATCGAATTTGATAGTGATCAAAGCATTAAACACGATGAGTCCTATGATGAACCTCGTCATGTCGGGCGTAAGGGCGCGGCATGAGTGTTGTTGGGGTTTTGCTGGCGGGTGGCCTGTCCCGGCGTATGGGGGGCGGTGACAAAAATTTACTAAATTTGGGTAACCGACCGATCCTTGATCATGTGATTGAGCGGGTGCGGGGACAGGTACCAACATTGATTCTTAACGCCAACGGAGATCCAGAGCGGTTTACCTACTACGGTTTGCCGGTTGTGCCAGATGTCATCGACGGCTATGCAGGGCCACTGGCAGGGATTTTGACGGGAATGGACTGGGCCGCGACCCACATGCCCGATGCCTCATGGCTGGCGAGCTTTCCAACAGATGCACCTTTTTTGCCGACCGATCTTGTCACTCAGTTGTTGAAGGCGATTGACGATCACGGGGCCGATATCGCCTGTGCCCTGTCGTGTGATCGAACGCACCCGCCGATTGCGGTGTGGCCTATTCGCTTGAGAGATGAATTGCGCCGGGCGATGGTCGACGAGGAAATGCGAAAGATAGACCGCTGGACAGCACGTTATTCGACGGTGCATGTTGCCTTTGATGATCCGGATATCGATCCGTTCTTTAATGTCAACCGCCCGGAAAATCTCAAAGAGGCGGAAAATTATCTGCTAGGCTTGACGGGGATGGCATGAGTGCACTCGAAAAATTGAACGTTGGTATAGTCGTCGAGCAACGCGAAATTGATAATCCGTGGCAAGATTATTCGTGGTCACCTGTCGGTGTTTTGCCGGGCGCCGCAACTGACGAGGATGGGAACTGGAAATTGCTTCGAAAGGGCGAAGGCTGGTCACATTTTCTAGCGGGGACCTTGGATATCGAATTGTTCAGGGGCGAGACCGAAGGCTACCGTTATAATCTGAGCAACGATCCACCTCAGGTTTATGTGGTGCTAAGCCCGGGGGAAGAGGCCGATGACCCGGACGTGGTTCCATTTCTGGTGACCATTTGCCCCTATGAAGCCGAAAGTTATTCGGAAAATGGCGACGACATTGTTGAAGGTGTTGAGATGCCCGACGAAATTTGTGGTTGGGTTCAGGACTTCATTGATAAATATCATGTCGATGTTCCGTTTCAGAAACGCAAACAGAAAAAGGCCTATGATCCCCGCAAGGGAAGTTTCGAACGACGTCCGAGGATAGATAGTGATGGCAGTTAAAGAAGGTCGAATTTCCCGTTGGTCACGTCTTAAGCAAAAAGGCGGGGCCAGCCGCGAAGAAGAAGGTTCGGTGCTTGATCAACGCGGACATGACCGCGCCAGCGACGCCGGTACTGGTCAGAACGTCGCATATGGCGACGACAATGTTATGTTTGTGCCCGACCCTGCTGGTCTTCCAGGTGGCGATTTTCGTCGAAACACCATCCCCCTGATGGCGCCGTTGGGCGGCGTTGAAGATACGGATTCTGACTTCGAAGCGCCACCCGCAGATGTCCTTGCCCTACTGAACGGTGATCCCGCACATGATGGCGCGTCGGATGTTCCGCCCATTGATGAGGTGGAAGTCGAATTGACAGCAGAACAAGAAGATATTGTCGCCGGTTTGCCACCCATTGATACATTGACCAAACAGTCTGATTTTACACCGTTCCTTTCCGATAAAGTCCCAGAGTTCATCCGTCGCCGAGCGCTTTCCGTATTATGGCGATCTGATCCTGTGCTGGCTAATATTGACGGGCTTAATGATTATGATGAGGATTTTAACATCATTGATACCCTGATCGACATTGCCAAAGACACCAATTATCGCGTTGGCAAAGGCATGGTTGATGAGTCAGAGGACGAAGACGAAAATGAGAAAGAGAATGAAACCGTAAACAAGGAAAGCGACGCGCAGGACGATGAACCTGATCAGGCAGCGGAAGGCGACGCCGACGCGAATGTTGCTGACGACCCTGCTGAAACCGCTGATCCGAATGAGGCTCTAGACCAGACTGAAGACCCGGATCAGGAATTAGAAACCAGGCCGGATGAGGTTCCTGTTGCGGCCATCAGCATCCGAGACGTCAGAAAGCCTGATGCTTAAAAGCGAGTTTTTCTTTATTCATTCAGGATTTGGCAATCAATACCATCCGAGAGAATTAGATGCCAAACCAAGGTGACCTTAACGAAGACCGAAGCAAGGGCAAGGAATTTGGCTCCTGGCTTTCGCAAGCATCAATTTTGGTTGTCGATGATGAGCCAGGCATTCGGAATTTTTTGGTTAAAACCCTTAAGCCCCGCTGCAAAGACGTGGCGCAGGCCTGTGATACAAAAGAGGCGTCCAGCGCACTTGATAAGAATAATTATGATGTTGTTATATTGGACAATATCATGCCTGGGAAAAGCGGCGTGGAGTGGCTGGTTGAACAACGCAAAATTGGTTTTTTTGCTGACGCGATACTAATGACCGCCCATGCGGATCTTGAAATTGCTATTCGGGCATTACAGGCCGGTGCAGTTGATTTTGTCTTAAAACCCTTTCGCTCTAATCAGATTCTGAATGCGGTCGCGCGTTGCCTTGATCGCATCCGCCTGCGCCGGGAAAATTTTCTCCTTCGCCATGAATTGAGCCTGGGCCTGGGTGAAACGAGACGGCAAAGCCAATTGCTGGGGCAGTCCGATGCCTTAAGGCAAATCAGGGAGATTTTGGCCCGTGTGGCGCCACTTCCGACGTCGGTTTTAATCACTGGAGAGTCAGGCACGGGAAAAGAAGTAGCGGCGCGCACCTTACACTCTTTATCTGACCGTGCAGATAACCCGTTTGTTCCAGTTAACTGCGCCGCGATCCCGGCGGAGATGATAGAAAGCGAACTGTTCGGTCATATCAAGGGCGCCTTTACCGGTGCAGAGGGACGGCGGGATGGGTTGTTCCTTCACGCTGATGGCGGCACCTTGTTCCTTGACGAAATTGGTGAGCTGCCATTGCCAATGCAGAGTAAAATCCTTCGTGTTCTTGAAGATAAAAAAATTCGCCCCGTCGGGTCGGAACGGGAAATTGCGATCGATGTGCGGTTTGTATTTGCCACAAATGCGGATTTGCCTTTGGAGGTGGAAGAAGGACGCTTTAGGGCGGATCTTTTTTATCGCCTGAATATTCTCAACGTCGTAATGCCGCCCCTTAGGGAGCACAAAAGCGATATCAAAGAACTGGCAGAGATGTTCATGCAGAGGCTTTCGCGTGAACTCGCCGTTCCGCCGCTTCCCCTGGACAGCCTCGCCTTGTCTTATTTGACTGATAATAACTGGCCCGGAAATGTGCGCGAATTGCGCAACGAAATTGAACGCTCGTTAATACTTGGTATTTTTCCGGGACACACTGTGGCCGTTGGAACGGATGAGGAAACCGAAGTCGGCGAGACACTGGAAGCTATTGAACGACGGCACATCGTTGACGTTCTACAGCGATCAAGCGGGAATCGGGCAGAAGCTGCCCGTAGACTAGGGGTGTCACGCAAAACCATAGATCGAAAATGTGCACAATGGGATGCCTGGGATCAATAAGGTGACGCTGGATAGTGAGCAACAAAACCGTGGGCTTTCTGTTCGCTTCAGATTGCTGGCGATTGCCCTGTTACCGATGCTCGTCGTTCTGCCGCTTCTCCTGGGTATTGCTGTCGTTCGCTGGTCTGACAAATTTGATAAGCTGTTAATTTCCAAAGTAAACGGTGATATTACGATTGCTCATCAGTATCTCTCGCGAATTCTTGAACACAGTAGTGAAAAAATTCAGGCGATTGGCGCGTCGGCCTCATTTGCCCGCGAACTGGGTTTGAACAGAAGACAAAATCTCATCGCCTTTCTCGAAAGCAGCCGGTCAGACCTGGGGTTTGACTTCCTTTATTTGATTAGCGCCCGTGGGCAAATAATTTCCGCGTTGCCGCCATCCGGGTTTGCTGCGCCGCGTCGTGATTGGCCGGTGGTGTCTGCGGCAATCAATGGCACGGCGACGGCGGTGATCGATATATTTGAGGGCAGTGACCTAAAGGCATTATCCCCAGCCCTCGCAGATCAGGCGCGTATGGATCTTGTTCCGACCAAAGCTGCGGTCAAGACCGAACGCACGGTAGAAACCCGCGGCATGGTCGTCCATACGGCAACACCAGTGACCCTGGATGGCGAGAAGTCGGCGTTGGTTGGCGGCATACTGCTTAACCGCAATCTTCAATTCATCGATACGATCAATGACCTTGTCTACCAGAAGGCCAGCCTACCGGAGGGCAGTCAGGGTACTGCGACGCTGTTTTTGGAAGATGTAAGGGTCAGTACCAATGTGCGCTTATTTGAAGACGTGCGGGCACTGGGGACACGCGTATCGGCTATCGTTCGCTCCACCGTTCTTGACAAGGGGCTGGTTTGGCTAGATCGGGCATTCGTTGTTAATGATTGGTATATTTCAGCATATGAACCGATCGTCGACAGCGGTGGCAAGCGGGTTGGTATGTTGTACGTCGGCTTTCTGGAAAAACCGTTTCAAACCGAAAAATATACGACCCTGGCCGTCATCGCCATTGCATTCCTATTGGTGACCGGTGTAACCGTGCCAATCTTCCTCAATTGGGTCAGAAGCATTTTTAAGCCGCTAGAACGAATGGCGGTAACAATCTCAGAAGTTGAAGATGGTAATCTCAGTGCCCGCACCGGACCGGTTTCCAACCGAGGCGAGATTAGTAAAGTTGCGCGGCATCTCGATAGTCTTCTCGGCCAATTACAGCAGCGTGACCGCGAGCAACGCAATTGGGCCAGAGAGCTCAATAGTCGGGTTGATGAACGGACACGGGAATTGCAAGAGGCCAACCAGCGCCTGGAGGCGACCACTCAGCAATTGATCGTATCGGAAAAGTTAGCCGCAATTGGCGAAATCACCGCAGGAATCGCCCATGAAATTAATAATCCCATTGCCGTAATCCAAGGAAACCTAGATGTCATTCGAGAGACCCTTGGCGTACAGGTCGAACAATCACAGACTGAGTTTCGCCTGATCGATGATCAAGTCCATAACATCCATATGATGGTAACCAAACTACTTCAGTTTGCCCGTCCAGATGAATTTGCCGGATATGTGGATCATCAAAATCCCAACGAAGTCCTGACCGATTGTTTATTGTTGGTCCAGCACCTGTTGAACAAGGTCGAGATCAAAGTGAGCCGAAGGCATAGAACTGACCGCCAGATCATGATGAACCGTACTGAACTGCAGCAGGTTTTGATCAATTTATTTGTCAATGCCATTCATGCCATGCCAAGTGGGGGCGAGCTAACTCTTAGTACCTATGACCAAGACAGCGACGAACGCACGGGGTTGGTCATCGAGGTCACCGATACTGGCAAAGGCATTCCTAAGGCCGTTATAAACAAGGTGTTTGATCCCTTTTTCACGACCAAGCAAAGCGAAGGCACAGGATTGGGCCTGTCCATAAGTCAGACCCTGATTACCCGCCATGGCGGCACTATAACGGCAAAAAGCGAAGACGGTGCCGGTGCCACATTTTCGGTTTGGATGCCTGAGGCCACATAATCGGCGCGGCAGGTCTCTGTTCCACGTGTGATGGAGTGGGACATTTTGTCTTTTTGTCCGCGCGGAATACTAAAAATAGTGGACAAAATGTCCTTATGTCAATGCCATCGCCAGGACGGCCCCGTAATTACTGATTGATTTACTAGGGTTTGTGCCCAATTGAATGTTGGCATAGATCTTGTGTACCTAAGTCAGATTGAAGGCGAATTCCTTCGGTGCAACAACTGACGTTTGGGGAAAATCAGAAGATGCCTGTTCGCAGTTCCATGTTTTCTCGATGCCTATATGGCGGCCCCTTAATCACGGTTTTTACGGCCTGCTTTTCGCTTATGAGTCGCCAACAAGAATGCACGTCTTTGCGTCGTAGTCATTCTCAATGGAATGGGAGGCCCCAAGGGTGAGTAGTCTTGAGCCTTACCGGGGTGAAAATGACGCTGTCGGGACGAGAGCGCAGACTCATTTTTTCGAAATTCAGAAAAATTCGGGACGCGTTTGTCATCGGCTGTTTTCTCAAAATTTGGAAAAGCGCCTCGCCATTTGGGGGCAAGTCCCCGACGAGTCCGGACAATGGCAATGGTCGGACGCCGCCAACCACACACTCTGCCTGAGTCTCAGTCGGGGAGACTGGGTCCGAGGCCGCTTTTCATCGGATAAGCCCTATGCCCGGGGCAACACAGGGTACTCGACCATTTATCCGCAAGGCAGCCATTCGGCGTGGCAAAGCACGATGATGGATGACAGATACAGGATATTGCATTTTTATTTTACCAAGGCGGATTTGGCGAAATATGCGATCGAAGTCCTGGACGTTGACCCGTTGTCGTTAGAATTGATCGGCGCGATATTCGATAATAATGAAGCCGTCGACAGTATTGTCCGGACCTGTATTCTGCCCTTGGATTGGGCGGAAAAGGCGGATCAGTTGGCGCTTTCGTCCGCCGTCCAGTTGATTTTATTCCATGTTGTAAAAAAATATGTCGATAGCTCGAAGCTTGTTAAAGCGGCCCAAAAAGGGGGGCTGTCGTTAATTGCCCAGCGGCGTACCAAGGAATACATTGCGGCCCATCTGGATCAGGCCATAACCATCGAAAACCTAGCTGATGTGGCGGGCCTCAGTACATTCCATTTCGCGCGTATGTTCAATCAAAGTTTTGGGATGACGCCCCACCGATATTTGACAGAAAAGAAAATCGAGCTGGCAAAAACGCTTTTGTGCAATACGAGCAACTTATTGATCGATATCGCCGTTGCCAGTGGATTTTGTTCACCATCTCACTTCAGCCGTCAATTCAAGTCGGTAACCAAACTAACGCCGAGCCAGTTTCGTGCGCTCAAGTCAGATGTTGGCTTGGGTAATGCCGAAAGGGTGTTCGTTGACGGTTAAGTCGCCAGAAAGCCGCAAGATTGTGAAAGTAACGCAGAGGTTTGAAAGAAGGGCGGATGAAATCGTGTTTTACTGCGAATTGTAATAATAACAAAAAAATGATATAAATAATAATAAAGTTTCAGGTGACACGGGAATTGCACACAATTCGTTCCGTGCGCTTAGAAAAAAACAGGGTCGAAACAAGGGAGGTATTGTGGGGACAAGTGCCACAATCGATAACGAGTTGTCTGAGCAGTCGGCGCCTTTTGGCGAAAACATGAGTACGCAATCTGAAATTGCGGAAGAAGATGTTCTGCGGGCGCGTGTCTATGGTCTTTTATCCAGGGCACTGGCCGAGCCGCCGTCAGATGAAACGCTAGAAATTTTTCGCGGTCTTCGGTCCGTCGACGACATGTCTGTTATGGGGGCGGCGATGAAAGCCCTTGGTGACCTTGCCGTGCGTACGCCGCGCGGTGCGGCGGAGGACGAGTATACGCAACTCTTTCACGGTATGGGCGCGGGTGGTCAAGTGCACCCCTACGCATCCTATTATCTAACCGGGTTTATTTATGAAAAGCCGTTGGCGGACTTGCGGGTTGATTTGGTGAAGCTTGGTGCCACGCGTTCAGAGGCGAGCAAGGAACCGGAAGACCATATCGCTTTCCTATGCGAGATCATGCATGGCCTGATTTTAGGAACATTCGGTGAGCCTGCGTCACTTGAACGCCAGCAAGAATTTTTTAACCGCCACATCGCGACGTGGGCGGTCAAGTATTTCGAAGATATGGAGAGCGCGGAATCAGCGGTACTCTATATGCCCATCGGTACGCTAGGGAAACTTTTCATAGCGGTCGAAGCCGAGGCATTCGGGATGATGGCGGCGTAAGCCGTCGTCAAGGTGTTGGGCGGCAGGTTAGCCGTTTGGCAATGTAGAAGACGTTAAAACGGAGGAGGAGTAAAAAATGGCGAAGACAGAGCAAAAGTCGCTACCTCGTCGCGAGTTTTTGAAAGCAGCCGGTGTGACCGGTGCTGCTGTTGCTGGTGTGGCAGCGGTGGCGCTTTCTGGACGAACGGCAGATGCGGCAATCCCTGAAAGCGGCAGGCAGGTCGGCTATCAGGAAACGGAACACGTCAACACCTATTACGAATTGGCGCGGTTTTAAATTTAACCATTAGGGAGGAATATTATGCTCACTAAAAAGAGCGGCGGGATTGCGAAAGGCTCCCGTTTGAAAAAGGCTCTCTCCGGTGTGATCGGCGGCGCGGTAGATCGCCGCACGTTCCTGAAACGCTCGGGGATCACAGCTGGAAGTGCTGCATTGGCGTCGGCTTTGCCGGTCGGCCTGGCGAAAGAAGCCAAGGCGGCGACAGCGGCCAATGAGATGAAAAAAATCAAGTCCGTCTGCACCCACTGTTCGGTAGGGTGCACGGTCATTGCCGAAGTTGATAACGGCGTCTGGGTTGGTCAAGAGCCCGGCTTTGATAGCCCGATTAATCTGGGTGCCCATTGCGCCAAAGGTGCATCGGTTCGTGAACACGCTCATGGCGAGCGGCGTCTGCGCTACCCGATGAAACTTGAGGGCGGTAAATGGAAAAAGGTCTCCTGGGATCAGGCGATCAACGAAATCGGCGACAAGATGCTGGATATCCGGAAAACGTCCGGTCCCGATTCCGTCTATTGGCTAGGGTCGGCGAAATTTAGCAACGAACAGGCTTACCTGTTCCGTAAATTTTATGGTTTCTGGGGCTCCAATAACGGTGACCACCAGGCGCGGATTTGTCACTCAACAACAGTCGCCGGTGTTGCCAACACCTGGGGCTATGGTGCGATGACGAATTCGTATAACGATATTCATAATTCTCGGGCCATCTTCCTGATTGGTTCAAACCCGGCTGAAGCTCATCCGGTCTCTCTTCAGCATATTCTGAAAGCCAAAGAACAGAATAATGCGGTTGTGATTGTTTGTGACCCGCGCTTCACCCGTACTGCCGCTCACGCTGACGAGTATGTGCGCTTCCGTCCTGGCACTGACGTTGCCCTGATCTGGGGAATTATGTGGCATATCTTCGAAAATGGTTGGGAAGATAAGGAGTACATCAAGCAACGCGTTTGGGGTATGGATCGTGTCCGGGCTGAAGTTGCCAAATGGACGCCTGAAGAAACCGAGCGCGTGACTGGTGTTCCTGGTGCGCAACTCCGTCGTGTTGCCCGTGCCATGGCCAACAATCGCCCAGGTACCTTCATCTGGTGCATGGGTGGAACGCAGCATACCAACGGTAACAACAATACTCGTGCCTATTGCGCAATGCAGCTTTCGTTGGGCAATATTGGTGTGTCCGGTGGTGGTGCTAATATTTTCCGTGGTCACGACAACGTTCAAGGTGCAACTGATTTCTGCGTCTTGTCCCACTCACTTCCCGGTTATTATGGCCTTAAAAAAGGGTCATGGAAGCATTGGGCGCGGGTTTGGGATGTTGACTATGACTACCTGAAAGGTCGTTTCGCTTCTGAAAAGCTGATGCAATCCAAGGGTATTCCGGTTAGTCGTTGGATCGATGGTGTTCTCGAAGACAAGAAGAACATCGACCAGCCAGACAACTTACGGGCTATGGTTTTGTGGGGTCACGCCGTGAACTCGCAGACCCGTTTGCCAGAAATGAAAAAAGCGATGGAAAAACTGGATTTGATGGTCATCATTGATCCGGTCCCAACCTTCGCTTCAGTCATTCCTGATCGTAAGGACGGCGTCTATGTGCTGCCGGCATCAACCCAGTTTGAAACCTATGGTTCTGTGACCGCGTCCAACCGCTCATTGCAGTGGCGCGACAAGGTTGTTGATCCTGTTTTTGAGTCCAAACCAGATCATGAAATTATGTATCTGTTTGCCAAGAAATTGGGTTTCGCCAAGGAAATGTTCAAAAACATCAAGGTCAATGGCTCTGAGCCGTTGGTCGAAGACATTACCCTTGAGTTCAATAAAGGCATGTGGACCATCGGATACACCGGTCAGTCACCGGATCGTATGCGGGCCCATATGGCGAACCAAAGTACGTTCGACAAGACAACATTGCTTGCGCGTGGTGGTCCCGTCAGTGGTGACTATTATGGCATGCCGTGGCCTTGTTGGGGTACTGCTGCTATGAAGCACCCAGGTACACCTAACCTGTATGATCCATCTAAGCCGGTGGCTGAAGGTGGGTTGAATTTCCGGGCGCGCTTTGGTGTCGAGTACAAAGGTGAAAATCTGTTGGCCGAAGGTTCCTACCCGGTGGGTAACGAACTTAAGGGTGGTCATCCGGAATTCACCATGGCGATGCTCAAAAAACTGGGCTGGGATAGTGACCTGACTGCTGCCGAAAAAGCGGCTATCGCAAAGGTTGCAGGTGACAAGACCAACTGGAAAACCGACCTTTCTGGCGGAATTCAGCGGGTTGCCATCAAACACGGTTGTGCACCGTTCGGAAACGCCAAGGCCCGCGTCATGGTCTGGACGTTCCCGGATCCAATCCCACTGCATCGTGAGCCATTGTACACGCCGCGCCGTGATCTTCTGCCAAAATATGCCACCTACAAGGATAAGCGGGCCTATCGTCTGCCGACCCTGTATGCGTCTATTCAGAAGAATGATTTCTCCAAGGAATTCCCAACAATCCTTACGTCGGGACGTCTTGTTGAATATGAAGGCGGCGGTGACGAAAGTCGGTCCAATAAATGGCTGGCCGAATTGCAGCAGGACATGTTCTGTGAAATCAACCCGGTCGATGCCAATAATACTGGTATTCGGGATGGGCAGAACATGTGGGTTCACTCGCCGGAAGGTGGCAAGGTTCTCGTGCAAGCTATGGTAACGGAACGTGTTGCTGTTGGTGTTGCGTTTATGCCATTCCACTTTGGTGGTCACTGGCAGGGCAAGAGTTTGCGTGACAAGTATCCGGAGGGTGCCGATCCATATGTATTGGGTGAAGCTTCCAATATGTGTGGCACTTATGGGTATGATTCAGTGACGCAGATGCAGGAGTCAAAAGTGACTCTGTGTCGTGTTGAACCAGCGTAAGGTAGGGAGGTAATATCATGGCACGAATGAAGTTCCTTTGTGACGCCGAGCGCTGCATTGAATGCAACGCCTGCGTTACAGCGTGTAAAAATGAGCACGAGGTGCCTTGGGGCATCAACCGGCGCCGGGTTGTCACCATCAATGATGGCAAGCCCGGTGAGCGGTCCATCTCGGTCGCCTGTATGCATTGCTCTGATGCGCCGTGTATTGCGGTGTGTCCGGTGGATTGTATCTATCAGACCGAAGAAGGTGTGGTTCTGCATTCCAAAGATCTATGCATTGGATGCGGTTACTGCTTCTACGCTTGCCCATTTGGGGCTCCACAATATCCGCAAGCGGGTAATTATGGCAGCCGCGGTAAAATGGACAAATGTACCTTCTGTGCCGGTGGTCCAGAAGACGATAACTCTTCAGCCGAGTTCCAGAAATATGGCCGCAATCGTCTGGCGGAAGGCAAATTGCCGATCTGTGCCGAAATGTGCTCAACCAAGGCTCTGCTTGGTGGTGACGGCAACATGGTCAGCAATATCTACCGCGAACGTGTTGTTAGCCGTGGGTTTGGTTCTGGTGCTTGGGGTTGGGGTACAGCCTATCAGTTGAAGTCTGGCTCCTGATCCTTGTCGACTAAGTGTGGGCTTGCGGTGCATCTATTTGTGCCGCAAGCTCATACGTCGACATTGGTAGTGATATTAGATTTAGAGTAAAAGATATGAACGTCCGCAGAATTTTTAAACTGTCGGGGGTCGTCGCGTTAGCTGTTGTAGTGCTCGGTGGGTGCCGGGCAGAAGAGCAGGGGCGGCTGATCAATTACGAGCCCGGTGTTTATAAGGGAAAGCCTGATGATCAACTGAACGATCAACAGGTTCGCGCGTTGCGTCAACGTAGCGCCTACCAGGGCAGCAGTGTTGCTTTGTCAGGCGGTGGCTCGCCTGCCAAGTCGCGAGATGTTCGTAAACCATCTTCGTCTCCTGTTGATTTAGGTAAACTGAATAATCGGACGCGCATGCAAGCCGGGTCTTCAACCCGTCTTTAAGGTGTGGTTTATAAGTTAATTGTACACGTTGGGATGAGATCAATGAGCTTTTTGAAACTCGGCAAGCTGGCTGGCATGGTTGCTGTACTGGGGATTGTCTTGGCCGCGGGCTTCGTTGGCGTTGTCGGGTCGTTGGACCTCAGTGTTTCCAAGGCCCAAGCGCAAAGCGCTGGTAATGTGCCCGGCAATTTTTCCGGCAACCTAAGTGATGCTGATCTATGGCGTGGGATCAGAGGCGGTGTCAGGGGGACCGTTAGTATTCCGGATAAAAGAGCGGCGCAGTTGGTTCAATCCGATGGCGACCTTTGGCGGGCCGCCAAAAACGGCATTTTGTCGCAGGTCGGTGGGTGGTCGTTGCTGGCAATCTTTATTGTCCTTGGCGTATTTTACGCCTTTCGCGGTAAAATAATGGTCGATAGCGGCTTGTCGGGACAAACCATTGAACGGTTTAACGGGCTTGAGCGTTTTGCCCATTGGTTGACGGCGTCGTCCTTTATCGTATTGGCCCTGACCGGCCTGAACATTTTCTATGGGCGCTATGTCATTAAGCCGCTGCTTGGGGCCGAAACCTTTGCCTGGCTGACATCTATGGGAAAGTTCGCTCACAATTATATTGGATTTGCCTTCATCGCGGGAATCATCCTTATGTTTGTCCTATGGGTGCGCGACAATGTTCCATTGCTTGAAGACCTTAAGTGGCTTGCTGTCGGTGGTGGTTTGTTCAGCAAAGGGTTTCATCCGCCTGCCAAACGGTTTAACGCCGGACAGAAACTTATTTTCTGGGCTGTTATCATTGGTGGCGGATCCCTAAGCATTTCTGGGCTGGCACTGCTGACCATTATTGACATACCCCTTTGGGCGGGATCTTTTTCCATCTTGAGCAGCCTTGGTTTCGACGTGCCGTCGACGCTGAGCCCGTTGCAGGAAAACCAACTTAATGTGATCTGGCATACCATCGTTGGAATGACGATGATGGTGGTTATCGTTGGTCATATTTATATTGGTTCCGTTGGTATGGAGGGCGCGATTGCGGCCGTGAGTACCGGACAAGTTGACCTGAATTGGGCCAAAGAGCATCACAGTTTGTGGGTTGAAGAGCACCAAGGTGAAATTAAGGGCCAGCCCGCCGAGTAATGTTTTGTGTAAAAATCTATTAATGAAATCCAGGTACAGGTGAAATATGAGCGAAAGTTGGAAATCATTCTGCTACGGAACGATTGCGGCGATAGCCATTGCCGCCATTGCCGGGGTGATCATGAATGGAACCGCTAAGACAGCCGGTGAAAAATACGCGACGTCCAGTACTCGATTGTAGCGTATGCGGTACAGTGTTCTTTCGATGATGCCCTAAGGTCATTTGTGGCACAAATGCAATACTCCCCAGTCGCGTGAGATGGCGACAGCTGTACACTTGCGCGCAGCTGTCATCGCAGCCTCATCCATAATCGTGATCGAGATGTCTACGCTGATGATATCAGCTATGACATCGGGTACCCACGGGTATCCATATCAACGGTTTGCGTAACCAGTATCGCTTTTGCCTCACGCTCGCGTGATAGGGCACTTCCGGCGATTTTTGAATCACCGTAAGCGCCCTATCTCATTGATTATTCCAGCAAACCCACGTTCGCGGATGAACCGAGTCGCTCCGATTTTGCTCAAGATAAGCAGCGTTAGTAGCTGTATTATTCAGCCGCATCCTGCGCCGACTTAATCGGTTCCACCTTCACCGCACAAAATTTAAACTCAGGAATTTTACCGACCGGATCCAGTTGCGGATTGGTGAGTAGATTTGCCGCTGCCTCATGATAACAGAACGGGATGAACACCATTCCGTCTGGGATATCGCGATCTGCGCGGGCCTTGAGATTGACGGACCCTCGGCGGCTTTCGACGCGGATGGTGTCGCCAGGACCAATGCCAAGTTGGCCCATTTGGAACGGGTTGAGGCTGGCGAACGGTTCTGGTTCTTGACCGTTAAGCACATCTGAACGCCGGGTCATAGCCCCCGTATGCCAGTGCTCCAGTACCCGCCCAGTGGTCAGGATGATCGGGTAGGCGTCGTCAGGTGTCTCGTCGGGTGGGATCAGGGTTGTCGGCACCAATTTTGCGCGGCCAGTTGCCGTCGGAAATCCATCAGAGAAAATAACATCGTGCCCGGGTTGATCTTCTGAATCGCAGGGGTAAGTGACAACGTCTTCGCGTTCCAAGCGCTCCCAGGTGATGCCGTTAAGCGAGTGCATGGTCAGGCGCATTTCGGCGAACACATCCTTGGGGTGGGTATAGGACCAGTTCAGGCCAATGCGATTGGCTATTTCCTGGATGATCCACCAGTCCTGGCGGGCGTCACCCGGCGGCGAGACGACCTGACGGCCCAATTGAACTTGACGGTTGGTATTGGTGAACGTGCCGGTTTTTTCAGCGAACGCTGACGCCGGTAAAATCACATCCGCCAACATCGCGGTTTCGGTCAGGAAGATATCCTGAACGACCAGATGTTCGAGTTTAGCCAGGGCTTGGCGCGCATGACCGGCATCCGGATCAGACATGGCCGGGTTTTCACCCATGACATATATCCCTTTGATCTGGTCATTATGAACCGCATCCATAATCTCGACCACAGTCAATCCACGCTCCCGATCAAGCTCTTTGCCCCAGTGATCTTCATAGGTGGTCCGTGGATTATCATTGGTGACCAGCTTGTAGTCGGGATAGAACATGGGGATCAGACCCGCATCGGAGGCGCCTTGTACGTTATTTTGTCCACGCAGGGGGTGCAGGCCTGTGCCTGGGCGGCCGACTTGACCGGTGATCAAACTTAAAGCGATCAGGCAGCGGGCATTGTCCGTTCCGTGAACGTGCTGGGAAATGCCCATGCCCCAGAATATGATCGAACGCTCGGCGGTGGCATAAGTGCGGGCCACGGTGCGGATGGTTTCTGCGTCAATGCCACAGACCTTGGACATTTTTTCTGGCGAAAAGTCCTTAACACCCTCTTTTATGTCGTCAAACCCCTCGGTATAACCCTGGACAAATTGAACATCAGTTAGTCCTTCTTCAATGATCGTGTGGATCATGGCGTTCAGTAGTGCCACATCGCTACCGGCTTTGAACTGCAGCATATGGGTGGCGTGGCGGGTCAGGCCTTGACCGCGTGGGTCCATGACGATCAACGTCGCACCGCGTTTTGCGGCATTTTTAATAAAACTTGCGGCGACCGGGTGGTTTTGATTAGGTCGGGCACCGATAACAATGATGCAATCGGCGTCTTTTGCTGCGGCGAAGGGCGCCGATACGGCACCTGAATTGATGCCTTCCATCAGGGCGGCGACAGATGAGGCATGGCACAGGCGGGTGCAGTGATCCACATTGTTGGTGCCAAACCCCTGACGAACAAGTTTCTGTACTAAATAGGCTTCCTCATTTGAACCCTTGGCCGAGCCGAACCCGGCGAGGGCTTGATATCCGTCCCGATCGCGAATGGATGCAAACCCGGAACCGGCTTTGTCCAAGGCCTCTTCCCAGGTCGCCTCACGGAAATGGGTGTAAGGGTTTAAGGGGTCCAGTTTTTCCTTCGGATCTTTAGGTGCATCATCGCGGCGAACCAGTGGTTTGCTCAGGCGATGCGGATGACTGATGTAATCAAACCCATATCTTCCCTTCACACAAAGCCGGTTTTCATTGGACGGACCTGCGCGGCCATCCACATGTTGGATTTTATCATCCTTGATGTGATAGGTCATCTGGCAGCCGACGCCGCAGTAGGGGCAGAGGCTATGGACATGCCGGTCGGCTTTTCCGGTGTGCACTTGTTGATCATCAAGCACAACCGATGGCATCAGCGCACCAGTCGGGCAGACCTGCACGCATTCTCCGCAGGCGACGCATGTAGAGTCACCCATAGGGTCGCCAAAGTCGAAGATGATTTTAGAGTGCGATCCACGGTGGGCCATACCAATGACGTCATTGACCTGGACTTCCCGACATGCGCGAACACAAAGGTTGCAGTGAATACAGGCATCCAGATTGACGGCCATCGCGTTATGGGTTGTATCCGCGTCAGGGACGGCGGTTTCTGCGGCGAACCGGCTGGTGCTCAAATTGGCGTTGTCCATCCATTTCCACAACAGTGAATCCGGGTCATGGGCTTGCTGGCGATCGGGTTGATCGGCCAGCAACAATTCCAGCACCATGTTCCGAGACTTGGTTGCGCGCTCGCTAGTCGTGGTGACGGTCATGCCTTCGGTTGGTTCTCGGCGGCACGAGGGGGCGAGCACGCGCTCGCCCTTAATCTCAACCATGCACGCGCGACAATTGGCGTCCGCCCGGTATCCCGGTTCATCTCTATGGCATAGGTGTGGAATTGTGGTGCCCAGGCGTTTGGAGATATCCCAAATTGTTTCCCCCGGCGCTGCGGTAACTTCCTGATCGTCCAGCGTGAATTTGATGATAGCACTCATGAAAGGTCGTCTCCAAAAAAGCGGATGGCACTTAAAACAGGATTGGCGGCCGCTTGTCCCAGGCCGCAAATCGAGGCATCACGCATCGTGTCGCTGAGGTCGTTGATCAAGTCCTTATCCCAGGCTGGTGCATCGATCAGGGTTAGCAGTTTTTCACATCCCACTCTGCAGGGGGTGCACTGACCACAGCTTTCATCCTCAAAAAAGTGCAAAAGGTTGCGGCAAATATCTCTGATATTGTCTTGCTCTGAAAACACGACCACGGCGGATGAGCCAATGAAGCAGCCATGTTCGTCTAGGCTGCCAAAATCCAGCGGCAGATCTCCTTTGTCGGCGGGCAACACCCCGCCTGAGGCCCCGCCCGGCAAATAAGCATGGAATTGATGCCCCACTTCCATGCCGCCACAATGGTCCTCAATCAATTGACGGACACTAATGCCCGCCGGGGCTAAAATCACACCAGGGGTATTGACCCGTCCAGACACAGAATAAAAGTGAGGGCGACCCTGTTCTTGATACCAGCCCGCGTCATTCTCGACAATCGCCCGTATCCAATACATGGTTTCGACGTTGTTAATTAGGGTTGGTCGACCAAAAAGCCCTTTTTGCGCGGGGAAGGGCGGGCGGTTACGGGGCAGTCCCCTTTTGCCTTCGATGCTTTCCAGCATCGCCGATTCTTCGCCGCAGATGTAGGCCCCGGCACCCCGGCGCAGATGCAACTTGATGCCGTCGGTCATCTCTTCTTTTTGCAAGCGACCGATTTCATTTTGCAAGATTACGCGTGATTGCGGGTATTCGTCGCGCAAATAAATATAGATTTCTTCGGCTTCGACGGCCCACGCCGCCAGAAGAGCACCTTCAAGCAGGCGATGCGGGTCACTGTCGATGACGTAACGATCTTTGAATGTGCCAGGTTCGCCTTCATCGGCATTGATCGCCAATAGGCGTGGTTTCGGGGTGTTGTCGAGAAAGCCCCATTTTGTGCCAGTTGGGAAACCAGCACCACCCAATCCGCGAAGGCCCGACTCTCTAACTTTGGAGATAACCTCCGCACGTTCGTGTCGCCCATCCAGGCAGTCTTTCCATAGCTTATAACCACCGTCGGCGAGATAGTGATCGTAGTTACTATAGGCTGGAATTTCCGCAGTGATGTTTCCTGATAGCGCGGCGTCAGAGACGGTTTTGGTCGTTGCATGGTGAATTTGGCGTTGCCCGACGACAGCAACCGGCGCATGGTCGCACGCCCCGACGCAGGGGGCTGGAATCACACGCACATCGGCACCGGTTGATTTGCCAAGTTCGGCGATTAGGGCTTGAGCGCCTTTCATTTCACAGGCGATACCGTCGCAAACGCGAATGGTAAGTTGCGGCGGTGTGCTCTCGCCTTCCTTGACAACATCAAAGTGGTGATAAAAAGTTGCGACTTCATAGACTTCTGCCATCGACATTTTCATTTCAGAGGCCAGAGCCGCCAAATGTGCTGCTGAAATATGTTTGAAACGATCTTGGATCAGATGCAAATGTTCAATCAATAGGTCGCGGCGACGCGGTTGGTCACCAAGAAGGGCGGAAATTTCCGCCGCCGCTTGATCGTCGATTTGCCGTCCCTTAGGGTGAAACGAAGAACGCCGCGCCATGCGGTTTTTTGGTTTAGCAGTCATTCCACTCTCTCCCCTCCTGGCGGTCTTTGTGACCAGGATATGATATTTTGACGATAATGGTATTATGTATACCACCAGGATATTCTAATACAAAGAGGGGAATATGCACGACTTGAAATTTTCCGTTAGCGTGCTAACGCCCCGAAGTGTCCTTCGTGCGCCCCGAAGTCTTCTCAGATTATGAAATTGGTCATTTGGGCTTGCCCGCGGCCAACGCCCATTGAATATTGTTTGTCGTAAGATCTTGCTTGAATTGAAAAAAGTTTATGGAAATGCAGATAGATTTGAAAGTTGCCCAACTTTTGTGTTCACGCCTATGTCATGACCTCGTCGGTTCTGCCAGCGCCATCAATGCTGGGCTGGAGCTCATTCGAGAAGATGCTAACGATATTTTGGGGCCGCTTGACTTGATGGGGGCAAGCGCATCGCAGATGACCAACCGACTTGCTTTTTTTCGCGTTGCTTTTGGATTGGCGGAAGGTGTTAAGGGGGCCGCAACCGTTGATGACGTTCGTAAATTTTCAATTGATTTGCTCAAAGGGGGAAAGGTTCTCCTGAATTGGCCCGACAATGGAAGTCACAATGGTGTCCGGATTTTACCTAAAGAGGTCAGTAAGGTTTGCATGAACTTAATTTTGACCGCGAGCGAGTGTCTGCCGCGTGGTGGCGAACTTGACATTCGCATGACAGAAATCCCTGAAGGAACTGGAATTGCGATTGAAGCAAAAGGCGAGGGCGCACGCATCTCGGAAGACGCTCAAAATGCGTTGATACATAGAGACAATACCGATCATTTAACTGTACGTAACGCGCATGTCTATTTTGCCCAATCCCTGGCATTGGCTGCTGGTGGGAAGATCGAGCATCAAGTGAATCCGCTTGGAAACGCCGTGCAATTTGCTGTTCTGCTGCCTGTTTGTTGATTAAAATTGGCATTGCACTTTGATGTTGTCGCAAAACGGATATAAAGAGAAACATCTTGAAATATTAAATCGGCATAACGTCGGTTAATATGGTTGCGTTGTCATCTGGTTCAAATCAGGTAGCATTAGGAATTAGAAAATTTCGCAGGTTGAGTCGGCGTATTAATTCGCAGAAATCAGCCAAAAAAGTATTAATAGTGTTTAATTGGCACGCTAAGTCGTGCCTCCGTACCCGACGGGGTGGCGGGAAGAGGAGAGATTGGCATGGATGATCTACTAACCGAATTTCTGACGGAAACCGCAGAAAATCTGGCGGTGATCGACGTTGAATTGGTGAAATTTGAGCAGGATCCGCAGGATGATAAGATCCTAGGCAATATTTTTCGACTGGTTCATACGATTAAGGGGACGTGCGGGTTTCTCGGTCTGCCCAGACTGGAAGCGGTTGCCCATGCTGGCGAAAATATTCTTGGTAAATTTCGAGATGGTGAACTGCCGGTAACGCCGGAGGCTGTTACACTTATTTTGAAATGTATTGACACGATTCGCGATTTACTTGGTGAGCTGGAGGAATCCGGCGAAGAGCCTGATGGAAATGATGCGGAAATAATTGCAGAACTGAATGCAATGGCAAACGGACAGACGGTAACGCCGGAGGCCGCAGCGCCTGAGCCCACAGCGCCGGCAACCGCTCCTTCTGAAGGTGGATCGCCACCCGCCAATGAATTTGGTGCCCCCGTCGCGCAAGAGCTTCTCGACGAAGTCGATGAAGCGCAAGCGGCGGGCATAGGTGCGGCTTCTGATGAGGAAATGATGGCCGAGGCAAGCGAAGTCTCTGATCCGCCTGCGTCCAATGATTTTGGTGCGCCAGTCGCTCAGGAACTGCTAGATGAAGTGTTGCAAGCCGAAGCTTCAGGAATCGAAGCGGCGACAGAAGCCCAATTACGTGCCGATATGGAAAAGGAACGTCAAAGCGAACCCGCTGAAGTTGTTATCCCGGACGCCGTGCAGCAGACGATCGATGCCAAGGTTCCCGCCAAAACTAAAAAAGCTGAACCTTTGAAAAAAGCGCCGAAAGAGTCTGCGGCCGCGCAGTCAAGTATTCGCGTGAACGTTGATGTACTTGAAGATCTAATGACTCTCGTCAGTGAATTGGTTCTCACCCGAAACCAGCTTCTTCAGATGGTTCGCGGTATGGATGATAGCGAATTTACCGTTCCTCTTCAGCGCCTCAGTCATATCACCTCCGACCTTCAAGAAGGCGTTATGAAGACCCGAATGCAACCGATAGGTAACGCCTGGGCCAAATTGCCAAGAATTGTTCGCGATTTGTCTGTTGAGTCGGGCAAGAAAATTGACCTTATCATGCAGGGGGCTGAAACTGAACTTGACCGTCAGGTGCTGGAATTGATCAAGGACCCGCTGACCCACATGGTCAGAAACTCGGCCGACCACGGGCTCGAAGGACCGGAATTGCGTAAGGAAGTCGGCAAGCCGGAAAAAGGGTCGATCATTCTCAAAGCGTTCCATGAAGGTGGGCACATCATTATTGAAATTTCCGATGATGGCCGTGGCTTGAATATGGATAGAATTCGTCAAAAATGTATTGATAATGGGGTCGTTTCTGAGGCCGAGCTGGAAAACTTGAGCGATCAACAAATACAGCAATTCATTTTTGCCGCCGGATTTTCAACGGCGGAGAAAGTCACCAGTGTATCTGGACGCGGCGTTGGCATGGATGTCGTGCGCTCGAATATCGAAAAAATTGGCGGCACATGTGAATTGAAGTCGATTGAGGGTAAGGGCACAACCTTTACCATCAAGATTCCGCTGACCCTGGCGATTGTGTCAGCGTTGATTGTCGAATGCTGTGAAGAACGGTTTGCCATCCCACAGATCAGTGTGCTTGAATTGGTGCGGGCTTCGAAGGATTCGGAAAATGCGATTGAACGAATTAACGAGTCTCCTGTTTTGCGCCTGCGCAATCGGCTGCTTCCGCTAATATCGCTTCGTGATCTGCTCAAACTCAGTAGTGAAAAACAGCTTGAGCAAATTATGCATGGTAATCTGGACGGTGCTGACGATGCGTCATCGGACGATAGCGCAGGGGCTGATTCAGACGGTGGAGCGGACAGCCCACCCAACGATGAATTGTTTATCGTGGTTACCCAGGTTGGTGCTAATACGTTTGGAATTATCGTAGATCGTGTGTTCGATACAGAAGAAATTGTCGTTAAGCCGGTATCTCCGATTTTGCGGTATATTCCGTTCTATTCAGGAAATACAATTCTTGGTGATGGTAGCGTGATCATGATCCTTGATCCCAACGGTATTGCTGCCGCAGCAGGTCAATTGGGGTCCGTTGATGCGGCAGATGGCGAGCGTGACGAGCGTCACGTCGATGAAAGTGACCAAAAAACGTCGTTGTTGGTGTTTAAGGCTGGTGGGCAGGAACTGAAAGCGGTCCCGTTGGCATTGATTGCCCGCCTAGAAGAAGTCGACATGGCGATGACGGAAACGTCTCATAATACGGTCATGATACAGTACCGTGGTCATTTAGTGCCGCTGATTCCTTTCCATAGCGGGCATGTATGGAAAGATTCTGGACGACAACCAATCCTTGTATTCACAGACCAGGAACGCTCCATGGGACTGGTTGTTGATGAAATCGTCGACATTGTTGAGGATCATCTTAAGGTTGAATTGGCAACTGACGCGGTTGGTTTGATCGGTAGTGCCGTCGTCGATGGTAAAGCGACAGACATTATCGACGCCGGATATTTTCTGACCCAAGCCTTTTCGGACTGGTTTGGAAATTCTGATTCTTACGGCGGGACCAGCGAAGTCGGCTCTCGTCGGGCACTGTTGATTGATGACAGCCCATTCTTCCGCAACCTTTTATCTCCATTGCTATCGGTTGCTGGCTGGCAGGTGACGACTGCGGAATCGGCTGATGCCGCTCTGCAAATGCGCGAAAAAGGGACCGCCTTTGATGTCATTATTACGGATATCGAAATGCCGGGTATGAACGGGTTCGAATTTGCGTCAGATGTTCGGGCCGATCCGCGTTGGATGAAGATTCCATTGGTCGCCCTGTCGGGGCATGCGTCGGAAAGTGATTTTCAAAAGGGGCGTGACGCTGGCTTCAATGATTATGTCGCTAAATTTGATCGTGAAGCGCTGGTTGAAAGTCTTGCCCAAACGGTTGAATTAGCGATGCGAAATATGGAGCCATAAATGGCTGTGAGTGTCGAGTTTTGAGAAGATGCTTTGCCAGATTCTAGTGTTGATAGAGGTCAAAGCAAAATTGATACTTGATCCGAAAGTTGCGTCGCAGGCGACTCCCCTGCATAATCGGAGTTGAGGGAATTCCCCCTCGCAACCGGGTTGCCGCCCCGGAGAGTGTCGGTACCTGTTTTGTCTTTTTGGAAAGATGTGATCCACAATGAAGTCTTGTCTGATTGTCGATGATTCAAAAGTTATCCGTATGGTCGCCCGGAAAATCATGCAGGAACTGGGGTTTGAAACCCTGGAAGCCGCAGATGGTCAATTGGCCCTGGATGCTTGCAACATCAAACTTCCTGATGCCGTTCTATTGGATTGGAATATGCCGGTTATGGATGGGCTGGAGTTTCTCATTGAAATGAGAAAGCTGCCGGGTGGGGATGCGCCTATCGTCGTGTTCTGTACCACCGAAAATGATATCGCTCATATTCAAAAGGCTATAGAAGCGGGGGCGAACGAATACATTATGAAGCCGTTCGATAGTGAGATTATTCAGGCCAAGTTTTCGCAGGTCGGGCTCCTTTAGGGATCTGGATTCGAAGTTGCCCAACGAATACTGACCCGTAAGAGTAGAGAATAATTGAATTAATGTCCGATCCCTGCATCAAGGTTATGATAGTTGATGACGCTGCCGTTATTCGTGGAATGGTGAAGCGTATGGTTGCCGATGAAAAAGACATCGAGATTATTGTCTCGGCTCCTAACGGCGAACAAGCCGTCAAGAAGCTTAAGGAGACACCGGTCGATGTCATCGTTCTTGATATCGAAATGCCGGTTATGGACGGGTTGACCGCTTTGCCCAAACTATTAGAGGTTGACCCGGACGTGAAAATTCTGATGTCGTCGACCTTAACTCTGGGGAACGCCGAAATTAGCATGCAAGCGCTTGAGTTGGGGGCCACAGACTATATTCCAAAACCAACTTCCGTTGGTGCAATGGGCAGCGCCAGTGATTTTAAGGCTGAACTGATAAATAAGATTCGTACAATTGGTCGTACGCGTATTGCCAGACGTCGGACGGCAGCGAATTTGCAGTCAGTTCGCAGCCCGGGCAGTTCAGAGAACGGCGCGGTTGCGCCCAAAAAATCGTTGTTATCAAAAGAGTTTACCTTACGTGCGGTGACGTCTAAAGCGCGGCCTGAGATAATCGCGATTGGGAGCTCGACGGGCGGCCCTAAGGCGCTGTTTGAGGTTTTGAAAAATGTCTCTGCAACCGTTTCAGTTCCCATTGTCATTACGCAACATATGCCGCCTAATTTTACTGCGATTTTAGCCAAGCATATTCAAGATGCTAGCGGTCGTCCGTGTAAGGAAGCAACAGACGGGGAAAAGTTGATGCCTGGGCACATCTATATCGCACCAGGAGGCTTCCATATGGTTGTTGACGGCAGCGGACGCCAGAAGGTGCTTAAGGTAACTGAGGACCCACCTGAAAATTTCTGTAGACCTGCCGTTGATCCAATGTTTCGTAGTGTCGCCAATATGTATGGGGATCGCGCTTTAGCGGTGATTTTAACGGGCATGGGTAGCGATGGTATGAAGGGGGGGGAAATGATCGTAAAAGAAGGCGGAACTGTGATTGCGCAGGACGAAAATACAAGTGTTGTTTGGGGGATGCCGGGTGCGGCAGCCGCGTCAGGAATATGCAGTGCGGTCCTGCCGTTAGAGCGGGTTGCTCCTTACCTCAATGATTTTTTGCTTAAGGGTGCAGCATGACGCCAAATGATTTTAATATGATACGTGAGATCCTGAAGAAACGTTCGGGGCTGACGCTGGGTGAAGACAAGGGATACTTGCTTGAAAGCCGACTGGTTCCAGTTGCGCGCGTTCATGGCATGAAAACGCTGGATGATGTCGTCGCCAAGGTTCGTGCCGCGCCGTCCGAACAGTTGTTGGAAGACATTACGGATGCGATGACGACGAATGAATCGTTTTTCTTCCGTGACAACAAGCCATTCGATTTGTTTCGTGACAATATTCTTCCTCATTTACTTCAGGCCCGCGCCGGCCAACGTTCATTCCGTATTTGGTGTGCCGCTGCCTCTAGTGGTCAGGAGCCTTACTCTCTGGCTATTCTTCTTAAGGAAGCAGAACGCCAACTGAGTGGATGGCGGGTCGAAATCGTTGGTACAGATATCTCAAAAGTGATTTTAGAGCGGGCGAAGGCAGGTAAATACACCCAGTTCGAAGTGCAACGCGGGTTGCCGATTCAGCTTTTGGTCAAATATTTCGACAAACAGGGTGAGCATTGGACGATTAAGCCTGACGTTCGCAGCATGGTGACGTTTAAAGAATACAACCTGCTCGATAACTTAACGCCACTAGGGAAATTTGACATTGTTTTTTGCCGAAATGTTCTAATTTACTTCGATCAACCGACGAAAAAAGGCGTTCTCGAAAAAATCGCCGGATTAATGCCGTCGGATGGATCATTGTTCATGGGCGGTGCGGAAACAGTTCTTGGAATTACTGACAAATTCGAGCCCGTTGCCGGGCAGCGTGGAATTTATAAGCTAACGGGAAAATGATGTAATTTTCGTGGACGCAGGGTGATTAATGATCAGGCGACGTCTTCTTCTGCATCAAGGTCGCGTAATACATACCCTCGGCCCCACACTGTTTCGATATAGGACGCTCCATTCGTTGCTGTCGACAGCTTTTTCCTCAGCTTGCAAATAAAGACATCGATGATTTTCAGTTCCGGTTCATCCATTCCGCCATAAAGGTGGTTAAGGAACATTTCCTTAGTCAATGTTGTGCCCTTACGCAATGACAGTAACTCAAGGATTCCGTACTCCTTTCCGGTTAAATGGATAGCTTGATTATCAACTTCGACGGAATGTGTGTCTAGATTTACACTCAATCTTCCGGTCGTAATTATTGACTGAGAATGGCCCTGCGAACGCCGAACGATGGCCTGAATCCGCGCCACTAATTCGGCTTTGTTAAAGGGCTTGGTCAGATAGTCATCTGCCCCGGTGCTTAGTCCTTTGACCTTGTGCTCCGCCTCCGTCAATCCGGACAAAATTAAGACTGGCGTCTTTATCCTTGCGTCACGTAATCTGCGCAGAACTTCCATACCGTCAATGTCGGGAAGCATAAGGTCTAGGATAATTATGTCGTAATCATAAAGCTTCCCTATTTCCAACCCATCTTCCCCAAGGTCGGTTGAATCGACAACCATGTTGGCTGAGCCCAGCATCATCTCGATACTTTGCTGTGTCGTCGGATCGTCTTCTACCAATAAAACACGCATGGCACTCTCCAGCCGCCGTTAAGGAATTCGTTAACCATATTCTGCGGAGATGATTCGTGCAAGGTCTGTCGTTTTATGGTTAATTTATGACCAGTGGTATAAATATGTTTTACCGATCTTTAATCGGTCACTTTCTATACTGATAAGCCGGTTTTTCTTATCGTTTGCAAAACCATAAGGATAGGAGTTTTGCATTGAATGCATTTGCAGAAAATATCGTAAATGAAATCAATCACTTAATGCCATATCAATTGTATGGTCAAGTTAGTAATATTGTTGGCCTGCTGATTGAGGTCAGTGGTGTACAGGGAAACCTGTCGATTGGCGATCATTGCGTCATCAATTCCCGCGATAATCGGGATGTTGCCTGCGAAGTCATCGGCTTCTCACGCGGGAACACGCTGGTTATGCCGTTTGGCTCATTAGATGGAATCGGTATGGGCTGCAAGGCGAAGGTCAGCGCGACCGAACCCGCGATTTATCCAACCGACGCCTGGTTGGGCCGGGTCATCAATGCCTTTGGTGAGCCGACCGATGGCAAAGGGCCATTACCAATCGGCGATATTGCCTATCCAATTCGCAATTCCCCTCCGCCATCACATTCGCGTAACCGGGTCGGCGCGAAAGTCGATCTTGGTGTTCGAGCGATGAATACATTCATGACCTGTTGCAAAGGGCAACGTATGGGCGTTTTTGCCGGCTCCGGTATTGGTAAATCGACGCTGTTGTCGATGATGGCCCGTCATTCCAATGTTGAGGTTGGGGTCATTGGACTGGTTGGTGAACGTGGTCGTGAAGCGCGCGAATTTATTGAAGACCACCTAGGCCCCGAAGGGCTTGCAAAAAGTGTAGTCGTGGTCGCCACATCGGATGAATCGCCTTTGGTTCGTCGACAGGCGGCATACATGACAATGGCTATCGCCGAATTTTTCCGTGACCGTCCGAAGGAAGTGTTGTGCATGATGGACAGCGTTACGCGCTTTGCCATGGCCCAGCGGGAAATTTCGTTATCAGTAGGCGAACCGCCAACCAGTAAAGGTTACACGCCTTCGGTGTTCTCAGAACTACCGCGCTTGCTCGAACGTGCGGGCCCTGGTGCTGAAGGGCAGGGCTCGATCACCGGCCTGTTTACAGTGCTGGTTGAAGGCGATGACCATAACGAGCCTGTTTCTGACGCTGTCAGGGGAATTCTTGATGGTCATATCGTCCTTGATCGTGCGGTGGCTGAGCGTGGGCGCTATCCGGCGATCAATGTTCTCAGGAGCATATCGAGAACCTTGCCTGGCTGTAATACGCCCCCGCAGAACGCCATGATTTCAAGGGCACGTCAACTGATGGCGACCTACGAGGATATGGCCGAATTGATCAGATTGGGCGCTTACCGTCGTGGCACCGACCCCAAAATAGACGAGGCGATACATTTTCACGACCCTCTGGAGAATTTTTTGAACCAGACTATAAGTGAACCTGCTGACTTGAACGAATGTTATCGCCGTCTTGGTGAAATTCTGGGGATGCCTCATGAAGACGGGGCTGTTGACGGTGTTCAACCGCAGCCAGCCAGTTTTCAACCACCCCAGGGATAGTGACGTCAATTCATGGCAAAAGGCCTCAAGTCTCTGGTTCGCCTTAGCGAATGGAACGTCGATGAGAAGCAACGTGAGCTCGCCATTGTTCATGAGGAACTCTCCAACGCCGAAACAATGCAGAGTAACCTTGAAGATGAACTCCGGCGCGAACAGGTGATGGCGCAAGAGTCTCCGCATGAAGCCGGGTTATTTTACGGAACCTATGCCGACGGCGTGATCAATCGGCGCGAAAACCTCCGCCAACAGATATTAAATATCGAAGGCCGGGTGGAGGAAGCCCGCGACGCGTTAAATGAAGCCTACCGCGAGCAAAAAAAATACGAAACTGTGGAGCGAAACCGTCAACAAAGAGAGACCGCTGAACGGGAGCGTAAGGAACAGTTGTTGCTCGATGAATTGGGTTTACAGAACTACAGCCGGGGACAGGGCGACAACAATTAAATCAGCGGTAAATGCGACAAGAGGTCTTCGTTGTCCCAGTTTGGTTGATAATCTTCCAGGGTGACGGCGTGGTGATGAAGGTGGGAAAGTCCTAGCGGTTGATAGCGAACAATAACCTGAACCCAGCGGGCAATGAGCTGGTTTCTGATGTCGTCGAGAATTGCGACGGCGATCTCTTCTAATGAATGCCAACTGCACTGTTCAACGGCATTGAGATAGGTATCGAAGCTTGCGGCCTCCATGATCAGCCGGTCCGGCACATAACGCAGGATGATATCGGCGAGGTTTTCAAGTGCCGGTGCCCCAATTCGGCCCTCAAACCCGCTCACATAATCCAGATTGGGGTTGGGGTTGGATGATACGCGGATGAGATTACGGCGGCTGGTCACGTCCATTATCGGTATCCCTTGTATTTGCGCTAGACGATCAAGCTCAGGCCATCTTCGTCATCGTCGTTGACTTCAGGCGTGATTTCGACGAACTCAGGTGGTGCAGAACGAAAAATTAAAGCGCCGCTGACACCGGCTAGTTTATTAGCGTTAATAAATATCATGCGGACATCGTTCTCAATTTTTTCTGTCAGCGCCCCTTCAGTTCGAAGAATCAGATCGAATTGTTTTTTATCCTGCATTATCAATCCGTCCATCTGGATACGCCCAATTTGACTAAGGTCGACGTCAATAACAAAGCGAGTCTCTGGGCCATCGTCATCATCACGAGAGCGGCGTTTTCGACGCATGTATAACCGGATCTGTTCAATTTCTGCACCGTTCAACAAGGGGACCGGAATGGCGCGCCAGTCACGACCTGCATCGTCATCAGATAACTTGCTAAGGTGATGGAAGTCATCGGCCAGACGGGACGCCATACCAGGCCGTAACCGCTCAAGAGCGCGAATTGGTGCGTCACCCAACCAACTGCGAATATCGCTTCCACGCAGGGCACCAATAAAAAACAGAATATTTGCGGTCAGCGCGGCATCCGGTCGCGGCATGGCGGTGTTGATAACCTGTTGGGCAATAGCGGCGTGGTTATCGCCAAAAAAGCGTACCGCATCATTGAGGCCGGGCCAGTTATGAGTTTCGAGTATTGCCGGACCTGTTCTTCCAATGACGGCGTGTTCCGTCTTCGTCGTCGATCCGGGCAACATTCCTAATATTTGGAAAATGATCGTTGTTCCCGGTGGTACTGGCGACGGCGTAACCACAACCATCGGTCCAGCATGGGTATTGATTATGGGATGATGGGCGGTGCTTTGGCCGACGACGACGCCGCTGAACGACTGTCCACTGGCGAAAGACACCGTTTCAGTACTGGCAACGCCACCTCCACGGCTCATGTCGCTGGCGGGGATGACGGACGTTATGCGTACAGAGAAGCGTGTGCCGGCTGCGGCTTCAGACGCCAGATGAGAAGTGCCTGGCTGAGTTTGGGTTGCCGAAATCGTCGGTTTGACTGCCCCTGATACTGAGGATCGTATTGACGCGGAGGTTGTCGGCTTATTAACGGCTGCTGGAGCGGCCGTCTTAGGTGTTGGCGCCCCTGTTTCACTCAACAGAGTTTTTGCGGGCGTCGATGGTATAGCTCCGGTCAGCATTGGACGTAACAACGTCGCCGATGTTTGGGTTCCGGAAATTAATTTCACCGCCGTTGCGCTATCGCTCTGCCCGGCAGGGCTGCTTGCAAGACCACTGCTTGTGCCCATGGCGTTGGGTGCGGCAGGTAGGCCGCTGGCGAGATGGCGCTGGCTGAGCAGCGGTGGCTTGCCGCCGACGGAATTTATGAGAAGCTGAAACGGGTTGCCCTTGCCGATGAGTTGCAGTTGAAGGGTTCCCTCCTTTGGCAGCGGAAAACCCGTCTGTAGATGCAATGTACCAAAAGATGTTGAGACATCGACGCTCCCTTTACCCATGCTGGCGAGAATCAGGGCTTCAAGTTTCGTGCCGATTGCAAGCTGAGAAATTGCCGGAGGTGGTGCGTTCAATACGGCTGTCGGCAACGCCTGCACGGGGGGCGGTAGGTTTGATGGCGGTGGCGGTGGCGTTACGCTCGACATCTCTGCCCCTTTTTTTTAGGTGCCCAGCAAGTTGCCGGCGATGTTTTCAACGTCCTGTGCAGCCTCGCAATTTGGAAATCTGGTCAGCAGAGGTGCTTGTGCACGAATGGCCTCGCGGACCTTATTGTCCCGGCGAATGATCCCCAGTAGCGGTGGAGAGAATTTGAGAAATCCCTGACATGCTTTAAGCAACGTATTATAGGTGCGTTCGCCTTCTCGAGTCGAATTGACAATATTAACCACAGTTTTGATCTCAATGTCGGGACGTTCGGTATGAATCACCTTGATGAAAGCATAGGCATCAGTTAGCGATGTTGGTTCGTCAGTGAGAACAACGATACAGACTCCTGCGTTATGGGCCAACTGACGGACCGTCCGTTCGACACCAGCACCAAGGTCAAGCATCAAGGTGTCGTACCTGGTGGCCACCAAGGCCAGGTCGTCCCCCAACATTTGCAGTCGGCTGGCCGCGATATTACCTAATCCGCCAGCGCCTGATCGCCCGGCGATGATATCGAAGCCACCTTCAGGATAGTCGGTGATCGCTTGATTAAGGGTAAGTCGACCGGAAATCACACTGCTGAGGTCCTGTTTTGGCATCAGGCCAAGCTGGATATCCAGATTGGCCAATCCAAGATCTCCATCAAACAGAAGCACTCTCTGGCCCAGTTTCGCCAAGGCGTGGGCTAGGGTTATGGAAAACCAGGTTTTCCCGACCCCGCCTTTGCCGGAGGCAATGGCGATCATATTCTGGTTTTTAAGTTGTTTCAGTGGTGCACCACCTTGCATCTCGCTATTCATTGGCAAACCTCGGCGGGCCAAATGTCTCGCCTGATCAGGTCGCTGACGAAACACGGCGGCAAAAAACAAAAACCGCTACTGTAGGATTTGACAAGGCTAGTTTTCATGGGGCTTTCCTACACTTGGCCGACTGTTTTGATCTTAGCTTTTGGATGAATCTCATTTTGCGACATTACCACAGTCATTGGCCGGAAGCGCTCGATAATCGATCGCACATAGGGGCGGATTCCCGGGCTGGTCAGCAGTACCGGAGTTTCGCCCGCCATGGCCTGTCGCTCGAAGGTGTTTCTAAGGGCTGTAATGAATTCCTGCAATCGCGTTGGCTGCATCGACAACTGCTTGTCATCGCCTTGACCGACTAGGCTTTCGGCAAAAGCTTGCTCCCATTGCGGCGTTAGTGTGACAAGCGGAATAATGCCTTGTTCATTGGTGTTCTGGTCACTGATTTGGCGGGATAGGCGAGCCCTGACGTGTTCCGTGATCATCATGACGTTGCGGGTGTTTCCGCACGCTTCTGACACCCCTTCCAAAATCGTAGGCAAGTCGCGAATGGATATCCTTTCGTTCAACAGGTTTTGTAACGAACGTTGGATGCCACCCATAGAAATTTGCGCCGGAATCATGTCGCCGATCAATTTTTGGTGCTCTTTATCAAGCTCATCAAGAAGTTTTTGGGTCTCCGCATAGGACAGCAAGTCAGCCATGTTGTCTTTGATCACTTCAGTGATGTGGGTGGTGATGACGGTTGCCGGGTCAACCACCGTATACCCCCGAAATAGGGCCTCTTCACGGTTGGCTTCTTCAATCCACATGGCGGGAAGGCCGAATGTTGGTTCCGTGGTTTTTTCGCCGGGCAGGGTGATGTCTTCACCGCGCGGATCCATGACCAGCAGCATGTTCGGGCGTAAATCGCCACGACCTGAATCGATTTCCTTAACGCGAATAACGTAATTGTTCGCCGGTAATTGCATGTTGTCCTGAATGCGAACCGATGGCATGACAAACCCGACCTCAGACGCCATCTGCCGGCGAAGCGCCTTAATTTGATCGGTCAGGCGTTGTCCATCTTTGGGGGCGCTGATCAGTGACAGCAAACCGTAACCGAGCTCAAGGCGCAGGAAATCAATTTTCAAGGCCGTTGATATGGGTTCTTCAGCCAGAGCTGCCGGATCGATCGTTTTTTCTTCAGCCTCGATTAATTCACGTTCAACCCGTGACTTATCGCTCGAATTAACAAAAAAGGCAGCAAGCCCACATCCTGCCGAAAGCAAAAGAAATGGAAACATCGGGATCCCGGGCAAGATGGCGAGGGCAACCAACAGCACGGAAACCAGACCGAGTGCCTTGGGTTGCCCGGCCATCTGCTTGAACAACGCGCTTTCCATTTTTCCGGCGACGCCTGCCTTGGTCACCATAAGACCTGCGGCGGTCGAGACGATCAGCGCCGGTATCTGTGAGACCAAACCATCGCCGACGGTCAGGCGGGTATAGGAATCTGCCGCCTCACCGAAGGATAAATCATTTTGTGCAACGCCGATGATCATACCGCCGATGACATTGATAAATGTGATTAAGATCCCGGCGATGGCGTCGCCGCGGACGAATTTTGATGCCCCGTCCATGGCCCCGAAGAATGCGCTTTCTTCCTCCAGTTCCTTACGTCGCACGCGGGCTTCTTCTTCTTCAATAAGGCCAGTGGAAAGATCGGCATCGATGGCCATTTGCTTTCCTGGCATGGCATCAAGGGAAAACCGCGCTGAGACTTCGGCTATTCGCCCTGAACCTTTGGTGATAACAATGAAGTTAACCATTACCAAAATCGCAAAAACGATAATGCCAATGACGAAGTTCCCTCCCATGACAAATCCGCCAAAGGCCTGAATGACCTGTCCTGCGGCATCAGTCCCAAGGTGCCCATCAGCAAGAATTAACCGTGTGGAGGCGAGATTGAGGGCCAGACGGATCATCGTTGCCAGCAGTAGAACCATCGGAAAAGCATTGAATTCCAACGGCTTTTCGATAAATAGCGCGGTCAGCAGAACCAGCACTGAAAAGGTGATGGAAAATGCTAGGCTGACGTCCAGGGCCCATTTGGGCATGGGCAGAATCAACACCACAAGAATGGTAATGATCCCGAGCGCCATCATGATATCGCCGCGCGCTAAGGCGGATGAGACAGCGCTACGGAAATCAAATCCAGAGCCGCCTTCCGGTTCTTCTAAAGTTTGCGGTGCGCCCTCAGCCATGGTGTGGGTTCATTTCGATTTCACGGATCAAGGTCAGCGTGCTCCACATTGGGTTAATTTAAAGTTCGGGTCTTTCGGCATCGCCGGGTTGCGGAACATTAAAGCCTTGTTCGCCGTATAGTTTCAGTTTGTTGCGAAGCGTGCGGATAGAAATGCCAAGAATGTTAGCGGCATGGGTCCGATTTCCGATGCAATGCTGAAGTGTATCAATGATCAGGTCACGTTCCACTTCGGCGACAGTATGCCCAACCAGCGTGTCACCTCCACTACCTAATGAAGGGCTTGACTGTTGCTGAAATGCCCCGCCTTCCTCGCCGCTCAACATGATGGCTTCTGGCCCTATTCCATCACCACTTGCCAGTAAGACTGCACGATGCATGGTGTTCTCTAGCTCCCTGACATTTCCAGGCCACGAATGTGCCGACAAACGGGCGAAGACTTCATCTCCGATCTTGCGTTCTGCAACGCCATTGGCTTCGGCATATTTCTTAGCAAAAAAAACAGCAAGCACGGCAATATCCTGAGGCCGCTCATTCAAGGGCGGGAGACGCAAGTTCATCACATTCAGGCGAAAATAGAGGTCTTCGCGGAAATTGCCGCTCGCGACCTCTTGCTCCATAACTCGGTTTGATGTCGCCAAAATCCGGACATCGACCTTGACCGGTTTGCTTGAGCCAACCCGGTCTATTTCCCGTTCCTGGATCGCGCGCAACAGTTTGGCTTGCAAACGAGGGTCCATTTCGCTGATTTCATCAAGAAGAAGCGTGCCACCATTAGCTTCTTCAAATTTACCGATGCGTCGTGCAACTGCACCGGTGAAGGCCCCTTTTTCATGGCCGAATAATTCCGATTCAAGCAGGTTTTCCGGGATCGCTGCGCAATTCACCGCAACAAATCGTCCGCTTTTACGTTTGCTTCTGTTGTGGATATAGCGTGAAAGCATTTCTTTGCCGGTACCCGACGGCCCGGTGATCAAGATGCTTGCTTCGCTTGGGGCGATTTGTTTGGCGAGCCGCAACAACTCAACCATCTTTGGGTCCTTGTGGATGATGGTATAGGTTTCTTCGACGACGGCTTCAAGAACAGCAGCAATCAGTTCCGCGTCCGGGGGGAGGGGGACATATTCTTTGGCACCCGCACGGATGGCGCGGACGGCGGCCTGAGTATCGGTGCCGACACCGCAGGCGACGACCGGAATGTGGATGCGTTCAGATTCAAGTGAATTTATGAAGCTTTCAAGATCGAGCGCGATGTCGGCCATAACCAGATCAACACCTTGACCGGCTCGCAATATGAGCAGCCCGGCATCGATGGTATCGGCTTGTTGTACCTTGGCACCGCGTTGGATAGCGATTTGACTGGCGGCACCAATTTGTCCGCCTAAGGTTCCAACAATTAATAAACGCATTCGGTATTCTCTCGTTTCACGTCAGTTTAATTGAAATAGGTGACTTGTTGCGACGGTGGGAGAACGCTGTTCAACATCATCTCCAGTCGGCGGGGGTTTTCTTGATGCCCAATGGAGGTTGCTCCCATCATATAAATGCTGCTGATCAAGGCCTCTTGTAATGAATTTCGTTCAAGTTTGGCTGCCAATGGTAAGAAAACCATATTGGCAAGTACTGCGCCGTAAAACGTTGTTAAAAGGGCAACGGCCATACTGGGGCCGATTGTTGACGGGTCGTCCAAGTTACCCAACATCTGAACCAATCCAATAAGCGTACCGATCAACCCCATCGCGGGAGAAAATTCTGCCATTTTGCGCAGAACGCTCGTGCTTTTACTATGGCGCTGGATCGTCGCTTGCAAATCCCCACGCATAATATTTTCAATCTCTTCGCCAGGTGTGCCGTCAACGACCATGGATATCCCTTTATGAAGAAAGGGTTCTCCTGGGATGGATCCGAGAATATTCTGCAACTCAAGCACGCCTTTTTTTCGGGCCAATTCGGCAATTTGTAGAACTTGAATCGTGGCTTCGGAAGGTTCACGGGCACTGTAAAAAATGGCTTTGGAAACGATTTTAAAGGTGCGCCCCATTTCTGGAAGAGAAAAACAGGCGGTGGTAACGGCAAGGGTGCCGCCGATGACGATTAGGACAGATGGCGGGTTGAAAAAACTGCCAGGTGAACCGCCAAGAACGATTGCCGCCGCGACCATACCAAAACCACTGATCAACCCGACGACTGTGGCTAGGTCTACGTTTGTTCGCGCACGTGCAATTCTTAGGTTTGGGAGTTGATCCGCCATTACATATTTATCAGCTGGTTTTTTCGGTTTTAATGATTTCGGTCATGGTTATTCCCAGCCGGTCTTCGACGACAACAACTTCGCCACGGGCAACAAGGCGGTTGTTGACGTAAATATCAATGGCTTCACCAACTTTACGGTCCAGTTCGACCACGGCACCACGACCTAATTTAAGCAATTGGCTGACTTGCATGGTGGCTTTGCCGAGAACGGCGGAAACCTGAACGGGGATATCATATACGGCTTCCAGGTCCTTGGCACTTCGGGGCAGATCGCCGATTTCTGGCAAGCCGCTCGGTTCTAGCATGGCGTCCATATCCTCGTCGCCGGACTCGTCTGGTGGCAAACCATCATCACCTTCGAGTTCTTTCAAGTTAAATTCGTCATCAGCCATAGTGCACTCCTTAGCCCAGCGGTTAGGCCAGTTGTTCTGGTGTGTCGGATGCGTCTGCGTCCGTGGTGTTTGTCAGTATAGGCGCCTCTGAACTGAGTACCATATTTGTATCTTCTGTGCTTGCAGATTGTGCAGTATTGGCGACGGTGTCAGTGTCAACCGGCACGTCTTGGTTAGAGAGGTGCGATGACCCGCTCTGGTCCTCATCGGCGGGCTCATTTTCGGGTATGTCGGCGAGGGCGGGCGAGGGTTGGAGATCTCGGGGTTCTACGGGAGAAAATTCTAGCTTGGTCGCCGCGACCGCCAAGTTGCTCTTGATGATTTCATCGATCTGCTGCCAGATTTTGCCCATATCTCTCTCAGCTTCACCGTTACTCCACTCGATGCGGCAATCTCCTTCCGGCAGTTCGGGATCGTCTCTGATGACGACCCGACCCTCAAAATGTGCGTGCTGAGTAATCGCGCTCATGCGCTGACTTAAAGGTACTTTTATATGATTGTGAACATGGATGATGATACGGGGTTCTTCCAATACCTGGGACAGGACCTGTCCGATCATGCTTTCAATTTCATTAATGCCTTGCTCAACGTTCATCTGTGGAAAACACTTTCTGACAACCGCAATGCCAGCGTTGATGGCGTCCTGGAATATTTCCGCGTTCATACTTTGTTGGTGGTCAATTATTTGTGCGAGTTGTGTGTTAACCGTCTGTACTGTATCGACAATCAGGCGTTCTGTCGCTTCGGTGGCTTCACGCACCCCTTCTTCCCGACCAACGGCGATACCCGCCTCACGGGCGGCAATCATATCGTCTTCACTAAAGGTCGGAATGATCATTTCCGGGACCTCTGGTGTTTCTTCTTCAATGGGCTCTTCGACCTCGAGGACTTCTGGCGGGTCGAACGAACGATCAAACATAAATTTTTCAGGCGCGGGCATAGGATCTATCATTGTTCTCAATTAATTGAATTATAGTGCTTTTATGTCGCTTAGAACACCAGCTCATCTTCATCACCACCGGTGGCAATGACGATTTCACCGGCATCGGAGAGGGCTTTTGCCGTCTGGACGATGCCGGACTGGGCTTCATCGACATCTTTCAGGCGAACTGCGCCAAGGGCTTCCATGTCTTCCTGCATCATCTTGCCGGCCCGTTCCGACATGTTGGCGAAGAACAATTCGCGGACATCGTCTGACGCACCCTTGAGGGCCAGCCCCAGTTGATCCTTCTCAACCT